>ORJL010860301.1_pt1 | contig 23575 bp, 15 predicted proteins | sample 1779941 | NCBI WGS metagenome assembly ORJL01 (sample SAMEA104232317, study PRJEB22302) | groundwater metagenome | biome: forest; feature: aquifer; material: groundwater | place: USA | collected 2011-08-07 | depth 5.8 m
AACTGCCGGCGGCGGGCGAGCAGATGTACTTGTTGGACGCCACGCACGTAGTGCTCCTGGCGGGCAATGGATGCGGCAACTGGGGCGATAACAGCCAGGTGCTGGTGGTGGACGTCTCGGCGGACCAGCCGCGAACAGTCGCAAGCGTGCCTGTGGAAGGGTACATCCAGGAAAGCCGGCTGGTGGGTAGCGCCCTTTACGTAGCGTCGCAGACCTATCACAAGTTCACAGTCCAGACAAGCCCCGGAAAGCCCGACAGCGGCGTGACCGAGCAATGGGAGTGGGGCACGGTGGTTTCCTCCTTCGACCTCGCGAAGCCCGAGACCCCGGTGGCTCAGAAGACACTCTGGTACCCCGGGTACGGAAACGTGATCATGGCGACAGACCAATACCTGTTCACCGCCACCCAGGGCACGAGCGATTGGTGGCGCTCGATAGTTCATGTAGTAGATATCAATTCGCCCGACGGAGTGATGGTGCCCATGTCGGAGATTGACCCAGGCGGACGTGTGGCGGACAAGTTCAAGATGAACGTCGAGGGGGACGTGTTCACGGTGATCTGCGAGGTCCGCGACTGGAGCGGAACAGGCCGGCAGGTGAGTGTGCTCCAGACCTACTCGATCACAGACCCTTCCAGGCCGGTAGGGCTCGGGAAGCTGGAGGTGGGGCATGGGGAAGGGCTCTACGCCACCCGCTTTGACGGGGATAGGGTCTATATCGTGACGTTCCTTCGAGTGGACCCGCTCTGGGTGGTCGATTTGAAGGACCCATCAGCCCCGAAGATCTCGGGTGAGTTGAAGGTGCCCGGATGGTCCACCTATATTCAGCCCATGGGCGACCGCTTGGTGGCCGTGGGAATTGACAACTCGAACAGTTGGAAGGTGGCAGTGTCTCTTTTCGACGTGCGTGATCCGGCCAAGCCTGGGCTGCTGAGCAAAATCCCATTGGGCGAGAATTACTCGTGGAGCGAGGCCAACTACGACGAAAAAGCCCTCACGGTGCTGCCGGACTCTGGACTAATCCTGGTACCCTACCAGGGTTGGTCGTCCAACGGATACGCCTCGCGCGTTCAGTTGATCGATCTGAGCCCTGATACGCTGAGCCAACGCGGAGTGATCGAACACGAGTTCCAGCCGCGGCGCGCCACGATGCATTCCGAGCGGATCATCTCGATCTCGGGCAGGGAGTTGCTGACGGTCAACGCCGCGGATCGCGACCATCCGATTGTCACCGCTCAGACCGACCTGACCTGGCCGGTGAGCCAGGTCCTTGTGAGCGGCGATTACCTGGTGGAAGTCTCCAACGGCGAGAGCTGGACAGGGCAGAGCAGCCCAAGCCTTCGCGTGGTTCTCGCCTCCACCCCAAACGGTGTGCTGAACCACCTAACACTCGCCAACTCCGCCCCGGTGGTTGCGGCATGCATCCGGGACGGACACCTTTACGTCACCCAGTTGGACACCACCTACGTTCCGATCTTGAAGGCACCCCCCGAAAATGGCGCCTCTGGGTCCGAAAACACCAACGCCCCAAACCTCTTCCTCTCGATCTATGACGCCTCGGCCCTGCCCGAACTGAGCCTCATCGGGCAAACCTCCGCTGTCACCAGCAGCCCAGGATGGGGCGCTGGCGCAGACCTGCTGTGGGTCAAGCCGGGAACGCTGGTCATGTCCGTGAGTGGAGGCGGATTGTGGTGGGGGCGCGGAATGCTTACGGATGGTTTGGTTGCTGGAGGCCCCATAAGATGGTGGTGGGGCGGCGGCGGCGGGCACCTGGTCGCGTTGGACGTGCGTGACCCCGCCCATCCGGCGGTTGTGTCGGATACGATTCTCGATTCTCAGAACGCATGGTGGGGCTACAGCAAAACCTTGGTGGACAATGGTCTCGCTTACCTCAGCCACCAGGCATCCGAGTTTCTCCCGGGTGTGCTTCTGCCCGGCCAAAAAGCACCTGAGCCGGTCATCACCAAGAATCCGGATGGCACAATAACGACCAACCAACCACCCATCGGTATCTGGGTAACGCGGTATTACTTGGAGGTGGTGGACTTCGCCGATCCCGCCGTGCCCACTGTGCGCAAGCCCGTGAACATCCCTGGTCAAATCCAGTCCGTGGGCCGTGGAGGAGCGATCCTCTACACCCTGGGACCTCACTGGGATGCTAACGGGAACACCGATTGGGCGGATTATCTGGACGCGTGCGCCTACGATGGCGTCGCCGCCACCTTGGTGGCCTCGCTCAGCCTGCCCACGACCTGGCCGCGCGCGACGTTGGTCGCCAACGACACCGCCTACGTCGCCAAAGTGGAAAACGGCAACCAATTGGAGGCCTGGGTGCTCGCGGACGCCAAGCAATTCACGAAAATCGGGTCCAGGACACTCGCCCTTCCGGCGCAAAACCTGGTCCGTATCAACTCCATCCTGGCGGCGCAGAGCGATCGCACCATCGAGCTTTATGAAGCATCCAACCCCACGGACCTCACGCCCCTGGGGGTGGGCACACTACCTGGATGCGTCTGGCCCGACCTCCTCCACGCGGACGGCTCACCCTCGCAGGGTCTTTGGGTTCCCGCCTCGGATTACGGCGTGTTCCACGTCCCGGATCGCAAATAGCCTCGAACCCGTTTTCTTACATGGTTTGTTTGGGTTATGCTGGGGTGGCGGCGGTGCCAGCCGCCGCCATCCCCATTGATCCGATGCGCACCGTCCGCTCTCCAGGCATCGGTGGACTTGCGTTGCGAGGCAGGGTCTGCGATGCCCCGCGTCTCCGCGTGGCGTTCACGCTGGTGGAACTCCTCACGGTCATCGCCATCATTGCCGTGCTGGCCACGCTCCTGCTGACAGCCCTTGGTTCCACGCAAAAACGCTCCCGGCAGGCACGCTGCACGTCCAACCTCCACCAGGTCAGCCTCGCGCTCCAAATGTACATGGACGACTTTGATCGGCGTCCTGCCCAGCTTCCCGCTCTGGCGCGCACCCGGTATCTTCCAAGCCGTGAGATGATGCTCTGCCCGGAGGACAAAACGGGCAACTGGGGGGAGCTCTCCACAACGTCGATCGCCCCCCTGCTCCCCACCACGCCTGAAGGGCTGGGTGGAACTGGAGCAACCGGGCCGGCCAACCTCGTGGCGGATAACGACTGGATGCCGTACTCTTATACCCATCCCCTGAGCTGGGACGATGCCGCGTGGAACCTGCTCCTCAAAGCGGGCAGCCTCGCAGGCGTTGCCTCATGCCAGGTCCATGGCCTGGGCCGCCCCAACCTCCCCACGCCCTCGGTGTATGACTTCGAGGGGTTGGTGCTGCGCGCGCAGCGGGACGGGGCCATCGTCCGCAGGAAGGTTTTCTGGACCAGGGCAACGGCCACAACCGTAGCCCCTTCAAAAAACAATGACACCACAGTGAATAACGCAGCAGCCGGATCGGAATCCAATTTCTTTGGTACCAGCTATCCGTGGCCGCTGTTCACGGATGAGCCGTCGCCTTAGCCCGTGGACGCCATCCGGTCAAACCTCGTGCAAACCAAAACCGAAGCCGGCTTGGGCGACTCCACCATCATCCCGCTGCAAGACCCCGGCGTCGCCACGGGCACCACGGCTCGCTCGCCGCTGCGCGCGTGGCGAGCCCTCCTCTGGTGCGAGTGGTTTGCTCATGGCAAGCTGCTCCTGCTCTTCCTCGTCGCCTGGCTCCTGCTGGTGTGGCTGCTCCCGTTCTTCGCTCACCCCGGCTGGGTGCTTCTCTTCGGCGGCGTGTATGCGCTGGTGGCCGGGCCCGCGTACGGCGGGGGCGATGTGGTGGAGGGCTGCGAGGAGTTCACCTTCGGTCTGCCGGCCACGCGCACGGAGCGGTATTTGGCCAGGCTGCTGATCGGATTGGGGAGTCTGCTCACCTTCACCGCAATGGACCTGCTGGCCCTGGGCTTGGACCTTTCCCAAGCGCTGGCCCGTCTCTACGTCGATACAGGACTCATTGAACCGTTGCAGGTGGCGCGACCCGGGTTGCTCTATGGCCTGGTGCTGGCATTCCCATTCGCCGTCTTCTCCCTCTCGTTCGCTTTTGCGGCCACCACACACTCGCGGGCTCTGGTTTTCACTGCCTGGTTCTGGGCCACCTTGGCCGTTCTCATCGCCCTGCGAGCCTCGCTCCAATATGAGAACCTTCTGTGGAACAAGATGAACGGCGTGCTCGCCAGCCCGGCGCTCATTCTCCTTGGCGTTGCCGCGCTTGGTTGGGGAGGCTTCATCTGCCGCCGAAAGGAGGTGGGCGCGCCCGTGACGCCTCTCCAGTTGCCCGGACGCTGGTGGGCTTGGACCCTGTTGTTCCTCCTAGGCTCGGCCCTGGCCATGTTCCTCATCCTGTGGCTGATACGACAAGCGCCAGTCTTTTTCAGCTAGCTCACGCGACCGGGCCGAAATCAGCGACAAAATGCAGAAACTGCCCTTGCCTTTGGCGGGCAGCGGCGTAAAGTAATAGCTACGCGGGAAAAGCAATTCTCTTTTCTCCGCGATAGCGTCGAACCAAAGTCCTGTCACTCGAAAGAACGACAACAATGAATATCAAACATACCTTTCTTAGAATCGCGCGCACAGTAATGGCTTTGACTGCCGCCGCGTTGTTACCCTGGACCGTTGCGACCCAAGGGCAAGATACAGAGATCACGAAGGAGCACCCGCGGGTCAAGAAGGTCATATCCGTCCAAGAAGAACTGACGCCGGGCCTGATGGCGCAGCCCGAGATCCTGGGGACTGCGGTCGGGCAGGACGATGACGGCGAGATCACATTGGTGGTCTTCGTGAACACGGAAATCAGCAACCATGGCGAAGTCGTGCGCGCGTTGCCTCGTAGCTTCAATGGGGTGCGCGTTTCGGCCCAACTGACGGATCGTTTCCGTGCCTTGGGCAAGCCCAGCGGCGGAGGAGCGAAAGTGTCGCATAAGGCGAAACAGACGCCCCCGATCCAACTCGGCACTTCCGGCGGTTGGGGCAATGACCTTGCAAACGGCTATTGCTGCGGCGGCACGCTTGGGTCGCTGATCAAAGTCGGCACCGTTCAGTACATCCTCAGCAACTATCATGTCTTTGAATCCGACATCGTCCCTGGCGGCAACGGGAGAGTAGCTGCCACCGGCGATAGCATCATCCAGCCGGGCCTCATTGACGTAAACTGCACCGCCGGGAACGCCCAGAGCGTCGCCACCCTGTTCCAGGTAAGTTCCCTTCCCAACAACAACGTGGACTGTTCCGTGGCTCAAGTCATTTCGGGCATGGTGAGCACCACGGGCACAATCTTGGAGATTGGCACCATCTCCGCCACCACGGTAACAGCCGCTGTCAACCAAGCCGTTAAGAAGAGCGGGCGCACGTCGGGGCTGACGCGGAGCAAGGTCATCGGCCTCAACGCCACCATCAGCGTCGCCTACGAAAACGAATGCGCCGGCGGAGCTGCCTTTACCAAGACGTTTACCGGGCAGATTGTCATCAGCAACCGAGGAAGCTCATTCCTCACCGGCGGCGACTCTGGCTCACTCATGGTCCAGGATGTGACAACCAATCCCATGGCCGTCGGTCTTCTCTACGCCGGCAGCAGCACGAGCGCGATTGCCAACCCAATCGATGAGGTGCTGGCTTTCCTCGGACCTAAACTGGGTGGGGCAGCCACGATGGTTGGCAATTAGCACCATTGCAGTATTTCCTCTTGGCACACCCACCCGCGCACTCGTGGGTGGGTGTTTTGGTTTCACTCGGGAGCAGGAATTCGGCGAACATGAAGAAGTGGTGTCACTTTCGCTTCCAGTTGCCTGCCGTCCACCTCGGCCTGCTGTGTCTGATGGTGCTGGCCGGCTGCCAAAGACCCATGAACTCAGCAAACTCGTCGGACACACGCCGCGATATCAACATGGTTCTGCGAGACCATGACAGTCAGTTGATGGCCATTCCAGGCGTGGTCGGCGTCTATGTCGGACTGCTCAAGGATGGAAAGACGCCCTGCCTCAAGGTGATGGCGGCCCGGAAGACGCCGCAACTGGAGCGCCAAGTACCCAACTCGCTCGAAGGTTATCCTGTGTTGGTGGAGGAGACAGGTGTCATCCGTCCCATGCGGCAGCCATGATCTGGCAAGCGCCGCCAGCCTCATCGCTGCCCGTAATCGTATTCGGAAGCTCCGACGTCGTAGTACGTGCCTTGGGGAGTCGGCACGCCAAAGGCGTCTTGCGGCCCCATGCCGCGCAGGGCATCGGTGACCACCCGACCGCGGTTAATCGCGGGCGAAAGGGCCTGCAGTTTGTAGGCAACCGGCCCGCCCCCCAGTGGGCCGGCCACAAGCGGGTCAGCATTCATGCCGGATCGATCAAACCCCTTCGCGCGCCAGGCGGACAACGTGGTAATGGGCTTTGTCCCCCATTGGAACCGCAGCCCGCCTTCCATCCGCCACCAAATGTTGTTATCGAAGGTGAAGATTCCCGTCCCGTCTGTCCAGAGGTTGTTGTTGATCGCGGCGGTACTGGTCTTCTTGGTGATGAAGATGTTGTTGTAAATGCGCAGGTCCGGCTTGCCTGACTTGCCCCAGACCGACGTCGTCAACGGCGCCCCTTCGCCTTGAAACATCGTGGAGCCGGCCAGCCGGTCGGCTTCGTAGTAAATCGTATTGTTGTAAATCGCCCCGGAAACGCCGCCAAACACGGTGATACCGCCGGAGAGTTTCTTGCCGTCACGTTCTCCCACGTTATAACGCATTTGGACGTTGTGCGAAACGCCGCGCGAGTAGCCGAAGCCCACCGGCCAGGAGTCCAACAGGAAACCCTCTCCTTGATTGTCGTGGGACCAATTGTATTGGATCATCCCGTTTTCCGTGCCCAGGTCCAGGTCAAAGCCACCGCCATCACGCGCCTTGGCGGTGTTGAGCGGGGTCATGTTGTAACACGACTCGTTGAACTGAATCGTCGTGTTCTCGGAATCCCAGGTCCAGCAACCGATGCGGGCGTTGCGGATGCGCCCATTGAATTCGCACAGGTTGCCATCAAGCAATCCGTTGCGGACCGGCCCCACCACCACCCCATCGCCGCCGTTGTTGTGGAGATGCGAATTCAGCACCCAAATGTTGCTCGCGGCGTAAATCCGCGTCTTGTAATAGGTGCACGTGACTTCGATGCCTGCCTTGTGATGGTTGTACGACTCGACCCCCGAAATCACCAGATTGTCCAGCGTCCCAAACCTTCCCGAATCAAACTGATAGTATCCTCCGCTGGCATAGATGCCGGTCCAGCTCCCATCGTGCACGACCAGGTTTTCGAGCAGGACGTTCCGCACCGTGGAGCCCTCGCCGCCATTCGGATCATTCGCCGGACTCAACCCGAGCACATGCACCACCGCGCGCATGTACTCGTCGGAAAACTGGTCAGCATCCTTCCCTTTCTCGTTGCCTGGATCGAGGTTCTGCGGCGTCTGTCCGTGCTGCGTCAGTTCGAGATTGCGCACAATCCAGTTCTGCACGTTCAACAACAGCACCGCTGGCTCATGCGGCCCCACCGCATCGATGAGCGGCAGGGGATCACCGGCCTCGCCGTAGTCCGCCAGCACGATAGGTGCATCGACAGTGCCATTTCCGTTCGCCTTGAAGCCTGCCCCTTGCCAGGAGCAGCCTCGTCGCAGCAAGATGCTATCGCCTGGACCGTAGGCCTGTTGATTTGCACGCGCGATGCTCTGCCACGCGTCCAAGGGATCAAGCCCGCTGTTTCCATCGCTGCCGCCAGAGGCATCGACGTAGTAGGTCACCGCCAGCGCCGAGGTCGCCAAACCGAGCCCAAGCACCAAGGCAAACGACACGGTCGGGAGTGCTTTCACCGGGAACCGTTGCGGATTGTTTTTCGTGATTTTCATTTCGGGTTGCTCCTGTCGTTGCCGATTGTTGTCGCGAACGACCATGCGCGTTTTTCTGGATGCCGCATATTGTTATTACGACTGTCGGCCTTGTCGCCGAAACAGCGCCAACCGCCAGGTTGGCATCCGCATCGACACAACCCTTTTCGGCCGCCATACCCACGTTACAACTCAACTGACCCGCATTCCGTCTAACCCACCGCGCGGCTGACCCACGTCTGCCGTTGAGCGTCCCTCTAGCGCCCCAAGAGACTCCGTCACATCCGCACGGCATTCAAAGGGTGGTGAACATCCTTCGGACGCCCCAGCTCACCCAGTCAGTGACTGCTTGCGGACATGCCAGTCATGTAACCCCAATCGGCACCCTGCATCCGCGTCGCAAGCCCGTCTATACCAATTTGGGACATTCGTAGTCACTTTTGGGACATGGAAGTATTCAGGATTGTGGCGTAGGCGCGGGAGTGGTGGCGGTGGTGGGACTTAAACCCACCCGTGACGATTCACTAATAGGGTATGAAAGTGCATCAAAAACTGCGAGCCAGCACCGGCGGCATCGAGTCGCCACGATTAAGCCCGGGCGCCGACCGTTCAGTGTGCTGGCCGCTCAGGGCGAGCGGCTTATCTTACTTTACGGCTGCGGCAACATGTACTTAGGCGCGGTATTGTTGTTCCAGATGTCGCGGAATATGAGCCATTTGCCATTCTCCTGCCGTTTGTAGATCAGGATCCCCTTGCAATCCCAGAAGATCGTGGGCTGCCCCGCTTCGTAGGGAGTGTCGATCGCCGTATCTATCCCCTCGTCGAAGCCATATTCGTCCATCACGAAATTCGCCAGCGGGACCTTGGTCCAGCGGGTCTTGTAGGCCTTGAAGTAGTCGTTCACCCACTTCCGGATGTTTTCCCGCCCAGAAACGATGGGGCCGTCCGGCTGCAGGATCATCGCGTCCTTGTCGTACATGGCCATGACGGTATCGGTGTTGTTTGAGTTAATCGCGGCTTCGTAGGCTTTGTGCGCCTCCAGGAGGCCGGGGTCCAATTTCGGCTTCTTCAGTCGTGCTGCTGGTTTCGTGCTCATAACTTAAGATTTTGTAATAGAATACATAAGGTGACATGCGATGCTGGCAGGAATCCATTCTGCCGTCAACCCTTGCGCGCGGTTTTTCATGAAAGCGACGGCGCCCCCGCGGGTGCCGCACAGCCTGTCATGAGGAGAGGCTTTCGAGCAGCACCCTGGCTTCAATCAGGTCCTTGGTGTCGGCGCCTTCGCTGAACCACCCGTAAATGGGCGAAAGCAGGTCGCGCGCGGCGGCGCGCTGTCCGCGTCTCACCATGAGCGAGGCCAGCGTCGTGGCGCCGCGCAACTCCCATGACTTCGCGTGCTGTTGGCGCGCGCACCCGATCGAGGCGCGCAGTTGCGTCTCCGCCTCGTCGTCCCGGCCTTGGCGCATCAATATCCAACCCTTGAGTCGCAGGACTTCAGCCAACCAGAGGCGCTCTTGTCCTGCCGGACGCTCGATCTGCTCCAGGCACTCATCGATGAGCTTGAGGGCGCTGCCCGGATCGCCCTCGAGCGCCACCGCCTCCGCCAAGGCTGATTTCAGGAATGGAACGCGGACATTGCCATCGGTTTTGGTCCAGCGCTCGATCCCCAGCCGCAGCAAGGAAATCGCCTCGCGCGGGCGCCCGTTCTGGAGTTCAGCCAAGCCCCGGGCCTGAGGCACCGAGACTTCATAGATAAACGCGAGGCCCTGCTCGCGGGCCAGGCGGTCCGCCTCGCCGACTCGCTCGAGAAAGCGCTCCGGCTCGTGTCTGTAGGCGAAGACGTAGGCGCTGAACGTCAAGGCCCACACGAGGTTAAAGGCGTGGCCATCCGCCTGCGCGTGAGCCCGGGTCTCGTCACTCAGCCGCGCCGCCCGCTCGGGAAAGCCCAGCATCCAGATCAATTGGCAGGCATAGACCTCTACGAAGGTGCGCAAATCATGCCCCGTCAACTGAATCCACCGCTCGGCGCGCTGCGGGTCGTACAGCGCGAGAGCCCGGTCAGCCTGCTCGCGGGACTCGAGTAACTGGCCGCTCAGGAAGTATTGGACCATGGCGGTAGCATGCCCGAACATCCGCAGATCGATGTCGCCGCCCTCAGCCAGGAGGCGCTGAACCCATTGCAGCGAGTCAGCAATGCGGCCCTGGGTGATGGTACTGCTCCACATCCACCATATCGCCAGAAGCAGGCTCTGAGCATCGCCCTGGCTCTCCGCAAGCCGAAGGATCGCGGCCGCGTTGACAACGACCTCGGGTGCAGCCCATCCGCGCAACCCGGTCCACGCGGCGTTGAGTGGTTCGCGGATCGTCCGTTCGAGGCTGTCGCGCTCCGCGGAGGGCGAGAGTTGTTCGATCAACACCAATGCCTTCTGGAAATGGGCGACGGCTTCCTTCAGCGCCACTCGCCCCACCGCAAGGGTGCCGGCTTTTCGCCACAGCGGGATCGCCTCAGCGAGGTGACCCGCTTGAGTGTGGTGATGCGCGAGCCACTCTGGCGCCTTGGACACGCGATCGACGAAGTCGTTCTCCAGCACCTGCGCAATCCTCGCGTGCAATTCGCTGCGCCTGCTCTTGAGCAACGATTCGTAGGCTGCGTCCTGAACCAGTGCATGCCTGAACACGTAGGTGGCATCGGGCGGCGAGCCGCGTCGTGTGGCGAGTCCGGAGGAGACCAGGATCTCTAGCGAAGTCTCGAGTGGCTCGACGCGCAGCGTCAGGATGCGTTCGAGCAACTCATAGGAGAACTCCCGCCCGATGCACGCCCCGATCTGTGCCAACTCCTTCACCGAGCCAAGCCGATCCAAGCGCGCCATCAGCAAATCGCGAAGCGAGTCTGGGATCGACAGGGCTGCCAGTGGACCCAGCAGCACATACTGGTCGCCCTGCTCGCGCAGTTGTCCCGACTCGATCACCGATCTGGTCAGCTCTTCGACGAATAGCGGCACGCCATCGGTGCGCGAAAGAATCTCGTCCAGCACCTCCGGCGGCAGCGCTTTGCCCTCAGTCACCGAGTCAACGAGTTGGGCGCCATGATTCCGTCCGAGTCGGTTGAGCGTGAGGGTGGTCATGCCCGGTTGCCCAACCCAGGGCGGGCGAAACGTCATCACCAGAAGGACCGGAAGCACGCAGGCTCTTGGAACCAGAAGCTCGAGCAATTCCTGGCTGGTGGGGTCAATCCAGTGAACGTCCTCGACCACAATCAGGACGGGTGCCTGACGGGCCAGCGCTTCGACTCGACCGACCAAGGCCTCGAGCGTCTTCTCCTTCTGCTTCTGCGGCGACAATTGCGGTGGTTGGTAGCGCTCGGTGGGCAGCGAGAGCAACGCAGCAAGCAGCGGCGCGGACTCGGCAACCTGTGCCGCGCTGCCGACGAGCGCGGCTTCCAGTTTCTCCATTCGCCGTGCGGGAGCGTCGTCACTGGCAAAACCCGCCGAAAGCTCAAACTGCTCGATGAAGGGGTGCAGTGGCGAGTTGAGGTGATATGGCGAGCACTGGAAAAGAAGTGCGGTGTGCGGCTCGGTGATGCTTTCGCACAGTCCCTGGGTGAGGCGCGACTTGCCGATGCCAGGCTGTCCGCTGATCAGTACCACTTGCCCCTCGCCTTTGCGCGCCTGCTGCCAGCGCTGTCCCAGCAGCGTAGTCTCTTCATCGCGGCCGACCAGCGGCGCCAGATCCACACCGGCGTGGGCTGCCTTGAAGCGCCCCTCGGTTCGTCGCGCTGCCTCCACCCGCCACAGCCGCACAGGTTGCGCGAGCCCCTTTAGCGGGTGCGCCCCAAGGTCAGTCAGGGAAAATGCCGCGCCCAAGAGCCGCCGCGTGGCGGGCGCGATGACGATTTCGCCAGGGCCGGCCAACGCCTGAAGCCGTGCGGCCAGGTTGGGTGTCTCTCCCACTGCCAGGCGCGCCTCCGCATTGCCATCTCGCGAAGCTTCGCCAACCACGACGAAGCCTGTGGCGAGGCCAATCCGGGCCGCGAGGGGCTTTGCGGCGCGGATCGCCTTGACGGCCTGAACCATTTCCAGCGCCGAGCGCACGCTGCGCTCGGCGGCGTCCTCGTGCGCAATGGGCCAGCCGAAGTAAATCATCAGCCCGTCTCCCAGATACTGGGCCACATGCCCTTCATAGCGCAAAACCACATCGCAGCAAGTGTTCCGATAGGTCGTGATCAGCTTGTGCAGTTCCTCAGGGTCGAGGAGCGCGGCCAAGGCGGTTGAGCCCACCAAGTCGCAGAACATCACGGTCAACTGCCGCCGCTCGCCCAACATGGAGGCCACCCCCGGCGTCTCGACTTCCGCGTGGCGGAGAGCCATTGGATGTTTTGACTCCTCGATCGCGCTCAGGATCCGCTTGCGCGGACCAAACGCCAGCCCGAGTTCCCTTAGGTCCGTCTCCGTCAGAATATCGAGCGTCTTCAGGTCGATCTCGTTCTCGATGAAGATCGGAAGATAATCCTCGAGGTCGTTCGTCTTGAGCCATTCGGCGATCGATGTGCTCACGCGGACGAGCCCCTTTGGCCCGAGCTGATGGGGTTGGCGCCGGTCAGCGGCACCAGAATGCCGTTCACGACCAGCCAGCGGGCAATGTCGCGGCCAGCGTCGGGCGGAATGGCCGGCGCCCAAGCCAGCGCGACTTGGTGCGAGGTCATGCCCTCACGCACTTGTTGAAGGAGAGGAGCGAGTTCCCAATCGCCGAGGTAGGCTACGGGACCTTCGAGCGCGGGGTGCAGCACGGCCGCCTTAACCCGGACGAACGCGCCATCGAGGCAGGGGAACCCGACGAACGCGACCTTCGGGGACAGAACGAGCGGCGCCTCATTCGACGCCTGCTCGCCGACGGGTTCACGGGAAAGAAACGGCGACGCCGGGGGCGGAAGAACCCCGGCGCGGTCCCTCCAGAATTTTCCGGCCCGGTGCGCCGCCACTGTGCCGTAATGACCAGCCGCCCACAGGCGATGCCGTTCCGAGGCTTCCCGCAGGCGGTCGCGATAAAAACGCAACGCGGCTTCGCTCGTCTCCGGCCTGCGGAGAAGGGTGTTGACCACGACCTCCCCGGAGAGCGCCGTCTGGATGGCTTTCTGCACGCCGCTCGAAGAGAGAGGATCGAGCGCCATCGCCGCATCGCCGACCTTAATGCTGCGCAGTGCGACGCTTTCTTCGTCGAGGTAAGGTGTGGCATCCACGGCAAAAACTCGTCCCAGCAGGCGCGCGTCAAGGCAGCCGCCCAGGAGGCCCGAACGCTCGATCAACGCGCGAAAGCCAGTGGTCAACAGGCTCGCACGGCTCCTGCGAAAGCGCGCGGCGTCAACGAAAACCAGTGTGTTGTACACACCGTCCGGCAGCGGGACGCCCCAATACCATTCTGCCAGGCCGGACTCGATTCGGGGTTGAGTCGGCAGACCGCGCCCCTGCCAGTAGGCGTGAAGCGCCACAGTCCGGCATCCGGTCCGGCGCCGCTGCGATCGCAGCAGGGCGGCCCTCCCGGTGGCGTCGGCGAGAAACGCGGCTCGCAGTTCGAGCGCACGCCCATCCGCATGGATCCGCAGGCTCCATCCGTTTTCGTGAAGCACTCTCGCGGCAAGCCTCGCTGGCTGGAACACGCGCACCCCGATCGCCCGGGCGCGGTCCAGGAGCAGCCGATCAAAATGGCCCCGATCGACCAGCAGTCCCTGGCCTGTCGGATCTTCCCGCCGTTGAAGTCCCCGATCCCAGTCCACGGTTACGGATCTTACCGGAGTAAACCCGGCGGACGCGATTGCCGTGTGGACGCCCACCGTGGCAAGCAACGGGAGCACTCCGGGGCTCAGCGATTCGCCCAGGTGGCGCCGGGGAAACGCGGCGCGTTCGACGAGGCATACGTCGTGCCCGAGCTGCGCCAACCGCGCCGCGAGCACGCTGCCCGCGGGACCGCCGCCGATGATACAAATGTCGGTTGTGCCGCACATGCAGGGCTACGCCGCCCCATCTCAGGCCGGGACCAGCGGGCGTGGGTCGGCCAGCCCGGCGCTCTTGGCCGAAAGGCGAAGATAGGCTTCAAGGCAATAGTGCAGCCACCCTCGGATGTAATCACAGGCGGACCGTCCGCGCTGGATGACCTCGTGGTGGCAGCCACCGCCGCACAAATACCGGGCCCAGCATTGGTTGCAGGGCTCCTGCCGATGCACGTGCCGGTCGGCGAGCCATGCCGACCTCCTCGTGCGGTCAATGCCGTCCTGGAGATTCCCCATCGCGCCCTCATCGTCGCCGACAAAGCGGTGACACGCTGCCAGGTCGCCGTCCGCCGACACGCCCAAGTAGCCCGCGCCGGCGCCGCAGGGATAGGGACGATGGGTGCCGCGGGCGATCTCCCGCATGGCATTCACCATGTTGGCAAACGCGTAACGCTCACCGATGTGAGTGCGGCGTTCGAATTCCCGCCCGCAATCAATCATCTCGCCCAGCATCAACTCCAAGGCGTCGGCTTGCATCTCGTCGCCGCCATTCGGCGACCGCAGGAGCGGTGAAAATCCCACGGTGTGAAATCCCGCCGTGAGGAATTCATCGAGAGTGTTCCGCAACCGGAGATTCCTGGGCGTCACCGTGACACGGGCCGTTACCTGCATGCGGCGCTGGATCCGGAGCAGGGGGCGCACGTTGCTCATCACGCGGTCGAAGCTGCCCTTCCCACCCTTGTATGGTCGCAGCATGTCATGCACCTCGGCTGGGCCGTCGAGACTCACCGTCACCGCGAAACCAAACTCCTCGAAAAACGCGGCGTCGGCCTCGGTCAGCAGGGTGCCATTTGTCGTGATGGAGAAATTCAGCGTGACGCCGCGGCTTTGCGCGAGACCGGCGGCGCGACGCGTCACCGCCTGCAGAGCCGTCCGATTCACGAGCGGTTCGCCGCCCAGAAAAGCCAGATTGAGTCGCGCGCCAGGCTCCGCGCCGGACACCAGCAAATCCACCGCGCGATCCGCGGTCTCCTTCGGCATGTTCTTCGCCGCGCCCCCGAATTCGCCCTGCTGCGCGTAGCAATACGTGCAGCCGAGATTGCACTTCTGCGCGATCGCGAGCGAGAGCGCGTGCAGCGGCGGATCGGTCAACGGATGGTCGTCAATCCGCGGCGGCCCGCCGAGGCCAACGCGATCAAGTACGCGGGCGACATTGTCGCCGGCCTGCGCCGTCCTCAGTTCCGCGAAAAGATCCGCGTCCGCGTCGAACAGTCGGCTGCCGTCGGTGACGAAAACGTGGCCGCCGATCGCGGCGTCAATCAGGTGCGCGTGCCGCGATTTCGGGGTCGACGACGCCATGTAGCGCCGCGCCTCACCGCGCAGGATCGCGTGACGGTCATCGCGTTCCGGACCGGTGATGGTTGGTTTTGCGCTCAACGTTTCTTTCGGGACGCCGGTTTGGCGCGCTGTTTGGACGCGGTCTTTTTGGGACTCGCGGGAGGCTCGACGGGCGCCGCGGGGCTTGTCCCGACGGGATCGGGAACGTCGCGGCCACCCACCTCGAATTTCAGCAGGCGCTCCCAGCCGGTGAACAGATCGTCGTAGTGAACAATGCGCGTGTCCACATAATCGTCCGCGACATACTCGCCGTTGCGGACCTTCTGCATCCAGTTGTCGCCCGCGCTGGCGCCGGAGGGCGTGGCTTCGACGTTGACATAGTCGGGCCGCGCCGACGCCCAATAGTAACACGAACATTCGCGGTAGTCGTTTTGCCAGGGCGAGCACAGCCCCTGGGTCAGTTCGCCGGGCTTTGCCAGCGCGGACGAGACGACCGCGGTTTCTTTTTCAAAGAACGGCCGCACCTCCAATTCGACGGTGATGTAGGAGTCCGCCTCGTCCTGGTTCCATCGCGCCTGTTTTAGCCAAACCGGTTTCGCCGTGAAGACGCACTTCACTTTCTTCCCCGTGTGCGTGTGCAGGATGTGCGCGAGGGCGTTGGACCATTCGAGCGGGGCGATGCCAAAGGGATTGGCGTCCGTGGCCAGCACCACCGACTGGCCCGCGGTGTCCGCGGGCGACGGCCCGATCGCCTGGGTCATCATATGGCGCCCGTTCACGCTCAGCAGGCGGTGGCCTGACAGATCGGACAGCTTCGGCGCCTTGGCGTCCGGATCCATCCGGATCACGAGGTTGTCCCACTCGCGCAGCTCGATGCCGATGAACACGCGGCGCCAGACAGCGCGCAAATCGAACTCGAGGCCGGGCGTGCAATTGCTGACCGATGTGAGCGGTCGCGAACTCACCGGGTTTCCAGCCGCGACGTAATGCAACTGCGCGGAGAGATTGCGCGGAGTCAGCGGCCCCGGGTCGAGCGGATTGACACCGGGCTTTTCGGGACCGCCCGCCGGGGCGGAACGCAAGGATGCGCGCGATGCCTTGAGAATCGTATTGATCTGCCGCCAGGTGAGCGCGAGGTAATTGCCGTCGGCGCCGCACATCATCGCGGGCATCTTGCGCCGGCCGTGATCGGTGAAGTCGGCCACTTCATCGGGCTTGCGGAGCACATCGGCGAACCACGGCGCGGCGCCGCCGCGCAGGGCGGAATAAACCTGCTGGTGCAGGCCCAGGATCATCAGCGTGTCGGCGGTGCGCTCGGGCACGACCGGGCGCATCAGCCGCTCCGTGTCGAAGGCTTCCTCCGCGGGCATCGTGTCGAAGTTGAGCGGGTCCCGCCCGTTGACCGGGTTGCCGTTCATCACGGCGACATTCAGAAAGCGCACGGTCTCGAACGCCCGGCGCACGATGTCCATCGCACGCGCGCGTGTGACTTCCTCGGGCTCGTTTGCCGGCACGGCGGGGCCGTGGATCACCTGGTCGAGATCGTCGGCGAGATTTCGGAGGAAAAGCGAATCCGGCACCATCATGGGCGGCCCGGCGCTGATCCGCGCGCTGGCGGTCAGTTCCGCGCCCTTTTTCAACTTGAGCCGCACCTCGACGATGCCATCGCACGCGTCGTCGAGGTAGCCCCGGCTGATCGCGATGTTGCCATGGAGCCACGGCGGGGCCGGCGGGACGGACGCGAAAAGCGATGGTGGCATCGTCTCATTCACGAATTTGCCGTGGTAGTCAGGGTCGGAGTTGTCAATTCCGGACGGCACCTCGAAGCCGCACCAGTCCTTCTTTCCATCGTAGATGCGGCGCTCGCGCGGCACATGGTAGGGCGTGTCGGGCGTCATGAAGGGATCCTGCTCCGGCGAGGGCCGGGCCGGAAGGCTCGGGCCGTAGATCAGCCCTTTGGCCGGCATGAAACGCAGGCGGATCTGCGGAAAACGCCGGTTCGGCTTGATGTAGCGGACGTGGCCGAAATCGATGTGAGCGGCGGCGCTGATGAAATGCGGGCAATGGCCCTCAAGGCGATGCGGCTTGTGGTGGGAGAACCAGCCGGTTTCGGCGGTGACGGCGTCGCGCTCGTTGTTCGTACGCCGGGCGGCCTTGCGGTTCGCGACACGCACGTTCCACTCGATGGCATCCGGGGTGAGGCCCGCCTCGCGCAGCAGATCGAGCGTCAGGGGGACGAGCGTGCCACCGTCGGTGAGCGCAAACGCCTCGAGGAACGGCGCGACCGGACGGATGCTCGGGTTGCCGCTTCCATCCACATCCTTGAAGGTGATTTCCTTCGGCATGAAGGAGCCTGAAATCTCGCCGCTCGCGTCATCCACGACCAGCGTCTCCTGCGGCTTTAGTTCGCGAAATTCGAGCGGCTGATCCGGGTCGTCGTCGATCGTGTAGTTGACGACCGGCTCGGGCGCGGAGCCGAGCCGGGCGATGGCTAGCGGTGGGAGGATGCGAAGTTCGCGGATGGTCATGGGAGTATTGCTTATTTTGCGCGCAGGCCGCCGAGCACGGCGTCGATCCACGCAAGCGCATTTTGGTCGTGGTTGCGCAGGGTGCGGAGATAGGGCTCGCCCGACGGCGGCGTGGTGGTGAGGTGATCGTGGGCCGGGTCGAGCAGCGCGTCGCAAAGTTCCATCGAGCTGAGGACGACGTCACGGTGCAGCAGCCAGCAGTCTATTTCGTCGAGCGGCATTTCGATCGTGTAGGGCATCTCGAACGGCGGCCCGGCCCGGCGCTTGTCGCCGGGCTTGTCAGTGAGCGGCATGACCACCAGGATGCCGGCGATCGTCTTGATGTTGTACATCTCCCCGAAAATCTTCGCCATGACCGCGCCGCGCGTGTTCGGTTGGTCGGGGGAGACGGAGCGGGCGAGCCGGAACGTGTGCATCAAGTAGGTCAGCAGCATCCGATACCGGACGTTGAACAGACACGCCCACTTCAGCGATGCCTTCGCGGTGATCGGGGTCGGGTGGAACGCGGTCCGCCGCGGGTCGGGCGCGGAGGTGGGGACGGTGGTGGTCGGATTGACAGGCACCGGGCGGACGGGGTTCCAGGTGTCGGAGATCATTGCTTCAAAATCCTGAAACATGCCCACGAAGCGCTCGAAATGGGACAGTTCGTCGTCGGAGGCTGGTACCCCGCGCGGGTCACGCCGCTTCCGCACTTTCAGCTCGGCGGCCTCGCCCTGACCGAGGATCTCCCGCAGCGCGTAGAGCGCCTCGGTCCGCGTCGCGGCGCGCTCGATGATGATGTTGGCCTTGTTGTTGTCGAACTTGGCATCCTTGCCGCTGGGCGGCGCCGGTTTCGCTCCGTAGCCGCGGCCCCAGTCATCCCACGACGCCTGCAGCGGGTAGGTCTCCGGCCGGAAGACCGAATCGGGGATGTGCTTGGGATTCGAAATGATATCGATGATCTTCTGATACACCTCGCCCACCGGGTGCGTGTCGCGCTGCTTTACCCAGTCCCTCACCGTCTTCTTGATGAAGGGAAGGTCGTCGTCCATGAAGTGCTTCGCGCGGGGGTTCCCGGCGGCTTCGGCGTAATGGCTTTCGAGATAGGCGAAGTTGCCGGGCATCTCGGCAAAGATATAGGCGGCGAGCGATGCCTTCGACAGCGGCTCAAGCTTGAACGGAAACGGGTAGAATGGCGTGTCCCACGGAAATTCCTGGCGGTTGAACGAGACTGGCCCGCCGATGAGGCAGAGCAGGTTCTGGACGGTCAGCAAGTGGCCCATTTCCTCGCGGGCGACCGTCAGGATCAGATCCTGCCACTTGTGCACCCTTTCCTGGTCCTCGGGCGGCACCCCGTCGCCGCCGAGCGAGTAGGCCGCGTAGAGGTATTGAACCATCAGGCCGTGTTCGAGCTCCGCGCCGATGTGCAGCAGCATGATCAGATAGTCCCGCCAAGTCATCTCATCCGGCTTGGTCGGCAGTGGCCGGTTTTTCACATCACCGTCGGCGGTCGCTTTCAGCTTCTTCTGCTGGTAGTCGGAGATGTGACTCAGATGTTGGGCGAGGTAGTTGGACATCGGTTCTGGGCGTTCTTAGGTTGAATGGGCTCCCAACAGGCGCGAATTCCATTCGTCATACACCATCGATCAGTGGGACCACACGGGGCGCCGTCTGCGGTTTCATTTCTGTCAGTTCAAGAATCTTTTGAACATTCGCGCATCCAATACTGTTTGTAAATATATTTTACTCTGCGACGGTCGTCACGCTAGCCGTCCAGAGGAGCTGAGACAAGAAGAAATCCCGATCGTGAGCTTCTAGCGCGGTTCAACTAACCATCCGGTGCTTGCCGCCTGTCCGAGAACCTGGATAGACTCCGCGCCGTGAACAATGCTCGACTTTGCCGCACTGCGCCCCTCAAACGCACGACTGGCTGAAAAACGGCGAGAACTAACTTGAGCATGATTATAGCGACCGTCAGTCCCGGCATCGAGGAAGCTCGTGGGTTAATTCGCGAGTTGGACACGGAGATTGCCTCGCTTTATCCAGGATCCGCGATTAATGGGATCGATGTCGCGGAATTTGAAAAGGCCGGTGGATATTTCGTGGTCGCGCGAGATGCGGACCAGGCCATAGGCTGCGGTGGGTTTCGACCCGTCGATGAGCGGTGCGTTGAAATTAAGCGCATGTTTGTACGGGCGAATGCGCGACGTTGCGGTGTCGCACGACAAATCCTGCGGCACTTGGAAGCAGAGGTTCGCCGCCGCGGTTTTCACACGATCGTCTTGGAGACGGGATGTAACAACGCCGAGGCGAGGGCGCTGTATGAAGCGGAGGGTTATTCCCTGATCCCGGCGTTTCCCGGTTACGTCGGAATTCCGATCAGTCGTTGCTATGCCAAGCGGGCCTGACCGCGAGGATGAGTTTTCCAGGACCATCTCCGGGAAAACGGAGCGAGTAGGGATTTGAGAGTCTTCTTAAGGGAGCCGTGACCTGCTTTTCGTTGGACAGAAAGTCCACGGGTTCGGCCGAGAGGGATGGGCCGAATAGACTGTTCTGGGAGCCACCGCGCGTCTTCTCGCCCATGGTGATCACCAGGTAAACGAGCACCATGAAATCGGGGCGGCAACCCAGCCGTTCGACCGGATCCGCCGCCTTCTCATTGCCGGCGAAGACGAGCATGCCGCCAAAGGCTGCCGGCCAGGCGGAAGTAGGGGAAGCCGGGCTTACGGTCGTAGATCACCACCGTGGCGCTGCCGGCTTTGATCCGCATCGGGAAAGCTGAAGGCTTGGCCTTCATAAGCACATTGCGCAAACACTGTACTCATTGTGCACATGAAAAAGAAAGACACGCGACAACATGTTTATAATAAGGATGTTGTGAGTGGTGCCGGTGGTGGGACTTGAACCCACACGGCTTTTGAGGGCCCCAGGATTTTAAGTCCTGTGCGTCTGCCATTTCGCCACACCGGCTAACGTTGATGAACACTCACGGACAGGAGTCGGAGGTCGATTCTGCCCCGCGATCCGCACCCGAGTGGCGCTTGAATCGGGCCTCGCCACCTTCCACAGACGACGCGCGACCGGATCCAAGCTCTGCTCACCGTGAAGAAAAAGCTATCAGGAACCTCGAGACGGGCGCAAGCGGCCAGTTGGAACGGCAGCAGAATAATCTTTGAACCTCCGTATTCTCGGCTACAAAAGGCGCATGACATCCGCGCCCCAAGCCGAACCGGCCTCCGAGGCCCCCTTGCCACGCCGCTTCGGCCTGCTTCAAGCGACGGCTCTGAACATGTCCACCATGATCGGCATCGGCCCGTTCATCACCATTCCGGCGTTGATGGCCGCGATGGGCGGACCACAGGCTATGCTCGGCTGGGTCGTCGCCCTGGTGATCGCTTGCGCGGATGGGTTGGTCTGGAGCGAGCTGGGGGCCGCAATGCCCGGGTCCGGCGGGACGTATCTTTATCTGCTCAACGGGTTCGGACGGCAAACGCTCGGCCGCGCCATGGCGTTCCTGTTCATCTGGCAATTCCTGCTGAGCGGCCCGCTGGAAATCGCTTCGGGCTACATCGGCTTTGCTCAGTATGCCCGCTACCTGTGGCCGGGCCTGAGCGACTACCAGACGCGGCTCGTGATGGCCGGCGTGGGCGTGCTCATCATCGTCCTGCTCTACCGCCAAATTACGGTGATTGGCCGGATCACCGTGGCGCTGTGGGTGGGAACGCTGCTGACGGTCGGTGTGGTGGTCCTCACCGGGCCGTTCCATTTCGATCCGAAGCTGGCATTCGACTTTCCGCCCCACGCCTTCGACTTCTCGCTGGGCTTCTTCATGGGGCTCGGAGCCGCGGCCCGTGTGGGCGTCTATGACTACCTCGGCTACTATGACGTCTGCTACATCGGCGATGAAGTGAAGCAGCCAGGGCGGGTCATCCCGCGCTCGATCCTGACCAGCCTGGTGGCGGTGGCGGCGATCTATGTGACGATGAACCTGGCCCTCATCGGCGTGGTGCCGTGGCGTGAGTTTGTCCCCGCACCCGGCATGCCGCTCGCGGATCCCCCACCGCCCGTGGTTTCGATGTTCATCGAGAAACTTTACGGCAGCGGCCCCGCGAAGGTCTTCACGGTGATGGTGTTGTGGACGGCGTTTGCCAGTTGCTTCTGCCTGGTGCTGGGTTACTCGCGAATCCCGTTCGCCGCCGCTCGGGATGGGAACTTCTTCAGCGTCTTCGCTCGAAAACACCCGCGAAAGGAGTTCCCGCACGTCTCGCTGGTGTTCGTCGGCGGGCTGGCAATTGTGTGCGCTATGCTGCCCCTCATGACCGTGATCAACGCGCTTCTGACCACGCGCATTCTCGTGCAGTTCATTGGCCAGGTCGGGGCGGTGATGTGGCTTCGGCGCCGATCTCCAGAGCTGGAGCGGCCCTTTCGGATGTGGCTCTATCCGCTCCCTGCGCTCATCGCGTTGGTTGGCTGGCTATTCCTGTTCTTCACGACGGACAAGGAGACGCTCTTCTACGCGCTCGGCGCGTTAGCGGCTGGGGTCCTGCTTTTCGTCGTCTGGTCGCACTGGAGGCGGCAGTGGCCGTTCCAGCCGAAAGCGGGGTAGGTTACGTCAGGGCAGCGCACCCGGCTTCTCCAGGCGTTGTGGAGGTCGGCGTCGCCACCGAAGGCTCGGAACGCGCGTGCGTCGAGCGGCTCAGAATCGACTCATGTCGTTGCCGTCGGCCCTCCCTGCGGGGGCTGAGTTGGAGCGGGTTTGGGATGCGCGCGCTTTTCGGCAAGCTTCCGCTGTCTCTTCTCTTCGTTCCGTTTCTGTTTCGCTAATTCCCTGCTCCGCTTTTCGTACTGATAATTTGGCGTTGGCAAAGTCGTGTCCTCTCGTAGGTCTGTTTTGTTATGACGACACAGGATCGTGGGCGCCTATCACCACCCGATCGACCATCAGTCTGCACCCACGTTGCGACAAATCCAAGCATTATCAGCAATCGGGGTCTTCGACCGGCTGTCGCGGCTCAGCCTGGTTTCTGGACCCGCTCCACGAGTTCCTCCGCGGGGTAAGTCCAGATTTCCGCCAGCGTCGGGTGGTAATGAGGCATCGCCGCCAGTTCCTGGACCGTCATCCGTTTGTGCATCGCCGCGATAATCTCGTGGATGAGTTCCCCGCCCAGCGGACCGACGCATGAGCCGCCCAGGATCTCACCCGTCGCCGGGTTCGCGAGAAGCTTTACGAAGCCATCCTTGGCTTCCATGATAAGCGATTTGCCGTGGTCGTTGAACAGATACCGCGCCACGATGCACGGCACCCCCTTCGCCGCCGCAGCCTTCTCGCTCAGTCCCACCTGGGCCACCTGCGGTTCCGTGAAGACCACGCTGGTCAGCAGCCGGTAGTCCACTCGCCGCGGCCTGGACGGCTCCAGGATGTTATGAACCGCAATCTCGCCCTGCTGAATGGCGATGTGCACAATCTCATGCGGTCCGGTGCAATCGCCCGCCGCAAAGATGTGCGGGGCGCTGGTCTGCATCCGCTCGTCAGTGACAATCCGAGAGCCGTCCATCGCCACGCCGGCGGCATCAAGACCAAGCGACGCGGTGTTGGGCATGCGGCCCAGAGCGAAAAGGATCTCCTCAGCCCCCACATGCGTGGTCTCCCCGCGATGCTGAAACCAAACTTCCTTCAAGTTGGCGCACCGCCGGGCGTTCGAAAGCCGCGTCCCGGTAAACAGCTCGATCCCTTCCCGCCGAAACACCGTCTCCAGTTCGGCGCCCGCGTCCGTGTCGAACTCCTTCAGGACATGCTCGCCACGCTGGATCAACGTTACCTTCACATCGAATCGCGCGAAAAACTGCGCCAGTTCGACCGCCACGGCCCCGCCGCCCAGCACGCTGCTGATTATC
>ORJL011434025.1_pt1 | contig 23575 bp, 32 predicted proteins | sample 1779941 | NCBI WGS metagenome assembly ORJL01 (sample SAMEA104232317, study PRJEB22302) | groundwater metagenome | biome: forest; feature: aquifer; material: groundwater | place: USA | collected 2011-08-07 | depth 5.8 m
CATTCCTGTTACGCCAGTGTAATAAGCGCGAACTGCAACTATGAAATCTTCTTTTGGATTGTCGCTTAATCCAAATTTTCTTGCGACCATGCTGCTTGCCCCGTCTGCAGCTAAAAGGACTTTGCAGCGAATTTCTTCTTTTTCTCCTTTTTCATTTAATCCTACAACACCTACTACAATATTATTTTCTACAATTACATCAGTTGCATTAAGCGCCTTCATTTCAACGCCCATTTTCTTTGCGCTTTCATAAAGGTATCTGTCAAATACCATTCTTTTGTGAACATAGCCCGGCGGAGGGTTGTTTCTGTCTGCAACATCCAGCTCTACAAACGCTCCGTTTGGCGAACTTAATGTTATTCCGTAAACAACATGACCTTCTAGTTTTTCATAGTCATCATGAATTCCAAGTTCCTTCATTATATTTCCAGCTTTTCTTCCCTGTGCATCGCCGCATATTTTGTCTCTTGGGAATTTTGCTTTATCAACTAAAACTACATTTTTGCCATGAATTTTCTTCAGGTACATTGCAGCCGTAGCGCCGGCAGGCCCTGATCCAAGAACAATTGCATCAAATTCCATATTATTATCAACTTACAATAATCTAAAAACTAAAATATAAAAGCACGAAAACTTTAAAAAGTGTCGCTTACGAGAAAAGAATTAGATATAATTTCATTCATTTTATCATCTTCTAAGGTGTCCCTAAAAATTCACGCCCAGAAACTTCTGCCCATTCTGCCATGTATTCATCGTCAGATTTTGCTTCAAATTTAGGTCGTAATTCTGGGTCAGCATAAACAATTTCTATGCTATTCAGTCTTGCAAATTCTTGAAGTTCCGGGCAAGCCATTGACGGTATTCCATTTATCTCTTGTGCAATGCGTTGTGCTTTCAAATAGCCGATTGCGCTGGTATATGCGATTGGCCTTTTTCCAGACAGCGCTGCAACCATCCAATTTCCTTGCTCAAAGAACGAACGTAAAAAATCAGTTGTATAATTCATAAAAAATCACAAAAAAATAATAGAATCTTAGTTCTCAGACCTTCCTATCTTTAATCTTGATTCACAAAGCAAATCACCGCGTGCTAACATTCTTAACGCTTCTTTTTCACCAAGAAGATTTTTAGCGCCCGGATAAATAGCTATTTCTCTGTCTGTTGGAACTAAATCGTATATTGTAGGCGCTGCTCCGTCTTTTACTGCTGCATTTATTTCATATCCTTCCATAACCACAACCTCCAAATTACCTGAATCTGTTCAGCATCGCTGATATGTCAACATTTGAAATGTCCTCATGAACTAACGCCCTTCCGTCATTCCTGCTTCTTTGCTCCTCGTCATACGTTGGCGCGTCTTTTTTCCAGAACAATCCTATTGGCTTTCTGTCAAATTCCATTGCTTTCTTGATGGCTGCATGGAAATCTGTAGGATCGTGTTTTTCGTCTTCAAGCTTGTATATCTTCTGTTTGTACCAGTCTGTTGTATTGATTTTATTGTATGTCGGGCATTGCTGGAAAATATCTATTAATGAAAAACCTTTGTGCTTTATTCCATCTACAATCAATTTTTTCAAATGAATTATGTCCATTGCATATCCTCTTGCAACATATGTTGCTCCGCCAGTAATCGCCATTGATATTGGGTTCATGGGTTCTTCGATCACACCTTGTGGTGTTGAGTTTGACTTGAACCCTTTCTCGCTTGTAGGAGAAGTCTGGCCTTTTGTTAGTCCATAAACAGCATTGTTTTCAACTATCATTGTGATGTCTAAATTTCTGCGCAGCGTGTGCAAGAAATGATTTCCTCCAATTCCATACCCGTCTCCATCTCCTGCAACAACTATTACATTCAAGTCAGGGTTTGCAAGCTTTGCGCCCATTGCAACAGGCAGCGCTCGTCCATGCAACCCTTCAAAACCGTAAACGTTTACAAAATGAGGAAGCTTGCTGCCACAACCAATACCTGACACTATTAAAGTGTTTTCTCTAGGCATTCCTAATTCTACAAGAGCATTTTTTACGCTGCTGAGTATAGTGAAATCTCCACAACCCATGCACCATGTTGGCGCTTCCTTTGTCGTCATTTCTGCTATTGTTGGCATAAACTGTCCTGACGCGTACGCGTCTATTCTCATGTCACCTAGTCTATTATTGCTAATTCCTCTTTGGTTATGTCGTGAACAACGCCGTTTACTTTAGAAACGATTCCTGGCGTGCTCATAGTTATTTCGCTGAGAGAATTGTCATTATTAAGCTCTCTGATCGCATCTGCAATATGCTCTGGCGCAAAAGGCCTGCCATCGTACTTCAAGATTTTATGATTGAAAGTCAGGCCGGTTTTTTCTCGTATTATTCCTGCAAATTGTGATGTCATGTTGTTTTCAACTATTATTGTGCGCTTTGCATTTTTCATTACAGTTGAAATTATTTCGTCATGTATTGGATTGACAAATGTTATATGCAGAAAATTTGTTGAGATGCCTTCTTTTTCCAGAAGTTTCATTGCTTCCAGTACTGGCCCTTTTGTAGAACCCCATGAGATTATTGTAAAATCTGAATTATCATTTCCTACCAAATGTGGCATAAATTTTGCCTTTATTTCTTTCTCTGCCAAAGCAAATTTCTTGTAACGTTTCTTGTGCATTGCAATTCTAATCTCTTCTTCCTCCCGTTCATGGCCATGCTCGTCATGCTCATAGCTTGATGCAACGTGCATGGCACCTTTTGTTCCTGGGATTGATCTTGGAGAGATAGCATCTTCTGTTAATTTGTATCGCTTATAATCGCTTTCTGCTTCTGTCAACATTTTGCCTCTTTCTACTGCAACTTTGTTTGTGTCAAATTCATCTACAGATCTGTAACTTTCCCCAAGGTATTTGTCTGTTAGAATTATAACCGGCATCTGATATTTTTCTGCAAAATTGAATGCATGCTGAGTTAAATAATAGCACTCTTCAACATCGCCTGGCGCGATTATCAGTCTAGGAAATTCGTCAGTTGAAGCATGCAGCATGTATCTTAAATCTCCCTGGCCTGTGTGTGTTGCCATTCCTGTTGCAGGCCCAGGCCTCATTGCCTCCACTACAACGATAGGTGTTTCTGTCTGCCCTGCAAGCCCAAAGCCTTCGCACATCAAAGCAAAGCCGCCGCCAGATGTTGCTGTCATTGCTCTTAATCCGGCATAGCCGGCTCCTATGGCCATATTTATTGCAGCAATTTCATCTTCTGTGTGCTTCACAACAATATTGTAATTCTTTTCCTGTGCTGCAATGTTTGTAAAGACAGAAGTGGCGGGCGTCATGGGGTAAGCAGCTATAAACTTGCATCCTGCTTTTATTGCGCCTGTTGATATCGCCTCGTTTCCGGATAAAAATAATTTCTTGCTGTCATACGGCTTCTTGACAAGCTTGTACTTGAAGGACGAACCGACGCCATTGTGTTTGGACACACTCTGTGCGTCGTTGGCTGGCATTAGACAAAAATTCTGTTTGATGTAGTCATAACCTGCTTTTGCAGCATTCATGTTTGCTTCTACTATTTCCATCCCTTTCTTTGTGCCAAAATTATCTCTTAGCACGCCATAGAATAATTCAATATCAAAATCTATGAGCGCTATGGTTGCTCCCATTGCAACTACATTGCGCATTATTTTTCCGCCATTAGTTTCTGCAATTTTCATTAATGGAACATTGTACGTATTGATGTCCTTTCTTTTGAAATAGTCTGGCGTAACCTTCATGCTTTCGCCGTCGTAAATTATTCCGCCACCTTCTGATATTTTAGTCTCATGCTTGTCAATAGAAGTTTTGTCTAATGCCACAAGCAAGTCAGTGAATCGTGTATGCGCGTGTAGTTCGCTGTCAGATACGCGAACATCAAGATTATTGTGCCCGCCTCGTATCAGGGACGGATATTCAGCTGTTGCAAAAACAAAAAGCCCGCCGCGGAGACAGGTCTTTGCAAACATAAGGCCTGCATTAAGTATGCCGTGGCCTGCTTCTCCCGCCACCTTCCATGAAAAATTGTTTACAACTTCCATTATATCACAAAATAAAATTAAGGCGTTCCTTCTATTAATCTAAAATCGCTGAACACTCCAGCATCATGTAAAAATCTGCCGTCTTCTCTTCGCACCTCTTCTGCACAAAGTCTATCGTACGCTAGGGACCCAATGCCGCTGTTTGGTTTGTACGAATCTGCTAATCCATCATCCTTTCGTGTTTCTTTATATTCTGCCATTTACATCAACCTCCATTGCTAGCTTTCTTTTTAGAAAAGAAAGTTACCGTATCAAAGAAAATCATATTATAAATCATAGAAAAATCCCTCGGGACAAAGAACTAAGATTCTCTATAGGTTTGACTAGCAAACCAGAATTATCCAATAATGAAGAAACAGAACTAATAGCTCGACAACTAAATGAATTTACCATTGTATTCTCAGAATTTACTGCGCTAAAATTCAAATTCATATAGCACCAAGCCATGCAATACAAGCAGAAATCTTTAGGGTTGGTTATTGCCCGTTCTGCTTACATGTGACCTAATTGTGAATGTACGAACCGACATCCTTAGACGTCAATTTTGCTGTCACAAAAGTTGTGAAGATTTTCTCCACAACTGTTTAGCGAACCTACGCCTTTTGCGTTAAAGCTCTATTGTACTAGCCTCTAAATTGGACAACCATGTTTATAAGCTTTTCTGTAGCTCACTCACCATAAATCTCAATAACCTTGCCTTTTGACCCTACTGAAAATACTTTTGTGTTGTCAATTTTTTCTTCCATATTTTCAGCCTGGTGAACATGGCCATGTATATGTATATCAGGCTTGAATTTCTCTATGGCTTTCCTGACGCCGCTGCTGCCTGAAAATTGGGCTATGCGTTCGGCAAAGCTCCCCTCTGCATGCGCATGCGTAACCATAACCTTTATTTTTGCATCTTTCACTTTTTCAAAGCTTTGTGAAATGTAATAAAATATATCGTCCTCTGACAATACGGTAGGACAGCCAAACATTTGCGACCCGCCGCACCCAAAAAATCCAATATCACCGGTTTTGTAAGGATAAAATTGAAGATTTTGTACAGAATATTTCTTCGTAATGAGTTTTGATGTTGCAAGGCTGTCATGGTTGCCATTAACAAAAACAACCTTTTTGCCCTTTTCCAAAAACGGCCCTATCATGCCATTTATCGAATCATCAAAAAAAGTTATATCGCCCGCCAGTATAACTAAATCTGACTCATATTTCTCTGCCTTTTCAGCTAGATGCCGTGCAGTGCCTTTAACTGAATGCATACAGCTTGCAGCAAAAACCTTAAGTTTTTTTGTGCCGCTCATATGGTAAGTTTCTGGAATAAGCTTTTTAAATCAATTAGTTTTTAATCTTTACTCTTATTCTATATTTACGGTAAAACATTTTTTTAAATCTGCCGGCAGTTTCGAAGACATCAATGGCCATTTATGGGAAGTATTTTACATGGATGAAAGCGCAATGCCTCAAAAATAGTTACAATTTGTCAACAGAAAGCAAAAGTTCCCATGTTTTTCCATTGTCAATGGATTTCCACACTCGGGCCATATCGGAATTTATGTATATTGTGTTTTTGTGTATTGGATCAAAAACTATATTGGATGACCTATGATCGTTGGTAATTCCTTCTGGAAGCTTTCCTACAGTATTCCACGTTGATCCTCCATCATTACTCTCATAAATATCATTTGGCTGTGCATACAAGTTCAAGCCAATGAGCCTCATGCCTGTTTGGTCGTTAGGGTCATATCGTGCAAAATTAACAGGCAAATTTGGCTCTTTTAGAATTTTGCCGTCAATTGAATAAAATACTTTATCAATATTATCTTTGCTTGCCATTATAAAAAAATGATCTAGATTCACAGGCGAAACATCCACATGCCGTATCCCTATCCCAATTGTAGATTCAACTTTTGTCCATGTTTTTCCAGCGTTTTTTGTTTCTAAAAATCCCCATTGTTCGTTTGTTGCCTTTTTGTCAATATTTGAACCAGGTGGCAAACCAAAAGTGGCAATGCGAAGATTGTCAGGATTCTTAGGATTTATGTATAAACCAGTCGCTCTTATGTGCTCGTAAAAACCAGTAGGAAGCTCTGCCCATGTCTTGCCTCCGTCTGTTGTTTTGTAGACAATACCTTTTGTAACAAAAATTTTTCCCTGGTCTGGCCCTGACATGCCTTGTGGAAGGGCTGCTGTCGTGACATAAATTATATTGCTGTCTAGGGGGTTTGTAATTACACTTTCTGTATAAGCACTCATCTCGCTTGTAAACAATTGGCGCCATGTTTTACCACTATCCAAGCTTTCAGTAAGTCCGCCTAATCCCAATCCTACTTTTCCTGGTGCACCACCGCCAGGCAATAAAATTCTTTGTGAATTTTGTGGATCAATGTACATGGTGAAATGGAGCTCATAGCATGGCTGAGTCGGGTCGTCAGATCTTGGAAGTGCTTTGATTCCTTTGCTTGAAAAACTCCATGTTTTTCCGCCATTCACGCTTTTGTAAACTCCTTTATATTCAATGTTAATGTACATTTCCATATTGTTTTTTGGATTTATTGCAAACGATTGTTCAGTTCTGTAGTTATCAAATCCAAGCTGAGGCTGGCAATTGATTGGATGGGCGTTTATAGCGTCTCTGTCCGCTGCTTGAATTTCCTGAGGCGCTGCATTTTGCTGGTTTTCTTGGCTGTTAATTAGTTCCTCTACCGGATACTGCTTTACGTTACCTGCAATTGCTTGGTTAAAATCAGTCTGCTGGGTGCAGCCTGATATAAAAATAACAATCAGCAAGCTAAAAACAAGTTTGTTCATATATATACTTGTTTTATCCATTATAAAGTTTTTTGTCTATATTTTAATATGCCAATAAGAAAAGTTTTTGAAATACGAGATAGCAAGCCTACCACAGAAGGCGCAGGAGTGCGTTTGCGCAGGGCTTTCAGCCATGATGATGCCAATTTAGACCCTTTCTTGCTGTTTGATGATTTCCATTCTGACAATCCTGAAGACTACATGGCAGGTTTTCCATGGCATCCGCATAGAGGAATAGAAACAGTGACTTATGTTATAAGCGGATCTGTAGAGCATCAGGATAGTTTGGGAAATAAGGGCATCATAAAATCAGGCGATGTGCAGTGGATGACAGCAGGCAGCGGCATCATACATCATGAAATGCCGCAAAAATCTGAAATGATGCAAGGATTCCAGTTATGGATAAACCTTCCAGCTAAGAAAAAAATGACCGACCCAAAATACAGGGATATAAAAAGCAAAGAAATACCTGAAGTAAAAATCAACAAAGGTGTAACAGCAAAAATTATTGCAGGAAAAATTGGCAAAACAGAAGGTCCTGTTAAAGATCTGACTGTGGATGTTGAATATTTTTACATAACAATGAAGCCAAATTCTGAATTGGTGTTGAAAACAAAAAATGGCTATAGTACATTTGCTTATCTAATTGAAGGCAAACTGATGTCAGGAAAAAAAGAAATCAACGAAAGACAACTTGCTATATTTTTAAATGGTGACAGCGTAAGTGTCAAAACTAAAGATAAAAGTGCGCGGTTTATCTTCGCTTCAGGAAAACCGTTGAAAGAGCCTGTTGCGTGGTACGGGCCCATTGTAATGAACACGCAAGAGCAGCTAAAGCAGGCATTCCGTGAGCTTGAAACAAATACTTTCATTAAAAAGAAATAAGCTACTGAAGCTCTTTTGCTAGTTTCTCATAATCTTCTTCAGGCAGAACGCCCTTGATATTTTCCATCATCTTTTCAAAGATCGCAGGAGACGCGCCAATTTTCATTCCTTTAAGCGCCATTACCCGTTCAGGATGGCTTTGTGCAGGTGCAGCATATCTAAACACCATGAGTAAAATTTCAGGTTTCATACCGCCCATGATGCGCTTGCTAAATACCAGAAGCTCATCGTCTGTAAAGTGCTTCCATAACAGAGGCTGGACATTTTGTTCCTCGTCAACCATATGTGCAAGATATTTGCTGTGAAAACTATGATAGCTGTCATAAAGTTTCCCTGCTAGAGCAGTTATATCTTCATTTTTTTGCGACTCGTTATGGATTTCATGCATCAAATCTTCTATTTTTTGCTGCATTTCCTCAATATTGTGATGCTCTTTCCTAATATGTTCTCCAACTGCTGGCTCTTTTTTTTCAAATTCCGGCAGCACAACAGTATTTTCGTCATTGGCGTGCTGCTTCAAAAATGTAAATAAATCATTCCCTACTTTATTCAATTTTTCAACCTGTAAAGGATCCATGTAAGAAGTATTGCCTGCTAAAAAAGAGAATTGTGACAGTGCATTTCTAAGTCCCTTATGAGGTATATCATATGGGCGCATTCTTTGCATGCTTTCATGTATGATTTAAAATCTTAAATACAAATTATTGAGATGAAAGCTACATTTGCCGCAGGCTGTTTCTGGGGAGTGCAGGCAACATTTGACGAAATAAAAGGAGTTGTTTCTACAAGAGTTGGATATACTGGCGGGAAAACTAAAAATCCTAATTACAAGGATGTCTGCACAGGCAGCACTGGACATGCCGAAGCTATAGAAATTGTTTTTGACCCTAAGCATGTCACATTTGAAAAGCTTTTAGATCTGTTTTGGAAGATTCATGATCCAACACAAGTCAACAGGCAAGGGCCAGACGAAGGCACACAGTACAGGTCTGTAGTATTTTATCATAACGAAGAGCAAAAAAATCTGGCAGAAAAATCAAAGCAGAAGCTGGAAAATACAATCAAGAAAAAAGTAGCTACAGAAGTAACAAAAGCTTCTGTATTTTACAAAGCAGAAGCTTATCATCAGAAATACTATTTGACTCATCCTAATGTATGCTAATAATGGAATATTTGTGCATAATGATTCTGCTGCGCCAACTTCAAGCCTTCCTTTTACTTCTGTATAAACTTCAAGAATTCTATTTCGTTTGGCTTCTCCAAATTCCTTTACAAGTGAGGCTACGTATTCGTCGTGCATTCTTTGATATGCAACTTGGTTATTTTGACTACCTAACCAAAACCTTTAAAGGCTTTAGGTGCTAAATAAAACTAATGTCAGAACAGCAAAGCACGTCAAATGGAGTTTTTAAATTCTATGTAGACCACGATAGGCCTAATTGTATAGGATGCGGAGCTTGTGTTGCAGTAGCTCCAGAATTCTGGGAAATAAAGGCGCCCGACGGAAAATCAGACGTCATAGGCTCTGAAAGGCAGGAAGAGAACGGTGAAATTGTAAGAGAAACATTGAATATAGCAGAAACAAATTATGCAAAAAACAAGGAAGCTGCAGATTCTTGCCCTGTAAATGTTATTCACCTGCACAACAAAGAAACAGGCGAAAAGATAATCTAGGAATTATAATAATTCTGCAGATATTTTGCAATGTTAACAAATTCTTCTGGAACAGGAATTCCTTTGTCGGATTTTTCCCTTATATTTTTGGACAGCTTGACATGGCCTATAAATTTTGTGCCAAGCTCTTCTGCAATAGAATTGTCGCTACATCCAAAAACATCGCCGCACATATTGTCAACTATTCCTAAAATTGGGAAGCTCATTTTCCTGATCATGTTTGCAGATCTTACCATGTCATTTATGGCCATTTGCTGTGGTGTTGTTACAAGAATGAATCCATTAATATCAAGGTTTTGCATTACTGTTAATGGTATATCGCTTGTCCCTGGTGGCATGTCTATTATCAAAAAGTCAAGGTCGCCCCAATCTGCATAAAACATCAGGTCATTGACGGCCTTTGCTAGCATCGGACCTCTCCAGATTATGGCAGATTCATTGTCTTCCTGCATAAGGGCCATGGAAATGAATTTGATGTTATTTTTTTCCACCGGAATTATTTTGTTGTCATTAAACACAATAGTTTCTTCTATTCCAAGAAGATTGTGTGAATTTGGGCAGTCTATGTCCGCGTCAAAAAGTCCAACTTTGCAGCCTAAACCAACCAAAGCAACAGCCGTATTTACAGCCACTGTTGTTTTGCCAACACCGCCTTTGCCGCTGTAGAATGCAATTTTGTGCTTTATTCTTCTAATTTTTTCCTTTGTTTTCAAGACACGGTCTTCCATCTGCCTCATTGAGCTGTATATTTCTTCATCTAGCATGTTGCATCACTAATAGGGATAACAAATAATTGATTAGAAATGATAAGAAATCATAATTTTCTGCCGTTTCTGTAGTATTTGCAGTATTTTGTTATAGGACATATTTCGCATTTTGGGTTTATTGGCTTGCAGACATTCTGGCCAAACATTACGAAGATATCGTTGACAGCCATCCAGTGTCTTTTTGGAATAATTTCTCGTAATGCAAACTCTGTTTTGTCAGGCAATTTTGTTTGCACCCAGCCAAGACGGTTTGATATCCTATGAACATGAACATCAACAGGAATTCCTTGCTTGTTAAAGCCATAAACTATAACAATGTTTGCAGTCTTTCTGCCCACGCCAGGCAGTTCTAGCAGTTCTTCAATACTATCTGGCACTTTAGAGTTGTATTTTTTGATTAATATTTTACAGACTTCTTTTATCCTTTTTGCCTTTGTCTTGTAATAATTCACCGGCTTTATTATTTTTTCCAGGTCTTTTCCAAGCTTTAGTATTTCTTTCGGCGTGTTTGCCTTTTCAAAGAGTTTTGCAGAAATTTTCCCGGTTGTCTCATCTCTTGTTCTTAGGCTAAGCATGCATGAAATTAGGACATGAAAAGGGTTGTTTGTTTTTTCCCCTATTTCTGTAACTATTGGATTTTCAAAGTTTTTTGTCGAAGATTTAAGAATTTCGAGGACTCCAGAAATCTCTTCCTGAGAAACATTTGTAAAGGCGTCATTTTTCATAAGCCATAATGTTTCAAAACTTTTAAGAACAGGCAATTCCATAATATTTAGAAGACAAGTTCTTTATGATCTTCATTTTGTTGGCTAAAGCCGACATATGTGAATGCAGTCATTCACAAAACTTTGGAGTTCACAAAGACATTTTAAGTAAGGAAGCGACGCAACCAACGACGCGTAAGCGTCCATACATCTTGCGTCTACACAGTCAGAAAAGGGATTTGTATGGAAAAAACATTTACGGTTCAGGAAGCAAATAGCTTGGTGCCTAAAATCGCAGGCGTATTTGACGAAATAGCGAAGCTACACAAACGCATGGAAGAAATAAATTCAGATGTTGAGAGCCTTCTTTCGATATGGGGAGATGAACTTTTTGACAAAGAAAACTCAGACAATGCATATTATGAAGACAAAGTTAAGGAAAGAAACATGCTAGTAAAAGAAATTCACGAAAAGATACAACAGATACATGAAACAGGCGCTGTTGTCAAGGATGTAAAAAAAGGCATGGTAGATTTCTATTTTATTGCAGACAAGGGTTTGGTATTTCTTTGTTGGAAACCAGGCGAGAGTGAGATTTTGTTCTGGCATTCAGCTGAAAATGGATATCCTGGACGAAGGCCTATATCTGAGCTTCAACAAATGGTTTCACCACAAGCGAAGTAATCTAATTCTAAGTGATGAAAATGTCGCACTACAATTTTCCAATAAACGGAAATCGTGATAATTCTAATGAAGTGGTTAGAATTTTTCTACATTTTAAATAGAAAAGAAAGGGCTCTATGATTTGTAATATTCTTTCCCCGAGGGATTTGTTTTCTACATTTTATAGTGAACCAAGTAAATAAACAGGTATTATAACTTGGTTCACTTATACCGAACAACAAAATATAATATGTCCAGATTGTTTTGTTGGTTCAGTATAAATAAAAAAGAAAAGAAAGGGCTCTATGGACAAACTTCGTTTTGGCACAGCCGGAATACCGTGGTCTGCAAAAGGTCTAGGCACAGAGGAAGGCATAAAGAAAGTAAGAGCTCTTGGCCTTGATGCAATGGAACTGGAATTTGTGCATAGCGTAAATATTTCTACGGAAAAAGCGCCTGAAGTAAAGGAAATAGCAAAACAAAATTATGTAGTTCTTACATGTCATTGCCCGTATTACATCAATCTTAATTCAGCCGAGTCTCAGAAAATCATAGATAGCGTTGGCCGTATTATGAAAAGCGCTCGTGTATTGAATGCATGCGGAGGATGGAGCGCCTGTATGCATGCCGCATTTTATGGAAAAGATAAGTATTTGGCAGAAAAATTAATTCCGACCTTTAGAAATATTGTTAAGCAGTTAAAAGACGAATCAAACAATGTCTGGATCAGGCCGGAAATAGGCGGAAAGAAAACACAGTTCGGCTCTCTTGAAGAAATAATAGAGCTTTGCAAGTCTGTTGAACAAATGCTGCCTTGCATAGATTATGCTCATTTTCACGCACGGGATGGCGGAAACAAGAAGCATGAAGATTTTGCAGCTTCGCTTGCTCTCATTGAAAAAGAGCTAGGAAAGGAAGCTCTGCGAAACATGCACATGCATGTGGAGGGCATTGCCTACACAGAAAAAGGCGAGAAAAATCACCTGAATCTGGAGCAGTCAGATTTTCAGTGGAAAGAGCTTTTGAAGGCTTTGAAAGAGTTTTCTGCGCGCGGAGTGCTCATCTGTGAAAGCCCAAACATAGAAAAGGACGCGCTGATGATGCAGGAGTTCTATAATAAATAAATTATGAAAAATTTATTTGCCCATGAAATTAAAAGCATTCATCAGGATGTATTCTGTAAAAATGCAGATCCGGAGGCGTTGTGACTATATTTAGTAGTGTATGGTCTGTCAATGGCGTTGTTGCAGATACTGCTTGTGTTGTGAATGGTTTAACATCATCGAATAAAATTTCATACTCATCTGCTCCCAATGCTGGATCCCATTGCATATAAGCATTTGAACCTCCTGGCGGTGATTTTGCCATTAGCAATGTGTTTCCAACGTCGCCAAACTTGAAAGGTTTAACTGGCTTTTGAACACGCCATGTGTTATGATAAACCCACGATGCAGGCTCGCGAGGAGGCACCTGTGCGTCGTCATAAATATTTGTAATATGGTATCCGGGCATATTCCATATGCTTCTTGGCTGATCCCATGTGTCATCTTCAAAAACGCGTAAACCCATTGGGCTGCATAAAGTAGGATCGCAAATGCCTGATTGAGTTGAGCCCAAGACTACTTCACTCTTTCCATTTCCATCTAAATCCGCAACAACTGGCATATTCCACCAAGTGAAATGAGTATTGCATGTGGTATAAACAACATTTCCGTTAGTTGCATCAATTATTGAAAAAGAATGATTGTCAGCATAAGCAAGCATTGGCGATGTTCCTGCATAAAATCCTGCAGCGCCTTCATTAGAAAACTCACATTCGCCATATTTTGTCCAGATAACATTTCCATTGACATCCATCAGGTCATATCTCTGCGGACCATATGCTGATTGATCTATCCATTGGCCGCTGCCAATTTCCGGTACGCCATCACTGTTTGAATCAATAAGTGTAATTGTTCCTGCCACGTTAGAAGGAGCAGAAAACAATAAAGTGCCATCAAAATTAAAACGATAATAAGTATTGGAATATGTGGATCCTGTAGGTTCTTCATGCCTTAGATAAACAACTTCGGGAACGCCATCAAGATTAAAATCTGCGACGGCTAAGCTTCCTCCATTGCCTTTGGGTATAAGAGGCGAAACAAATCCAGGTCCTGCAGTATTTTCATGCTGCCAATAAACAGTTCCATCATGCCTGTACGCAATTGTTCTGTCTAATACCTCAGAAAATCCATCCCCATCTAAGTCCGCAAAAGCTAGAGAATCTCTTGATGCCCTTGAAAATGAACCAGAAGATGAGGCAGCTCCAAATGAACCTTCAAATCTTATACTACCGTCATGGTTCCAAATAGTTGATCCAGCTGAATATTCTACAAAACAGTCGCCATCCAAATCACCTGCAGTTATAACAGGCGAATCTGTTTTTAATGTTGAAGGCTGTGCAATGTATCGACGCACGCCATTGCTATCATAAACACGAGGCGCTTCAGGAAATTGCGGTATAGTATTAATCTCAGGCACCATAATTAATATTTCAGGTATGCCATCACCTTCCAAATCTGCTATTGCAGGTGAATTGTAAAAATAGGGAAAATTGTCGTCTGAATCAAAAATAGAATTTCCTGTTTTTCCGTCAATTGCCCGCAAGATTGAGTTGTCATAGACTAGTGGATGACGATACGCCATAAACACAATATCAGGTGTGCCATCCAAATTGATATCTGCAACTGCTGCAACGCCTGGAACTTGTACGATATCAGGGTAATTTATTGGCTTTCCGCCAGGCCATTCCATTTTCAAATTTGGCATAGCATAGGCGAGTGTTCTTGGCAAAACTGTATGAACAAGCAAGCCTGCAATTAACATGCGCGTTAAAACCCCCATACAGATGTAAACCAATAAAAACATTTAAAACCAAGCATTTGTATCTTCTAATAGAATAGTGCAGAAATTAAATTTTATAATCTTTATAGGTCATCTGCGCAATTATTACTTGTATGTCTCATACAGAATTTCATACAGAACGCGGGGAAACCATTCGCAGCGTTGTTCTTGGCTTCAATGACGGGCTTGTAACTACGCTTGCTATTGTCATAGGCATTACGTCCGTAATTACACAGAACAGCCTTATTGTTTTAATAGGCATAGCAGAGATGCTGGCAGGCGCCATATCAATGGCTCTTGGAAATTACATTTCTATGAAATCACAGATTGATTTTTACAAAAGTGAGATAAGGCGAGAAAAGAAAGAAATAGAAGAAATGCCAGCTGCTGAAAAGGCAGAAATTGAAGAAATTTATGAAAAGAAAGGGTTTCGGGGAAATCTGCTTAAGCAAATAGTCAAACACATAACAGCTGACAAAAAACGATGGCTCGACATTATGATGAAGGAAGAGCTTGAACTGTCAGGAAAATTTGAAAACCCGATAAAATCAGCAATACTCATATTTGTTGCATTTATTGTTGCTTCATTAATCCCAATAATACCTTTCTTTGTTCTGCCAATAAGTGAAGCAGTGCCTATGGCGGTCGCAGCTTCTGTTATTTTTCTGTTCGTCTCAGGCACTGTAAAGTCAAAGTTCACAAAAATAAACTGGCTCCGCAGCGGTTTGGAAGTACTAACAATAGGACTCGTGGCGACATTAGCGGTTTATGCAATAGGCAGTTTGGTGCCTGTTTAAAAATGAGCTCCGGGCTCATCTACTTAGTCAGAGCCTGTTCAATGGCTCTTTTATTAAAGCCTATGATTATCTGGCCGTTAACGTCTATGACAGGCACGCCCAATTGTCCGCTTTTTTCTATCATCTCATCTACCTTGTCAGGCTGCTCTTCGACATTGACTTCAGTAAAACTAATATTGTTCGCTTTGAAATAATCCATGGCCATGTGGCAGTACGGGCATGTGTTTGTTGTATAGATCAAAACTGACATTTTATTCACCAATAATAATAGATACAATTAGTATTTAAAGTTATATAGGATGTCCTATAATACAAACCACCATTTATTTTATTCCGCCTATAGCGAATTTGAATCATTCTATGTTTTTAGTAATAACATACTCGCGCTCAAGAACGTCAGGCATTAAAGCATTGTGTGAAAGCCTTACATATCTGCTGTGCGTGTTATAATTTTATACCCAACATTGGTCTCGCCATCTGCGATTAAAATTTTGTCTCCTTCCTTATAATCTAAAAGTGTATCAAAATACATGCGTACAAAACGGCCCGCTTCATTACCTACACCTACATTAAATACTGTAACTACAGTCAGTTTTTTTTGTTCAGGTTCCATATTAACAGAATCCACATATGTCATCATAAAGCAGTCGTTTCGCCTCGTTTACTATGTCAATAGGGAATCTCTCAAATTCTGACTGATAAAGTCCTATATTGTTACGAATCACTTCACATCCACCAGAGTGCTTAGCTCTTACGCCAACTAAATGAACATTTCCTATTTTATCACACACAGTAACTGCTTCAAACGTGCTGCAATTTAAATACCTGCCTGCTTCAGAATAAGGCAAACTAAAACTTCTACCATCTGCGATGTCAAATATCACATCGCCTTTCTCAATTTTCCTATATGTTGCTAGTGAACAACTAACAGTTTCGGATGCGTTACTCATTTAAATCAATAACACACAAACATTTAAATAACCATTTATTAGTAGCAACTAGGCTTTTCCTAATGTTTGTTTTCCAGGCTTCCATTCTACAGGGCATAAATCGCCTGTCTGGAACGCCTGCAGTGTACGCAATGTTTCTTCAACATTTCTTCCAACTGCTGTGTTATTCATTGACATGTGCTGCAGTACTCCTTCAGGATCAATTATGTAAGTTGCTCTTAGCGCAAACCCTTTATCTTCCATTAAGGCGCCGTATTTTCTTGTGACTTCCCTTGTCTTGTCAGCAATAATGGGGAAATCCACGCCTTTTAGCCTGCTGTCAGATTCAAACCATGCCTTATGAGAATGCTCGCTATCTGTGCTGCCGCCGATTATTACTGCATCTAATTTTTCAAACTCTGCCTTGTGCTTTGCAAAACCTTCTATTTCAGTTGGACAAACAAAAGTAAAGTCAAGTGGATAGAAAAACATTACAACCCATTTTCCCTTGTAATCAGAAAGCTTGATGTCAACAAACTTGCCTTTGTGGTAAGCCTTTGTTTTGAAATCAGGAGCAGGATGTCCGACTTTAGCTGTTTCGCAATAGCTTTCGCAAGATGATTCATCGCTGCAACCGCATGATCCGCTTCCACACCCACAAGATTCTTCTCCGCAATTCATAGTTTTCATCTCGTTAAGAATAGTAACAATATTTAACAATCTTTATAAAGATTTATAACATCCTTAATTAATGCAAAAGTATGCTGGAAGATTTCTAAGAACATCCGCTCTAGCGCTTAGTTTAGCAGGTTGTTTTGGGGGACCTGAAGAATATGTAACGAAAGAGTGCGGCGTTTATGAATTTGATCTTATAGATGGCACGCGCATATATGTTACAGGAAATTTCATTCTTGAAAACGACCAGATAAAATTTAATCCTATAGGGCCAATACAGGTTATTCAACCAAACAGCGAGCCGTATATTCTAGACAAGGGTGTCAGGCACAATGTATCTGATCTGCCAGAAAATGAAAGGCCTGCAATTCAATTTAGTAGTTGTAAGAGGCAGGGTCTACTAAAGTAAAAGCTAAACGAGAAATGAAATCCCCTCATACGACCTGCGGTTGAAACCGCAGGTTTCTTGTGGATGTCTTTTTGAATTCTTGCCCTCATCTGCTGGCTAAAGCCGATGTGTTTTCAGAAACTTCAAAATAAAAGCTTTTATTACATACTATATTGCATGTTCCCAGCCCCACAACATGAATCACGGTGTGTTATTTGCAAGGAGTCTATAAAGTCTGTTACATCTGTTGTTTTTTGCAACAACTGCAAAGATGAACACAGAAGAAAGACCCAGAATCCTGTTTTCTAACGTAATAAATAAGATGCTTCTAGCTTTAATTTGACGCCAAAATTTACGGTCAAATTAAAGGGAACTATGTACTGAAAAATTGGCAGTTGTTGTGAAAATGTCAGAGACAGGAGCAAAAACTGTGCTAGGGCACAGCTACAGCGACAAAATTCTTGCGAAAATATTTTGCCTGAAGCCGTAGAAGGCAGAAATTGGAAAACAACAGCAAAAATGCTTAGCCAGATAGTACCTCCGAAAGTGAAACGTAATGCCTTTTCAATACGCTCCAGATGGATTGTAGTACGTTGACTTTAACCTTACTTTCGGAGGTACTGCCAGAGCTTTATGCAAAACCGCAGATAAATATTACGCATTGAAAAATTTCATTTAGCGATGCGCAAGAAGCCGTCCTCACGCCACCCTTTAATTTGACCACACCCTAACTGTCAAATTAAAGTTCTAGAGTTTTTCTTTGATACTTTGTAAATCGAAGATTTATAAATTGTTAAAGAGCTTTGCTCTTTATACACGGTAACTTTCTTTTTTACTAAAAAGAAAGCTAGCTATTGGTATAAAATCTTATTTGTTAAATAAACTCTATGCAGTATGTTTACACAATCATTGCGGTAATAGTTGCAGTAGCTGCTGGAGTGGCTATAGGCTATACAATGAAGCCGCAGATAACAGAAATTATAGAATTCAATGAAGTTCCTGTAGAGCTTAACGGATACGTTCCGTTGGATGTAGATATTGTCGGAACAAACATAAGGCTTTCAAGCAATTGCAGGCTTATAGCTTTTGACGTAACCGAAGACCAGGCGCTGTCTATATCAAAAGCCTTAAACAAAACATCACCGCCAAGGCCTTTAGGTCATGACATCTTTGGTGATGTTATTGAGCAATTTGAAATAAAATTGCTTGCGGCAAAAATAGATAGGTTTGAAAATGGCATTTATTACGCGAGAATGATTTTCCAGTTCAGAAACAGCGCGCTGGAAGTGGATGCAAGGCCAAGCGATACTATTGCAATGGCGCTAAGAGCAAACACACCTTTGCACATTGATGAGGATATTCTCAATGCACAGGGCACAAAAATCTGTTAGTTGATAATATTAGAATTAGAAGTAAGTTCTTTATGATCCCAAGTTTTCTTGGAGTATCTGCAGAGAACAAAGTTCTCTGAGATCTCAGAAACAAGAGTTTCTGAAGATTGTAAAGACCTTCTTTTACAAAAGAAGGCATTTACTATGTACAAAAAATATTACAGAGTCAAAAAATGGGACATGGGATTTGTAGTTGTTGTAGTCTTTTTAGTAGGATTCATTACAGCATCGCTGGTTTTGCCGCAAACACAAATTACAAATTTTAAACCTGTTGCTCTTGAAGGGCAAAAAAGCGTGGAGCTTACAATAGCTGCCGTGGATGCAGAAGGCAATGGCGTTACTGGCTTGCTTGTGGCTGCAGTAAGGCCTGGTTCTGGGCAGGTTCTAGTAAGCATAAATGATGTGCTTGCGCAGTTTGATACACAGCTCTCGGCAAGAACAGCTGCTCTTGCTGCAAGCCGCTATACAAAATTAGACACAAGCAAATTGGACATAATATATACGATCAAAGTTAATGCATCCGTAATAGAAGGCACATCTGCAGGCGCATCAATGGCGGTTGCAACTGTATTGGCATTGCAGGACAAAACACCTGCCCCTCATGTGGCAATGACAGGCGCTATAGATGAGAATGGAAATGTGTTTGATGTAGGCGGTGTTTTGGAAAAAGCGCAGGCTGTTAAGGCCCATGGAATAGAATTGTTTCTAGTGCCGGAAGGCCAATCAACAACAATGCAGCGCAACAGGGTAAGAAGCTGCCGGCAAGTCGGAGCAATAACATATTGCAGGGTCGAATATGAAAGCAGTCCTGTAAACATCGGCGAAACAGTTGGAATTGAAGTAAAAGAAGTCAAAACTTTGGCAGAAGCAATTGGTTATTTCACAGCGTAAAAAAACTATTGGAGAAATATGATTTATCACACCGAGCCAACGAATTTTGCGGGATAGTAAATTATTTTGCTGAAACTTCCTAAGAATAACGTTGCCTTATTTCTCTTTGAAGTCTGGATAATAAAGGTTTTTTGGAACGATTAGGGGCATCCTTGCAGTACTTAACATGCGCTCTAACATTCTTGCCATCTGGACGCTCTATTGTACAGCTAACAGAATAGTATCCCATTGGGGTGCTAAAATAACTGTACCCTGAAACTCGTCTGGCCATTCCTAAATCTTCTCCCCATGTCGATGGCATCCACCATGTATAGGTAATAATTATCACACTTCCACAACTATATCTCGCTCAAGCATTTCGATGAGCTTTTTCTGGACTTCGTCAGCAGTTTTCTGCGTCTTTTCTTCCATCTTCTTTCTCTCATTCATTCTGCTGTCTCTTTTCTTTTCTAAATCGATTATTTCCTTGTTTTTAGCGTTAAGTTCTTCCTCTAGCCTCTTTCTCTCATGTTCCATTGGCTCTGCTTTTTCTTTTATACTTTTTTTCAGGGACTCCTCGCTGTCAATTAGATCAATATACTCTTCCTTCATTTCATATATCTCATCAAAGTTCTTTGATACATAATAGACCCGTTCTTTTTGCTTTGGTTCAAGCATTAATTTATGGCTATTGATTGCTTCTATGATTTTATCAATGGAATTTTTCATGTCCAGCTCGCCTTTTACAAAAGAGTCGAAAACATTGTCATGGCTAAACTCGCTGTTTTTTGAAGCTCGTTCTTCGTGCTTCATTTTCTTGAAAACTTTGTCCAACCCGCTGAGATCGTTAAGTATTTTTTGTTTAAGAACAGATACTTGGCCTTCAATTCTTCTTAATTCAGATAAATTGTTGTTGTTTGTGTTTGCGGCAAGAGATTCAAGGCGTTTTTTATAATCTTCGCTTTCCTTTTTAACTTTTGCCAGCGTAGTTCCTGTATCTCTTAGCATTGATTCCATGTCATCAAAAGTTTTTCTGCTGTTTGATATTTCTGATATCAAGCCGCCAATATGCTCGATTTTTCTTAGTATGCTTGATGCATGCACTGATTCAAGGCCATCAATGTCCTTCTTTATGTTTTTTGTGAGCTGTGATATTCTGCTCATTTCAGCCTTGAATTCCTGCAAATGCCTGAATTCTTTAAAATTAATTTCTGCAATAGCTTTGGAAATTATTTTAGACATCTGTACGAAGGCGGGCATGCTTGAAATGGCAGGCTCTTTTAGCCCGTCTATAGCCCCCAAGCTTCTGTCGCAGTAAGAGTTTTTTACGCTTTCAGTATAGGTCTTTGAAGCTTTTTTCTTTTCCATTTCTTCTAGAAGCGTCCTTAATTCGCCAAATTTAGAATAGATAGATGAAGCTAAGTTAATTATTTTATCTTCTTCAGATTTGATCTTGTCAGAGAACTTATTTCTCAGATAGCTTTCAATCTCGCTTAGCCGAAGCTGGCTTGGGTCTTTTTTTCTGAAGAACATTACTCTATATTTAGACTGCAAGAAAATAAATAGCGTAGTGTGGTAAAATTTCCAAAATTTTGTAATTCTATTGTAATTGATTTGTAATTACTCTATGTGGCTCCATTCTGCAGAATGATAGTGTCGTACATATTTCATTTTAACAGCCCTGAATGACTGAAGGTAGTCTTCAAGCTGGGCGATGCTATATCCAATATCATCATCATAAATTGGCGTGTTGGCTGACAGTCTTTTAGCGTAACTAACAAACTCCCATGTATACGTAAGTTTTGCAGCTTCTTTTGCATCGTCATAAAGTTCCTGAAGCAGGTCGTCTGATATGCTTTCAAGAATTCTAAATGCTTCTCTCCTTTTCAATACAGAGCGTGCATACCGGATAGGATGTTCAAAAAAATTATAGCCTAGCGGCGCTTCAATGCAATTCAATTTGTCAACAAGTTCTGTGAAATAGGCAACGACAGAAAGCACCGGAAGCCGTATGTCTCTTTCAATTTCGTCGAATTCATCATTTGCCTCGATTGATGCCCCTTACAGATGCAACTTCTACCTTTTTGTACACTGTTTCTGCTAAATTGCCAATTGAGGCAATAAGTTTTATCCTCTCAGATTGTTGCAATCTTGCGTTCATCTTACATCCACTGCTCTTCCCATTCATCAAGTTCTTCATCCGGAATGTTCTTATCCTTTTTGTCCTCTGCTTCAGGTGATCTGAATATAATACCTATAGCAACTCCAAAGAACAATCCGCTGATGTGGGCCATGTTGGCTGTATTCGTAGGATAAAACACGCCTGCTATGTCAAGAAGCAGCCAAAACCCGGCTGCCATGAACATAGGCATTGGAACGCCATACGTCCACACCATCATTTTAGGCCGCAGCGCTGCCAGCATCCCTAAAAGGCCAAAGATTGCGCCTGATGCGCCCAATGCGGCAGTGTAAAACGGTAAGGAAATTATGCTAGCAACTATACCGCTGGCAAAAAACATAATGATAAACTTTTTAGGCCCAATGAATTTTTCCAGTATGCTGCCAAAAAGACCCAATGCAAATATATTGCCAAGCAGGTGAGATAAATCTCCGTGCAGGAAGATAGAAGTAACAATAATCCATGGTCGCACAGAAGCGTCTTCAGACACAAGCAGGAAACTTTCAGTAAATCCTGCTACAGACATCTGGACTAAAAAAACAAGTACGCAAACAGCGCACAAAATAAACGCAATATAACGGAAGGACATTTTTAGTATAAGCAATTAGGACATTTAAAAGTTCTTGACCATAATAATTTAGTGTTGATTATGAGAATAGAGGAATTAAAACAAAAATACAAAGATGAGTGGGTGCTTGTAGAAGTGTTGGAAGAGGATGAACTAAATAGGCCAACCAATGCAAAATTGATTGCTCATAGTAAGAATAGGGATGACATCTATGATAAGCTTTCAGGCGTTAAAAGCGGCAAGCATGTAGCAACATTCTACACAGGCGAAATGCCTAAAAAAGGCTACGCAGTTGCGTTCTTATGGAAAAATTTAAAAGCATTGGAAAAAAGACTTCAGAAAGGAGACATATCGTTTATTCTAGACCACTCTGATGAAATAAATCCGTGCGATATTAAAAGGCTTTTTCAATACAAGAACTGTGTAATTTATCCCCCAATAGCTTACGTAACAGATGAAGCAAAAGTGGCTAAACAAGAAATATTCGTAGAAAATATTGAAAACTTTCTGAAAGGCACGCCAACAAATAAGGTTAATTAACTTAAAGATGTGATTCAAATTCTTTTCTAGAGATTTTAAGATCCTCAAAAATAATTTTCTTCAATAAGCCTGGCCCAATTTCTTCATTTGGATGATTAGGAATTGCAGTCGTCCTTCCGTCTGGATGTTCAAAAATCATATGCTTTCCGATTCTTAGAAGCTGGAAACCCATTTTATTCAAGATTTTAGACATTTCTCTTGCTGTAAGAACTGGTAATCTTACAATACCTTACACCTCAAGTTGCTGAAGGCCTACAAATTTTTCTTCTGTCTTTTTGCCTTTTTTTGCTTCCAAATATTCAACTATAAGCTCTTTTGTTCTAGACATAAGTTCATCTAAACTTTTCGCTTGTGTGTGGCAGCCTGGCAGTCCAACTACATCAGAAACGAACCAGCCATCTTCATCCTGTTCTATTAACACATTATAGATATTCTTCATATTCAAATACTTCATCATAAAGGTATTTAAAAATACATTGAGCAATTAATAATTAAAAATTATTTCCTTTCGGCTATGATCATGAATAAAGGTGTGAATATTGCTGTAAGCATTATGGCAAGTATAGTTGATGAATAAGCCGGTAATGAAAATATTCCCAGCATGAACACTATATGGGCAAACGCTATGTTTTCATTGCCTCTTGGCATAAGCGAAACGCCTACAAAAATTGCATTTTTCTTATTGTATCCAAACAGCATGCTTGCAGCCGCACACCCAATAAGTTTGCCAAAAATTGCAGCAAGAAATATCGCAATAACAATTATTACATCAATGCCTATCAAAACCAATGACGTGCCTATAATAGCATAAA
>ORJL010253774.1_pt1 | contig 23566 bp, 16 predicted proteins | sample 1779941 | NCBI WGS metagenome assembly ORJL01 (sample SAMEA104232317, study PRJEB22302) | groundwater metagenome | biome: forest; feature: aquifer; material: groundwater | place: USA | collected 2011-08-07 | depth 5.8 m
GAAAAATACAGAAGGCCGCCTTTGGTTGGAAAATGCTTGGCGTGCGGCGGCAGGCTAATATTTACAGTTTCAGAAGGATCCATAATCAAGTATTTGGAACCTGCAATCTCATTGTCAGAAAAATATAATGTGTCGCCTTACCTTAAACAAGTTCTGATGTTGACAAAAGACAGGATAGATGGAGTGTTCGGCAAGGAAAAAGACAAGCAGGAAGGATTAGGAAGATGGTTTGGATGAAAATAATTTCTTTTTATGAAGTTAAACGAAGCCGAGAACATTAAAAAATTTGGCGAAGCCCGAAGTTTCTCGAAAAGAACAGAAATTTCTATAAAATTTATGCAAATTAATGCAGTTAATTGATAGTGCCTTTGAGCTTTGCATGGGAAAAGGAATTCTCATCGAGAAAGTGCTACAGCAAGGTGGGACAAAAATTACGCCTAACTTATAGGGACCCTTGTTAAAATCTTTTTCCATTCGAAGTGTGGGAAAACTGCGTCCTCAGAGTAATCTTTTGGGCTAAAGTTCTTTCAAATGAGCGAAGCGATACATCAAGAACGTGAATCAAGGCGAGAAAACTTTAATTACTTATTTCCTTCATACAAGATTCAGGATTAATATAAAATTCGTCTGTAGCAACTATTGAATCGGACACGACATCGCCTGTTAATCTAGTGGTATGAATCCAACATATATCTTTATTAGATAAATCACCAGTGACAATGTATTTATGATAAACACAACAGTCGCTAAGTTGATCATTACATTCTCCAATAGTATAACTTTCATTATATATCGCTTTTTTTAAAAATGCTTCTTTATAGTCCGGTAATATAAATTTTAAGTTATATAAATTAACTTTATTTCCTCGAAAATTTACGAAACTTGCATTAATACCAAAAGATTTTGGATAATTCCTTTTGCATTCATCATCGGGGTCATAATTTGTTGATTGGACAGAGATACTAATGTTCGAATGTCTAAAGTCTCCTTGTAAATTTGGAGAATAAAATGTTGAATTTTGATTATTGAAAATGAAATTATTCTTTTTAGTGGTTTCTTGATAAATGAAAATTGAAACAGTTAAAATTAATGCAAGTAAAAAAAATCTAGCACCCCACCTAAAAGAAATAGAGTCCCTATATAATCTTCTTATTGACCATTCTTTCATAATTGTTAATTATTAGGACATTATATAAAAGTTTTCTCGCCCTTCTACGTTTTAGCCCAAAAAATTATTGAGTTTAACATAGGGCATGCCACTCGTTTGACGCAGTTTTAATTGCTGTTTAATAGTTTGTTAACCATTACTTCAAACAATATATTATTAAATTTTAAGCAAACTATAAATACCAAAACCCATGCTTAAACAATAATGGCTTCAAAATACTATGTAGACACAGCTATTTGGAGAGACCTTCATGAGAATAGGAAAGACAAATCCAAAAATCTTGGTGAACTGGCATTTGGGTTGTTTGTGAAAATAAGGAGCAATAAAGAGAAAATCGTTTATTCAGATTTTGTAGTTGAGGAATTATCACACGCTTACGATAAGCAAACTATGGATAAACTCTTCAAAGGTGCGTCAGAATTGCTTGAAAAAGTTGAAATTAATGAGAAGCAATTAAAAGAAGCTGCCGATTTGTCAAAAGAACATAAGATTCCTTTAGGTGATGCAGTTCATGGGATACTAGCCAGAGACACTAACGCAATTATGGTAACAAGAGACAGACATTTCAGAAAGTTAAAAGATAAAATCACTATTAAAAAACCAGAGGACTTAATTTAGCTTAACACCAAACTTTTTAGCATATTCTCTGGCAACTTTGCCCCTAATATTATGCAGTTCTTTATCGCTTACTTTCTTTTTTGCAGCACCTTTAAACTCCACTAACTGCTGAAGAACAAAATCTTTTTCTATTGAGTTTAACTTTTCCCTGACAGATTCTCTAATAAACTCCGTTCTGTTGCTAAAATGCAATGGTTTTAAGATTGCATCTATCTTCTTTACTACATCTTCCTGAATCTTAAAAGTTATAGTTTCCATGATATTACGCACATAATACAATGTAATATTTAAATATTTCGGTTTTTAGCCCCAGATTCCTTCTAATAAAAATATCAAGTGCGAAGCACAATAGTAGAGTGTGCCCCTTTCCGTTCGTTAGCCCTCTTTCTCAATTGAAATTAACAATTATATAAGTTCAGTTTTAATTGCTGTTTAATATATGTTAGATATGTTAAAGAAAAGTTTTAAGAGAATATATTCAAACCTTCGCCTTGACAACATTCTTTGCGCCGCAGGCAGTGCATTTCATATAATTCAAACCTTCTTCTTTCACAAGTGTGGTGTCAGGCTTGCCGCACTCAAAACAAAGCACAAATTCATTTGCATACTGCCTTACTTTATCGTTAATCCTTGAAGCAGGCACTTTTGTGCCCAAAATCAACGCTCCGCTTTTTTTGATTTCACCAGGTGTTGCGAGTTCCTTAAGAACATATTTAAGGAAATGATTAACGTCCCTTCTCAATGCAGATGCAACCTGCAAAAAATTTGATATGATGGTCCGGTTGCCTTGTATATGGCCAAGCACTTTTGGGAGTTCAAACCTCTCTTTAATAAAAACCACTTCCGGCAAGTTCTTTCTTACCTCATCGAGCATCTTTTTGTAATCATCCATAACCGATGATAAATACGCCTAATTTATAAATTTAATTGTTAATTTATACTCACAGACAAAAATATTTATACAATAGTTGTCTGTTCGTAATAAGTAAATGACATATTTATGTCTAAAATCTTGTGCCCTTTACTATAATACAATAATCCAAAAACTATATAAACCAACTATCTGAGAAAATTAACATGGTAGTGGAATCCTTGCTGAATCCGTTTAAGGCAGAAAAGAAGCCATGGGAGATGTTTTTTCTGGGTTTTTTGTACACGTCAATAGGCATACCGATATCCCTCTGGATTTTCAAGGACCAGGCCAGCCTGATTATGGTGTTTCTGATAACAATGGCGGCTTTGCCCATTTTCTACAATACTACTAAATTAGAGGAAAGCAAGGACATGATAATGGATAAGGAAACAGCAATCCTAAGAGAGCACAACAAAGCCATAGCTTTTTTTATGTACATGTTCATAGGAATCACAATAGCATGCGCTTTATGGTACGCTTTTCTTCCAGCATCAATCATAAACTCGCTTTTCGATAAGCAAATCGGCACAATACAAACAATCAATAATCAGGTTTCTGGAAACGTCATGCACAACCTGAACGTATTCTGGAAGATATTATTCAATAATTTTAAAGTAATGGCATTCTCTGTGCTGTTTTCTTTTGTGTATGGCGCAGGCGCCATATTCATATTAACTTGGAATGCGACAGTGATAGGGGCTGCAATCGGCAATTTTATCAGGGCAAATCTCAGCAATTACACAAGTTCGCTCGGCCTGCTGGAAGCTGGAAATTACTTTCATGTTGTTTCCTTGGGGATTCTAAAATATTCCATCCACGGGATCCCTGAAATAGCAGCCTACTTCTACGGCGGGTTAGCCGGAGGCATACTTTCAGTTGCGTTGATAAGAAAGCATTTCAAGACTAAAAAATTTCCAACCATAATGGCTGATTTTTCAGAACTGGTTTTGATAGCAATCGGCTTTCTTGTAGCGGCAGCTTTTCTGGAAGTCTATGTAACGCCGGTTCTATTCTAATACTTTCAGCTTGCCAGGACTTATCTCAAAAATGTTCCCGTTTTTCAACAATTTATTTATCATATTTTCAGCTTCAGCACCATTAAATTTCTTGATGATATCATCAACAGAAACTCCATCACCGCTGTCCAGTTTTTTTATTAGCGAATATACGTCATCACTTAGGGCAGAGTCGTTAAAAATCTCAGTGCTTTTATCAACTGCTCTCGCATTTTCTTTGTCGGCTTCCCGGCAGTATCCGCCATTCTTCAACTCAAGTTTTCTCGCAGCCATCCACAATACATTATCTATTTTTTTCAAAATTTCCGGCACAATATACCTCTCATTATTAAACTCCCTAATTCTGCCAACCATCAAAACAATATTACCAATCTCTAATTTTGAGAATATATCTGCGCTTTCAAAACTTCTCAATAAAATTTTTCCAGTTCCATCATCCACAACAGCGCTTGCATAAGCGCCTTGCTCAGACTTATAAACAATAGTGGCTATTATGTTGATTCTTGAAACATTAAAGTTGCCCAGCTTCATGTAGCCAGCAGAAAGCTCGTCTTTTACAAAGTCACAGTTTAATATATCACCAATCCCAACCTTGTGCGCAATCTGCCTTTTTTGGAATTGTCTTTCTATTTCAGGCATTTTATTCTACAATAGTTATTGTATCAATTATATTCTGCTCACAAACCCTCTTCTTGGCTCAAATACATCGCCAGAACGCTTCAACCTTTCGAGAGCTTCTTCAACCTTGTCTTCATCCAAGCCGCGGTTTTTCGCTTCAACAACAACATCATTTATCGGGATGGTTTTTCCCAGTTTTGTTTCAAGCTCGCCAATAATATCCTTCAAAATTAATATATGGCTTCTTTGTGTCGCGCCAACTCCGGTTGCAATTCTGTCTATGTCTATCTTTCCGGTTTCCCTGTCAAAACCAACCTGCATCAAGCAATAATCAAGCAGTTCAATAGCTTTTTTCGCGTCTTTTCTCGTGACTTTGTCATCAAGCCTTGATTTTGCAGACGCCTCGCTAAGCCTTACCAGCGCCTCAAGCTGTCTTGCAGAAATCGGTATTGTTTTTATCTCGCCTTCGCCGCCGCTTTTTCTCATCTTCAGATAGAACTCCTTTATCTCCTCCAGAGCCCCATCAGTTAATTTTGGGCTTACCCTTTGCCTTGCGTAAGCAATGTATTTTCTTAAAATACCTGTCGGTATTTCAGGCTCATTTATATCAGGACGCTGATGCAATGTTAGGATATGCTTTGCCATTCTTTCATCCCTGGTTTCTTCCGGCAAGTCTTTTATTGGAAATATAAGGTCAAACCTGTTGATAAGTGTGGGCGGCAAGTCTATCTGGTCGGCTATAACAGCGTAAGGATCAAATCTTCCAAACTTTGGATTTGCTGCAGCCAACACAGTTGTTCTTGCTATTAATGTTGCTTGTATGTTTGCTTTGCTTATGCTTACTGTCTGGTTTTCAAGTGCTTCATGCATCGCAGACCTGTCTTCAGAGCTCATCTTATCAAGCTCGTCAACGCAAACAAGCCCGTCGCTGCTAAGCACCATTGCCCCTGCTTCCAATGCCCAGCCGTGCAAAAACTCATCCCTTACAACAGCAGCTGTTATACCAGCAGCAGAAACTCCTTTGCCGCTGACATAGCGCCCTTTCGGAGCAATTTGCGTTATTCTTTTCAGCAAAGCGCTTTTTCCCGATCCAGGATCGCCAACCAGCAAAATATGCATATCCCCTCTGCTGACTACATTATCCATCCTTACTTTCCTTACACCCCCCATTAATTGAAGTAGCAACGCCTCTTTTACCTTTTCATAGCCGTAAATTGAAGGCGCGATTGAATTTACAAGCTTGTCATAACCTTTTGGGTCGTTGGCTATTTCCAGAATCTCTTTTTCATCTTCTTCGCTTATTTCAACCTGATAAAAAGTGTCTTCAGTAGGTTTTATGTAATTGGTGTCAATCATCAAATCAAACCTTGTTGATTTAGCGCCGCTTCTTGATATTATTGGAACTTCTTTTATTATGCCAACTACCTCAACCTTGCTGCCTGGCGAGATTCTCTTTTCGCTTAAAGGGCTTACTAAGTCATCTTTCAGAAGAACATTTATGCGCTTTGGTTGTTCACCTCCTTCAAGATTTTCAGAGACTTCCTCGAGAACAATGCCCTGCGCGTCAACCAATTCCTTATCAAGCATCACAAACTTGCCTTTTCTTCCGCAGCCGCACCTTGTCGGCTCTTTGAAAGTTCCCTCCAGCTGGAGAACATTCATTATGTTGCCGCACACAGGGCACTCAAAACGTGCGGAAGTGACTTGCGGTCTTACATCCGATTTTTGCCTTATCAATCCATCGATAAAAACAAACGTGTTGATGTGCTTACTCCTTATATCCCTTATCATCACATGCTGACTTTGGGGAAGATTGTGGAAGCGTATCCTGAAATTTGCCAAGCCATCAACATCGAATTGCTCAATAGACTTTTCAATTGCCTTTATTGTTTCTTCAGGAGCGTCAAGAAGCTCTGTAGCCAAATCCGGATCATATTTTGAAAGTTCAGTAAAATCCACAAGCAGGAACCTGTTGCCTTTTCTGGCATTATCCAGCAAAGAATTATAGTAATTGCTGTCAATAAAATCCTGAAACCTCTTTATTTGCTCGATAACATTTATTTCCATAACAAACCTCTTGTTTTCTAGATTTAAATATTTTAGGCAAGGATGTCCAGTGGTATCAACTAAAATTCATAACATCCTCAAAATGGGATTAATGTTACAAAACCAACAAAAACCAAAATTAAGCCTTAACGCGCTTTAAGTTTTCAATCAGCTTGTCAAGGGCAGCGTGCACTTCCTTTTCGCTTTTTGTTCCAGTGCATACAACTTTCCCATTACTAAAAAGCAAAAAGGTCGCTTTTGCAGCTGCAAGCTTGTAAACCAAGCCTGGAAACTGCTCTGGCTCGTACTCTGTGTTTTCCAATTTCATAGCCAAAGTGTTTAAGTTTAAGTCCATTCCAACGCTGCCGGAAGCTACTATATTTTGTATCTTTATCTCTGGCTTTACCGTTATCTTGACATTTATCTTCTCCAGGCTTTTTATTATCTTCTTGATGCTCTCCTCAACCTTGTCCATAGACCTTGCGCCTGTGCACACAACCTTTCCGCTTGAAAATATCAAAGCAGATGTTTTAGGTTCTTTAATCCTTATTACAAGCCCCGGAAACTGCTCTGGGTTGTATTCCGTGTTGCTTAAGGTTGCTGCCATCTTTACAAGCGGTATAGCATGCATTAAAGATGTAGAAACAACTATATTGACTACTTTTATATCTCTTTTAGTTTCTTTTTTAGCCATTTTGGTTCCTCCATTAAAAACAAGCTGATTTTAATTGACAAAGCCTTAAAACACCCCCCATAACAATTTAAGGCTTTTATTAAGCTTATTTTATATATTTTGTTTATAAACTTTATAAAGCCCCTTTATTTATAAATACTTTTGTTTTTAAATAACATCATTAAGATATGAATTTTGCAAAACTTATACCTCCTTGATTTCATGTGGAACATCAATAAGTTTAAATAAAAAACTATCAACCTTTTATAGATGTTTAAGGATGTTGCAATCCCAAAAAATAATGAAACGGAGTTTATCGAGATAGCTTCAAGACTAGGCTTTAAAAAGATATATTTTCTTTACGACTTCGACATATACACACAACAAAAAGTTGAAAAAAAATTAAATATAATAAACTCCAGAGATATAAGCGTGGAAACCGGCTTCATTGTAAGCCAGAAAAACATAAACAAGGCATCAAAGCAATCAAAGCTTTTGATTGCCAAAAGCTCGGATAACGACAGGCTGCTTATAGAAGGCAAAAAAATAAGATTGATTTATGGTTTTGAAGAGGCAAACAGAAAAGACTACCTGCACCAGAGGGCGTCAGGCTTGAACCATGTGTTATGCGAGCTAGCAAGGAAAAACAACATTGCTGTAGGGTTTTCATACAGCCCGCTTTTCAATAAAAATCCTGAAACAGCGTCTTTAATAATGGGAAGGATGATGCAGAACATCACATTGTGTCAGAAATATAAGGTTAAAACAGCCATCGGCTCTTTTTCCCAAAATCCCTTCGAGATGAGGGCGCACCATGATATAGCAAGTTTGTTCGCAATGCTTGGGATGGATGGGAAAAAGGTGAAGGAGTCTTTGATATATCATATCTAAATTCTTTCTATAAATCATCCAAGAATTCTAAATATTCCAATATTGCTTAGAGTATTGTTGCATGAGTTTAGGTATATTATCATTCATTGTAACTATATTACACCCATAAAACCAATCTCCTCCACCCCCCCATCTAGCCACAATAGGTCTACCTTCCATCTCATGAGAGGTTTCTTCAAATCTTTGCAACAGAATATTTCTGGCATTTCCATTCAAATATTGTGGCCCTTTATCGTCATAGTATAAAAGCAAAAAATAAGCAGTACTTTTTGGTTCAAAATATTTAAAATATCTATCAATTTCATCATTCTCAATCACGTAGTTAATCAATTTTTTGTTGGTTTCAAATACAGTTTTTGCTAATGGAGAATTCAAATCCAATACGGTAATAAAGTCAGCAACTGTAACAATATCAATATCTTCATGCCAGTCTTTGTTGCTCCATTCACGCACAATATACTGTTTTTCACATCCTATTTTTATACATGTCTCATGGAAAGGACTGGGCAACGACTCGTCTGACAAGAACGCTTTTAGTACATCCTCATCAACAATATTGTCATAATACCGATAAATCATTGCAGTATCGTCAGGGTCATAATAAAGTTTAACAGGTTCTTTGATATTAAAATAATACTTACCCTTACGCATTACTTCTTCTGGCCACCAACCTGTTAATTTATGGTAACCAAAAGATTTAACAATATCATTAAATTGTTGACTAGAATTGATTTTTAACGATTTCTTTAAGACAGCCTCTAATACTATATAACCATTAGTCTCTACTAATTTACCATGTACATTACCACCTTTATCTACAAACAAAATATAATTATGTTTAAGTGACTCACTTGATTCGTTTAATCCATAATTAATACTAATATTACATTTTCTACTTTGTCCTATTACAACAAAGATAATAAGAACTATTAAAATAAAAATAAAGAAAATCATCATGCTTAGGTGTCTTTTTATAGTCTTTCCCATTTTAAAAGTAATACAAATTCATAAAAATATATATCCCTAATAAAGCCGACATAATATAAACTACCTTTTCATCTTCTTTTTTATAATAGATCCAACAAGTTAATGAGCTAAAAATAATAGTTATGGGTAATATTGTAAAATCTTTTAGAAGTAATGTAGGTAGATTTAACACAATAAATAATAATATTGTAACTATCTTTTTCCCTTTTTCTTTTCCATAAACAGTATAAAAGTTTTTAACATCATATTTAGAATCTGACTTTATATCTTTAATATCTTTTGTAAATGTGATAAGTGTACCAAAAAGTAATAGCAAAAAAATGAAAACATAATTTTTGCTGTTAAATATTGAATTTATGTCATTTGCTATCAAGAAACCAATTGTAAAAGAAATAACCAATGAAATTCCCATGACCAAATTACCTACAAAATGCCTTCTAAGTCTAATTGGTGGCACAGAATAAATAACCCCTAAAACAAGACCTAAAATCGTAAGTAAAAATATTTGTAAATTTAATATAGTAGAGAAAGATAAAGCAAAAAAAGCAAAAATCAAAGCAACGAATTTATAATCTTCTACAGTTAAAGCTTTTTTGACAAGAGGTCTATCTTTGTTAGTTAGTTTATCTATGTTATAATCATATATATCATTAACAACAATTGAAAATTGCCATCCAAAAAAAGGAACAATTGCAGCTAAAAGTGTTTTGAATGGATTAATAGAATAGCCGAAACTTGCAGCTGCCAAAGAGCCTAAAATCGTTACACTAACAAACATCATAGATTTCAGAACCCTTAAATTTGATAAAATTGCTTTTAACTTTTCTTTTTTGTAGTAATAACAAAGCAAAATAGATAAAAAAAGAAGTGGGAAAAAATAATAGGTAGGTAAAAAAAAATCATAGTAATAATCACCCATTCCTTCCCCAAAGAACAAATCTGGGGTGGAAATAATAACAACAACTAATGAAGTCAAGAACCCAGCAAAAATTGACAATAAAATAGATCTCTTTATATAAAAAACATATAGGAATACAAATAAAAAAACCAATACAACTACCATATTTATACCATGGCTTGCATCCCCTCTCAATATAGAAAGAGTTAAAAAATTATAAAAAAAGTTGTCAATAGTGGCATAATTATAGCCTTCTGTTCTATTAAAAAAGAAAAAATCAATCAAAGGTGGAGTTATTATAATTGGAAAAAATCTTATACAAAAATTCATTACATTTATCAATTTTTTCCCAACTATTTTTGATATTAAAAAACTCAGTAATAAGAAAATAATCAAAAAATAATATAGATTTTCCAAGTAAAATCGTATAAAGTCTTGGAAAATATTAATTTCAATCGGATAGTCAAGTAAAGCCCAATCTATAATTACCCTTAATGTGGTTAAAAATATGACAAGTAGTAATATAGTTCTAAGATCAATTTTTTTTTTAATTGTTTTAATAAATACCATATTTGCTACATTCATCATATATTAATGTAAAGACTTAATTAAAAATTTCTATTAATAATAAAATCGGCTATTTCATTCAAGTAACTTCGAGTTGCAGGATTTTTTATTTTTTTTATCATATCCTTTCCTATATTTACTAGAAATCTAGCCTTATTAAAAGAGTAATCAATTGATTTATACTTTTCTAACAAAGTTTCAGCATAATTAATGTCTTGTAAAGAGGTTTCTTCTCTTTTTTTATTAAGAATCTTTATTAATTTTATTTTTTCAGAATACTTACAATTAGATAGGCAGTGAATTATTATTAACGTCCTCTTCCCTTCTTTAATATCAGAGCCAAAATTCTTACTTTTTTTATCATAATCTAAAATATCATCTATGATTTGAAAAGCAGGACCTACATATTCTCCGTAATGTTTTATTAATTGAATCGTTTTTTTATCACATCCAGCAATTATTGCAGCCCCAATCATGGGTAATGCTAAATAAGCCCCAGTCTTAAGCCTTATCATTCTCATATATTCGTCTTCTTTCGGAATTATACTCCTAAGATGCATGTCCAAAGCCTGTCCCTCGCCAGTTTTTAATGTTGTATCAATTACCAATCTAAATATTTCCATTACAACTTTGTCGCTAATACCCCTTTCACGCAAATTTAAAATAATTTCATAAACTTTTTCCGACAAGAAATCACCGATATTTATGCCTGTGTTTAAGCCATACTTAACCCATACAGTAGGTTGCTCTCTCCTAATAGTGTCTCCATCTTCAATATCATCGTGAATTAACAACCATTGATGCAATACCTCACAAGCGGCTGCAAAAGGCATAATCTTTTTGATATCACCACCAAACGATTTAAAAATAAGAATAGCACAAGTTGACCTTAACCTTTTCCCACCACTTTTCAAATGGTACCAAATCGGCCTATATAGATTAGGTGGGTAAGGTAGATTTGGAATAAACTTTGATATCTCTTTATCTACTAATGTTCTAAATTCATTAGACCATTCAATTAATGATTTAACCATTTTTTATTCAACTTCCTTGTCAGCAATTCCCCTAAAATAATAATTATTCTGCATATAGACATGCACTATCGGGTTTTCGTCAGTTGATATTTGTATTGAGTTGTTGTTGAAATAATTTTGCAAGAATTTTGGGAATTTGAATAAGAATTCATTATCGGAAGGAGAGTACCATACTCCAGACACTTTGTTTCTGGCTATTCTAGGATTCAGGCTTTTTCCAGATATTATGTAGCCGATTGAGCCTGATGCCGAGCCTGGGAATAGGTAAGGATAAGTTTGAGGCATAACTATCTTCATTGTTTTATAAATTGAAGTGTAGCCTTCAAGGAAATAGTATGGTGAGTCAGCTTGTGTGGCAACAAAACCATCTTTGCTGAGGATTCTTTCAATTTCATCGTAGAATTCTTTTGTGTAAAGAGGCACTACTTCCAATTTTTTAGGATCAGGAAGGTCAATTATTATCGCATCATATGTTCCATTTGGAGCCTGCTTAACATACCTTCTGCCATCCATTATAATTCTGTTGACTCTCTTGTCGTCTAACGAGCCTCTGTGCACATTCTTCAAATATTTTTTAGATACATCTATGACTTGTTTGTCTAACTCAACATGATCAATTTTTGTTAAATTGAACTTCAGCAACTGATACAATGCGCCGCCATCCCCCCCGCCTATAACCAAAGCACTTTTAGGATTAGGATGCGCAGCAATTGCGGGCAAAACTAAATACTCATGATATCTTATTGACTCCTTATCAGAAATCTGTATTTTGCCATCCAAAATCAGCTGATAGCCATAGTATGGCGACTTTAAAATCAATATATGCTGAAAAGGGCTTATGACTGAATAAACAGTTTCAGTGTAATAGACTTCTGAAAATAAAGAGCCCAGCGAATAAAACGAGTCAAGGAAATCAAGCTTTAATTTATTAAAAATTGGCTTTGATTCAAATAAAAATATAGTTCCAACAATAAAAATAACAAAAATTGACACTAAAAATACAGAATTTCTTTTTTTACCTATCCTTACAGCCAGTATAAATGTTAACAAGTTAAGAAAACCGCCAAAGTACATAGCCCCGTGAAAACCTAGAATGGGTATGAATAATATGCCTGTAAACAATGCTCCTATAACACCGCCAATGGTATCAGAAAAATAGACAAAGCCTGTCGCGCTTTTGCCGCCAAGCTGCTCGAGTATCTTAACCGCTATAGGGATCTCCATACCCATCAAAATTGTCGGTATCAATAAAGAGCCTATTATAATCCAAAAAATAAAGTTGGTTGAAAATCCAAGAGATACCATTTTTGTTAAAGCCGCCAAGAAAAAGAATCCAAATAAAGCTATTAAAATTTCAATAGCCATGAGTATTTTTACAAAAGGCAGTATTTTCTTAGTTAAACTGCCTCCAATTAAAGCTCCTACAGCCAAACCAAGCAAAAAGGACGCAAGTACTATGGCAGCTGAAATTTCTGTCGCTCCGATGATAGTCACAACAACAGAAAGCAATACAACTTCATAAAGCAGGCTCGCAAGCCCTGTAGAGAACATTGTAAGGAAAATGATAAGATAATTGCTGGAAAAATAAGCCAATTTTTTCATTTGTATACTACCTTTCTGGCTTCTTTTACTTCACCTTTAAATTCTTTTGAAAGCAATGCAAAGCATTTTTTTTCATCCAGCTCTTTATTGCATGTAAATATGTCAAAAAAAACTTTATATTCTTCTGGCCATGTATGCACAACAAAATGAGATTGTGATAGAATAAAACAATAGGTTATTCCAATAGGACTTTTAAACACATGATATTTTTCACAAACAACATTAAGCTCCATTAACTCTGATACTTTTGATACTGCATTTTTTATGGACTTTGCAGATTTCAGAAATTGCTCTTCTTTTGTTTTAATATATCCAACAAGATACACTCCTTTCATGTAATATGAAAATTTTAATATTTTATAAATCTTACCATTCATAAAATTGCTTGCTCTATTTTGGAAACTTTTAAATACTAATATCCAATTAAATAATTTATTAGCAAAAAGAGGTATGCAGATGACTCATCCAGCCAAAATATCAAGAATTTTAACTCTATTCATACTTGGTTTATATTTATTCTTAACATTTGTTTATGCAGAATCCGCACCACCCCCACCCCCACCGCCATGCCCAATACAAAGTGCTGGCTGTTATAAAACAGGTGATATAAAAGCCAGCTTTGGTGAATTAGCTGTAACTGAATTTAGCTATTTCCTTTCTGAAAACAAGTGCAAAAAAGATGGTAGCTGTGATTGCAGGGGGATTTCAGATACGATACCACAAGAAACAAATCCAGATGACTCGAGCGGGGCATGTGCCTGTATTTCAGGAACAGACTGGAATGCACGGGGAAGGTGTTGCGGCGATGATACTGATGATTGTGGCAGAACAACATTGGGTGTTTTATGCAATATAGACACAAATAATGTATTGGCTACTTGGATACCCTCAGAAGCAAGCATAGGTGATACAAGGTATGTGGGTTGCGCAAGGACAGAATACCTGTCTGACGGAAGCAACTGGATTGGATGCGAAGGTGTATTTTGGAGAAGAACAATTAGCAACAGCGAATACATCTGCATAGGCCAAGGTCGTGAATCTATTGTCGAGTGCTGTGGAGATGGTTCTTGTAAGTCTAGAGTAGACGGCAAACGACTTTCAACAGGGCAATCAGTCAACCCATCAAAATACGAAGGTGAGGCAGCAATTCAGGATACAAAAACCTATTACTGCAGAACCGACAGGAAATTTGTCACAGACTTGGATGTGCCAAACTCACAAATCAATGACAAAGCATTAATCGCCAAAAACAAGGCAACATGCGAAAAAGCAGGATTTGCATGGACTGGAACAAAATGCTGCAGCGAGGACGACGACCCTGAAGAGTACTACAACGACATAGATGGGGAAAGTGGCTGCTGGAACAAAGAAGAGGTCATCAGCATAGACTTTGTAGAAGGCACAGACGATTCTGTAGTAAACCATAACGGCCAATTTTATGGGTGTGCTGTAGGAGAATCAAATTTCAACAAAGATAATGATAAGCTGTTAAACATACCAGATGCGCATACACTCGGTCCTTTGATAGATGACCTGGATTATTGCACAACAGACTCAGAAGGAAACTATTACTGCTCCTATACGGAAAAGTGGATTCCCACAGACGGGGCTGACAAAACACATCTCACCTTTGCGCCAATAGAAAGCGTAAAACAAATTGCAGAATGCTGCGCCAAGGATGAATGCTGGGATGGGGAAAAATGCACAGAAAACCAAAAAGATAACCCGCTGTCGCAGCCCATTAACGGCTCAAGATGCATAGACGGCGAATGGACGAACTCAAAGCTTAAATGCACGTCTGACAACAATCTATGTGGATATTGCCCAAAAGAAACCCAATGCCTGTCAACGGTTTTTGGCACAAACGAAAAAAAATGCATAGAATCCGGAGATTATATAGAGGACAATAATTGCGAGAACGGCAAATGGACATCGAGGACAAAGCTGTTGGCGTTGAAGCTCTTAAGGCTCAAAGGCAATGATTATGTTCTTTTCTGTGACAACAGGGGAAATACATTAAACAATCTGCAGTACCTGACAGACTCAAATGAGATAGTTGCCAATGTCCTTGCAAATCTGCAGACAAACAACTTCTGCATCCTGAAATCCGGAAGCAGAATAATCGGAGCAACATCAATAAACAAGAACTTGGAGGACACCCCAAAAAGCAGCTTGAATATATTCGGAGTTACCGACTGCAGCAAGGCGCTAATAGATGACGGGCAGTACCACTCTTGCGATGACACGAACAAAGTATGGTACAATAAAAGATTAAAAAGCTTTATTTACAGCTCGACTGCAATAACAGTCCCCTTAGATGAAGCATCATTCGAAGAGTCAATCAAAAATCCGATACAAAGAATCATAGATTCCATTAAAAGGCTAATAACATCCCCTCCACTGGGTGAATCTTACATCACTGGAATAAAGAAGTTTGACAAGCTGTATATGTTAGAGCAAGGCGGCAAAGCGATAAGAGGCTCAGTTGAAGGCAAAGACTTGAAGAACGCAGTAATAGAGTATACAAACTTTGACACAGACATGTGCAAATTCATCGATCAATTTAACCAAGCCAGAAAGAAACAAAAAAACGAGGACTCATCAGGCATATTATGCAAAAAAGAAGGCAATAACTATTATGTTCTTGTCCAAGGCAGCCAATTTACCAACATAAACCCTGAGTTTATATGGACAGATTTGACAGCTAAGTTAAGATTAAAATAAGGCTACTTCATTTGAAAATCTTTATATTTATTAATAATGCGGAGTAATAATCACATAAACTTTAATTTTTAACCCCCGTAAAACACGTAGCCCCAACCACCCATTTATAACAAATTTTAAATACTATACTCACGGACAAAAATAATTAGACAATAGTTGTCCGTTCGTAATATGTCGAAAATTCCATATAGAATTTTCGAGCATTCGCAAATCTTTGATTTGCTCTACAAAGAAAACCTTACGGTTTTCGAGTGCTCAAAAATCTTTGATTTTTGACAAGCAAATGGCATATCCATTGTATAAAAATTTGAGTCATTTGCTATAATAATAAAATAGTTTTATATAAAAAAGAGGATTGATATGGCTGCTAAATCTTTGAAATCGCAAGTTACGATGCTCATGATTGTTGGTCTGACGCTGTTTATCATCGTGAGCTTAGTTCTGTACCTTTCCAAATCAACAATCAAAAAACAAAGCCAGCAGAGCATAAAAAAAACACAGGAAACCATAATTGAAATACAGCCTGTTAAAGAATTTGTGGCAAAATGCCTGGACAAGCTTGGAAAAGACGCTGTTGTGCTGCTCGGCCAACAAGGCGGCTACATATACGCAAGCCAAGGCGGAACATTGATTGACTATGCAGAAACAGACGAAGGATTATTTTTTGTAAAACACAATAACTTAAACGTTGCATACAACATAGCGCCTCCAAGATTTGCCGCTTCGCCATATTCTTCAGAAGTTCCGGATTACCCCTGGAAGACATTCCCTTATAAAACTGCAGCCTCCAATGAGCAGATATTCGAGGGCTTTTTCGGAATAAGCAATTTGCCGCCGCTTAATTCGTCTGAAGGTCCAAACTCAATTCAAATCCAAATTGAGTCTTTTATAGACAAAAATATGGCAGATTGCATAGACACCAGCATTTTCCAAAAACAATTTGATGTTATAGTAAGCCCGCCAAAAACATCCGTAGTTATAGGAAGTGATGGCATAAGCATCAAGTCAAAAATTCCGATAACGATAACAAACCCAGTAACAAAAGAGTCTGCAGAGTTTAGCGACTTCTCGTCAAATTTTAACATAAGGTTCAAAGACATATATTTCTATGCCAAGGAATTAATTGAAAATGACATCAAAAATATAAAATTTGACATTGGAAACATTAATAACGGCAAAGACTCAATGAGCGCCAAAGTGGCTAAGAATGTTTTTTTGAATGATGATATGATAATCATAACAGACGAAAAATCACTTATTTATGGCAGGGCATATGAATTTGTATTCGCCAGAAGAAACAGGGCGCCGGCATTGCATTACATAAAAAAGGACACACTGGAATTCCCACAAGGCTATAAAATAGATGAATCAGAATTGCTGCAAAACATAGCTTTAAAAGCATACGACCCGGATGAAGATAATTACACATTTAACATTGCACCATCGCTGCCTCAAGTGCTTAACAGGCCGCAAATTAAATTTAAAGTACAGGTTAATGACGGAAAGTTCTCTGACTACCAGGTTATAACTGTTGATAGAACATGAGTAATATAAAAAAGGAGGCAATAGTAATATTATTTTTAATATTCAACCTAGTTGTTTCCATAAATGTTTTTGCCGATGAGTTAGGTTGCTGCGTTAATGCAGGCGCAGGCGACAGAGCTTGTTTTGATGAAGGGTTGGTATTAAGAGACAATGTATGTTGTCCAAAGCCTGAATCAAATTTTCCAGGCAGCTATAAGTCAACACAAAACCCAACAGGCCCGGCAAATTATAATGTTTGCGCAACAAATTTCTTTTTTATTAATAAAGCATGCGATGCTGTTGATGCGTGCTCTCTTGGATGCTGCTGTTCAGAACTAGGATGGCAAATTAAACCAGAGGCCCTGTGCCAAGGCACTAGCTTGACATTCCACAAGGGACAGACAGACTGCAACGAGATTTGTGAAATCCCTCAATGCAATAACGGCGAGGACGATGACAATAACGGATGCGCGGATGATAAAGATACAGCATGCCAGGATCCAAGTGTCAAGGTTGAGTTGGGAGGAAGCTGTTTGATAGAGGGAGTCGGATGCGGCAATTTCAATTACGTGCCAAAACTTAGCAACTTTCAGATAACGCCTATAAAAGGGCAAAAGAAACTTCTGCTGAAATGGCAGGATGAATGCAGCCAAACAGCAGTTTCATACGATATACTAAGATGCAAGGGCAATGGCTGCACAAATTTCGCGCTTGTCAGTGTGACAAATATAAACTCGTTTGAGGATACAAGCGAGGATCTGCTATTTGATTCCAATTACACATACCAGATTAAAGCAAAATATAGCCTGCAGACGGCAACGCCCACAATAGCAAATACTGCAACCCTTGGCAACATAGAATGCTTAAATCAGTTCTCATCTAATAATTTCTGCATCAACGAGCCTTATTACACGCAATACAGGAACTATCTTACCGCAAACTTTCAAACAGAGTTCTCAAAGGATTTTACCACTGGCGTAAAGACAAAATTTGGGGACAGGCTTAACAGGGCATTTTTATGTGACGCCACCAACAAGATTATTCCAAGAGGACCATCGCCGCGATGCACTCAGGACCAAATCTGCACAATAGATAATAACCAGCCTTCATGCATAAATAAAATAAACTGCAATTACAATTTAGCTAATCCATTTGGACTTTACTATAATCTGCAGGATTGTGAAACAGACAGGTACTGTTTTTATGACAGATCACATTCGACTGTAGATGTGTGCTTCAACTGTGACCCGTCAATGGCATGTTACGACTATAAAACAGAAGACACATGCAACAGGGACAATTGTGGGGTGGGAAACTGCAGGTGGAAGGATTTGGCAAATCAGATTGGAATTGGAGCGTGTGTGAGTGCTGCAATGTACAACTGCCAATGGTGCGAAAGCAAGGGTACAAAGGCATTAAGCAATATCAGGGCTTTTAATGAAGTTTTTGATTTGTGTTCCGAAGAAAAATCAAATGCCTTGTCCGAAGGCTCGCTCAAATGCTATTTCCGCGACGGCAAATCAAAAAATTGCAATGAAGTTGTATGCACAGACTATAATCCAGAGCAATGCGGCTTGGTTACCCATGACGAAAATAACAGGATATCAAACACTGTAGATGATGAATGCGGCATTAAAGCATGCCAGAACTTTAACAATCTATGTTCCAAGAATGCTGACGGCAACAGCGAACCTGACTGCACAAATACGGTGTGTGAAAGCGACTATTTTGCTCCTAATGCAACCCTTATTCCGCTTCTCAGAAAAGGCATAGTTGACAGCCTTATAGTGCAAGTCTATGACCGGACAAGCATTAATAGCTCACTTGCCTTAAGAACGTCTGCTAATTACGCCACATTCTTATGCATCGAGCCTTGCGGCGCACAAGGACACCCTTACAGCTCCTCCACACGAAGCAGAACCATAATTATAAGCAACCTCAATGCTTTTGATGCAGGTAACGGAGCCAAGCTACTGTCTTTTAATGAGGGAACCAATATCATAAGATACTATTCCCAGGATCCTGCCAAAAACATAGACGAGGTTAAAAAATTAACAATAGAAGCCCACAGCAAAACAACAGGCCCTAAGGTGTTAAGCGTGAATGTAACTGGCGGCTCAAAAGTTCTCGACAGGCTCTACACGAATGATCAGAAGCCGACAATAGATGTAATATTTGTAGAGCCTGCTGTTGTGTTTTTCTCAAGGCTTGTTAATAAAAAGACAGGGATTACAATACCCTTACAGGGAAATCTGGAGCCTGATACAAAAGTAAGTTTTCCTGTCGTGCAAACTCTGCAAAACGGGGAATATGTGTTTGAGCTGAATGCCAAAAGCAAAGAAGGAATCTTTATGGACCCGCCCCTGTCTCAAATTATAGTTATAGACAACATCAGGCCAAACCTGATTATAGAGCCCAAAAACGGAACAACAATCAACAAGTCGTTAATATTCATAAAACTGGAATTTGACAAGGAAGTAAGCCTCAACTCGATTATGCTGAACTCCGAAGAAATAAAAGACAGGTTTTCCTCAACAAACAATAAGTTATTCTCGGCAACAATAAATTCATCAGACGGGAATAAAAGGCTGGATGTTGATGCAAGCGATTTTGCAAAGAATAACGTCAAAAAGTACATAGAATTCATAGTCGATGCAAATCCGACTGTAATAAACATGATAATCCCTAGTTTTGGTGTAGCTTCTAAATCGATTTTTGATATAGTAATAGAAACAGATAACGACGTCAATTGCAGGTACAGCTTGGACAATAATTTTGAATACGAATTTATGGACAGATTTACAACCACAGGAGGAACTCAGCATACAATATCAAACTTCAATAAGATAGCAAGCGGGGATACTAATGTTCATAAACTATATGTTCGTTGCAAAGACCAGAGAGCATTATCATCTAAGTCTTTTGATATAATGGTGGATCCTACACCGCCTCAGCTAAAGAATGTATTTGCATTTCCGAATCCTATTATTGAGAAGCCATCAACTACTGCACTGACTGCAGAGGCTGACGAGCCAGTAATCTGCAAATATAGCAGCAATTCGAAGGAATTCAACAATATGGAAGGCAAATTTGATGGATTTGACATCAATGCATTCAAAATCATAAACAAACAAAACATAACTTTAGAAAATGAAGGCGATTTTACTTATTTCGTTGCATGCAAAAATAAGGCTCAGCTGATTTCTGATGTAAAAGAATTGCCAATTAAAGTTGATTTATCAATTTCGATGGAAATAACCTCACATACTCCTGAATTTTTTAACTCAACAAAGGCATTTTTAGCTGTAGAAACCAATAAGAAGTCCCAGTGTAAATTTTCCGAGACTGACAACACGGCACAAAGCGGAGAAATATTCGGAGCGTCTGGCTTCAGCCACACAAGGCAAATAATTTCAGCGCATGGGAAACACACATTTTACATAGTCTGCAAAGACCAGTTTTTGGAGAAGTTTTCTGATGTTGCAACAATTAGCTTTACTGTTGACATAACCCCCCCATCAATGCTTTATGTTAATGACACAAGTACTTTTGAGTCATTTCCAGAAAAAACCTGCCTTACAGATAGATTAAGGGTAAAATTCCTTGGAGAAGAGCAAGAAACAATAGTTAAAGAATATTTTTATACCTTAATTAGAAAGTTAGATAATAAACAGATTATAGGATTAGTGAAAAGTTTTATAGGTGGGGAATGGATATGGGTAGAAAATCTCAATTTAGATGATAATGCACAATATTTCTTCAGTGTTAAAGCAAAAAATGTTGTAGGATTAGAGAGTAGCGCCAAAAATAGTGATGGCATTATGGTTGAACAGTCCTTATGCAAGACAAAAGCATTCTGCGGAGATGGCAGCCTTGATCCTGGCGAGCTTTGCGAGAATGCCAATGGAACTACTATTTTTGGTCCAATTAACGAGTGCACAGACTACACCAACTTTATTGGTGGCGAATTGCTATGTTCTCTAACAACTTGCTTGCCAGATACAACAAACTGCATTCAACAACCATTCTGCGGAGATAGAATATTACAGAAAGGAGAGCATTGTGATGGTAAATTATTTGGAGTAATTGACAGCTGCTCTGATTTGGGCTTTGTAGGAGGGACTTTAACATGTGCATCAAACTGCTTTATGGACACGAGCAAATGCACACCAAAACCATTATGTGGCAACAGCATAATTAATCAAGGCGAAGAATGTGACGGCAGCAACATAGGGCCATTAAGCGGGGACTGCAAGCAATACTCAAACTTATTCACAGGAGGCACGATAAAGTGCAATGCATGCAAACTTGACACAAGTGGCTGCTTTGGCACAACTGGAACTTGTGGGAATGGCGCAATAAACATAAATGAGAAATGTGATGGTAGCTTGTTTGGAGTTATAGACAGTTGCTTTGACTTAGGATTTTCAGGCGGAATATTAAGTTGCAATAACTGCAACTTAGATACAAAAGGCTGCACTCCTACGCCAAAATGTGGAAATAGTTTGATAGATCCAAGCGAAGAATGCGATGGTAGCAACATTGGTTTTTTAAGTGGAAATTGTGCTGATTACAGCAGTTATTTCTCAGGAGGAACTATAAAATGCAGCAGCGATTGCAAACTCGACACAAATGGCTGCCAAGAATCTCCTTTGTGCGGCAACAAAATTATTGACGATGCAGAAGAATGTGATAGCACAAACTTTGGTAATTTGAGTACAAGCTGTGTAGCTTACAGCAGTTCGTTTTGGAGTGGAACATTAAGTTGCACAAGTAATTGTAAGATTGACACTTCAAAGTGTGCAAAAAAAGGCGCCTGTGGCAACAATATACTTGAAGTAATTAACAATGAGCAATGCGATGGCACGGATTTTGGAAGTGTTAACACAGATTGTGCAGTATTCAGCAGCTCTTTCGTAAGCGGCAAATTACAATGCACAAATAGTTGCATGATCTCAACTGAAAGCTGCGTTCAAAAAGTCACTTGCGGCAATGGAATTATCGATCCAGCTGAATCATGTGATGGAACTAACTTGGGCAACCTAGATGGAACTTGTGTTTCGTACTCAAACACTTTTGTCAGTGGCAACTTAAAATGCACAAATTGTCAAATTGATACAGCCAATTGCAAGGACATAACAACAGGAGGGTTTTGCGGAGATAGTAAGATTGGCCCAGGCGAACTTTGTGATCCAGATAAAGGCGTACCTGTTTTTGGCTCAATAAATGACTGCACAGATTATACTAATTTTATCGGAGGAACTTTAATGTGTACAAATGATTGTGATATAGACCCGTCTGGATGTATAAAAGTTCCAACTTGTGGCAATAATTTCCTCGACCCAGGCGAAGCATGCGATGGCACCATATTTGGTCAAATAAAGACATGTGCCTCTTATAGTGTATCATTCTCTGGCGGCACTTTAAGGTGTACTGCGACGTGTCAGCTTGATACAACAAGCTGCACAGAAAAACCAAAATGCGGCAATGGCGCCATTGATGCAGGTGAATCCTGCGATGGCGCTAATCTAGGTCCATTGTCAGGCAACTGCGCTGAATACAATCCTTCAACGTTCACAGGAGGAACAATAATATGCACAAGCTGCAGGATTGACACTTCAAAGTGCCAAGGCGTCCAAGGAACTTGCGGAAATAGTGTCCTTAACATTGGCGAGCAATGCGACGGCACTAAGTTTGGTGCAATAAAGAGTTGCACGGACTTCTCTACATTTAGTGGAGGCACACTTAAATGCAATTTAGCATGCCAGCTTGATACAACAAGTTGCACAGAAAAACCAAAATGCGGCAACGGAGCTGTTGAAAAAGGCGAAGCATGCGATGGCGCAAATCTAGGTCCATTGTCAGGCAACTGCGCTGACTATAGCACCTTCTTTGTTGAAGGCACTATCAAATGCTCCAACGATTGCAAGCTTGACACTTCAGGATGTGTTTCAACAAAATGCGGCAATGGCAATTTGGACACAGGAGAGCTTTGTGATGGTACTAACTTTGGAAGTTTAGACGGAACTTGCAAAGGTTTCAACAACAATTTTGAAAGCGGCAATCTAAAATGCAAAAACTGCCAGCTTGATACAACAGGCTGCACAGAAAAACCTCCTGCTCCAATTTGCGGCGACTCACTCAAAAACCAAATGAGCGAAGACTGCGATGCAAATGACCTTGGAGGCAACACCTGCAAATCACTTGGATATTCCCTTGGAGGAACATTAAGATGCGCATCGGGCTGCAACTATGACACTAGCAGCTGCCTAAAAGCTGCAACAGAC
>ORJL011571803.1_pt1 | contig 23546 bp, 20 predicted proteins | sample 1779941 | NCBI WGS metagenome assembly ORJL01 (sample SAMEA104232317, study PRJEB22302) | groundwater metagenome | biome: forest; feature: aquifer; material: groundwater | place: USA | collected 2011-08-07 | depth 5.8 m
ACTCGGCTTCGGCGCGCTTCTGGTTTGCGCCAGCCTGGCCGGTCCGGCGAACCGGGCCGCCTCCGACCCGGTACCTGCCGGTCAAAACAGCCCGAACTCCGGCAAGACCAGCCTGTTCGCCGCCACCAATCTCATGGCGTGGTGCATCGTGCCGTTCGATGCGAAAAAGCGCGGGCCGGAAGAGCGCGCGGCCATGCTCGAAAAACTGGGCTTCCGGCTCTTTGCGTACGATTACCGGGCCGAGCATATTCCGACGTTCGACGCCGAGGTGGAGGCCCTCAAGCGGCACCACGTCCAACTCGCCGCCTGGTGGTTCCCGGGCGCCATGAACGACGAGGCGCGACTGATCCTGGATGTTCTCAAACGCCACGACATTCGTCTTCAGCTTTGGGTCATGGGGGGCGGCGAGCCTGTCAAAGACGCGGCGGAGCAGAAAGCACGGGTCGAGGCGGAGGCGGCGCGAATCCAGCCCATCTGCGAAGCCGCCGCCAAGGTTGGCTGCACGGTTGCGCTCTACAACCACGGCGCATGGTTCGGAGAGCCGGAGAACCAGATCGCGATTATCGAGTGTCTGAAGGCACGACACGTCACGAATGTCGGCATTGTCTATAACCTCCACCACGGCCATGAACACCTGGACCGCTTCCCGGCGTTGCTTCAAAAAATGAAGCCCTACCTGGTGGCCCTTAACCTGAACGGGACCACCCGCGATGGGGACAAGACCGGAAGGAAAATCCTCCCACTAGGGCAGGGGGACATGGATCTGGAATTGCTCCGCCTGATCCGCGACAGCGGTTGGCGCGGATTGATCGGCATCCTGAACCACACCGATGAGGATGCGGAAGGCCGGTTGCAGGACAATCTCGATGGGCTCAAGTGGCTTTTGCCGCAGCTCGACGGCAAGCCCGCCGGACCGAGGCCCACGCCGCGCACCTGGCACGAGCCCGCGCCCGCTCCAACCAAGTAATCAGGGCCGTGTCCAAACGAATTTTGATCACACCCAGGTCGTTGACTCGTGATGTCCATCCGGCATTGCGCCGGTTGCAGGACGCGGGTTTCGAGTTGGTTCTCTCGTCACCGGGCCAACAGCCGGGTGAGGACGAGTTGTTGCGGTTATTGCCGGGCTGCGCGGGGTACCTTGCGGGGGTCGAGGAGATCAGCGCCCGCGTGCTGGAAGCGGCTCGAGGCCTTCGTGTCATCAGCCGCAACGGGGTTGGCGTGGACAACATCGACCTGGCCGCCGCCCAGCGTTTGCGCATCGTCGTTCGCAAGGCTGTCGGCGCCAACGCGCGCAGCGTGGCGGAACTGGCCCTGGCCCACATTCTCGCTCTCGCCCGATGGATCCCGCATGGCGACAGGGGCATCAAAGCGGGAGGATGGGAGCGGCGCAAAGGGACGGAATTGATCGGCAAGACGCTGGGGCTGCTTGGGTGCGGTCACATCGGGCGGCTTGTCGCGAAGCTGGCATTGGCGTTCGATATGAAGGTGCTTGCTTACGATGTGATGCCGGACCCTGCTTACGCGCCTTCGCCGGATTTCCGTTACGCGTCGCTTGATGAAGTGTTCGAACAGTCGGATATGGTCAGCCTGCACTGTCCGGCGCTCCCGAACGGCAGGCCGCTGATCGACGCGACCGCGTTGGCTCGGATGAAGAAGGGCGTGTTTCTCGTTAACACGGCCCGCGCCGATCTGATCGACCGTGCGGCTCTCATCGCGGCCCTGCGGAGCGGGCGGGTGGCGGGCGTGGCGGTGGACGTTTTCGAAACTGAGCCTCCCGAGTCCGATTCACTTGTGGGCAGCGATCGTGTGATCGCGACGCCGCATATCGGCGGGTTCACCGGGGAAAGCGTGGACCGCGCTGTTCACCTAGCCGTTGACAACCTCCTTGCGGAGCTCGCAGAATAAGCGCGGCAGCCCTTTCTATATGTCACAAGAAGCCATTCTGGATCGAGTCGCCACGCGTGGTGTCGTGCCGGTCATTGCGATAGACAATGTGGAATCAGCTATCCCGCTCGCCGATGCCCTGATCGCGGGCGGTCTGCCCGTGGTCGAAATCACGTTTCGGACCGCCGCCGCCGCCGAGGTCATCCGCAGGATCACGCAGCAACGTCCCCAACTGGTGGTCGGGGCTGGCACGGTGCTCACAACCGCCAACCTGGCGGCTGCCGGGGAGAGCGGAGCGGCGTTTGCGGTTGCGCCCGGCTTGAACCCGCGGATCGTCCAGCAAGCACGGGACATGGGCCTGCCATTCGTGCCCGGCGTCGCCACGCCGTCCGACATCGAGCAGGGCCTCGAGTTGGGATGCCGTCTGCTGAAGTTTTTCCCGGCTGAGGCGCTTGGTGGCGTACCGATGATCGAGGCGCTGTCGGCTCCTTACAAGCACACGGGCGTCCGGTTTATGCCCACCGGCGGGGTGAACCCCGGCAACCTGGAATCCTATCTGAAACTGGACACAGTGGCGGCCGTGGGTGGCACATGGATCGCCAAGAAAGAGGACCTCACCTCCGGCAAGTGGGATGAGATCCGCAACCGCTGCGCGAGCGCGATCGAGATTGTCGCCAGATCCCGCCGCCGCTGAACCGTTTCGCGAGCCCAATTGGCCGCATCTTGGACCAGGAGGCCCGTCTGAACCGATCCTGGTGGGAGGGCACGGACTGCGAAGGGTCCATGAAACAACGTCCCAGTCTTCCTAACCCGATACGCTTGCTCGACAAGCCGGCTCATGCTCTTCGTGACAACGCTGGACGAGCGCGCTATCCTTCCTGCGTGAAAACGAGAAATGGGACCACCCTCGCGCGTAATTCAGGTGTGCCGGAGGGCGCCCCGACGGATGCGCCGCCGGTGCCAGCGGAAAAGGCGTTGTTCAAGGCCACTGAGCGTTTTTATTTGAATCCGGATTCACCTGTCCCGCTTTACCACCAGATGGAGAAGATCATCCTCGAACGGATAGGCGCGGAGGGCGTGGTGGGCCGCCGGCTGCCCCGTGAGATGGACCTGGTAAAAATCTTCGGAGTCAGCCGCATTACGGTGAAGAAGGTTACCGACAGCCTGGTGGCGAAGGGTCTGATTCGCCGCCGACGCGCTGTGGGAACGCATATCGTGAGTCTGGGGGTGACCGAGGACCTGGGCAGGCTCACCAGTTTCACCGAACAAATGGCAAGCCGGGGTCTCCAGGTGAGCACCGAACTGTTAGGCGTTGGCCAGCGTGTGCCCGGTCCAAGGGTCTGTGAGAAGCTGCAACTGAAGAAAGGGGAGAGGACCCTTTACATCCAGCGGTTGCGGGGCACGAGCGAGATATTCCCTGTCGTCTTCCTGCAGTCCGACATTCCCGTCAGCTTCGGACTTTCGCTGGAGGAGGATTTTTGCGATTCGCTCTACAACCTGCTCGAGCGCAAGTACGGGATCAGCATCGAGTGGGCCGAGGAACAGATCTCCGCTTCGCAGGCTACACCCGAAGAGGCCAGGCACTTGAGAATCCAGGCGGGCGACGTGGTTCTGGTTATGGAGCGGCAGACGTTCACGCGAGGGAATCGCCCGCTCGAGTTTGTGCGCGCCGTTTATCGTCCCGAGCACTACACCTTTTCCGTCCGGCTCAAACGGTAGCTGTCAGCCCGAGACGGGGCGTGCGCCCCGGGACACCGTCCAATCCAAACCGAAGCTCGGGCGCAATGATACCATCGCACACGTCAAGAGCCTCGAGAAATGGCCCTGACGGCAGCGTGGGGCCACTCATTGTTTGCCCTTTTTCCGCGGTTGCGCCGGCAGACTGCCCTCTTCCCGGCGCAGCAGTTCCGGATAACGCTTGAGGAGGTCCGTCTGCTCGGGCCTGAGCTTGGACTTCCTGCCCATCTTGTCCATCCAGAGTTCCCAGTCGGCTTGGGTGTAGGCCGAGGGTTGGTAACGCCGATGGCACCTGGCGCACTTGTTCACATCGAGCTTCTGAGCCGCTTTTAGCTCGGACGAGGGAGGGTCCGCCGCCTGCGGTTGCCATACAGCCCAGGCGAGCATGACCGACCAAACCAGTTGGAAGCACCTCATTGCCGGCAACTCAGAAAGTTACTCCAAAGAGGAGACGCGCGTTGACTCGCTCATGAGCGGAGAGTTCGAAGTGCTTTTCGCCGTCCGCGTCTGTGCCGAAGTTAAGGCCGCTGACCTGGGGCATGACCGTGAGCGCCGCCCACCACTTTTCGGTTCGGTAACTGACCACCGGACCGAGGTAGAGGACGGTGTTCGCCCACTTCTCGTATTCGGGCAGGTCGTTGGTGTCGAGCAGTTCGATGCCCACCGACCATCGCCTGCCAAGTTGGCGCGCCACGCCCACGGACACCCCGACCTCGCCGTCAACCGTGCGGAAATGGTCTCCCCACTCCGTGGCGTGCGTCAGGTTGATCGCCCATTTCCAGTCGCCGTGCCGCTGGCCCAGGATGATCTTTTGCTCCAATTCAGTCTCGACACCCGAGAAGCGAGGTTCCAGGTAGAGGGTTAGCCCGACCGCGTGGTCGGCTGGATTCAGGACCATGTAACGGTTCTCGATCGAGATCCCATCGAATGTAAACTGCGAGACGTTCGAGGCGGTGGATACCTCCCTGAAGTGCTCCACTTTGTTGTTCAGATACAGCGAGACGGTGTAGTTGTCTGTGACGCCGTATTCGAGTTCCTCGCGGAGGTCAAAGCGGTTGAAGTTGCTTTGATCCACAGTGGCATTGCGTTGGGTGCGCCAGGTTATCCACTGCTCGAACTCGGTCACGCCTTGAGGGAGCGTCTCGGGTTCGTAGGAGTAGGTGAACCGGCGGTCGTCAGCGTGGAGGGTTGCGATGCCGGCGACGAGCCCCGCGAGGGCCGGCGCGAGGACAGGGTGCCGAGAGCAAATGATTCGATTCACATTCATGGGGTTGATTCTTAATGAGACTAAGTCCCAATGTCAACAAGATCTTCATAATATCCGCAAGGAGAAAGAGGCCTAATTACGCGTGCCGACACGTTTTGGGTTGCTTAGACGCCAGAAACGGGGTATGTACCGGACCAACGCGGGGTCACGCAGGTTCAAGTTGGCCAGTGGTCGGAAAAGCTCTTGTCGGTATGCCATATTCAGCGGAAATCAGTCGCGCGAACTCCAGTTGCTTTATCTTCCTGATCGATCAGTCGGGGTCGATGGTCGATCCTATTGCCGGGAGCGATGGGAAGCGTAAATGTGACTCGGTCGCCGATGCCATCAACCGCCTTCTGCACAACTTGATCATCAAGTGCGCGAGGGGCGAAGGGGTCCGGAATTTCTACGAGGTCTGCGTCATTGGTTACGGCGCCCATGTGGCTCCGGCGTTTAGCGGGCCGCTGGCGGGGCGCGACCTGGTGCCACTGAGCGAGGTGGCCAATTCGCCGGCGCGAGTCGAGGAGCGGATAAAGAAAGTGGACGATGGCGCCGGCGGTGTGGTCAGTCAAAAGGTGAAGTTCCCGGTGTGGTTTGAGCCGGTCGCCAAAGGGATCACGCCCATGGGCCAGGCGTTGAGCCTGGCGCACCAGATCCTGAGCGGTTGGATGCCCAAGCATCAGAAGTCCTTCCCGCCCATCGTCATCAACATCACCGATGGCGAGGCTACGGACACCGGGCCTGCGCCCCAGGCGGAAGCACTCTGCAACCTCTCCACCGAGGATGGGAACGTGCTTCTGTTCAACTGTCATATCTCCGCTCAACCCGTGGATCCCGTCGTGTTTCCCGACAGCGACGGCGCGTTGCCGGACGACTTCGCGCGGACTCTCTTCGCCGCCTCGAGCCGGCTGCCTGCCACGCTCAGGGACTTGGCACGAAGCGAGAACATCACCCTGGGACCGGAGGCGCGAGGCTTCGCTTTTAACGCCGATCTGGTCGAGTTGATCCGTTTCCTCGATATCGGCACTCGCTCCAGCAACCTCCGGTAACCAAGCGGGCATGGAACCGCCGGTCCAGGTCTATTGGGTTCCCAAACTCGGCAACTCCGAAGAGGAGTACGAGGATGCGGCCGCGTTTTCGCTCGAGGACAGGCGCTTCGCCATTGCGGATGGCGCCACAGAGTCCTCCTTCTCGGATCTCTGGGCTCGCAGCCTGGTGCGGCAATACACGGCGTCTCCCCCGTTGACACCTCCTAGCAGCACCCCTCTCCACGACTGGCTCGCGCCGCTCCAGACCCAGTGGCACGGGAGCATCAACTGGGAGCGGCTCCCCTGGTTCGCCGAGGAGAAAGCCCACAACGGCGCGTTTGCGGCGTTCCTCGGTCTCTATTTCCTCGGAGGCGATGAGGCGCCCCCTCGCCCGTTCTCATTCTGGAGCTGGATACTTCGCCGCAAGCCCCGTGCCGTCGGGGCGCGCTGGCATGCGCTGGCGGTGGGTGACAGTTGCCTCTTTCAAGTGCGCGGGGACAGACTGCTGAGCGCGTTCCCGATCTCGGAGTCCGGCGCGTTTAACGACCGTCCGTTGCTCATTTCGAGCAACCCTTCCCGCAACCATCCTGTGTGGGAGGCCGTGCAATTTGCCGAGGGCGATTGCAGGCCCGGCGACGTGTTCATCCTAGGCACCGATGCCTTGTCGAAGTGGTTCCTGCAGGAACGCGAGGCCGGCAAGCGCCCTTGGGAGACTCTCGTCACCGTTCAGACCCAGGCCGGCTTTGCCACTCTGGTGGAGACGTTGCGCCAGCAACACTCGCTTCGGAACGACGACACCACTCTGCTCCAGTTCACTTGGCCGGTCCAACCGCCGCCTGCCGGCACGAAGGGAGACTCCGAGCTATGAAATGGCCCACACATACAGACTACCAGGACGCCATCCAAAACCCGCAAACGTGTTTCGCCGAACCGGACCTGAAAGCGGGCGCCATCGTTAGCGACATGCTGGGCCTGCCCCGGGTGATGTCCGGCAATTTCGCCAGCGTTTATGAACTCAACACCGCCGCCGGACACTGGGCGATCCGTTGCTTCGTCCGACAGGTGGCCGGCCAGCAGGGACGTTACTCCCGCCTCAGCCAATACCTCACGGGGATCAAGCTCGATTCCCTGGTGAAGTTCGAGTACTTCCTCAAAGGGATTCTGGTGCATGGGGACTGGTACCCGGTCGTTCAGATGCAGTGGGTCAGCGGGAAGCAGCTCAACACGTTCATTGAGGATCATCTCCAGGAGCCCGAGACTCTCCGTCAACTGGCCGCCCGCTGGCGCGTCATGGTGAATCAGTTGCGCGCCAGCAAACTGGCCCACGGCGATTTTCAGCACGGCAACGTGATGGTTACGCCTGATGGCGAACTGCGCCTGGTCGATTACGACGGCATGTATTGCCCAGCTTTTGGACGCGGGCGTAGTCCCGAACTGGGCCACGCCAATTTCCAGCATCCCTGCCGCACTCCCGACTACTACGAGGAGGGACTCGACAACTTTTCGGCATTGGTCGTTTATGTCAGCCTCCTGGCCCTGGCCAAGGAGCCGGACCTCTGGGCGAAGTTCAACATGGGGGACAACCTTGTCCTTACCTCCGCCGACTTCCGTAATACCCAACACTCCGAGGCATTCCAGCGTCTTAAAGCCAGCCCGGACAAACAGGTCCAGGACCTCGCCGCGCTCCTCCAGCAGTGTTGCATCGCCCCTGTCGCTCTCACCCCCTGGTTCGAGGACGGTGCTGCCGCGGCTGAGCAGGGGACGACGGACAACCTGATCACCGCGTTGGGGGCGCAAATGCAGAGCGCCACCTCCGCTCCAGCAACGGCGGCCTGGATCGAGAGCAAACCGGGCATCGATGATAATGCCGCGGCTCGATCCGGCTCGCGTGCCGCTACCCGCCCATCGCCTCCCCCCTCGGGCGTCTTGCCTGAGACAGCCTCTCCTACAGGCAAGAGCAAACTCTGGATGATCGCGGCGGCAGCCACCCTGGTCGCCTTGGGCGGCGTCGGTGTCTGGCTTCTTCCCAAAGGTAAACAGACTCCTCCCGTGCGGCCTCCGGCATCCGCGCCCGCCCAGCCCGCCACCACTCCGCCTGAACCCGCGACCACGCCCGCCGCGGCGCAGCCCCGTCCCGGGACAGCCCTGGTTCCCGTGGTTGCCACCAAGTCCGCCGCCTTACGCTCGCTTGCGGCAACGGCCGGTGCTGTGGGCTGGACCGCCTTCAGTCCGGACGGGAAGCTCCTGGGCGCCGGGTACCAAGACGGCACCATCAACGTGTGGGATCCCTCGGCAGGCCAGGTGAGAAGGACGATCCCGGGGCAGGGCGATGGCGTGCATTCGGCGTTCTTCCTTCCCGACGGCAAGGCCCTCGTCAGTGTCAGCGCCGACAATACGGTGCGGTACTATGACCTGGCCTCGGGGCAAGCGACCAGGACGGTGGCGGACTACACCAAGAATCTCTGGGCTGTGGCCCTCGCTCCGGACGGCCTGACGCTCGCGGTTGGGGCTACGAAGCGTGAGATTGTGCGCCTTCTTGATCCCAAAACCGGTGCGATTAAGAGAATGTTCTCCCAGCACGCCAGTTGGGTGCGTTCCGTCGATTTCTCACCGGACTCGAGGCTCATCGCCGTGGCCTGCTTTGATGATACCGTCAAGATCTGGGCCATTACCTCGGGTGAAGCGGGCCAGACCCTTTCCGTGCCAGGCAGCACCGCCGAGTCTGTTTGCTTCTCGCCGGACGGCAAGTTGCTCGCCACGGGCGGGCAGGGCCGGACCGTGAAGCTCTGGGACCTCCAGACTGGAAAGATCAAGCAAACCCTCATCGGCCACGATGGCGACGTGAAGTGTTATGCGTTCTCCCCCAGCGGGCGTCTGCTGGCCAGCGGGGGCGTGGACAAGGCCGTGCGGGTATGGGATGTCTCCTCCGGACAGCTCAAGCAGGCATTCACGGGCCATGCCGAGAGCCTCAATTCGCTCGCCTTCTCTCCTGACGGGCGAATTCTTGCCAGCGCTAGCGGCGACCAGACTGTCAAACTTTGGGATGTGAGCAAGCTCGGTCCATAGCGGCTCCCGCCCTGGGCACTTCATGAAAAGGATTGCTGACGCCCGGCTTTACACGTTCGTTGACACCGGCTACCTGCGCGGACGCCCTGTCGCAGACCTGGCGCGGATGCTTTGCGACGGCGGTTCGGACATCATCCAGCTCCGAGCCAAGAGCCTCCTTACGGAGGAAGTGCGGCGGATGGCCGACCTGATCTTGCCTGTGACCACCGCGGCCGGGGTCCCCCTGGTCATCAATGACCATCTTTCCGTGGCGCTGGAAGCCGGAGCCCAGTTTTGTCACCTGGGCCAGGAGGACTTCTTCGACGCCGGTTATACGCACATCAACCAACTACCGGGCGTCAAGCCTGAAGCAGTGGGAGGGGCTCGATTGAGGGTGGGTCTAAGCACGCATGCGCCAGAGCAGGCGCGGAAGGCGATCGACGCGGGAGCGGACTACGTGGCCATCGGCCCCGTCTTTCCCACCGGGACCAAGCCGTCAGCCCGTCCGGTCACCCTCGAGTACGTGCGCTGGGCCGCGGCCACGGTGCGGTCTGTCTGGTTCGCCATCGGCGGGATCAACTTGAGCACCCTCGACGCCGTGATTGAGGCGGGCGCGCGCCGCGTTTGCGTGGTTTCCGCTGTTCTGGAGGCGCCCGATGTGACGAGGGCTTGTCAGCAGTTCAAAGACCGCCTACTCTCCGCCGAGCCTTAGCGGCCATGGGGCAGTGCGGGGTTATATTAATATTGTAAATAAAGTTCATGAGTGTTCTGATTGTTGGCTCCACCGCCCTTGATTCCATTAAAACCCCAAAACGTGAGAACCCGCGCCTGTTGGGGGGGTCCGCCAGCCACGCCGCCGCCGCGGCTGGCTTTTTCGCCCCGGTCAAGCTCGTAGGCATCGTCGGGAAGGATTTTCCGAAACGCTACATCCGGCTCTACGAGAAGCACGGCATTGATCTGGAGGGCCTGCAAATCGCCGATGGGAAGACCTTCCATTGGTCCGGCGAATACGAGGTCAACATGAACAATCGGCGCACCCTTGCCACCGAACTGGGTGTGTTCGAGTGCTTCGAGCCGGTGCTCCCTGTGTCCTACCAGGATACTCCCTATGTGCTGTTGGCCAACATCGCTCCGATTCTCCAGCACCATGTCCTGGACCAGATCCGCCGCCCGAAGTTCGTCATCGCCGACACCATGGATTTATGGCTCAACATCGCCATGGCCGGCCTTCTGAGTCTGCTCAAACGGGTGGATGCCTTTGTGCTGAACGACAGCGAGGCGCGGCAGTTGGCCAAAGAGGATAACGTGGTCACCGCCGCGCGGAAGATCCACAAGCTGGGACCCAAATATGTCATCGTGAAAAAGGGCGAGCACGGCTCGATCCTTTCCGCCCCCGGGGGAATCTTCCTCTGCCCGGCGTTCCCGTTGGAGAAAGTGGTCGATCCCACCGGCGCGGGCGACTCGTTTGTGGGCGGGTTGATCGGCTGGATGGCCTCAGCGCGGGGAGGGGATGTCGAAGCCACCTTGCGGCGGGGAATGCTTTACGGCAGCGTTGTTGCCTCGTTCTGCTGCGAGGGCTTCGGGCTGACGCGCACGACAAAAGTCACGCGCGAGGAGATCGACGTCCGCGTGGCCGCCCTCAAGGCAATGATTCGCGTCTGACGTGGCCATGCGGTCGGAATCCCTTGCCGCTGGCGCAAGAAGAACGCCGCCGCCCTGAACCAGAGCGCCCGATCACGCCATCGCTATCGTCGCGGTGTTGGCATCATGTGCCGCACTCCCGGTCGCGGAGCGACGAATCGACGGTAACCGTGGGTTTTAAACCACGGTTTCACGCACCCGCGGTATGCGTCGCGTCGCGACGCCCGAGCGCCACAACATGCCCGCGCCTCAATCGTCGCTACGCGACGAAATCGCACCCTGCCCCTTTACCTGCCGTGGATTGAAATCCACGGCTATCAGCGGCACCTCGCTACGCGAGAAACCGCGCAGCCGTTTCACCAGCCCGAGCCAACAGCCAAGACGCAACAGCAGGAGTCAACAGCGGCCTGTCAACAGCGGCCTTGCCTTTTCGCCAAATCATGCCATGCTGCGAACCGCATTCCGAATGAAAACCGTTCTGGTGATTGACGACGACCTGGCCTTTCGGTCACTGATCTCCTTTTCCTTGCAGGAAGCTGGCTGGAATGTTCTGGAGGCGGGTGATGGGGATGCGGGACTGGACCTTGCCCTGCGCCACCGGCCTGTGGCGGTGGTCTGCGACCTGCTGATGCCCCGGTGCAACGGTTTCCAGTTCTGCCGCTCCCTTCGCAATCAGGAAAGCCAGTTGGGCCGTCCCCGGATACTGGTGATGACCGGCAGTCGCTACCCCTCGGACCGGGAGAACGCCATGGAGGCGGGCGCGGACGACTATTTCGTGAAGCCTTTTCGCACCAGCGACCTCCTTGAGCGCCTGGCTCAGACCGTGGGCGGACAGGTGTTGCCGCCTTCTCCTGTTACAAGCGTCCCTCCGCTTCCACCAGGACCCGCCCGTCTCAAGTTCTGGGGGGTACGAGGCTCGATCGCAACGCCAGGCCCCGACACGCTTCATTACGGCGGGAACACGTCTTGTGTGGAGGTTCGGACCGATGGCGAGATCATCGTGCTGGACGCCGGCACGGGGATTCGCCGGCTCGGTCTGAGCTTGATGGAGGAGTTCGACGAACGCCCGCTGCACATCACGATTCTCATCTCGCACACGCACTGGGACCATATCCAGGGTTTCCCCTTTTTCATTCCAGGCTACAGCCAAAAGAACCGCATCCGCATCCTGGGATACGAAGGAGCCCGGCGCGGGCTCGAGATTACTCTGGCGTCCCAGATGGAAAGCCCTTACTTCCCGATCAGTCTGCAGCAGATGGCCAGCCATATCACCGTGCAGGAGTTGCGTGATCTTTCCTTCTCCGTGGGGCCGGTGCCTGTCAAGGCGGCTTTCCTCAACCATCCAGGTGTCTGCACCGGCTACCGCATTTTTACATGCGGGGGGTCCATCACCTATCTTCCCGACGTGGAGCCCTACGCCCGATTCAACTCGGGAATGGTCGCCAACGCCGACACTGCAATGCCCGAATACGCCCGCATACAGGAGGAGCGGTTGGTCGATTTCATCGACGGGACAGACGTGCTCATCGTGGACTGCCAGTACGACGCCGCCGAGTATGACCAGCATGTCGGTTGGGGGCACAGCAGCGTGGATGATTCGGTGGCTCTGGCGATCAAAGCCAACGTCAAGCGCCTGTTCACCTTCCACCATGACCCGGACCACACGGACGAGAAAGTGCGCCAGATGGTGGAAAGGGGACGCCAGTTGGCCGCGGAACAGGGATCGAGCTTGATCGTCGAAGGCGCGCGTGAAGGCGTGGAAGTGGTTCTTGAGAAGGTGAGATCAGCCGTGAATGACTAACTGGATGCTCTCCGGCAAGTTTCGGGCCACCTCTGTGACGACGTTTCCCTTGAGCAGTTTGACCAGGGACCGGCGCTGGGACGAGCCGAGCATCAAGATGTCTATCCCCAGCGTGGCGGCCAGGTCGAGAATGGTAATGGCGGGGCTCTCGCTGACGGCGTAGATGGGGATGACCGGCACCTGGTTTTGAGCGCCCTGCGCCAGCATCGCACACATGATCTTCGACGCCTGTTTGTCGTCCTGCCAACGGGGCGATTCCGGGCGGTCCGGCAGTCCTGGGAGGCTCACCGCCACTTCCTTCACATACAACACGTAGAGCGAGCCTTGGCGGAAGCGGGCCTCTTCGATGGCAAACCGCAGCACAGGCGTCATGCCACGAGCAGCCACCAGGATGGTCTGGCCCGGGCTCAGATTGATCCGTAGGTCGATGTCGATCTCTGGGGCCACGTGGGCGGCGATTTCGCGGCTGACGGTGACGGTCCGCAGGCCCGCGCGCCGTTGTGAGTAGGAGCGGAGGCCCATGCCCAGACCCAGAACGCAGATGGCGAAGAAGAGGGCGTCGTGGTCGGTCTTGGCAATCGTTAGTTCGACCGTGGCGAGGATGACGAATGTGGTCCCCATGACGAGCCGTTCATACCAGGCGAGTTTGAGCCGGCCGTTGATGGTGCAGGAGCCCAGGTTCACGGCGATGGCACCCACGACCCCGATGGCATAGAGCGGCGCGAGGCGCTCGATGTCACCGGTGGCCGCCACAGCCAGCGCAGGCAGCAGCGTGCCCAAGATCAGCGGCCACCAGGGCACTCCGTGCGCATTCAAGCGGGTGAATGCCTTGGGCATCTCCCCATCCCGCGCTAGCATGTAAATCAAGCCAATCTGCGCCCCGATGGCGGTGTTCACGGCGCTTAGGAGCAACAGTCCCACCACCACTCCCACCGCCACGCCAAATGCCTTTCCAAAAGCCGCTCCCAACAGCAGCGTGCCGTACTGTTCGCCCAGGAAGCGCATCATGTAGTCCCGCTGAGCCACAGGATCCGGAGCCGACCCCTCGGGCAGCGAAAGCATCGCCCAGCCAAGCAGGACCGTCCCCAGCACCACCTCGACCGCCACCGGGAAGATCGCCCTGCGGGCCGTCTGCCCGACGCTGGGGTGTGCCATCGTGGCCCCCGGGTCGAGCTTCATCACTCCCGTCAAGTTCGCGATGGCTTCCACGCCGCTCAAGGCCAGAATCACTTTCGTGAAATTTCGCCAGTTAGCGCCAAAATCAGGAGCCAGCGGCTGCAGCCTGGTCGAAGTAAGGTAAGGCAGGCTCATCGCCACGATGACCACCACCAGCACTACCATGGGGACAGCCAGGAAGATGGCCAGGCTGCCGGTGTGCTTGGGGCCAAAGTAGTTCATCCCCCCAACCACGCCGATGATCAGGATTGTGGCGAGGCCGGCCTGGCTGGGCGCGAGCCCGAAGTAGCACATAGCCGAGAAACCGCTCAACGCGGCGGTGATCATAAAGTTCGCGATCAACAACAGAGCTCCGATGGCAGCCAGGTGGCGGCTCTGGCTCCGGGCTGCGGAGTAAACGCCGCCGCCATCGGGAAAGTGCCTGCATACCACCACGTAGTTGTAGCCAACCAGGGCTGTGAGGCAGCAGACCGCTATGATGATCGGCAGGGAGGAATAACCCGCGAAGAAAAAGGCAAGGCCTGTGACATAGGCCTTGCTCGTGCCCCAGTCACCGTAGAGCAACGCCGCGGCCCTCCTCCAATCCACATTCCTGGGGCGATGAATGCCGAGGCCGTCCATAGCACTTCAGCGGGAGAAGGGCTCCCCGTCGAGGAGACAACCTGCCCTGAGCGTTGGAGCATCGTCGGCGTGCATTGGATCTGGATAGTGAGGGGACCCAGCCCGTTTCGTCAACAAGCTCCCGTGTTCCAGTCCGGTTTGCGCTTGCGCAACAGGGCGCTCTGCTGCATCGTTTGGACGATGAATAATATCAGCCAGTCTGTTGCCTCGACCTCTGGCAAGCCGCTCTCCAGGCGGTTTCTGCCGGCGGTGGTCGTCGCTCTGAGCCTATTGATTCCGATGACCGCCTTTGCTGGGGTGGGTGCCAAGTCCGCCAAGAAGCCGGCGAGGAAGTGCGAGACCAAGTGCGCCTCAGCCCAGGCTGCCGTCGGCGAGAGCGAGCCGATGGTCACCACCGGCTCGAACCTCAAGCAAAGCGGCAAGCGGGTGGGTAACACAACCACCGGCGTCTATCCGGTGACCGTCATCGACCGGAAGGCTATCGAGCGCAGCGGTGCGGCGACCCTTCTCGGCGTCCTCAACCGCCAATCCTCGTTCCGTTAGAGCGGTCGCCAGCGCCCAGCGAAGAACTGGCGCGGTCCACCCTCCCCCGTGGCGCGTCAGAGGGGGGTGTTTTACTCCGCCTTCCCAGCGATCCCCGTCCTTGTCTCCTCCCCCGCTGCCCGATGGAGGCTAACGGCCTGCGCACTTCATGCATCGTCATCCCCACACAACCGCCAGCGCCGACCCCACGTTTGCGGCCAAGTCCCGCTCGACTCTTGAGATCGTCCGCCGCGTGGCGGTCTATCTGCGGCCCTACCCCTGGATGGCCGGGGGCACCGTGGCCTGTGCTCTTCTTTCGCTCGCGTTCGCCTTCGCCTATCCCCGCCTGACGCAGGTCCTCATCGATGAGGTCATCGGACGGCGCCGCGCGGATTTGCTCGTGCCCGTGGCGCTGGCGTTGCTCTTCGCTTTCCTTCTCCGCGACCTCTGCAATAGCCTGCGGATTCTGATCAATAACACGTTCGAGCAGAATGTGATCTTCGACATGCGCCGAGAGGTCTTCGCGCGGCTCCAACGTCTTCCAGTGAATTACTTTGACCAACGCGCCTCCGGCGATCTGATGACGCGCGTGATCGAGGACGTAAACTCGGTCGAGCGGGTCCTCATCGATGGCATCGAACAGGGATCGGTCGCCGTTCTCAGCGTGGCCGGGGTGCTGGCGATCTTGTTTTGGACCAATCCGGTGCTGGCGGCGGTTGCGCTCATTCCTGTGCCGATTCTGGTTGGAGGCGCGCTTTGGTATACCCTGACCGCGCACCGCCGCTATCGGGTTCAACGCATCGCTTCCAGCGCCATGAATGCCCTGCTCATGGACAACCTGCAAGGGGTGCGTCAGATCAAGGCCTTCGGACGCGAGGCCCACGAGGACGCGCGCTTTGCCGCGCACGCTGACGCGATGCGTCAGGGGACCCTGGGTGTGATGCGCGCCTGGGCGCTTTACTCCCCGTCCATGAGCTTTGCCGCGGCTCTCGGTTCGGTTCTGGTGCTCTGGGTGGGCGGACGCCAGGTCCTGGCGGGTACCATGTCGATGGGTGAATTGATCGGATTCATCTTCTACCTGGCTCTTTTCTACGAACCCGTGGGCCGCCTCCATGCCCTGAATCAATTGCTTCAGGCCGCACGTGCCGCGGGGGAGCGGGTCTTCGACATTTTGGATACCCCCGAGGAGCGGGTCGTGGCTCACTCCGCCCGTGGGTCGGCGCCCGGTTGGGGCGGGGCCGGCGGCGCGAGGATCGAACCTGTGCGTGGCGACGTCGTTTATGCGGACGTGATGTTTGGGTACAGCCCGGGCAAGGCCGCTTTGCGAAATGTATCGCTCCACGCCCGCCCGGGCGAGATGATTGCATTGGTGGGACCCACAGGGGCGGGGAAATCAACCTTGGTCAACCTGCTTCCCGCCTTCTACGAACCGACTGCGGGCCGCATCCTGATCGACGGCCAGGACATCTCCGGCGTCAGCCTGGAGTTCCTGCGTGCGCAGATCGCTGTTGTTAGCCAGGAGGCGTTCCTTTTCAACGGAACGGTGGGTGAGAACATCCGGTTCGGGCGGCTCGAGGCCACAGCGGATGAGCTCGCGGCCGCCGCCCGCGCGGCCAATTGTCATGAGTTCATCCAGCGGCTGCCTGGCGGCTACGACTCACGCGTGGGCGAACGGGGCATCAAGCTGAGCGTCGGCGAGAAACAACGGGTTAGCATAGCGCGGGCGTTGCTTAAGAACGCGCCCATCCTGATCCTGGACGAGGCCACCGCCAGCGTCGATACCGCCACGGAGAGACTGATCCAGGAGGCCCTCGAACGGTTGATGGCCGGCCGGACCAGTTTCGTCATCGCGCACCGCCTGAGCACAATCCGCCGGGCCGCCCAGATTTTGGTCTTGCGGCGCGGAGAGATCATTGAGCGGGGTACCCACGATGAGTTGGTTGCCATGGGGGGGCTCTACGCCAAACTGGCCCACATCCAGAACACCACGTTCATCGAAGAGGGTTTCGAGAGGCTTGCAGGCGAGCCCGCAAACTGAGCAGCCCGCCGGCTGCACGCGGCTCCATCACCTTGTTCCTGGCATCGCTGCCTGGTTCTGCCTGTCCCCATCAAAAGGTGGTTTTGATGTTGCAGAAATACCTTGCATGGGCATCCCACCCCCCGTTGCCCTCTGGACGGTTGGTGTATTCGCTGCACTATTGACGATTGTCGGACCGACCCTTTCCGTCTGGTTCAACAACGATCCGGTTAGCCTTGTCGATCTGCTCGGCCCCTGATTCATGGCGCGGGTTTGACTGGACGTGGTTCATAAAGTGGTAAATAATCTTACCACTTGGCCGGAATATCGGCATCCGTGATGACCAGTTTCTGGCCCCGGCGACATGAGCATAATTGATGTTTTGAAGGAAATCATCCTGGATTTCCAGGCCCAGAACTTGGAAACCGGAGTGATGCGGCGGTTGCATATTGAGCCGGTGCCGGGCAAGGCGGCGGTTTGCCTGGGCGTCCGGCGCGGTGGAAAATCAACGCTTCTTTTTCAGACGGTAAAGGCGCTCTACGGGCGGGGGGTAAAACCGCAGAACGTGCTCTACGTGAATTTCTTCGACGATCGCCTGCACGAACTCGCACATCTACCGTACTCAACGCGGACGCGAGGTTGACTTCATCTGGCAGGATGCGAAGGCCAAGCGGCACCTGGTGCAAGTGTGTGAGACGCTGGCTGCAAGGCCGGAAGCACAGCGGCGGGAAGTGACCTCCTTGGTGGAAGCAATGCGGGAGATGAAGCTGAAGGAAGGAACCATCGTCACAAGGAACGAATCCGAGGAGATAGAAACGCCGACTGGGCGGATCACGGTATTGCCGGCGTGGAGATTCCTGCTGTCGGAGTTCCCATGATTTTGAAGACGCTTTTCCGAGCTAGAGTGAGGCTTTCGTCTCACCAGCCCAGAACGCGGGCTCAAGCCGGCAACCTCTCAATGCGGTGCATCGGAGCAGGTTTGCCGGGGCGGAAGTGCTCCAGATGAGGGGATGAGGGGTCACCCTTTACAACGCTCAGACCTTTGCAACGCTCATCAAAGCAGGAAGCTCGGGACAGGGCCTGGCGGCTAAATGGGGAGGATAGTTGTATCGAGCCTCAGTGGGCCAGGCAGGGGTTCCACCGGTCCACCTGCCGCGCGGGGTCGTAGAGGGTCTTGAAGTCGCGCGCTTCAGCATGGCCGTCCACGAAGTTGTAGTTCGACCTCCGCCCGTGGCGCCGGGAGGCGAGGTCCACGGCGTCTCGCGAGGCTGTCCAGAAGTTCGGCATGATATGGTCGGCGCTCGAGTTGTTTTCCGCGAACAAGATCGTGGTGAGGGGATTCGGTACGCTGGCGACCTGCCGCCAGGTTTGTGGTTTTCCTTCATAGTCATCGTCAGGCCCGAGTTCAAAATAGACGTTTAATCCGTAACTCCACGGCGTGGTGCGCCGGTCGCTGGGGCAGTGATAGAGCCCGAGCAGGAGGTTGGTCCACGCCATCCTGTCAGAACCGAGTTGCGGCGCGAGGGCGCGGCCCCAGGTGAGTTGCCCGTGGGTGAACGCCGAGTGTTGGCTGCGTGGGAATTCATCCCCGTTCTCCTCAGCGTAGAGGCGTACGGCGAGGCCTAGCTGGCGCATCTGCCCCAGGCATTGGATCGAGCGGGCGGACTCCTTGGCTCGGCTCAACGCGGGCAGCATCAGGCCCGCGAGGACCACGATGATGGCGATGACGACCAGGAGTTCGATGAGCGTGAACGCGCCGCGATCTCCCGGCCCGACGCGAGTTTTCCACAGGCCGGGAGGCGCGACGGGGACTGGCAGGCGGGAGGTCACGGCGCGAGGCTCATGCGGAAGAACCTCTTTGCCTCGCTTCCGTTTAGCACCACCGCCGGCTGTCCGTCCACCAGGACAGGCGCGTTGGTGACGCGCGTCCAGTTCGAGGACGCCAGCGTGTCCGTTGCTTCGAGCACCCAGTTCGTTCCTGTGGCTGGCCAGGCAATCACGATCTTCGACGCGATGTCCAGGGATGGGCGGCCATCCGGGACTACCGTCCAGTTGAAGGTGAACGGGCCGGAACTCGAATCGGGCACCTCCAGCTCCGTGATGGTGTTGACCAGGTAAGCCTCGAAGGTGGCCGTGAGCGCGTTGGTGCCAGGTGGTGCCGTGACGCCGGGATGGAACATCATGCCGTTCCAATGGAGCGCGTTGGAGGCGCCGGCTGTGCCAAAGATCGGCTCCCAAGCCTTCGGAGCGGAAGCCGAGTAGCGATAGAAGCCCACTTCCAGGGGACCGGAGACTTTACGAAGCCAGATCTTGGTGTCGGCTGGCAGCGGGTCGGTCATCGTGTCCATCACGAAGCCGTAGCGGCGGCTGAAGGCCAGGCCACGCCGGCTGGGGTCGAGCAGGTCGTACCAGGGATCATCCGCGTCAAAGTTATCGCCGGGGTTGCTCACCAGCAGAGGCGTGAGTTGGGGCACGGTCGATTCCAGCATCACAGCCAGGTGCCCCTGCGCGGCGTGATAGGCGACCATCGGCATGACCATGCCTCCTTGCATGGGAACGCCGGTGAGTGTGGCCGCGCTGGCGGAAGCCATCGAGACGGTGAGCGAAACAGCGCAGACCGCGGCCAGAAGGTTCTCGGAAACACTATTCTTCATATCGGACAGTATCATCAAAGTTACATTTTCGTTTTGGGTGGACGGTCGGGGCTTTCGTTCCGCACACACGCCGCACGCCCCGAGGAGCGTTCGGACCGGTTTTCTGCAAAGGGGTGAAGGGCGACCACTCTTGTCGAGTGCCGCCTGGATGAAGTCGAAGCGCGGCTACAGAGCCGTCAGAAGGCCGCGGGGGGGTGGCGAGAGTGGAGAATCGATGAAGTCGGAGTGAAAGCGGGGCACGAACGCCACGGCACCCATGGCGGCCGTGGGTGCGAAGGGCACGAGGGTCAGGCGAGGTTCGTAGAAGAGCTCCGGCGCTTTGTCCGGGTTGAGCCACGGGAGCTTCCGGTCTTCTTTCCGCTCCTCCTGGCGCCCCTCACGGATCTTGAGGCAAAGCGCGCACGGGTGGTCGCCATCGAAAGTGCTCGCGACCGCCTTGGCCAGGGAAGCCTGTCGGGAGTAATCCACAATCATGCGCGCCCAAGCGACGGATTGCAGCGCCAGCCAATGGCCACCCAGCATCGTCAGAACGGCGACCAGGCAGGCGGCAACGCCAGCGATCTTGAAAAGTTCTTTCACTCGACGACAAACCCGCCATTAACACTGGCACAGAGCCGCCCAATGTCAACTGTGGCACTGCCAGGGCGGGGGCTGCATTTCACTTTCCTGGGTGAGTCTTGAGCAGACGATCATCAGAGCCGGCAAACCCATACGCCGATGGCGTCGGAGGGGCACCAGTGACCTTTGGCGTCATAGGGACCGCTGCACGGTTCCTCGCGTAGCGAGGTGCTGCTGGTAGCCGTGGATTTCAATCCACAGTGAGGTGGCGGGGTGCGGTTTCGTCGCGTAGCGACGCTTGATGCGCGGACATGTTGTGGCGTTCGGGCGTCGCGACGCGCCGCATACTGTGGGTTCAAATCGAATAGGTAATCCCCCGGCTCTGCCGGGGAGACTCCCAGAGTCTGACGAAGGGTTACCCATAGCTGTGGCGGTCCGGGGTATTCCGCGTAGGAATCCTCTCGAAAACGCGTGATTCAGAGACACTGTGCCGCACAGGAAAACAGATCCCCTGATTTCTTTGCGCCTTGGCGTTAACAAAGGCGGTACGATCTCCCTACGCGGCCTGTGAAACCGTTTGTGCCGCCGACACTCGGAGAGGGATGGACGGTTTGGAAGTCCCCATCCTGGAAAGCATCATCAACGCCCTCAATACTCAGGAGGGAAGCAAGCAAACGCCACGGCAGGATCTCCCGAACTGACGAAGTGCGCCAATTCCAAACCGCCCCTCTCGACTCCTGTTCGCGCCGTCGGTCACCCCCAAACAATACCCCAGACTACGCAACCCCAAAATCACCTCATGTCAGGGGTCTGGACTTTCCCTGTCTGGTTCAACAACGATCCGGTTAGCCTTGTCGATCTCCTCGGCACCTGGTGCAAGTGTGTGAGATGCTGGCTGCAAGGCCGGAAACACAGAGGCGGGAAGTGACCTCCTTGGTGGAAGCAACGCGGGAGATGAAGCTGAAGGGAGGAACCATCGTCACAAGGAACGAATCCGAGGAGATAGAAACGCCGACTGGGCGGATCACGGTATTGCCGGCGTGGAGATTCCTGCTGTCGGAGTTCCCATGATTTTGAAGACGCTTTTCCGAGCCAGAGTGAGGCCTTCATCACCCGCCCAGAACGCGGGCTCAAGCCGTCAGCCTCTCAATGCGGTGCGTCGGGGTTGGTTTGCCGGGGCGGAAGTGCTCCAGGTGGTCCAGCGTCGCCTCCAACGTGGGAACCTTTGCGGACGCCACCTGCAGCGCCTCCTGGACCGCGGTGCCGAGCACATCCGGGGCGGCCTCGGCGCGGAGGTTGATAATCAACTGGCCGCTCAGCACTGGTTCCTCCAGATGAAACGAGAGCTCGGGCACGAAGTCATTGCGGACCAGATTCACGGCGGCGATCTCGCCTGACAGATTCGCATCCGGACTCAAGGTCATCTTCAAGTGGGCGATCTCCGCCTTCCGCGCCTTCAGTCGTTTCTGGACCTCTCCGGCGAGTCGTTTCAGAAAGGGGTCCGCGTCAAACGCTTCCGCAGCCCGGAGCAGCACGGTGCAGTTGAGCCAGCCCAGGAGTGCCTCGCCCTCGGCATACACCCGGTAGTCCACCTCCATCGCGTTTCGAGCGGACTGCTCCCCGCTGACGATTCGATCAAACCACGTGTCGAGATTAGCGCCGCTCCGGGCCGAAACCGCCAGAATCTCCTTGTGCGGGAACTTCGCCGTGATCGCCTTCCGCAGCGCCTCCAGGCGCGCATCATCCAGCAGGTCGCTCTTGCTGATGATGACCAGGTCGGCCTCCTCAATCTGTTTGGTGTAGATGTAGAGCACCTTCTCGGAGAAACTCCCGCCGCTCTCCACCGCGAGGACCCGCAAGGCGCGGACCGGGTCCACCAGCACGCTCACGGGCGCGACGGTGAAGCTGTCCCCGTACAGACGCCGCAACGGATAGGTCACTGTGGCCGCCAGGTCCGTGCAACTGCCAACGGGTTCGGCGATGAAGACTTCGGGACGCGAGCTTGCCGTCAGCCGCTCTGCGGCGTCCACAAGGGAATTAAACCGGCAGCAGAAGCAACCGCCCGGTATCTCCTCGGTGGCGAACCCTTGCGAGCGAAGCATGGCGGTGTCCACCAGGTTGCGTCCCTGGTCGTTGGTGATCAGCCCCACGCGAACCCCCCGCCCAGAGAGGTGCTGGGCCAGCTTGCCGACGGCGGTGGTTTTGCCCGCGCCCAGGAAGCCGCCGATCATGATGTACCGGGCCTTGCTGTTCTTGGTCAGGGACGCGGTTGCGGTGGAGGCGTTCATCCGTTTGACCCCAGATCTCGCAGGCTTAGTCCTCGGAGAAAAGGTACTCGAGGTCCGACTGGCTGAGGCTGCGGGCGAAGCCTTCCTCGCCCAGCACATCGGCGATGGTTTGGGCCTTGCGCTGCTGGAGTTCCCAGATCTTTTCCTCGACCGTTCCGGGCGTGATGAGCCGATAGGCGTTCACCGTCCGGGTTTGCCCGATGCGATGGGTCCGGTCGATCGCCTGCGCCTCTACTGCCGGGTTCCACCAGGGGTCGTAGAGGACCACATAGCTGGCGGTGGTGAGGTTTAGTCCGGTCCCCGCCGCGCGCAGGCTTAGGAGGAAGATGCTCGGGTGGGTGTCCTCCTGAAACGCCTGCACCACATCCTGGCGGTTCTTCGTGTCGCCGGTGAGGATGTGAGTGGGCATGGAACGTTTGACGCACTCGGTCTCGATCAGGTGGAGCATCTGAACGAACTGACTGAAGACCAGCACTTTCTGGCCCTCCTCGAGCAAGGGCTCCATCAACTCGAAGAGCGTCTCGGTTTTGCCGGAAGCGGCGTCACTGCCCACCAGAGCGGGATGGCAACAGATCTGCCGCAGCCGCGTCAGGGCCGCCAGCACGTGTATCTTGCTTCGCGCCAGGCCCCTCTCCTGCACGGTCTGCATTACCTGCTCGCGGCTGCGGCGCAACTCGGCCAGGTAGAGCTTCCGCTGCGGTTCGCCCAGGTCGCAATCACGTCGCTCCTCGATCCGGTCGGGGAGGTCCTTGGCCACTTGTTTCTTGAGCCGGCGCAACATGACCGGACGCAATTTGGCTGAGAGCTTGCGGCGCGCGATTCGCTGCGCCCATTCGGCGTCCTCGCCACCGGGCTCGTACACCTCATGGAACTGGGCCTGGTTGCCCAGATAAGCGGGCTGCACGAAATCGACGATGCTCCAGAGGTCCAGAAGGGGGTTTTCCGGCGGTGTGCCGGTAGGGGCAAGCCGATGCTCGGCGCGGAGCTGCTTCACCGACTGGCTGACCTGGGCCGCGGGGTTCTTGATGAACTGGGCCTCGTCCAGGACCACAGCGCGGAACTCAAATTTTTTCAGTGCCTCCAGGTCGCGCCGGAGCAGCGCGTAGTTGGTTACGATGATGTCGTGCTGTGGGATCTGGTTGCGCAAGTTGTGCCGCGCGGGGCCGCTCTCGAGCACCAGGACCTTCAGGTCAGGAGTGAAGCGGTCGGCCTCCCGGCGCCAGTTGTGGAGCACGGAAGCCGGGCAGATCACCAGCGCCGCGAGCAGGGGGTGGGGGAGCCCGAGCGCGGCCGAGAGCGCCGCGACGGCCCCGAGGCGGGTCACGGCG
>ORJL010901469.1_pt1 | contig 23539 bp, 25 predicted proteins | sample 1779941 | NCBI WGS metagenome assembly ORJL01 (sample SAMEA104232317, study PRJEB22302) | groundwater metagenome | biome: forest; feature: aquifer; material: groundwater | place: USA | collected 2011-08-07 | depth 5.8 m
GAAATGACTTTCAAATGGCTTTGGAATATATCCAGAATCAAAAACTGCATCATTCATCTTGAGGACGCCGTCCTCCGCCAAAGGCGGATTTTTTGCCGCAGCAAAAAACCTTTAGGGGACGGAGGATGTCACAGTATTAATTTACTATGTCTGTTCTGTTCTTGGTTGTTTTATCGTCTTTCCGCAGAAACTTTCTATTTTTCTTTCTAAACATAGCATAATCTGCTTGCACCGCCGAATTGGTATCAGAGTTAATAATTAAAAATTTTCACAGTATATAATTTATAGACAATTTGGATAATTATGTCCATAAATCTAAAACCACATTCTTTAAAATGTGGTAGTAGCCTTACGGTTTTAGATTTTGGATCACTGAAAATTACTAAATTTTCAGGGCAGGAAATTTCATTGAAATTTCCTTCATCCTAAAAACAAGGGGCTTCAATTAAAAGCATTTTAGTAACATCAATTTAAGTTTGAAAAATGCTTTTAATTGTTACAAACCCCACTTTTAAGTTGGGGTGCCCCATTGTTTTTTTGATGGATAATTTGGTTTGATTTTCAGGGAAGTTTTAATTAATCTTGAATCAAAGTTAGTCTGCAAGTTCAAGCGCTAATTTGTGAGAAGCCCCTTCGTTCCTGGATTATATTGAATTATTAATAGGGTTATCCTTTTTCGTCTTTTTTTATCGTCTTTCCATAGAAACTACCACTTTTTCACAACTAGAAAAGAATAATTCAATAATACCTTTGAATAATAGAAATGTTTATAAACTAGATACGATAAATTTCTTTATGGTATTTGATAAAATTAAAGGGATGTTCAAAAAAGGTGAAGACACAAGCGATTACGTAGAGATAGACATTGGTAAAGAAACAAAAAAAGCCAAAGTTTTAATCAAGCCGTTTATTCTTAAAAAGTTTGAAGACGTAAATGAAGTCCTTAACTATTTGAGAGAAGGCTACACAATAGCTATTATAGACATAAAACCTTTAAAATCTAAAGATATAATCGAAGTAAAGCGAGCAATTGCCAAGCTTAAGAAGACAGCAGACGCTCTTGAAGGCTCAATCGCAGGTTTCGGAGACGGTATAGTAATCGTAACTCCTCAATTTGCTGAAATCGCAAAAGTTGCAGGCGGAGCAACAGACGCCGCAGTCAAAGAAGTTTCTGATAATTAGATAGGTTTCTGAGATATTTTTATGAATTAGTTAATATTGAAACTTTGCCAAACCCCTCTAGCTCAAGAAGCCACTTCATATTCCGAAATTTATAGAATTAATAAAGTATTTATTAGAATAAGCGAAGCCAAAATAGAAAACAATTCTAATTCCTGCTAGGACTATTTAAAAAATTTCTCCCAGCATTCAAATAAATCTCTTCAGGACTGAGAAATCTTGGTTTTCTCGCGTCTTTTTCTTTTCTCACTAGTTCTATTAAATCTTCTGGCGCCGTAGGATCTATTGGAGAATAATAGTCCATTTTTTTAATCGTTAAATCAGATAACCATGCAGTCATAATCTAACTGAAAATTTTATCTATATTTAACATTTTGTATAATAGAAACCATAATAGAAGTTTTGGAATCCAAAACTTCTTTAAACCTTCGTTTTCTCTTGTTTTCATGAAAATCCTATATATCGAAGCAAAATCAAAAGCAAAACAAGAAGAATTCTTCATAGATGAAAATTTCATTAAAAAACTGCCTAAAGAAATATTTCTCTCCTATACTATACAGAACAAGCAACAGGCAGAAGTTATGAAGAAAGCTCTCGAAAACAAAGGAATAAAACTAGCCGGATTTCAACAAGTTTTAGGCTGCTCTAAGACAAGAGTAAAAGAAGGCATACCTATTATATTAATCGGGCATGGAAGATTTCATGCTTTAAACTTGGCTCTTCAGAATAAAAGGCAGATTATATTATACAGCAATGGAAGTTCTGCTGTTATTGGAGAGAAGGAAATAAAAGAACACCAGGAAAGGCTGAAAAACTCAATAAACAAGTTTCTTCACTCCTATACTCTAGCTATAATAATTTCTCTTAAGCCAGGACAAGAAAATATGAAGCAAGCAAAAGAACTAGAAAGGATAATAAACAAAAAATATCCAGAAAAAAAAGTTTTTTTCTTCATTTCGAATAACATAAATCTCTCTGAAATTGAAAACTTCAATATCGACTTCTGGATTAACTCGGCTTGCCCAGGTTTGCTGAACGACTCGCCAAAAATAGCAAATATCGACGATGTTTTTGAGTTTTTTTCACCTAAAAACCTATATTCTGGAAAATAGAAAGGTTTAAATAGTGTCCTAATTTTAGAGTTACAACAAAAATGAAAGGCAAAATCTTTAGTTTCATTTTATTGACAGCGTTCTTACTTGCAGTTTCAAATATTTTAGCTGCTGCATCTTTCACAACTGGCTTGAATCCAAGTTCATTAACGCAATCCGCAAATTCAACGGTTCTTACAATTACAAATAATGGAGACAACTCAACAGCAATGAGTTATGTTATCCCAACAACAATAAGCGATGGAACGCACACAGCAACAATAACTCAATCAGGCTCTCTTTTATCTTATCTTAGCCCTTCAAATTCAACAACCACAACACTTTCTGTTAGTGGATTCTCAAGCCTTTACCCAGGTTCATGGTCCTCTAATGTAAATATAACTGCGTTCAATGCTACATCTAATACTAATATGAGCGCATTAGTTCCAATCACCTTCGTAAAAACTTACTGTTCAGCAGGAACAGTTGGCAATGGCACAACAAGATATTTCGAAATTACAAGTGTAAGAGACACTTCTTCCGAGAATGACTTTAAATGGAAGCCAGCAGACGATGTATCTTTAACAGTTAAAGTAAGATATAGAAATACTCTTGATAATGACGATTCGGTTGATGCAATTATAAAAATAGAATTATACGACACTCAAACACACACATTTGTCGATTTCGATAATAGCGATGATTTAGAGAGGGATGTAAGTCTTGATGAAGGAACAACAATAGCAGAAGATTTCACACTAAATGTTCCTGTTGATGAACTTGATGATAGTTCAGGCAGATACTTGCTTTATGTTAAAGTATATGAAGATGGCTCAGAATCAAGGCTTTGCGCAGACAGCTGGGAAAGTAAATACAATCAACCAATAGATATACAGAAAAACAGCTACGATGTTGTTCTTAAAAATACAGAATCAGATTCAACATCAGCACCTTGTGGCAATGAAGTAACAATCTCTACAACAGCAATAAACACAGGAAACAATGATGAAGATAAAGTTTATGTAACTGCTTTTAACAAAGATTTAAGCGTAAACTTAACTTCTTCAGTATTTGCGCTTGACCAGGGCGATTCAAGACATTTAGATTTTAGCTTTATAGTTCCTGATAAAGCAGCAGAAAAAACATACACAATATATTTAACATCACACTTTAAATACAGCAAATCTTCTGAAGAATACAGGGAAGATTCAGACCCTTACACAGTAGAGCTTAAGGTAGAGGGCTGCAAGGTGGATGTAACATCTGCTTCAGTTACAGCTGGATTCAATCCAGAAACTCCAAAAGCGATAATCGGAAGCCAGCTAATAATCGACTCAGTAATTAAGAATACCGGAACAACATCTGCCACATTTACCGTTGATGTAGCTGGAAACAGCGCATGGTCTCGTGTTGCAAGTATTGATCCTAAAACAATAACTCTTAATGCTGGAGAAGAAAAGAAGGTTAGCATCTATCTTGACATCGATAATCAAGCAGCAGAAGGTGACCAAAAATTCACAATAAAAATAACATCAGGAACATATTCTACAGAAAAATCTGTTCAGCTGGCTCTTGAAAAAGGTCTTACAAGCACTGCAATAGTCAAGCACTTGAAAGACAATTGGTATATCTACGCAATCGCTCTTGTAAACTTGATATTAATAATCGCAATCATAGTTGCGATTGTTAGCCTTTCAAGGTCAAGAAAAAGTTAATTAGATTTTTTCTATTTTTAATTTAGACTTCGTAACATCATTATACACAATTCTGTTGATTAAGTTACTTCTTTTAAAATTGTGTAGATAGAGAATTTGGATTTTATATCAACACCATTATCCAAATTGTCTATATAGCTAAATATTAATATCTAACATAAACCTCAAACTTACAGGCTTCTCGTAATTCAATTTGTTCAACTCGAGCAAGTTCATGAGCCATGTCCATAAGAAAGCGAGTGGGCTTGCGAGTTTTCTCGCGAGACTGCTTACAAATTAGCGCTTAGAACTAAACAACAGTCGTTTCAAGATATAAGTTACATTATTAATATTTTCCAAATCTCGAAACGACAAGGCTTCGTTCAACAAGTTCTATTCAATTTAATCCGCTTTGGCTGCTCTAAACTCGCCCTGCTTACTCAACCCTTCAACCCAGAATTTTATTACATTACTTTTATCGGGCAATAAGCGAAAGCCTATCTAAACTTTATTCCTTCTCCTTAATCCTGCTTGTTATCCAATATCCAAGCAAATATCCAATAACACCGCCGAGAATAACATCAGAAAGATAGTGAACCCCAAAATATAATCGGGTAAACGAAACAATAATCGCTAAAGCCCACCACAGCCATTTTAAGCTCTTAAACTCCTTGCTTAATATGGGCAGCAAAGCAAACATTGCAACAGCATGGCTGCTTGGGAAGGAATAATCAATAAGTTGAGTGAATGGGATATACTCTAGGAATCCAAACGGCCTTGGCCTCATTATGATGAATTTTAAGCCAAACGAAACAAGCGTCGATAAAATAACAGAAAAGACAATAGAACCAACATACCTTTTTTTCTTAATAACTAAGGACATTATGGCTATAATAAGAGCAAAAAACAAAACAAATGAGAGCGGCTCAAGAACTCTTAGAATAGGAGTTAGAATTGAGTTTTGTAAGGATACGAATAAAATAGCAAGGCGCTTATCAAATAATAAAGCCAGAAAACCTATAAAAGCTATACTAATCAATAGAATCACTCTCTTTTTGTCCATGCAATAATGGTGGGTTAATTATTTAAATAGCTTTCTTCTCCTCTATTTATGGCAGAAGAAAAGAGTAAGGCGTTGTTTTTTGTGCTATTGCGCTATCTCTGTCTTTTTATTCTTGCTTTCATTTTTACTACAATTTTTTATAATTTCTTCTTGAAGCTGACAATTTATCCAACTAACCTTTTTCTGAATATTTTTTATAATTCAGAGATTTTAGGCAATTTTATAATTCTGCAGTCAAAAGCCATAGAAATAATTCCGGCATGCGTCGCTGTTTCAGCTTATCTTCTATTGCTGATCTTTAACTTAACAACACCAATGCCACCAATTAAAAGAGTGAAATCTCTTATTTTCTCTTTTGCTTCTCTTCTTCTGATAAACATTCTAAGAATACTTTTTCTCGCAATTCTTTTTGTCAACGATTACGGTTATTTTGAAGAGATTCACAAACTTTTCTGGTATTTTTTAAGCACAATATTTGTGGTAGGCATCTGGTTTGCTTCAGTAGGAATATTTAAAATAAAGGCAATACCTGTTTATACTGACTTCAAAACACTGATTTCCTCAATTAAATTAAAGAATACAAAACAAAAATAAAATCATGATACAAACAATAATCGATATTTTTATGAATTTGGATAAGAATTTAGCTATTATGATTGGAAGTTACGGGTTTTGGATATATCCAATTCTTTTTTTTATAATCTTTGCAGAAACAGGGCTTGTTATAACTCCCTTTCTTCCAGGAGATTCTCTAATATTTGCAGCAGGCGCTCTTTCAGGCCAGGGGTTTCTTAATTTATGGCTTTTATTTGTTCTTCTTGTCAGCGCTGCAATAGTTGGAGATACTATCAATTATGCAATCGGTCATTATTTGGGTCCGAAAGTTTTCAAAGAAGGAAGCAGGTTTTTCAAACAAGAATATCTTTTCAAGACCAAGGAATTTTACGAAAAGCATGGAGGAAAAACAATTATCTTAGCCAGATTTATTCCGATTATAAGAACTTTTGCGCCTTTTGTTGCTGGAATCGGCGCAATGGAGTATCCAAAATTTTTGGCGTATAATATCTTAGGGGGTTTAGCCTGGGTTTCTATCTGTCTTTTTAGTGGATATTGGTTTGGAACCCTTCCATTTGTCCAGAATAATTTTTCATTAATAATTATTGCGATTATCATTATCTCAATAAGTCCCCTGATACCAGAACTTTACCTATGGCTGAGAAAAAAGATAAGAGGATATTAAAAATTTATTTGAGCAATAAGAAGAAAGATAAGAAGATACTAAGTTATTGATAATGTTTTAAGTAAAACCAGAATCTTAACACTAGAACCAGACTGCCCTACTCGTAAGCTCACCCGTTTTTGTATGGATTAGGCTCGTGAACTTACTCGCTAAAAACTCTCCTGATTAACGCTTTTGAATTAATACTCCAAACTTTTTACACTCTAGTAAAGGACGCTTAAGTTCCTCAGTTCTGCGCCTTGACTATTAAGGGAAAGATATTACATTAAGAAGAATTATTTATGTCTTTCACTATATCTGAAAAGAATAATAACTGTGAAAAGTTTGCCTTGATAATTTAATAGGGTTAGGGTGGTAAGTTAAGTAGTTGATGGTAAGTTGTTGGTTTGAAAAGCAGTAAGATGTTAAGTTGAGCAGTTTAGTTAACATAATGCTTATTCTCTTAACTCGTCAAGCTCTGCGCATACTGCTCTAAGATTTTCAACTCAAAAGCTTCTACAGCCTTCAATATATCACAGTCTTTAAATTGGATATTATAACAACTGAGCATTGTCTTGCTTATCTTAGTCTCATCGCCACCGCGTATCTGGATTACAGTATTAAACGGAGCAACATTGCAGTTTACATAGGGTGTTGTTGTGCTGTTTAGATATGAGGAATTATCCAATCCCGCTTTATATGTAATGCCTATTCTGTTGAGGAATAATCCTAAATAAGCTCCTGCAAGACTATTGTCCTCGCAACTCTTCATTTCACCGTCAGGATAGCTTACATAGGTCATTTTATCATCGATGAATTTTATAGTTCCGTTATAATTAAAGTTTATATTGCCAAGTTTTCTTGGGTCATTTCTGAAGTCAAACAAAAGATATTCATTTGTGTTCCCAAAATAATCTTTTGTAGGAATTTTTGCAGTATAGAGTAGTATGCTTCCATCATATCTTTTTATGAAAGATACACCATTATATTCAAAATTAGTCGATACTCGATAGTAAATCAGCGCAATTGCTACTATCGTAACTATGGCAATCAAAGTCACAATTATACCTTTATTCTCTGTTAGGAATTCATTCCGTTCAATAAAACTTTTTTTCTTTTTTCGAGCCATGCGAAGTTTGATACCCCAAACGAGCAGTCTGGAAATGCTTCATTTCCAGAATGTAAAAAACCCTTAACCTCGAACCCGAAGGAACAGTCATGTTTTTTACTCGTCGTTATACTCTATATTAAGTTTAGGTTTATAAATATTATGAAAGAGAAGAAGCGAAGTTAATAACCATAATACTTATAAACAAAATTGGTTATTCGGCTATTGAAGAGATTAAAATGGAACAAATAAGTCTATGCATAATAACTAAGAATAATGAATCTACGCTTAGAAACTGCCTTAACAGCGTTAAAAATCTAGTTAGTGAGATTATTCTAGTCGATACTGGTTCAACCGATAATACAAAAACCATCGCTAAAGAATTTACTGATAAAATTTATAGCTTTGATTGGAAGAATAATTTTAGCGAAGCTAAGAATTTTGCATTAGAAAGAGCCTCTAAAGAATGGGTGCTTGTTTTAGATGCAGATGAAGTTATATCCGAAAAAGATTTTAAAAAAATTATAGGGCTTATAGAACATAAGAGCTACCTTGGATTTTCTTTTATTCAAAGAAATTATACTAACGAGCCAGGTTCTTTTAACTGGGTTTCATCTAAAGACGACGAATATCCTGAAAGCAAAGTAGCGTTTGGTTATAGTCCTACAAAAATGATAAGATTTTTTAAAAATATTCCAGAAATAAGGTTCACTGGAGTTGTTCATGACAGCGTAGAAAAATCCTTAGTAAAAATAGGTAAATTTGCAGAAACAGATATACCAATACATCATTTCGGATTACTAAATCGAGGAAAAGACAGAATGGAATTTTATTTAGAATTAGAAAAAAATAATTACAAGGGCGGATTTTTTCAGGATTATCAAATAGGTTCTCAACTGAATACTCTAAATAAATTAGACGAAGCAGAAGAATATTTGAAAAAATCAGTTAAAGATAATCCCTCTTTTGCCCAGTCTTGGCTAGAATTGGGAATAGTGGCTTTAAAAAAGAACCAATTGTCAGAAGCAAAAGAAAATATCGAGAAAGCAGAAAATCTTCAATCAAGCCCGATGGTATTCAATTATTTAGGAATTATATATGGTAAATTAGATGAATTTAATAAATCTGTAGAATATTTTAAGAAAGCAATTAATTTAATCCCAAAGAATGCCGATTTCCATTTTAATCTTGGGCTAACCTATCATCGGATGAACTTGAAAAAAGAATCTTTTTTTGAATTTAAAGAGGCAATAGAGCTTAACCCAAAATATAGTGATATGGTAAAATTAGGCTAGTTTTTATGCTTAAGCTCCTAGATTTAAACTGCATCTTTTAATGGACAGTGCCTCCTGTTTTTCGATGTTTGCTAAAATAAAAAAATTATCTTAAGCCAAGTATTTTAAAGATAAACGCATCAGCTGCCATTAGCTCTTCCTGATTTTTATAGTCTATGTAAACACAGTTAGCGTTTTCTTTTATTTGCGATGTTTTTGTCTCATTTATTTCCTTGAAAATAATCACATTGTTTTCAGAGCAATTTTTAATAGGCAAGTTTTCTGTGCAGTTTTTAGTAAGGCATGACTCCTGATATTTCATTAAAAGTGTGCCAATATTGCTTATTATCTCTGTATTTCCTGATGTAGCTAAATCTTCCCGCGAATCTATGCCTAAATAAAGCGGAAGATTAGCGTAGTTTTGCAAGCTCTTTGTAAGAACAATAGAAACATTAGTTGTTTCTTGAGGATTATATCTGGTTTCAAAATCACGGCCCTGAGTAGTGAACTTCCATGTGCCGTACTCTGTTTTAGAAAGTTCGACACCATTAACACTAATTTTTTCTACTGTTACCCCAGAATTTTCCCCTTCAAAGCTCATGAAAGCGTAGCTGGCTGAGCTTATCAGCATTATTGTGCCAAGTATAATAACAATTATAAGCTTGTTTCTTTTTTCAATCCTTTCTTTCTCATCTGCGCTTATTAGTCTGCGAATCATGTTTATTAAAAAGAGAAAGTCACATTTATAAAGTTAATTATAGCAAATAACTTTAATTTTCGTATTGTTTTAGTTATTTGCTAGATAGGAAATCACGAAGAAATTTCCGGTTATTAAAGTGATTTCCTATAAAGTAAAAATTATGTAAGGGCCAGAGACATATGTCTGTGGATTGTACATTAAAGTAAAAATTAATTATTTAGCTTAAGTTCCAACTGTCTCAACCAAACCCATTCAAAGTCTCATATCATTATTTTAAAATTGGGTTTAATACCCCGTGCTCTTGGCACAGAGATAGCAAATTTAGGCAATTTTTTTATTGCTCCAAATGGGTTTAATACCCCGTAGCTTGCTACGATATTCGTCGTTCGTTCCCATTTGGAGGCTTAAAAAATACCCCACAGCTTGCTGTGATTCTGATTTTTTAGTAAAATAAATTTTCTAAACTATATTAAGAGATATAATTTATTTGGAAAATTTAAAATATTAATATGAATTATGGGCTCTGTAGAAGTTTTCAGAGGATTAGTTTTGTTCAAGTTTTAAAATATACCGTCTTCCCCTAATTAAAGCTAACTTTCTTATTATATTCTGGATTTAATTCCACAGCTTTTTCGAAATAAGGAACAGCCCTTTTCTGCTTCCCCATTTTAAGCAGAACCATCCCCACGTTAAAATTATAATCCGCGCTTCTAGGATTTAGCTCAAGTGCCCTCTGAAATTTTTTCAGCGCTCTGTTTAGCTCTCCTCTTTCAGAATAAATTACTCCAAGATTATTTTCTGCGCTTGCGTCGGGCTTTAAGTTTAATGCGCGGATAATGAGCTTTTCTGCTTCATCATAGTTTTTTTCCCTGATATAAAGCGAGCCTAGATTCGAAAGCGCGGCAGGATATTCGAGATTTAATTCAATGCATTTCCTAAGATATTCTTTTGCTTTCTCAATTTCGTTCTTGGCAATATATCCTGATGCTAGTTGATAACAGGTAAAGTATTTTTCCTTGTTATTAGGGTCATTTAAATAATCTAGCAGAAACTTTTCATTTCTTTCATTCTTTTCTGAGTAATTTTTTCCCAATAACCCATAATGATGTATAGGAATATCAGTTAAGCAGGTTTTTCCTATTGCCTTGACGCTTTCATCGACTAAATCATGCGGTTTTCCTCGATATGCAATTCTTTTGTCATTAACAAAAAGTCTTAATATCGGATTCTCAAACCATCCATTCGCAGCCTTGCTTTCCTCATATTTGTCCTCTTTTGAAGAAACCCATTTAGGAACTCCTATTTTATTTGTATATTGCCTCTGAATAAGATAATATCCTGCATATTCCTTGCGTTCAGTTAGTTTTTTTATATTTTCAAAATCAGAAGCAGAAATTCTTTCATCAATATCTAAGGCAAGAATCCATTCGCATGTTGCCTTATCTAATCCAAGATTTCTCGCTCCTTCAATCCATTCACCTTCTTTCTGCTCATATCTGAAAGTTTTGCAGCTGAATTTTTCAGCAATCTCTTGGCTGTTATCCGAGGAGCCAGTATCAACATATATTATTTCATCTACAAGAGACTTGGTTTTTTCAAGCAATCCCTTAAGATTCTCAGCTTCATTTCTTCCGATAATGCAAAGACTTATTGTTGGCATTAAAATCCAAGTTTTTCTAACTATAAAAGATTAATTGAGAAGCAATCTCTATTTTTGGCTTGCGCTTGTTGCCGAATAATTAGTAATGCTCCAAATCAAAAATGAAGCTTCAAGTTGAGCAAGTCTTGCTGAGAGAAGCCAATTTGGCTTAAGAATTTATCAATCAAATTCTACTATAGTAAATAACATTAATTTCTGTAAATTTTTGTTATTTAATAGATAGGAAATCACCGGTTCATATGTTCGATTATTAAAGTGATTTACTATAATTATTGCTTTCCAATAGCCATTTCCAAACAGGCAGAAGCCATATTGTTTTTCCTTCGACTTCTACTTTATCTTCTTGATCAAAGGTTATAATCAGTCCTTCTTTAAGTTTAAACTTATTTAGAGCTTCCATTAGACCTGCTATTTCTCTTTCTTTATCGTTTTCGTTCAGTTCATAAGTTACTTGTATCGCTCCTTCAATTTTATTTGCTTCTCTTATTAGAAAGTCACATTCATTTTTTTCTGAGTAATAAAATATATCTTTATTTCTTCTTTTTAATTCAATTGCGACTAAATTTTCTAGCAGTTTTCCCTTATCTTCTGAAAGTCTAAAACCCATATTAACTAAAAAACCATTATCTGTACAATAAACCTTTCGGGGATTCTGAATCTGGGTTTTTATAGAATAATCAAACTTATTAATAAAAAAGAACAAAAATGAATTTTCAAAGGCTTCTAAGATATTTTTAACTGTCGCAATATTTTTTAGTTGTGACATCTTTGATAGGGTTCTAAGGCTTATTAAAGAAGAGGGATTTGAAAAGAAAAAAAGAGCTATTTCTTTTATCTGCTTGTCTAATTTTGCAAATCGTTTTATTATATCTTTATACAATATGTCTTCATAAAGATCTTTAATAATAATATCCTGTCCACTAATAACTCGTTTAGGTATCCCTCCTATTTCAATAAATGACCTTAATTCTTTGCGTATTGTTGCCTGTTCTTTTAAGTCAAGTTTCCAGTTTTTTATATCAACTTTATTTGCTTGGAGAAACTCTCTAAAATTAAGCGGGGTTAAGCTTAAACTTAATGACCTTCCTGTGAGAATTGTTGCTATCTCGCTGCTTAAGAGCCGAGAATTTGAGCCAGTAATAAAAATCTTATACTTGTTTTTTATTCTATCTATCCATTTTTCCCAGCCAGAAACCTCTTGAATTTCATCAATAAAAAGAAAACATTTCTCCCCATAGTTTTGCTCATTCATAAAATCTATTATTTTTTGAAAATCTTCAATTTCAAATCTTACCAATCTGTCATCATTGAAGTTAATATAAAAATAATCTTTTTCCTTTAATTTTAACTCGTTTTTTATTAGCTTTAGAAGGAAGGATTTACCGCATCTTCTAATTCCAGTTATCACTACCGGCATTTCTAATGAAACCAATTTTATAGCTTTTTCAGCCATTTCTCGAGGTATTGTTGGCTTTTCTTCTTCAAAATCTTTTTGCTGTTCAAAGAGTATTGAGTATAGTTCTTCTCTGTTCATAGTTTTTCTAATAAAACCTGGTTTATAAACCTTTCTAAAGTGTTACATATTTTGTTACACTTTAAGCATAAAGTGTTACATATTTTGTTACACTTTCCCGCCGTTACACCTGAACAAAATGCTTGCTCTAATTACTGAACGATTATTAATAGAGGACTTTGAATAACCCCCATTTCAGAAGGAAATATCTTCAAAGTCCTGCTTTGAGAGTTTTGTATTTTAGGGTTATTCAAAACTCTCAATACTTTAAACTTGGAGTGAAGTTCCAAGTAAGCAGGTTCATGAGTGAAAAGCCAAACCAGCTACTCTCAATCTACCGTCAATCCCAAACTTCATAGCATTATCGATTAATAAACTAAATTAATCATAACTATGAAAAATTTGTATTGATAATTTTATATAACTTGAAATGACTTTGCTTCTCTTTGTTAGGGCTTGTCTTTACTTTTCTCGCTTCACTTACCTGAAACTTCTGCTCCAGTTTTATTGAATTATTTTTTTTGAGAGTCTCCTCAAGAAGTGAAAAAAAAAGAAAAAAAAGAAAAAAATAAAAATTTTGCGTTTAAGCAGTAGCTAATGGGTAAACAGTCTTAGAACCAACCGTAGTTAATTCCTTGCCTTCTTTTACCTTAGCAACAGCAGTTGTTGTATCAGCAGCATCGTATCCAGCTACTAACATAGCAATCTTAGCATCGTTATATGGGCTCTTGGCAACTTGTATCAAGTATTTGCCTGCTCCAGCATTAGTTAATGCCGCAAAAGCGTCACCGCATACAGCGTCTGTTTTGCCTGTTAATATCATAGCAGCAGCTTGGTTAATGCAAGATCCACCGATAACTATCAAGTTTTTGCCTTTAACAGAATCAACTTCTGTGTCTTTGACAACTTTAATAGAATCTTTTGTGGTTGCGCTAACAGCTTCAGATGTGAACTGAATATCAAAGTACATTTGAGATGCTGGCGTATATATTGTAGTTACACCGTTCTCGTTTGTTCTTTGTTCATTAATCACATAAGCTCCGTATTCATCTACAGCAGTACTTTTGTAAGTATCTGAGTTCCATGTTTGGAAGCCAGAATTTGCTGAGCTGAATAATGGTGTTCCGATAGCAATTTCAGTTGTTCCTGTTGTCGTCATAGGAACACAGGTGAAATTACCTTGCGAACCATCATTCCATTTCTTTGGCTCTATATAGAGTATCGCTGGTCCTACTGTCTTGTTAAAGTTGCAGTTAGGTCCACCAGTTATATTCTGGACTATAGGATTTACATCCTGGGTAGCATTTTGAATACCCCAAGTAATTCCATTAGCAGCAACTGTCTGTGTTCTATTATTACCAAAGACTGTATTTCCACTTGAAGCTAGACTTGTTCGTCCATCTGGGAAAATAATATCTGTCCCATTATTAACTGTTGTTGAAGTTAAGAGTGCAATCCATCCACCGTCTTTAAGCTTTATTCTTGGGAATACTGTTTGTGTTCCCGCAGAACTCCAAGTTACGTTGACCTTATTAGGATCAGCAGTAGCGTTGGTTGCAGCAATGTAATATCCATTTCCACCAAAGAAATTAACACTGCTTTTTGTAAATTGGTCACCAGCAGCAACAGCAGCAGTTAGCGTTACTTTTTGGCTTTCGCCAGTTATTGCATCGCTAAATGTAACTGTTCCAGATGTAGTAGTATCAAAGCTGATATCATCAACGTTCAATATAACTCCATTATCTCCCTGATTAATAACTATCCAATCATTTAGTCTTGCAGATGCACCTTCAAGAACATGGATATTTCCTCTGTTATTTGTAGTAATTGTTTGGTGTGCAAGTAATGGTTGTACAGCTGTTGAAACAGTATTATTATCATAAACATATGTTAATCTCTGTTCTCCTTTTTCGCCTGCTCTCGCAGATGTAAAGGTAACATAAGCATACTGATTATTATCTGTATCAACTTTAATCTTGCTCCTTGTACTGTCAGTTAGGGTAGGATTTGCAGATACTAGTTGTACCTTTAATCCACCGAAAACAGGATCTTTAATAGAACTTCCAATAGCTATATGGTCTGATTGAGACTTTTTCAAAGCAATTTGAACTTTTACCGAAGTTATAAAGTCTCCAGATGTACTAGCTATTACCGCATTTGTTCCTTGAACAGATGTCTGGTCTGCGCCTATTTTAACAGTTTGTCCGTTTTGAAGCAAAAGTGTATTTGCTCCAATTATAAGTTCAGCGTCTCTTACATCTCCAGCAAAAGCTGGGTGTGTAATATCCTTAACATAGACATTTAAGTCTCCTGCATAAGAATACGAGCTTCCCTTTGTAACGGTCTTAGCAACTCCATCAACTACAAGTTTAGCACTTGTTGTTGAGCTTGTAGAGGTAAGTTCAATAATATGCTCTTTTGAAGCAATTGTTACTGTTTTTGTTTCTCCTCCAGTTAGCTTTACTGTTTCTCCAGCTCCGTATAAATACAAGGCTGTTCCAGTAGAACTTGCTCCAATTACATAATCAACACCAAGTATCTTAATTTTTTGTCCCTGAATATTTGTTGAATCAGTAACATTAATATTTTTGTTGAAGGTTAATGTGTAATTGTAGATAGGATCTGTAGCAGTTGTTCCGGCATCAATATATAAGGTAGGATCAGAAAGATCTCCACCACTTGTTCCGTATGTAACCGCTGTATCTCCAAGAACTATGCTTTGAGTATATGCATATTCTGTTCCTGTTAAAGAAATAACTTTTCCATCAGCAAGCACTGTTGGCATTTCACTTGCAGAAAGAGCACTTTTAGCAGCATTTAATCCATTTCCGTAGTATATTTTTCTAGCAGAACTGTCAATACCAGCTTTATCTCCTGTTCCTGTTAATGAAGACGTAGCAGAGGATGTTATTTTTGCATCCAAGCTTGCTCCAAGGTCTGTCGCAGCAACAGTATCTGTTGCAGAAACTCCATCACCTGAACCTACAACTATAGCAGCATCGCCTGCTCCACTCATTACGAATGGCTCAGGATAAGCAGCAGCAGCGAAAGCAACAGTGCTTCCGAGCATTACAGTTGTGGCTAATACAGATGCTATTTTTTTAAAATTAAATTTCATTTTTTTAAACCTCCTTTCAATTCTCGTTAGTTAAATGCCTTTATGGTTTTGAAGCTTCATGTGCTTCTCACCATTAGACACCTCTTTCTGTAGTCTCTAAAAGTATTATCTGCTATATCTAGTCATTAAATTTGACAATATACTTTATGAATTTTGCTTTAAAAACCTTTCCCCTCCCGTCGGAGCGTTCTTCAAGCGCTTTAATTGCTATTTATAAACCTTACGCTGTTACTATATTATGGCTACATAGTAACAGCGTAATATCTTCCCCTGAATTTTTTTCGCGCAATTTAAAACAAAATATATAGGGTATAACTATACCTATAACAATAAAGTATATATTACAGATATATGGGAAGATTTATATACTATCTCCGACTATATAATTCATCAAAAATCAGCAAAAATGGCAAAAAAGAGAATAAAGAGAGCTTCAATAACCCTCGAAACTAAAGAAGGAGCTTTTCAAGCTCTTTTCAGCAGATTTAGAAGCAAAAAAAACCCTGAAAAAACCGAAGTAGCAATGCTTCGAAGCATCCTAAGTCCGGAAAAATCCCGTCTTCTTCACACCCTAAAAGAGCATCAGCCCAATTCTATCTATGAGTTAGCCAAGCTATTAAGCAGAGACTTTAAATCAGTTCGTCAGGATGTTCTAACCTTGCAAGACTTTGGCATAATCGAGACAATTCCGGTGCATAAAGGCAATCGCCAAAAGCTCAAGCCACTTCTAGTAGTAGAAGAGCTTAAAATAGACATTAAAATATAGTTCTTTAGTAAATCCAGAGTCAAATTTAACATAACTGCTGCTTGCTTTGACCCATAATAACCAGTATAATTTTTTAGAGACGCTTCGCATAATTAACTAAACTTTTAGTAATTCCCTATGACTTAAAACGCTCTGTTCAATACTTTTCGCGCTTGTTTAGTCTGCACTTCTACTTACGAAACTTAGGGCATTACTAATTTTTAGAATAATGTTTACGAAACTTAATTCTATCTTTAACTCTAAGCTTCATCCCGATTTTTTGTTGCATTAATAAATAGTTTTTCTGATTAGGTTACGAAACTTAATCTTACAAAGACAATCTTTCGTTTATTTTCTTAAGATTAAATAAGATTATTTTTTGCAGATTTCTGTAAAGTTTAACATCTTCTCTTTTCTTTGAACCTTTAGTATAACTGAGATATTCGTCCAGTAATCCGAAAGGTATGTCTAAAATAGGAATATCTAGGGATTGCAGAAGATGAAAAGTAATTAATCTTGTTGTCCTGCTGTTTCCATCTATAAATGGATGGATGTGCTGGAACTCATTATGAAAATATACTGCAAATTTTAATGCTTCTTCTAATGGAACATTTTTCCTTTTAATAAACTCATTATATTTTTCAAATAGTTTTTCAAGCTCTCCCTTTATTTTTTCAGGAGGTGTAATTTTAAAATTAGGATTACCTTTAATGAAAACATCAATTACCCTTATATTTCCTGCAAGATATGAATGATGCCTCATCGCCATTCTATGATAATCCAAAATCAATTGCAAGCTTAGTGGCTTTCTTTCATTTGTATCCTTAAGCATTTGAATCATAGCTTCCTGATAATTTTTTACTTCATCCACATCAGAAGCCCTTAGATTAGCAGGGATTATTTTATCTTTTAAAATCTTGATAGTATCGGGCAGGGTTATTGGATTTCCTTCTAAAGAAAGGCTGTGATAAATAAAAGATATTTCAAATTCAGTTACTATTTTCTGATATCTTGTTTCCTCTTTCTTTCTTAATCTTCTGTAAATATCTAATTCTTTTCTTATTTCGGAAATATAATCCCTAGAGTTTTCATTTGCAATCGGATGATTATATCCGAAATAAACTAAAAGGTTGTTAAATAAAATATTATAGAATACTTTGGCTCTCAATGGCTTTTCTGAAATAATAAGAATCATCCCATATTTATTAAGAATTTCGAGATATTTTTTTATTGTTCGGGGGTTAAGCTTAATATTTTTAGAGTTTATCTCTTCTTTTTGAAGTGAATCACTGATAAACCTTGCAAAATTCTGTTCTAAAATAAAGTTATAGTTTATGCCATTTTTTATACAATAAAGAATAAGGTTATAAAGTGATTCTGTTTTTTTAGATACTTCTGCTTGAAAACCCCCTTTCTTTTTTATTAGGAGTTTTTCTTTTGTAAGTTCCCTCAGGTATTTATGAATTACATGATATTCTCTTTCATCTTTATTAAGTTTTTTAACAACTTCGATTGGTTTAAGAGAAGCCCGATTTTTGTAGACAATTTCGAATACATCATACTTAGTGACCATAATATATTTATTGATTTATAGTTTATAAACCTTTCTATTCGGCATATAAAGTTACATAAACTGTAACTTTTAGTGCCATATGCACTATAATTACTGATTTCAATTTCTAAATTGTAGCATTTGTTACATATTTTGTAACTAATAATACAAAATAGCTATGCAGATTTCTTATTTATAGTAAATAACATTAATTTCCGTAAGTTTTTTGTTATTTACTAGATAGGAAATCACCTGTTAATATGTTCGATTATTAAAGTGATTTCCTCTAGTTTCTATTTGGCACTATTCCTCGGTTTTTTACCGATAAAATGAGCTATTTGGCATGATTTATAGGGAAATAAATCGGAAATCTTAACACTAAAACCAGACTGCCCTGCTCGTAAGCCCACTGCCCGGCAACCTAACGGTTTCCTAACAGCAACCTTCCCTTGATTAAACTCGTGAACCTATTCGCTAAAAACCCTCCCGATTAACGCTTTTGAATTAATACTTCGAACTTTTCACATTATCTAAAAAGAATAATAGCTGTGAAAAGTTTGCTTTGATAATTTAATGGGGCTAGGGTGGTAAGTTAAATAGTTAGCAGTAAGTTGTTGGTTTGAAATAACGGTAGAATGTTAAGTTGAGCAGTTTACTTAATATTTATAAAGAATATGCGAGTAAAATTCTGCTTTAACTCTAAGCTTCTTCGCAAACCTCTATTTCTGTGACTATTCTTGAGCCTTCCTCGTTCGCGCTTATTTCTGTCTTGCCACCGCGTTTAGAAAGGCACAGTGAAGCATTGCCGAATTCAATAGGTGTTCCAAAGCCTATTCTTTGTCCTCCAGATTCGCTACTCCCTGGCGCATAGTAAAAACCAAGTTTATAATAAGTCAGAAATTTTCCGCCAGGCCTGAAATTTATCAGCAGAGTCTCATAAATATTTCTTAAGCTAGAGCAAGCCGTCATTCCCTCAGGGCATAATACAGCAGAATTAGAATAATAGCAGTCTTTTTTCAAATCCTTTATATTTCTGTAATTAGGCAAGTTGTTAAGATAACACTCTGTGGTTAGTTCAGAAGAAGCAGCAAGAAAATTCGATATTTCTGCGTCAGTCGCGATATTCGGGCTGCTATGCCTTACCTTAAGCCCTATAAAAATTACAGCAGCTATAACTATCAGCATAACGATTAGCACAAACCCAACTGTTTCTTGTTGCGCATGCTTCGAGCGTTTTGATAGTTTTTTATGTCTTATTTTCCTCTCCATTATTGCACCACCTCTGTTCCAACAATTATTTTTCCCATATCGCATAAAGTATAGGGATATCCTGCCTGATATTCTATTCTGCAAAGTGAAACATAGCTTGCATCTTCTATTATGTTGCTCGTAAGATTTCTTATTATAGTAAAAGTATTGCAGTTAGGATAATTAGTCATAGAGCACTGTATTGTCCTGTTACTCGGCGGGAAAGTTTTCTCGATTTTCAGCGATGCGACTTTCCAGAATCTCCGGTATTCCTGGCGATTCATCAAAGCCATAACCTTATCTGCATCAACGCATAATGAAACTTCGTTTTGAGCGCACTCTAATTCAGGGCTAGAAGCAAGCCTCGAAATAAGCATAATTGCCCCTTCTCTCGAGCTTGCTTGAGCGCTCGTTTTCAGCCCGCTTAGGGAAATTGAAAGAAAAAACAAGAATACTATTCCTAAAAAAACAGTCAGCCCGATTAGCATAAATATCATTTCCTGAATTTTAACCTGAGATTTTTTAGCATAAGCCATTTTATCTACGGAAAGGATTAGTTAGAATATTATTTTTATGCAAAGCGCGATTTACTTCCTGCTTGTCAATTTTTCCAGTTAAGCTCGTAAATATTGATTTAAACCTCTCCCATTTTCCGCTCTTCAAATCTTCACCTATCAAGCATGCTGCCAGCTTTTTGTATTCTTTGCTCGAAGCAGAATTTTTATAGAGAGTCGAGGGCATGCTTTTCGAAAGAGACTCCAGAACTTCAATCTCGTGCGGAAGAACCGCAAGAACATTTACACCTGTAGCAGTTTCTATATCTTTCATGCTGACTTCAAAATTTTTATTATGAACTTTATTTAATATCAGTCCAGCAATAGGTGTTCTTTTTTCCTTTGCTAGTTTTATTGCTCTTAGCGTGGAGTTTAGTGTGACATGGTCCGGAGTTGTAACCATCAGCAATTCATCACTGGCAATAATAGTAGCGAGTATCTCTTCATTCATAGCAGGAGAAGAATCAATAAGAATTACGTCATATTTCTTTTTTGCGTCTCTTAATTTTTCTGAAAGCTTGAAAGGATTAATATTCCTGTATCTCGAAGAGCCAGCGACAACATCAAACCCATATCCTGTTTCATAAATTGCATCTTTCAATTCTATTTTTCCCTCAATAACATGATGCAGCGTTGCTTCAGGATTGTAAAGTCCTAGCTGTAATCCTAAGTTTGGCGCAGAAAAATTAGCGTCAACAAGCAAAACTTTTTTTCCGAAATCATTCGCAAGCGAAGCTCCAATAGCTCCAACAGCAGATGTTTTGCCTACTCCTCCTTTAATTGAAATAATGCCTATTGTATGACTCATGTTTGTTTTGTACTATTCTTTTCCTCTTTTTATTTTATCTATACTCTCAGCTTTTTAATGCTTTTCCTTGCTCAATATATATTAAAATGCGCTCTCGCAGGCATATATTGGACAGCTTGCGTCGCAATTTTTCTGGTTCATCAATACAGCTTCATCATAAATTTCTCCAAGCTTCTGCGAAGTCATACTATTCGAATTTTGTGCTATAAAATTCAGATGAGGCTCAATAAGCGAGCCGCAGTCTTTTTCCCTGACTAACTCAATTTTATCCAGATATATTTTTGCGAGAATATTAATCTTGATTCCAAGCCTCGCAATATTGCACCTGTAGATATCTGCAGAAGAAAAAATTCCAGCATAAAGCAGGCTTTCTCCTGCGTAATTATCTGTGGTTCCTTCTCTAATTATTCTTCCTATTTCAGGATTTTCAGAATTGTCATACTCGACTTTGATTTCACAGAAACTGTCAGAAAAATCAAAGCAAGTTATTATTGAATTTGTCGGGCACGAGCTGATTCTTGTTGTGAGATTTATATTGCTGAATCCAAAGCTCCTCATAGTATATTCAACATTTTCTGGAGCATTGACAAAGCAGTAATTATCACTAGCAGGAATAAAATAGACCAAGTCCTCAACCTTATATCCTAAGAAAAACGGCTTCGAGAAGATATAGAATTTTTTTGCCTGCATAACACTCCTGCCAAAAACATATTTATTGTATCTGCTTATATTATTTTCTGGAGGAGTCCATTTTTTTCCTAATCCTGACTCTTCTGAAAAGCCAAGTGTCTGCCTTCCAAAAAGCGGACTTTGGCTGGAAGAAGCTTCGCAGCCAAGATATATTCTTGTCTCTTTATTGAACTGAATTGGAGGATAAGCAGAGCCAGAGGCAAGCCCGTTTACAACAGGCCCCAGTATATTATCAATAGTTTTTGCATTTAGTGCATAGCCATAATTTTTGCCGACATTAATAAATTTTGTAGTGGCATATATAGAGATTAGTATAATAAACGCTCCCGCTATGATGGCAAAAATCCAGCTGAACGGCAAATCAAATCCTCTTTTACTTTTCAATCTTTTAATCATTTTAGTTATAGTCAAGGACTTTAGTATTTCTCCAATTTAGCCTTGACTAGATAGGAAACGCATATGGATATTTAATGCGTTTACTATAGCAGAGACAAAGACAGAATATCCTTCGTATCTTCTCTGGATTCTTAGAGAAGCAACTCCGTTTCTAACCTCTATGCAGGTAGGATTTCTTTGCGTTAGATTTATATGATTAATAGTTTTCCAGTTAAGGCTGTAATCTTTTCTAGGAGCATAAAGATAAACATTATTGTTAAGATTATCAACTCCACCTTCATTAAAAATATACTGATAAATATTCTGCTCAACATTATTCGAGCCTCTTGTTGGGCTTCTAAGGTCAATAAAGCAGACATCTTCAATTCCAGAAGGCAGAGAATACTTAAAAGGCAGGCTTGCGCTGTTAGAATTTAAAACCTGCGCCACATCGTTTTTCAAATCATCAAAGAATAATGCTATTTTCATTTTCTCCTGATAGTTAAGGAAAAACTTTATTGCAATAAAAAAGATAACAATAAAAAAAACTATAAGAATTATCGAGAATATCATTGAAAACGATAGTCCGAAAACCCCTTCCGCCCGTTTGTTTTTAAGTTTTATCTTTCTGTATTTAATTTGCATTTTGTCTATTTTCAAAGTTCAATCACTTCCTCTTGTTTTATATCTTCTGTTAGCAGAGTCTTCCTGCCTTTGATAGTCATACGCTCTTTTAATATTTTTCCCATCTTTTTGATTCCATCATTAATCTGTTCCTCAAGCAGTTTTATAGCCTCAGGGCTTATCCTACTGATTCCAGCCCCATGAAGAGCCGAAATCAGGTTTTTTCTCTTTATTAATGCATTAGTATTATTTATACTTTTCTTCATTTTTAACTAATCGATTAATACACTCTTTCGTGTAAACTTTACTTTAAAATTCAAGAGAAGCTTCTCAAAAATATTATTATGCTCTGGATTGATTATAAATACCTGATTTGCAAGCCACTCGCCTCTGCTTTCTTCTACCAATCCTTTCCGCTTTCCTATCCCCCTTAGAATATTTACAACTTTGACTTTTTTTGAAGCATTAAGATTTTTGAGGCTATAGGAAAAAATAATTTTATTTTGGAATCTAAAATACTCTGAAAGGTTTTTATTATGCTTCAGGCTATAGCCTTCTCTCAAGAGAGTATTCATCATCAGCGGGAATTTTAAGAATAGTTCTCTTAGATTCATAAAGTTAAGGTGGAATTTGCCAATTTCTTTTTTAAAATATTTCTCCGTAATTATAAGAACATCGATATCTGCGGGCTCTGCTTTTCCTTTAACGAATGATCCAAATATAATCACATCTATAACCTCTTTATCTTCAAGAAATTCTTTAAGCTTACTTTTTATCCGCGGCAATTCTTTTAAGTTCATAAGCATATTCTTTAAGCAATACAGCATCTTCTTTTTGAAGCCGGAGATTGTAAGAATCCCTATATTTTTTAAATAATACAAAAACTCTTTCGTAAATCTCGGGGTAATATTTTTTTAGCAGATCAAATCGCTCATTATGGTTTTTAACAGCAATTTTTGTGTCTCTGTAGATCCAATAATCGCATAAGTTAGTTATGGCTTTGAAAAAATCCGAGACAGCCGCGTTAAATCTGTTTTTTAGGATATTGTCTTCAGCAGACTCAAGAAATTCGTTAGCATTGTCCAGCAGCTCTTCCATTAATCTATTAGTGCATTATGAGTTTTATAAGCTTTTCTATTAATGTATTAATCTGCTTTTCAGGGTTCTTTTCATTCGCTCATTTTTTATTTTAAAATTGGGTTTAATACCCCGTGCTCTTGGCACGGCGTCCAATTTTAAACCGAAAAATCCTACTGGATTTTTAGGCCCAGAAAACCCGAGGTTTTCCAGGAGACTAAAATTGCCGGATTAAAAATTTGCGATA
>ORJL010008562.1_pt1 | contig 23536 bp, 11 predicted proteins | sample 1779941 | NCBI WGS metagenome assembly ORJL01 (sample SAMEA104232317, study PRJEB22302) | groundwater metagenome | biome: forest; feature: aquifer; material: groundwater | place: USA | collected 2011-08-07 | depth 5.8 m
AATACCTGGCCGGCTTGCAGAAACGTGACGTCAAGCTCTACGCCAGTCTCTATGCAGCACCAGCCGCAAAAAACGAAAGTGAATAAGCACTGAACAATCCTATCTTTATGTTGACGGAATACCTCAGAGGTCTCCGCAGTACCTCAACCACCGAAAAACGCCGTCAGAGGCTCAACATCCTTCCCAGGCAGTCTGACTTGCCTGTGAGTGCTACGCAGGACGGGCGTTCCGGTCCAGCATCGCAACCGCACGCGATCCGAACGCGCCTCCAGAATTGACGAAGGACCAATGGACGAATGAACGAATGAAAGGCCAATTGCCAATCCCCAAGAGGAGCCAACGCGCCGCTGGGTCATTGGAGATTCCGATTTATTTAGTCATTCGTTCATTCCGTCATTCGTCATTTCCCACCGGTGTCCCAGCGCGAGCGACCCGTAAAACTCAGTGGTCTCGTAGCACTCGAGCGGAAGGCATGCCTCTGCGGAAAGATCCTTCCCCCGGACTGATCTCGTAAAGCGGGCGACGCGCTGTAGACAGTGGATGGCCTTAAGCTTCCTTCTGTGCCCCTGCCCGCGGTTTTATCCCGAGCAAGCTCTGCGGGCTCTCGAACAGAATCATCTTTGCCACGGCGAGGGCTTCGTCCCGGGTGAACTGTCCCTCCGCGATTCTTTCTGCCAGCACGCGCGCCATTTGTTTGCGGACGATAAACAATTTCGCGAACGTCCACTCCACGCAGTAGGCGTCCGAGAAAAAGCCGATCTGCTGCGAGGCCGGCAGCATGTCGAGCCGTTCCGTGATGACCGCGCGAATGATTTCCGGGAAAAAGTTGTGCCACCAATAACCGGCCAGACTCAGATTCGGCAACTCCCGCGCCAGCGTGCAGAGCGATTGGTTGGCGTGACGGCTCGCCAGAAAACATTGAAATCGCAGTCCGGGATGGCGGCCAATCGTTTCGCCGAGCTGCGCGATGGTGGTTTGATTCAACCGGCTTCCCGTCTCGAATGGCAACGGCTCAGCGCCGAAACTAAACTGGAATACGATTTTCTTCGTCTGCCGTTCGAGCGCTGTCAGGAAAGCCTCGTTGATGTAAGCAGCGTAAATGTCGCGCTCGACCGGGCCCGCGGTGGCTCGACGGGCCAAGGCTGCTTCCATTTCCGTCTCGCTGATCAGCCGGTAATGGATGTCGGTCGAGAGGTGCGTCGCGGTTGATAAAATTTTGTGGAACGGAATGGCGCCGACGTAATGTTCAAGCGCGGCGTGCACGTCGGATAATGTCCGAATCACCCGGGCTGGCTGCGGCCGGCCTCCCGCTCCGATGGGCGAAGGACTTTCCGGCGATTTGCCCCAACAGCGCTCCAATTCGTACAAAGCCGTGTCGAACTCGCCCCATTGGCAGCGGGTGAAGAAAGCCCATTCCAGCGCATACTCCAATCGATCGTCGTCCTCGCCCGCGCCCCGGCGTGCCCATTCGGTCCCGGTTCGGTGAATGTTCAACTTGTCGAGAATGCTGTGATGCCACGCCCGATCGTCCGCACGCTCTCGAATAATCGAATCGAGCCACTGCCAGTTCTCCGCGGTGATCCGTTCGCGCCAGCCGTAAAGCTGATCGAGGATAGTCCGGACCATCCAGAACGTGCTCGTGTTTTGAATTCTTTCCAAAAACGGCAGTGCTTCGACGATCCTCGCATGCGCTTCCTTCGTCGGCGGCCATTCTGGAAACTGGGTCAGACGCGCGCCGGAAGGGCAACCCGCCGAGTAAAGATCCGTCACCACCATGTGATACAGCAGGATGTCGTGCAGACCGCGAGCGCCGAGTTTGCCGCCGACCAAATGCGTGTGTACGTCCAGCACTGGAATCTCGCTCAGCGCAGCTTCCAGTTCACGACGATCGTTGATCGATTCAGTTGGCATATTAAACGTTTCAAAAGTTCAGGCACCCTCTCCCTGCCCTCTCCCCGCGTGTTCCATTCCACTTCTCAAATCGCGCGGGGAGAGGGTGAGGGTGCACTGCCATTGAATTAGCGGCTTCTTCTTCTTCCTCGCCCCGCGACCGTGGAGCGGGGAGAGGATCGAGGAGAGGGGAATCCCACGAAAATCGGCCTCCTCTCCCCAGCCCTCTCCTCCAGGAGTGGCGGAGAGGGAGAAGACAAACCAGGTGCATTCCTTAATTCAATGGCAGTGGGGATGAAGGGTGAGGGGGTTTGTATCATGGACATGCCAATAGTTGTGCAACGATCTTTCAATTGATTGCCTGCTGGCATTGTTATCATTCCTGGCCGAGCGGATGAGCCGCCAAGAATTTTTCGACGTCAGGCTTTCGCGGGATGCCCAGCTGCCCTCCTCGCTGCGTTGCTTTCAATCCGGCCGCAGCGGTGGCAAATCGGATCCGCGCGCGCGCCTCCATTCCCCAGGCCAAAGCCGCTGCATAAGCGCCGTGGAACACATCGCCGCAACCCGTCGTGTCGACAACCGACACGCGAAAGGCGGGTTGATGGATCGGCTGAGGCGCCTCCCGGCTGCAGAACCAGCAACCTTCCGCGCCGCACGTCACCGCGACCAACGCACGGTCCGAATTCCAAAGCGCCAGCACGGACTCGGCAGCGCTTTCCTTGCCGGTGAATTCCTTGGCAAAAGGCTCTGAAACGATCAGATGATCGACCAGTTCGAGCAGTTCTGAAAAACGCGGCTCGCTCTCGCGTTCCAAATCGCCCACCACCGGCCGACCCGCCGCGCGAGCCAACCGCGCGGCTCGAATCATTCCAGGCACTCCAAAGTGATCCACGAACAGCACCCGCGCCGATTGAACAATCTTATTCGGCGGCCAATCTTCCGCCGCGCCCAACGCCCCATTGTGATCGCAAAAAATATTCCGAGTCTGGCGTTGCGAGTCGACCACGATGAACGAGTGCAAGGGCCGGGCGCCATCGACACGCCGAAGCTGGCTCAGGCTGACATTCTCCGCCGTCATCCGATCGATCACGAACCGGGAAAGTTCGTCCGAACCGAGCTGGCCCGCATAAGCCGCACGCGCCCCCAGCCGCGCCGCCGCCACCAAAGCGGTCGCGCTGAGCCCGCCGCATTGGCGATCCGTTCGAAGCACAGCGGTTTTTGCGTCAGCCGGCGGGTAGCTTTCGACATAAATCAAATCGTCCACCGCGACCGCTCCAAGACCGAGCACGTCGATGGCCGGAATTTCAAATTCCGAAGATTCAATTTCGGGTGAGGCGGGTTCGACCATGGCCGGAATAACAACCCTCACAAGCTCGCGAGCCACCGCCGCATTTCCGCCGGATTTTCTTTGAACATCAGCGACCCGGGAACAATGAAATCGGCGCCAGCCGCTTTTAGCAGCGGCACAGTCTCGCGGCGAATCCCGCCATCCGCTTCGATCACCGTGCTCAATTCCCGTTTCGAAATTATTTCTCGCGCTTGCCGGATTTTAACCGGCGCAGACGAATCCATCGAAGCCCCTTTGATTCCCATGGCCGTGCCGACGATTGTCACCACGTCAAGGAGCGGCCAGTACGGCGCCAGCAATTCGATCGGTTCCGAGATCAAGAGCGACACGCCAGCTTGTTTTCCTTTGCTCTTGATCTGCTCGAGCAGCGCCCCCGGATCCGGTGTTGAATCAAAACAAAACAAAATGACATCCGCGCCCGCTTCGCTAAACGGCTCAATCCAATCTGACGGCCGCGTCGTCATCAGATGAATTTCAAACGGCAATTTCGTGTGGGCTCGCAACGCCCGGACCTGGTCCGGAAAAAAGAGCAGCGACGGCACGTAATGACCGTCGGCAACGTCGATGTGGAATCGCTCGGAAAAGGGTTCGACGCGCCGAATTTCGGAAGCTAAGTTCGCCAGGTCAGCGGACCAGAGGGAGGTGGAGCACTTCAACATGGTGAAGAGTAGTTAGAGCTTGTCCCAAAACCCCGGATTTCGCGAACTTCGTCGAAAACTTTGTCGAAAACTTGATCGAAACTGCCCGGTCCTCGACAAAAGTGGTTCGACAAAGTTTGCGATAAAGGACGAAAACCACGTTGCCGGGCCAGGCCCTAGTTAACAGGCCCGAATCACCATGCAACTCTTTTCCGAAGAAGGAGGGCCCTACCTCGCTACGCGGTTCAACTCTTCAACTGCTTTCAGAACCTGGTCCGGCCGGGCTCTAACAGCGATGCTCTCAGTCAGGTTCACCCAACGGACTGTGCCGGTCGAATCGATGAGGAATTCGGCTGGCCGCGCCACGTCTGTTCCATGCGGGCCAGCACCGGCGTGCAAAACCTCGTACTGGCGAATGACTGTCGCGTTCGTATCCGCAAGGAAAGTAAAACTGAACCCCCATTTCCCACAATGCCGGCGCGTCACCTCGGGAGGATCAACGCTGATGGCCGCCAGTCGGATGCCGCGCGCATCAAATTCCGAAAGCCGATTTTGAAAACTCCGCAACTCGGAGTTGCAGAGCGGTCACCAGTAGCCGCGGTAAAAAATTAATAAAGCACCAGCCGCTTTCTTCGCGGGCTGGCCTTCGTTTGACGAAATCAGCTCGGCCAATGTGACCGGCTTCCCATTTTGGTCCGGCAAGGTGAAGTCCGGCGCTTTTTGACCGACGGCTGGCGCCGCCGATGACCGAGGCAATTGCCGGAGTTCGTACAAAAAGCTGAATAACAACAAACCAATCGCGGCGATACTCAGCGCCGCGAGAATTGATCCGATAATTTTCCCTCCATAAATGCCCGGTTGCTTAATGGATCGCGCCACCCCAGTCACGATGAGGAATGCGCCAATCACCAGCAAAAGCAAATTCGCCCACGGAAAATCGCGCGTGACCGGAAAGCGTGAGAAGATCGGCACGTACGTGAAAGCTCCGGCCAATACGACAATCAACCCCGCCCAGATTGGAACATTCCAGCGCCGCTTCATGGAAACGCCCCCTTCATATCAGCCGCGAGTTTCAATGGCAAGGTCGACCACCTTGACCATGGCGAATACACGGTGATAGCGTCCAGAGAATGAACTCCATATCCACGAGGAGGAGTTGGACCGACGAAGACTTAATGGCTCTGCCAAATGACGGTCGGGATTACGAATTGATCGATGGCGTCTTGCATGATTTCCCGCCGGGTGGCCAACGCCACGGCGACACGGCCGTTCGGTTAAGCAGCCGATTGTCCCTTTTCGTCGATCAAAATGATCTCGGCCGAGTTTACGATTCTCAGTCCGGCTTTCGGCTCGACCCAGATAATTGCCTTTCACCTGATGTTTCTTTCGTCTCCAAAGAAAGAATTCCACTGCTCGTGCCCGACCCGGACAAGTTCCTCCAAGGCGCTCCGAACCTGGCGATTGAAATCCTTTCGCCAAACGATTCCTGGCCGCAGATTCACCGGAAAATCGCTGTTTACATTCGATTCGGCACGCGCCTGGCCTGGGCCATTCATCCAAAAACGAAAGTAGCGCGCGTCTATCCCGGCTCATTCGAGTTCATCACACTCCGACACCCCTTCGAGCTCACTGGAGGAACCGTTCTGCCGGACTTCAAGATCAATGCTTCCGAGCTGTTCCGGTGAATTCCCGAGCTTGGAAAAGGCGTGGAACCACAAAACACACGAACGACACGAAAGCGGAATGCATCGAGAACAAACTCCATGCGCGGTTCGATTGATTATTCTTCTTTCGTGTCTTTCGCGCTTTTCGTGGTTTGGCCCGGCCGGATTCAGAACAACGGGAATTAGAAGAGAGGGCTGCCACGGAAAGGTCGCTTCGAAATTGCCACAGCCAAACCTATCGCAGGCCGTTTGACCTTCATGGAAAGCTATTGCCCGTTTTGAGCATTTGAATTTTGGTTCTGCGAATTTGTTTCATCCTTCGCTGAAGCTTCGGAGCGTGCGCCACAGGACTGGCGCAAAAATTCGGCCACGGCGGCCTGTAAATCTTCGCGATGCTTCTCGGGATTCAGAGATTTGGGAGGAATTTCTTTCAGGAAGGCTCCTGGAATCGATCGGGCGAATGTTTCGCCAAATTCGAACGGATGAATCGTATCCTCCCGGTTGGCCAACACCAACGTCGGGATCCGAAGCCTGGCCCAGTCCGACCGAGTGAACTGGGGCGCGTACTCGGGAATTCTTTCCAGCTTCACGACCGTTTCCTCGGCGCGCGGCGCATCGAATTGCCGAACCAGAGAAGCGGCGTTATCCGGCGATTGTTGGAGCAACTCTCGATATTCGGCTGTTTCACGAAACAACTCCCCGCCCCGTTTCGCTCCGTGCCGCCGGATGTGCTCGGCCACACGTTGGAAATATTTTTTGTTGTCACGCCGCGGTTCATCCAGCCATGCCGGACGGCACAGAACAAGCCCGGCCGTTTTGGCAGGAAATCGCAGCGCAAATTCCAATGCCAACGCTGCGCCCATCGAGATGCCGCCAATAACCGCTCGCTTGATTTGCAAATAATCCAGCAGCGCCAGGAGATCGTCAGCGAAAGCGGCAATGGCAATCTTCGCTGGATCGCCCACCGGCCTGGTCTCTCCATGCGCGCGGCAATCGAATCCAATCAAACGAACGCCTGCGGGGGGATCAAATAACCCGAACGGTTGATCGAGGCTGGCGCCGAGGCCGTGCTGAAATACGAACGGCAAGCCGGCCCCATTTTGCAGCCAGCGGAAATCGATGCCGTCATGGTGGAACACCATTAAAGAAGCCTCCTCAGAAACGAAGCGCCTTGAGCAACGTCGGCCTCCGTCACTCCGTGCATGATGACGGCGCCATCGAATTTGATTTTTTTCAGCCGATCCAACACCAAACTGAAATCGATCAAACCGGTTCCTGGTCGTCCTCCCGCTTGACCGTCCTTTTGCAATTCTTTCGCATGCGCCAGCCCAATCGCGGGCCCGAGCAGGTCGATCGCTTCGTCCAGAATCGCCGCCATCCGGCCAATCGTTTCTTTTGAAACCAAATTCGCCGCATCCAAAACAATTCTCAGCCGCGGCGATTTCATTTCACCCAACAATCGCCGCGCACCGCAACTTGTCGAAATCACATTTCCCGGCTCTGGTTCGATTCCCAAATCGATCCCCTGCTCTTCTGCGGCGGTTAAAATCAATTCCAACCCCTCCACCAAATCGCCCCAGGCTTCAGGAGATTCATTTTGTGGATGCGCTCGCCACATATCGTCTGGATCGCGCGTGCCAGTGCAAAGCGTGATGATCCTGGTTCCAAGCAGTGGGGCCGTCTCGACTAGTCTTTGCAAACGTGTCCAGCCCTCGCGCCGGATTTTGGGATTCGGGTGGATCAGGTTAATCGTTCCCGAGAGCGCCGCCATCGTCAGGCCGCGCAGCTCAATTTCGCGCCGAATCGCGGCCGCTTCTGTTTTCCCGATCCGAGCCGGAACGGTTTCCAAACCTGCGCAAGCCAGATTGAATTGGATGCTGCGGAAGCCTTGGGCAACGACGGCGTCCAGGGTTTCTTCGAGCGTGGGACGGGCGAACGTTTTCGCGAAAATTCCGAGCTGCATCAGACGCCTCCGGTCACGTCGTCCAAAGAAACCCATTCACCCGACTCGACCGAACGCGCGATCCCAACGAGCGCGCGCAATCCAGCCACACCATCGTTAATATTCGCGCCATGCTGCGGGGCTTGATCGAGGATCGTCCGGGCAAAACCTTCAATCTGCAGCTTGTAACTGTAAGCGTCTTCACCAAGCGGCCGCCGATACAATCCATCCTTGACGGAAAAGCATTCGACCAAACTCGACTTGTGGTGCCACGGCAAATAGACCGTCGCCTTCGCGCTGCCGAATTCACCATAGATTTGAAAACCTTCCTCGAAATCGCCGCGAATCGGGATGGTCAAATCAAGGTGCCCCAACGCGCCGCTTTCGAAGTCGGCTTCGACGAACCACGAATACGCGCCAAAGCGTTCGAGCAGCCGCGCTCGTACCCGGCGAAGCGGCCCACCCAGGAAACGCGCGGTGTCGACGAGATGACTTCCATGCGTCAGCAGAAAGTAACGGCGCTTGTCCGCTTTGGGATTTCCCTGCGGCCGGACGGCCTTCGCGCTCTGCAGCGGGATTGGCTGGAGATTATCAGTCATGGTGTAGCGATGAACCGAATCGCAATACCACGACTTAAAAACCATCAACCTTCCGATTTCTTCAGCGATGAATTTTTTCGCGAAAGCGATCCCGGGATCGAACCGGCGATTATGCCCGATTTGAAAGACCAATTCGCTTTTCGCAAGGGTCGCGCGCACGCTCTCGCATTCTTCAATCGTGATCCCAAGCGGTTTCTCCACCAGCACGTGCTTGCCCGCTTGCAGCGCCTGCAAGCAGAGCGGCACATGGAATTGGTCCGCCACACCGATGATCACTGCCTCGATCTCCGCGTCCGCCAGCATCTCGTCGAAACGCGCGAACGCCTTCCGGGGTTGGTGAATCTCTTGCGCGCGTTTCAGCAAGTCCGGCGCGGCATCGCAAATCCCGTAAAGCTCCGCGTTCCGCGCTTTCCGGCACGCGTCAAAATGGGCGATTTGAGAGATCGGCCCGCAACCGAGAATTCCGACGCGCAGCAACCGGGAATCTTTTTGAATCATGACGTAAACCCGTATCGTTGCTCCAAGGCCGTGCGCAACGCGGTGAAGCCTTTATCCCGCGCCAAAGCGTAAAGCGATTGGGCATGTTGTTCGGCCGGCGCTCCCCGCAATTCGCCCGAACGATGAACCTCGATCGCTTCCGCCATCGCTTGGGCGCCGAGCTTGGGATCGGCCTTGCCGCTCGAGTTTTTGATCGAATTAATGGCTGAGCCGGCCAAAAACAAAACGTGCTCCGTTAACCCGCGACGCTCCACATCCGCCAAATTCAACGAAATGTTCCCTTGGTCCAGCGCGCCCGCTCGGACGATTGTCGTCGGCCGAATCCCAGAAATTGGTTTCGTGAGCACGGCTTCAGAAGCTTCCCACTCCATCCCATACGGCTTGAGAAAGGGCGTTCCCGGACGCACCGGCGCGGTCTGGCGGAAATCGATTCCGTCCAGCCTCGCCAGCAAATCGATGACTTCGCGAAAGATGCTGCGCGTTTTGACGCCGATGCCAGCGTTGTGGCCGTAGATCGCTGGCGCATTTGCCAAACGCCGGGTGGCTTCCCGCACCCGGCGAACGCTTCCACCAGCGAACGTTTCGCTCAGCATCACGCCGGTCGCTCCCGCCGCGGTTACCGCGTCAATGATCGCTGGCAATTCGTGCGGAGCCGCGCTGATGTGCGGAGCGAAGATCAGCCCGAGCCCGCCTCGCTTCGTTTTTGATTTGTCGATAGCCGCCACCGCTCGGCGAACCCGCTCCGCCACGGGCGAATACGGCAGATTCGGGTAAAGGTTTTCGTCTTCTTTGACGAACAAGAACAGCGGCGACTCCGCCACTTCTTGCACGAGCGCTCCTACCTCGTCTGGCGTGATCCCCGCGGTCGGTTTTAAAATCGTCCCAAACGCAGGCCGATCCGCGGGAAAACCAGTCCGCTTCCTGATGCCTTCCAGGCCGTAAGCGGGCCCGGGAAATGTCCGGATAATTTTTTCTGGGATCTGCAGCGCGATCAACCGCGCGTCTTGGTTCTCGTAAACATCAAAAATGATCGCGCCGGCGGCCGTGTGCAGAATGTCGCAGGAAGTTAAATGACCATCTGCCTGCAAAAACATTTTCAAGGGAAATCCCATGTGCAATAGGCCAAGCCGTCCGGTCGAGTCGAACAGATCGACGCCGAGCATCTGGCCGGTGCACTCCTCCAGCAAGGAACCGCGCGGAGGATGCCGAATGCCGCTCGTCGCATGATAACTGATCTCAGGCGCCGCCTCTTCGATCTTCAAAGAACGCAGCGCAAAAAAATAACTCGCGACGATGTGTTCCTCCGAGGCCGGCGCGGGGCGCGACCGCAAACGCTCGGTCACGACTTCACGAAGTTGCTCTTCACGCGTGTCCCAATCGGCCCAGAGCTTATTCAAAATTGATTCTGGCAAAAAACCCATGCACTTTACGGCCGGCTAAGGTAGCAAAGGTGCCTTGGAACCTTCAACGTTCAAAGAATTCTCCTATTGGAAGTTGAACGTTGAAAGTTCAACGTTGAAAGTTGCTTTATGTCTGACGAATTCCGCATCGAAAAAGATTCCATGGGCGAGATGCGAGTCCCAGCCGCGGTTTTGTATGGCGCTCAAACCGCCCGCGCCGTCGAGAATTTCCCCATCAGCGGATTCAGGTTTCCTCGAAACTTCATCCGCGCGCTCGGGCTGATCAAAAAACATGCCGCTCGAACGAATGCAGAACTTGGCTTGCTCGAGCCGGCTTTGGCCAAAGCCATCGAACAAGCCGCGGCTGAAGTCGCGGAAGGCCATTGGGACGCCCAGTTCGTCGTGGATATTTTCCAGACTGGTTCCGGCACCTCCACCAACATGAACGCCAACGAGGTGATCGCGCATCGCGCCGCCCAACTGCTCGAACCGAGCCAGCCAAATCGCGTTCATCCGAACGACCATGTCAACTTGGGGCAATCGAGCAACGATGTGATTCCAACCGCAATTCATCTGGCGGCGCTGCTCGGGATCGAGCGTCAATTGCTTCCGGCACTCCAAGAGCTCGAACGCGAATTACAAACCAAAGCGGCTGAGTTTCATCCCATCCTCAAGATCGGCCGAACGCATCTGCAGGACGCCACTCCAATTCGTCTGGGTCAGGAGTTCGCAGGTTATGCGAGCCAAGTCACGCATGGCATCGAGCGTTTAAGGAAAGCTCGAGCGAGCTTGGCTGAGCTTGCCCTCGGTGGAACAGCCGTCGGAACCGGGCTCAACACCGATCCGCAGTTCGCTAAAAAAACAATTGCGAGCCTCGCTGTGGAAACCGGGCTCGATTTGCGGGAAGCGAGCAACCATTTCGAAGCCCAGGCCGCGCGGGACGCTTGCGTTGAGGCCAGCGGTTTTCTAAGAACCATCGCGGTCAGCCTCATTAAGATAGCCAATGACATTCGCTGGCTCGGCTCAGGCCCGCGCTGCGGCTTGGGCGAATTGAAATTGCCCGCGACTCAACCTGGATCATCGATCATGCCTGGCAAAGTCAACCCGGTCATGTGTGAGATGCTCCTCCAGGTTTGCGCTCAAGTCATTGGCAACGATGCCGCGATCACGTTCGGCGGCTCGTTCGGCAACTTCGAATTGAACGTCATGATGCCGCTGATCGCCCACAATCTGCTCCAGTCGATTGAGCTCGTCGCAAATGGCGCTCAATCATTCGCGCGGCGTTGCGTCGCCGGTTTGCAGGCGGACAGCGAGCGATGCCAGAGTGAATTGGAGCAGAGCCTTGCCATGGTCACGGCGTTAGCTCCTAAAATCGGCTATGACGCAGCCGCTGATGCTGCCAAACGGGCTTATGAAACGAAGCGGACTGTCCGTGAGGTCGCCCGCGAACGGAGCGGCCTAAGCGAAGCTGAGCTCAACCAGTTGCTCGATCCAAGCCGGCAGGCGGGAGATTGAAGATCCCTCCAGAAGGCAGTCATTTTTCTTTTCTCGAGACATCCTACGGCACCGAGGTCATTCGATAAAACCGTCCGGGTGCTTGCGTGTCCACAGCATCCTCAAACGCGGCGCTTTCGGACGTGTCAAACGTGACCGGGCCAATGGCGGTCCAATTCACCAGGTCGGTGGATGACTCCAATTGAAATTTTTGCCCGAGGGGACCCTTCAATTCCAAACGGAATTTGCCCGTTTGAATCTTACCCGAAGCGATTTGCAGCGGCTGCTCCGCTGTCACCGTTAATTTTGCGGCCGTGCTGGTTGCCGTTTCGTTGTCGTTGCTGACCACCACGTCATAGTTGCCAGCGTCGCTGTTTTGAATTCCGGTCAATACCAGCGCCGACGAGGTAGCGCCGGCGATCGGCGTGCCACCATGCCGCCATTGAAAGCGGAGCGGCGGCGAGCCTGTGGCTGTGACGTTGAATCGAACCGTGCTCTGCACAGCCGCGGCTTGGTCCTGCGGTTGCTGAGTGATGACCAAGCCGGTGATAACGGTTAATTGCGCCGGTGAACTCACGGTCGATCCCGCTTCGTTGCTGACCACGACCAAATAAGTCCCGGCCTGCGAGGCCGCAGCTTTTGAGATGGCATATGTCGAAGCGATCGCCCCGGGAATATCAGCTCCGTTGAACTGCCATTGATACCTGAGATTGCCGCCACCGCTCGCTGTCACGGTAAAGGCCGCGTCCTGGCCAGCCGCGACGGCTCGAGGTTGCGGCTGCCCGGTAATGGTGGGAGGCGTAATCACCGTCAAAGTTGCCACACCCGAAGAAACCTGTCCCTGCGGGTTGGTAACAACGACTTGGTAACTTCCAACCTGCGCCGGTTGCGCTGTAAAAGAATAGGTCGGACCATTGGCATTCGCCACGTCGGTTCCGTTGAGTTTCCATTGGTAAGACAGCGGCGCGCTGCCGCTGGCCGTCACTGAGAAGCTCGCTATTCCTCCCGCCACAACGGAGATGGGCTGAGGCTGACCGGTGATCGTGATTGGCACCGTCACATCCAGCACCGCCGGCGAACTCACCACCGATCGGATAGCATTTCCCACGACAACTGTGTAATCACCGGCTGACTCAGGCTGAACATTCGGGACGGTTAACCGCGCTGAGTTTTGTCCGGGCAGATCGACGCCTTTAAAACGCCATTGATACGTCAGCGCGCTGCCGGTCGCAGTGACATCGAAGCTCGCATCGCTGCCAATCGCCAACCTTTGGCTCCCCGGTTGCGTTACGATGACGGGCGCCTCACTCACCGTTAGCACGGCGCTCGCCGTTTTTGTTCCGCCTCCGTTGCTGACTTGCACGGAGTACGTTCCAGCCTCCGCAGGCCCTGAAACCTGCACTGTAAACGTCGGCTGAATCGCGCGAGGCACTGGCTGTCCATTAAAACTCCATTGATACCTCAACGGCGACGTTCCGGAAGCAATGACTGAAAAGGTCGGTTGATCGCCGGTCGCGGCCGACACACTTTGGGGCCCCTGTAAGATTTCCGGCGGAGAACCGACGCTCAGCTGAAATGCCTGGCTCAAGACCGGCCCGGCGAAATTGCTCACTTCGACAGTGTAAGCTCCGCCATCGGTTGCCTGCACCGGATTGAAAGTCAAAGATGCGCTCGTCTGACCAGGGAGGATCAAGCCGTTCTTTCGCCATTGAAACGTTAACGGCACGTTGGCCAAACGGTTCGCGGCGGACGCACTCAATTGAACTTTCTCGCCGACATTAAACGAGCCGATCGGCGTGGCAGTCAGCCCTGCAGAAAATCCGTCGAGCGCGAAAGGCGTTGTGATTTTTTGTCCCGTCGGTTGCTGCGTGATCACCGGCGGCGCCGCCAGGTCATGCTTCAATTGCACATTGCCTTTCGCCCCGCGCACGCCATCGACCACGACAAAGTATTGCGTGCCGACCGTCGCCGGGAACACCACCACGCTCGATTTGCCGTCGGACCCACTATCGTTGTCGCACCCCTGCAAAACCAACGATTTGAAATCGGTGCCGGGACCGGTGTAGACAGCAAGGATCGTATCGAAGTCGCTTCCTTCCGTGCTGATGCGTGCGACACCATTGGTCACGGGTTCATAGAGCAGCCACGCTGAAGCGCCGCCGACGACCCCGCAATGATTCGGTTCACCCGGCTCTTTGATCGCGCTCTTCGTGCTGAACACGTTTCCTCCTGTGAAACCGCGGGCGATCGACTGTGCTGGAATCTCGCGATGCAACGCCACCGGGCGGTTGCCGCCTAGATTCAGAAAACCAAATTTATTCTGAACAAAAATATCCGGGCCTTCATCGCCGGTGGCAGTTAAGTTCAACTGCAATTCCGCCCCATCGCTTTCGACCGTCGCGCTGGAATTGGGATTCAACGCATCGGCCGCTTTCACGAGAACCGTGTACGTTCCCACGTCGCTGACGGCAACCCGGCTCAAGATCAGCGCGGGATTTGTTGCGCCCGCCACAAGATTTCCATCGTGAAACCATTGATAGGTCAATGGGAAGGCGCTCTCCGCGAGAACCGTGAAACTGGCGCTTTGATCGATTAAAACCGTTTGGCTGACTGGCTGTGTTCTGATCACCGGCAGCGGCACCGCGGACGCCGACAATGTCCAGCTCACAATAATATGCCCGGAGGCGCCATCAAAACCATCAATGGCGATGTGATACGTTGTGCCGGCAATCGCATTGAAGGTGAGCGCGCTGGTCAAGAACCCGCCGCTGTCTTCGTCCCGAGCCACGGGCGTCAGAGCGTTCAGCGCGTTGCCCGTATAAACGGCCAGCACCGTGTCAAACCCGCTCCCAGCCGTGTCAAGGTCAACAATGCCATTGGAGGGAGCAACCCAGTTAAACCAGACTGACTTGCTCGGGCTCCGCCCCGCGCTGTGATCCGGTTCGCCCGTTTCCGCCGTCGCATCCACGTTGCTCCCAAGAAACGTTGCGCTGGATTGATTGGCCGAAACCGCCGCGCTGAAATTATCTGCCATCGCCAGAGACGGGGAGTCGACGATCAATGCCGTGCTTTGACTGGTCGTTGCCCCGCCCGGCCCTGCGACCACCACGCTGTAAGTCCCAGAATCTCGAGCTTGCACATTGCGCAGAGCTAACGATGGGCCGGTGGCGCCAGTCAGATTCACGCCATTGAGCATCCATTGGAATTGAAATTGACCTTGGTCCTGCACCGGGATCGTCAGCGTCACATCGCTTCCAGGCTGGACCCGCTGCGAGGCGGGCAATTGTCCAAGTGTCGGAGGGAGCAAAACCGTGAGCGCCGCGTTCGCGCTCGGAGCGATATTAAACGGGTTCCGCACGACCACCGAGTAAGCTCCAGCTTGATCAGCGCGCACAGAATTCAAAACCAAAACAGAATTGTTTTCGCCCGGAAGATCGACCCCTTTGAATTTCCATTGATAAGTCAGCGGCGGCGTTCCATCAGCCACAACTTCAAACTGAGCCCGCTCGCTCAATCGGACCGTCATGTCGGCTGGCTGAGCCACAATCCGCACTGGAACATTCACGGTGAGCAACGCCGAATCGCTCGTTGCCGCGCCCGCTGCGTTGCTCACGAGCACAGAATAGGATCCGGCATCGGACGTTTTCACCCCCGATAAGGTGAGGGTGGGCGTCGTTTGTCCAGAAACCGGCTGGCCTTCGTACAACCACTGATAATTCAAAGGCCCGCTCCCAGTCGCAACCACGGTGAACGTCACATCCCCGCCGAGCGTTACGGCTTGAGGCACGGGTTGCTGGGTGATCACGACAGGCTCGTTTACAGTCAACCGTGCCGCCGGGCTCGTTGCCTCGCCGGCGAAATTGCTCACGCGCACCTGATAATCTCCTGCGCTGGCCGGTTGAACCGTGTCCAAAACTAACGTCCGGCTGGTTTGCCCCGGCAAGTCGATCCCTTTGAACAGCCACTGATATGAAAGGGGATCCGTCCCGCTCACGACCACTTCGAACGCCGTGCTTTGACCGGCCAACACAGTGCGGCTCTCTGGCGCCCGGCGAATCACCGGCGTCACGCTAACACTTAATTTGGCTTCTCGGCTCCGGTCCGCGCCGGCCTCATTGCGCACGCTCACGGAGTAAGAACCATCGTCAACCAATTGAACGTTCTGAATTTGAAACGTCGGCTGCTGAGCGCCCGAAATTTCTTTTCCGCCGAAGTACCATTGATAAGTGATCGGCTCGGAACCGGCTGCTTTGACGCTGAGGGTGGCGGTGCTCCCTTCCTTCACCAAGAGGTCACTCGGTTGTTCGGTGATTTGCGTCGGAATGATCACTGCCAAATGCGCGGGATTGCTTCGGATTTCCCCCGAAGCGTTCCGGACGATCACCGTGTAATCGCCGGCATTCGACTCCTGAACGTTCTTCAATGAGAGCGTCGATTTCGTCTCGCCAGAAATGTCCTGTCCTTGAAATTGCCATTGGAAACTCAGCGGCTCGGTCCCGTTCGCGCCGACCTGGAAATTCGCAGAGCCGTCCAGAACCACCGCTTGGTTCTCCGGCTGGCGCGTTATGGAAGGCTGAACATTCACGGTCAAGCGCGCCTCGCGGCTGCTGGCCTTGCCGACCACATTGTCGACATCCACCGCGTAAGTTCCGGCCACGACCGGCGCGACGTTGCTCACGATTAAAAACGACTCCGTCGCGCTCGGAATGATCAACCCATTGAATCGCCATTGGTAATGCAATGGCTCGGTCCCGGTAGCCACGACTGAAAATCTGGCAGTGCCGCCCGCGGGGACAGTCTGATCGTCCGGTTCTTGAACGATGGTGACAGGCAAATTCACCGTCAGCCGAACCGGAACGCTGCTGGCGGCGCCGATCGCATTTTTGACATCGACTAAGTATAGCCCGGCATCCGCCGCAGAAACCTTTGGCAGCGTTAGCTTCGATTCCGTCGCGCCAGGCAAGTCAGTTCCGTCACGCTTCCATTGGTACTGGAGAGGCTCGGAACCGGCCGCTTCGACTTCGAAAGTCACATCGCTTCCGATCAGCACACTCCGGCTGGGCGATTGCCTGAGGATGATCGGGACGGAATCCACGTTAACCAAAAACTGTGTCGCGGCCGTTCCGCCCTGGCCATCATCGACAATTAGTTTGATTGTGACAGCGCCTGCTTTCAAGGGGACGCCCAGGTTCACCTTTCGTTGCGCGCCGGTTCCGAGAATTTGAACGCCTGAAACAGGAACAATCTGCTCGTCGGAAGATTGGACGGTGATCCTCAAGCTTTCCGCGGGCGTTTCTGAATCGCCAACTTGAAATGGAATATCGTCGCTCGGTCGTGCCAGAACCAAGTGGATGTCCGCGATCGGCGAGATCGACGGAAGGTCGTTCACCGGGTTCACCGTCAGGTCAATCGACTTCGTCGCTGACAACGGCCCGCCCGCGCCGGTGTTTCCGAGATCGTTCACGGTGATCTGCAGCGTGTCTCTGCCATTAAAGTTTTCAGCGGGCACGAAATGCAATTCGCCCAGAGCAGCATTGAGGGCGTCAAGAGATCCGCCCAGAACCACTCGGACGGTGTCATTCGCGCCATCGACGATGCTCAGTCCATCGATCTTGCCAAAGTGCAGCCGGCCGTTTTGGACAACAAATGCGGCCTGAACTGGCGCTGTCGCTGCATCCGGATCGTGTAAGGAAATCCCATTGAGGACCGTGTCCTGGTCTTCATTCAGCGCCAGCGAACCCGGACTCAGGATGACTGGAGGACGATTCAACCCTCGAACCACCACATTAAACGACGTGGTCGAACTCGCGGCGCCATCGCTAACCTCCAACGTAATGGTCGCTTGTCCGGATTGATTCGCCGCCGGAATGACAATCAGCGACCGCGACGCATCCGAACCCGAAAAAACAACATTTCCCGACGGAATTAAAGTTGGATTGCTGGAGGATGGGGACACCTTGAGTTGGTTTGCGGGTGATTCAGCATCGGCCACCTGAAACGCAATCGGCGGGGTCACGTTATCCTGGTCGATCGATTGATCCGGGATCGCCGTTATGCTTGGCGGATCGTTGATCGGCCTCACCACCACCGTGAAACTCAGCACGCCTTCGAGTTCGCCATCGTTCGCCCGAATCGTTATCACGGCGCTGCCTGATTGGTCCGCAACCGGGATGAGTCGCAGCGTCCGCGAACTTCCACTGCCTCCCAACTCAAGATTCGCCAGCGGAAATAAACTTAAGTTCGAGCTCGCGATCGAGAGCCTCAAGGAATCCACCGGGGTCTTGTCGTCGGAGATTTGCACCGAAATGGGACCAATGGGCGTGTCCTCGTCAGTAGAGAGATCGCTCACCGGGCCGACTTGAGGCGGATGGTTCACCGCGTCCACCGTAACCTGGAATGCCGTCGTCGTGCTGCCCTGCCCGTCGCTGACTTCAAATGTGATTTGCGCCGTGCCAGCGGAGTTTGGCCCAGCCGTGATGGTGAAACTTCGACTCGAGCCGCTCCCGAAAAATTGAATGCCGCTGATGGGAATCACATTGCCATTCGAGGTCGACGCATTAACTGAGAGCGAGTCCGAACTCGATTCGACATCATCCACGAAAAATGAAATCTGACCGGTCGTCTCGCCTTCGTTTAAGCGCTGATTAGGAATAAACGAAATGGATGGCGAATCGTTGACCGCATTCACCCGCAACCCAAACGTCGTGCTGGTCGATAGCGTCCCATCGCTCACTTGCAATGTGATTGTGGTAAGCCCAGACGCGTTTGGCAGAGGAGTGAGTGTGATAGTCCGGTTCCCACTGCTGCCCCCCAGGATAATATTCCCATCTGGAACCAGCGCCGCATTCGATGAATGAGCGGTGAGCTGCAGTTGGCCAGCGGGCGTTTCCAAGTCTGAAATTGTGAACGCGATGGCCGAACTGCTCGAATCCTCGTCGATCGTTAAATTGGAGATCGATGAAATCGTTGGAGCATGGTTGAAGTTCACAGTGCCGTTTTGGTAAACGGCGGTCAAAACATTCGCGGATGCATCAGAGATTTCCCGCGCCACCGGAGTGTCCGCGAACTGAATGACTGTGCTGCTCCCGCTCGTTGAAACAGGAGTGAAGCTCAATTCCAACAAATGGGTTTGCCCCGCCGAAAAGACTTGGCCGGGCGGAAGCGCCAGCGCAAATCCGAGGCGTCCCGAGTTAGCGGAGCCATCGTTGACGTTCAGAACAGCCTGGCTCGCTCCCGTTCCCAACCGCACGCCGTCGTAATGCAACACCGCGGAATCAAAGCTCAAGCTGAAGCCGATTGCGTTTTCATTCCCTTGCGCCGCTATGTCTGCGAAAACCGATCCTTTGACGCCCAGGGTCATCGGTTCAGCCGCAAGACTAACGACGCGCGGCTCGGTCGCAGCTCCGGCGCTGCCTTCGAGCATGATCAACAATGCCGCCGTGGTTAATAACAACAGGAACGAAGGCGCCATCAATTGCGCTCCGCGGATTTTCAAACGCTCAATCATACAAACGTAAAACTCAGGAGTGCGACTGTTGTCTTAGGGCAAGCGCGCTCGGTAAAATTGAATCGGCGAGGAAGCGCTCGTTTCCATCGGAATTTCTACGGACGACCCTGTAAGGGTTAACTCACCCCGTGCCGACCAATGAATCAAATCGGAAGAGCCTTCCAGCAAATATTTCGCCCCCGGCGTTCCCGACAATCGTAAGTTCACGCCGCCGCTCGGCGCCCGGCCGATCAGCTGGAGTTTAGGTTGCGCAAGACCCGCCCCGCTCACGTCCGAAAGCGGTAATGTCATTCCCTCGAAAGTTGCCTGCACAGGATCAGCCTGGCTGTCCACCACGAGTCTATTAACCGGAGCATCGCCAAAGCTGAGCGCGGCTGCTCCAATCGCAGAGATCAAATCGAAATCGATCTGAATGAGTTGGCGGGCGCCCGATGGGAATGTTTTGCCAGCAGGCAAGCTTAACCCCAAGCCCAACGCTCCATCCGCGGCCCGATTTGTGTTCACGAGCAAAATCGCCCCCGCTGCGTCCACGCCGATTTGCGCGGAGCGGAAACGCAGTTGTTCTCGCGGGAAATCCAAACTAAACCCAACAGCCGCTTCATTGCCGAGCGATTGCAAAGCTACGATTACGCTGCGCGATTGCTCTGTCCCGCCAACTCCAGCCACTAGAGACACTCTCCTGCCAGTGGCGCTCTCGCTCTGCAAGCCAAGGCGGGCTTTTCCATTGACTACCCTATTCAGGCCGATCGCCACTGGCGCTCGCGGACCGCCTGCAGCTGTCGCAGGATCCAATCCTGCCGCATAACGGCCTGCTTGCACCCAATCGGCTATGTCCAATTGACCGTCCCCGAGCAACAATCCCGCCGTTCCTTGTCGAGGAGCGCAGTCCGCTCTCATGAATTCATTGGCGTTCGACGTTTGGTCCAAGCCAATCGCGAATCGCCCGATCTGAACCCAATCAACGATCGTGACCTGCCCATTGTTGCTTCCCCCAGGCCTCGGCGAGAGATCCGCTTCAAACCCGCGTGGCAACACCGCGACAGTAACTTCCCCCGTGCCTGTCAGGCCAGTGTCGTCGCTGATGACGTAAGTGAAAAGGTCTGTGCCAGAAAAGTTCGCCGGCGGTTGATAGATAATTGTAGACCCGGTCAATGTGACGGTTCCTCCCTGCGCCGAGGCCGTGGCGACTTCTGCAACAGCTATATGATCGAGCAAATCGGCATCGTGATCATTGGCTAGAAGATCCCCGGTCACGAGCGGCAGCGGCGTTCCTTCGATCGTTTGAAACTGATCAGCGCCGGCCACTGGAGCATGGTCGTCATCGACGAGCGTCAAAACCGCGTCGGCTTGTCGTCCGATCACAGCTCCAGCAGGAGCGCCAGGGGCCAATGTCAAATGGAGGTTGATCGTCTCATCAGGCTCGCTCTCATGATCGTCCTGCAAGACCGAGGTTAAGTCCACCAACTGGAGTAACGCGCGGTCTGGCATAGTCACGTGCAGCTGGCTGGCGGCGTAATCTCCACCCGCCAAAGTGGCCGTGCCATCGGCCAGTTCAATAATTAGGTCGACCGGACCGCTATTGCCATCCGTTCGCGCGATCGTCACTTGCTTGATCGGCAGGCCGGATTCAGTCACGCGAAACTGATCGGCAAAAAACTGGAACGTTCCAGGACGCGTGTCATTTCCAAACACATCGCCAATTGGAGCGTTCGTGATTAGTAAATCGAGCGCGCCGCCTGTGTCGGCTGCCAGCGCATCCGCCGGAGTCAACGCTCCTGCGCCGAGCTGGTTCAGGTCGTCCGTTAATTTCCCTTGGGCCACAACTTGGACTTGTGTGATTTTACGCGCGGCATCAGCACTCGGCGTAACCGCGGCGGCCAAATCAATCCTGTGATTCACTTCCGAGATGATCTGTGACGCCGCATCGAGTTTAGCTGCATCCATGGTCGCGCCGAGGCCGGTGGCGATTTCCTGCAAGAGGCCCTTCACCGTTGCGGCGTTGCTGAGATCCAGGGATGTCCCCGCCAAAATTTTGTCCGCGAGCAATTTCACCAGTTCCTCCGCCATGAAATCACTCGAATGATCTGTGGCTGACGCCAAGAAGGCCGCTCCCAAATCGCGCAAGGCCTCAACTTTCGCCAAACCCCCGAGCACACCCCCAGCCAGCGGGTCGCCTCCGTTTGCCGCGGCAAAAGGATCATACTGCAGAAAATCAATGGACGTATTCAAACCCAGGCTCGACGCCAGCTTCGCTTGCGCTTCCGCCAAAGTGGGCGGCACATCCGGCTTGATCAGCACTTCAGTGATGAGTGTTGTCAGAGGATTGATCACGCTGGAATTGATCGGGGCGAACAACGGGTACCGCTGTGGGAAGCCAGTCGCTATGTCCTGACCACCGATCAGGACCAGGTTGCCTTCGTCCGGTTCCAGGGCGCCATTGCCATTCTTGTCAAAAGCGCTCACTTGCACCGCAAGGGCAAAGCGACCTTGCCCGTCGGTCTGCGCCACAGGCTCACCCGTATCCGGAGTGTGATTGAAATTTGCGTCGAAAAACACGGCGCCACGAGCGATGTAACCGTCGAACGCCACGCCCGCCACGTTCAGCGGCGGCCGTTGCGCAACAGTTACCGAAAACGAAGTGTTGGCGATTCCCCCTTGGCCGTCGCTAACCGTAATCGTGATCGTGCTGTTGCCGGTCTGGCCAGGCAGTGAAGTCACTGTCACCGTCCGGTTGGCGTCACTGCCACCGAAAATAATATTGACCGCCGGAATGACCGCGGGATTAGAGGAAACCGCCGTCAGCGTTAAATTGGCGGAGGGCGTCTCTAAATCCGAAATCACAAATGGAAGAGCCGGCGTCGATTGGCCAGTGAGCAGTTGCTGGTCGCCAATTGTGGAAATCGTGGGCAGCGTATTGACCGCTGCTCCGACTGCAAAAGTTAAACTGACGGTGTTCTGTTCCGCGCTGACGTGACCGCTCGAACTCATTTCAAAGAGCTGATCGGCTGAGTCCGTGGCAACGCTCGCTTGAAAAGATCCCACCGTTGAAGGACTGAAAATGACTTCTCCCGAATTCGTCGCATCCACCGCAAGGTCATTGGAGACGTTGTGCTCAATATTTAAAACCATCGCGCTCGACTGGAGATCTTGAATCGAGATGCGCTCCTTGAACCCTCCAACGGCCGGACCGACTCCGCGATTCGCCGTGCTCCATCGGATGGCGTAATGATTCTGAGCGTCCGGACCTGTTAGAGTTAAGTTCTCCACGCGCAAGTCGGGGTAGTCAGCCAGGGCTATGTGAAAGGTATTATCCGACGCCGTGATATTGTCTCCTTCCAAAACGAACTCACTGACCGTATTCCCCGAGTCGGTCTGCACGATTAAATAGAAATCGCCTTCGATTCCATCGGGCAACTTCACGCTCTTGCTGACAGTATAATTTACTCCGGGATCGAGCGCCCCGGAATGAGGAAAAACGCCCATGGGGATGTCATCTCCATCTCCTAGAATCGTGTTGCGCGAGATCACCACACGATCATCCCAATTGGCCGTCGGCGTGACAACGGAACCGACATTCTGAATAACGAACGAAAAAGGAACAACTTGACCGCTGCGAATTCCAGTCGCGGTCGGCGGTGTCACCGTGACGGCTTGCAAATTTGGAAAACTGATGCTTCCCGTTGGAACAATCTGGACATCGAGGATATACTGGGCCAGCAAACCGCCGGTGGCCTGCCCGCCCCGAACCACCGCGAAGTAGTTGCCCGTTTGGGTGATGTCCACTTGCCCGACACTGTCGAAGGGCCGGCCGCTGCCCGCTTCCACGACATAACCATTCGATCCATCATAAATCGCCACGACAGGGATCAGGTCACTTCCAGCTAGTAGACGTGTGTTTAGAAACACCGTCGATCCGCTCGTGATCGTCCCAAGATTAAAATAATCGAGGTCGCCATTCGCACGGATCGCCCCCACCACGCTCGCTTTCAACGCCCCCTGATCTGTAACAAAACTGAGGGTGTTGCCATTGCTAACCCCGCCATTCTCTTCGACCTCTGTCTGCACCGGAGGCGTGACTTCGGTCACCCGAAACCGATATTCTCCAAAATAGAGGTTATTGTAACTGACCCGGATTAGATACGTGCCTGTCGTGGGCAGCGTCATCGTGGACGACTGGCCAAAACCATTCCCATTGCTGCCGAACTCCGTTAGAACATTGCCATCCGCTTTCAGAATCCGATAAAAAAGGCTGCTCCCCGAAGGTGATCCCGGCGTTTCCGTCGTTAAGGTCAGTCGATCACCCGTTTTGCCGGTGAACTTCCAGTAATCCACATCGTCGGACGTCGCAATGTTGCCCCGGCCAAAACCGACTCTAACCCCATTGCCCAGCAAGTCCTCGTTCAACAACTCAGTGTCATTGCCCAACAGCACGCTCACGTTGCTGCTCCCGTAATTGGCCGTCGCCACATCCATCCTCCCATCCCCGTTGAAATCCCCCACCACCAGCGCAATCGGATTGCTCGGCACAAAATAATTGATCCCTCCCCCTAACCCGC
>ORJL011384471.1_pt1 | contig 23524 bp, 27 predicted proteins | sample 1779941 | NCBI WGS metagenome assembly ORJL01 (sample SAMEA104232317, study PRJEB22302) | groundwater metagenome | biome: forest; feature: aquifer; material: groundwater | place: USA | collected 2011-08-07 | depth 5.8 m
CGCCGACCGCAACGTCCACGCCCGTGCCTACCCCAACCTCCACTCCCACCGCAACGCCAACCACGGCGTCGGCGACACTCCAGCTATCGATCCAGAACTTCCAGCTGCCGAGCATTTCGATAAAGGTGGGCACGACAGTGCGCTGGACTAACCTGGACCAGTCCCCGCATACAAGCACGTCCTACGGCAACTGGGACAGCGGGTACCTCAGCCAGGGGCAGTCCTACCAGAGGGCGTTCACCCAGGTCGGCACGTTTCAGTACCTCTGCAACCTGCACTCCAGCATGACCGGGACCATCACTGTCACCAACTGATTGCTTGTTCAGTCGGGCTCAGGCCTTCGAGGGACCGTACTCCACCACGATCTCCACCGGCGCGTTCCGCGCCACCACCAGCACCAGCGGCTCCGTCCCATCGTTCACCGGCGCATGGATAGCCTCCGGCGGCACGTAGATGAAGTCGCCGGGGCCGATGGGCAGGGCCTCTCGTAGCCCTTCTCCCGTCAAAAACGTCCCCTGGCCGCGCACCACATAGATCGCGGACTCACAGTTGACGTGCCAGTGCGCGCTGGACCGTTGCCCAGGCGCGATGGTGGCGATCCCCAGGTGGATGCCCTGCGCGCCTGTGAGCGCCTGGGACACTCCTTCCAGCCGCGTCATCGCCCCGGAGGACGCTTCCACCCTGCATTCGTCTCGGTGGATCACCTTCACCTGCGCTGCCATGGTCCCCTCCCACGTCGGCGTGTGGCGCGAGTATAGCCACTGCCCTCCGCAGCGTCAAAAACTCGCCCAGCCGTGCAGAGAGCTTCACGAAGGCTTCACGACTTTTCTCTTGTTGGAGCCCATCCGGAGGAATACGATTGACAGCGGCAGCCCGGTAACAGGAGGTCGCGCATGACGTTGGAGAAACTGGACTTCAAGAAGAGCCTCAAGGCCCTGTACACTGCCCGCCAGCGCGTGGAGGAAGTGGACGCGCCTTCTGGACGTTTCCTCGCCATTGACGGTCGCGGCCTGTCGCCGGACGGCAAGGTCTTCGAAGAGGCCGCAGGCAAGCTATACCCGCTGGCCTATACGCTGAAGTTCGCCAGAAAGGCGGAAGGCGGGCAAGACTTCGCCGTCCCGCCTATGGAGGCTCTGTGGTTCGACGGGCCGGACGTGCCCATGGCCCAGTGGCGCTGGCGCATCCTCATCCGCGTCCCGGACGACGTCACCGAAGCCTCCCTCACGCCCATCCGCGCCACGGTCGAGGCGAAGCAGGGGACGGACACGTCCGATGTGCGCCTGATCACGTTCGAAGAGGGGCGCTGCATCCAGACCCTCCACTTGGGCCCCTTCGACAAAGTGAGTGAGGCCTACATGCGCCTGGGCGCCCACGCGGAGGAACACAGCCTGGCCTTCTCCGGCCCCGGCCATGAGGTCTACCTGAGCGATCCCCGTCGCACGGCGCCTGAGAAGCTGAAGACCGTGGTGCGCATGCCGGTGCGCCCCAAGTAGCAGGATGCCCTCCCGCAACACCGTCCGGGCGTGTACACTCCGTCTCAAACATATGGAGCGCAGGCGACTATGACACAGGCTGAGAAAGAGTACACCTGGGACGATCTCAGGAACGCGGTAGGACAGGACTTCTCAGACGGGGACGTGCGGTCCAGCGCGGACCCCGTGGAGCGCGGCACCATCCGCCTCTTCTGCGAGCCCTTCGAGATGGACTGCCCCTTGCACTATGACGACGAGGCGGCACGCGCCTGGGGCTACAGAGGCGTCATCGCTCCGTGGAGCAGCTTGTCCAGCGTCTTCTCCACGCCCCCGTTGTGGCGGCCTGGAGAGCCCTCCCTCTGGAAGAGCGCCACGAGCGAGCAGCAGGGGTGGGGCAACGGCCTCAACCGCCCGCCCATGCCCAAGCTCCCCATGCCCAAGACCACCGTGGGCATGGCGACCGGACTGGAGTTCGAGTTCTTCCTGCCCGTGTACGTGGGCGACCGTTTGCACCAGAAAGGCCGCAAGCTGGTGGACGTCGCCGTAGCGCAAACGCGGGTAGGCTTCGGGGCGTTCGTCACCTTCGAGTCCGGCATCTACAATCAGGATGACGCCCTGGTGGCGCTGCAGCGTGTGGTCCTCTTCCATGGCAACCCGCCCCAGGAGGCACAGCGACCGCCCGCTTGAACCGAGCCCTGGGTGTTGTTGACGTATGGCCACCCCCCACCTACACTATTCCGTGTTGCGCGCACTGAGGATACCGTCCAGGGAGGCCAGAGAAGCTATGGTGGACTGGTCCAAGCAGAGGTACTGGGAGGACGTCAAAGAAGGGGAACAGGTCCCGGGCGTCCTGATCAACATCACGGAAGAGCGCATGGTGATAGCCGCTGCAGGGAACCGGGACTTCAACCCGCACCAGTTTGTGGAGGCCATCGCGCACCAGCACGGCGCTCCGCATATCTTCGCCAACAACGTCTTCATCCAGAGCATGTGGGAGCGGTGCATCCGGGAGTACATCGGCATGGGCGGCTGGGTGAAAAAAGTCGGCCCCTTCCGCATCCGGACGTTCAACATGGCAGGGGACGCCGTAACCACCAAGGGGACGGTCAAGCGCAAATGGCAGGAGAACGGCCAGAACCTGGTGGAGTTGGAAGTCTGGTCGGAGAAACAGAACGGAACGGTGTGCGTGGGACCGGGACCGGTCCTTGTCACATTGCCCACACGCGCGCAAGCGCCCCGATAGACCTGAGAGAACGGTTTCAAAAGGGGCAGGGGAGCCATGAGCTTTCCCCTGCCCCTCCCCTTTGTGCGGCGCTTGGAGCCACGGAGCAGCCATGATCAAGGCAGTCTTCTTCGACCTGTACAACACGCTCGGGCGCTTTGACCCCCCACGGGAGGAGATGCAGGCGCAGGCGATTGAGCGTCTGGGGCTTGTCGCGGACAAGGCCGCGGTCGTGCGGGCGTACCCCATCGCGGACGACTTCATGGCCCAGGAAAACCAGCGTCTGCCCCTGCGGAACCGCTCGCCGGAGGAGCGGGACAGATTCTTCACGCAGTACCAGAGACTCCTCTTGCGCCATGCGGGGTTGGACGTTCCCGATGAGACCGCCCTCCAGCTATTCCAGTCCGTCCGCGCGTTGCGTCAGGGCTTTGTGCTCTTTGACGACGCTTTGCCAACCCTGGCGGCGCTCAAGGCGAAGAGATATGTCCTTGGCCTTCTCTCCAATCTGGATGAGGACGTGGACGACATCACCAGGGACCTGGGGCTGTCCCCGTACTTGGACTTCGCGCTCAGCTCGCGCCAGGTAGGGGTCCCCAAGCCGCATCCCCGGTTTTTTGAGCAGGCGCTGGGCCTGGCCAAGATGACGCCGGAGGTGGTAGTGCATGTTGGCGACCAGTACAGGAACGACGTACAAGGCGCGCGTGGCGTGGGCATCCACCCCGTGCTCTTGGACCGAGAAGGGCATAACCCTGCGCCTCACGATTGTCCGCGCATCTCCACTCTGACCGAGGTCATCGGACTGGTGGAAGAGATGAACAGGGCTGAGAGCACCTGAAGCCACATCTGTAAACAGTGACCACCCCGACTTAGCATCTTGCATAATTCCTGGCTAGCCGAACGCGGCGGCGCAAACAACAAGAGGCCCCCGAACGGGGGCCTCTTGTATTATAATAGTGGGTGCGAACGTTGGAACGGTATTAGCGTTCCGCGGTTCCGCCCTCGCCCGCGATGCTCGCGACATCTCGGACGGCTCTCTCTTCCGGTGCGGGGAAGTTCGGTATTAGACGGCAGAGGCTTCCCCGCACCTGTCGGGATTCCGCTCACGGGGCCTCTGCGCGGTTGCGGTCTTACTTTGCGGCCACCTCTTTCCGCTCGTACTCCTGCAATTTGTCAATCACTTCAAAAACCCAGTTCCGGTCATCCGGTGAAAGTTCTAGAAGGTTCACGGATACTGAGACGGAGACGGTCCCGCCACTTCTTAGTGCCACTGTCTTGGTCGAGCCTTCCTGATGCTTAGGTGCCGTTGTCGGCGCCTTCGATGGATCTGCCTTGGCGTTATTCTCACCAGACTCCCGTGAACCATTGGCTGCAGTTTGCCGCCTACCACGCGTCTTAGAAGCCTTCACACGCGCCTTCTTTGCAATAGCAGAGGGGACTTGCAAGTCGTTCACTTTGGCCCCGTTGACAAAGAAGCTCACAGCCTTGCGATGGGTTCCATCGGTTGTGCCTAGGTACTCCAACGCTTCGTCCACCATCTTCGGTGTCTTGGTAGCCAGGTTGTCAACAAGGTCAGCACCATAGCTCTCCTTGAGGATCTCTCTCATCAACGCCTTGCGATCATTGGCTCCAGCCTGTGCCAATTCAGCCAGACGCGGCAGCGGAGTATTCTTAGAATCAAGGAGCCGCAAAAACTTCAGACCACTCATAAGCTGAGAACCCGTGCTGCCAGCAAATTTCCCAGCCCAGAGACTCCTGTCCAACTGGCTAGGGATTACAGGCATTTCCTTGAGCCAGTCGAGGCAAGTAACGAATGTCGCATAACTGATATACGGTGGAACCAGAGAGTCCTGACCTCCATCGCTTCCATTGCTCGTCATCGTTGTGGCACCCCTTTTCCGAATCAGTTCCAGTGTAGTAGCCAACAGTGCCACAAGTCAAGTGCGGCAGGACAAATTTTGACTACGAACTTTCGTCCGGACTAAGATGCCACTATCTTGTGGGAAGGAGGCTCTAATGTATAGCCGTGGAGACTGGGTATGGGTTCGCGGGGCTGATGGACGCGAGGCCGCTCTAATTGTCTGGGAGGTCCGCCGGAAAGGGTTGCTACTCTGCACACAGATGGGTTTCCAGCAATTGCTTCAGGGCAAGGAGGCCCCCGTGATAGGGTTCCCAATGCATGACATTCTGGGACACACAGAGGCTCAGTCAAAGGCTGCCTAGCCTCCTCAAAAGAGGGGGCCGCGGTCGGCCCCCTCTTTATTTATGGTCGGTGAAGAAGAACTCGCAGGGAGCCCAGGAGTACGTGTACGGGTACAAACTGCACCTTCTGGTGGACTGCGAGTATGAACTGCCGATTGCCGCCAGTATTAGCACGGGGAACGTGAGCGAACAGACGCGGGCGTCTTACGTGCTTCGAGAGGCGCGGTATAGGTACACCAAGTTTCATCCGCGCTTCGTCATGGCGGACAAGGGGTACTCCGGTAAGCCCTTCATGGATTTGGTGCGGCGCCAGTACAAGGCCAAGCCCATCGTGGACCTGAACAGGAAGCACAAGACCTTGCTTGCCAAGAATGGCGCGGACATGAAAACGCTAGAGTGGAAGGCGCTCTACAGCCAGAGAGTGGCAGTCGAGCGCGTCTTTTCACGGCTCAAAGGGCAGCGGTCATTGAACAGCATTAGGGTGCGGCGGCTCCGCAAGGTCACGGTGCACTGCTACCTGTCCCTGATTGCGTTGCAGACAGCGTTCCCGTTGCCCTCCGTCGCTCTAGGTTTTGGGCTGGAACAATGAAAAGGTAATGAAAGAAACTCTTGCAGAACTCTATGACAGCCTTTGCGTCCTCTTGTGTCACCCAGATTTGAGAAGGGTCTCCCCACTCATTGCCGTGGGTCCCGTGTCCGGCAATTGCACCCGCGATTCTCGCATGGTCACCCCAATCCTTCAATGACGGGTGCAAAGCACCTTTGCTCACCAGGTCTGCCAACTGAGTAGGCAGGTCACCTTTCTTTGCCTGGAAGTAGTTCATTGTTTCCTGCAAAGCGCGCCGACACATGAGCGCGCATCCGTTTGGCGCACTGGCGCTATAGCAGAGAAGGGCTTCATCGAACGCAGTCCGTACCTTCTCCGGTAACTCTTTAGGAGCCACCTCGACATTCTTGGGGTATTGGTCGTAGACGGTCTGCCCGTTGTCGCTTCCATTTGCCCGGAAATAGACGATGGCGTTGCAGTTCTGGCATCCGTCAAGAGAAATCTGGCCTTTTTCTCCTTGTTGGCCTCCTCCCGGGGTAGTCGTCCCATCGTGTATGCTGTTCCGCGAAAAGTTCGACACCGCGTGGCAATAGGGGCATAGGCGCGCGGGCATGCTCCCCTCCCAATCTTGGGTTACGGGGAGTGTAGCATTATCGTTGCCGCAATCTCCGCTCATGGTTTTAGACCCCCGAAATATGCAAGATGCTAGATTGTGGCGGGTGGGGCGATACGCTACAATGGCTGCGGTTTTTCCGCAGAACACGTTGACGAGGAGCGCGTATGGAGTGGTGGTATAGGCTGTACGGCTGGTCCCATACCCGGCGTCTTGCCCCCCTGCGGGTATTGCTCATTACGTTCCCGGTCTACTGGGTCGGCCAGCTACTTCCAGTCCTCTTGCGTAAGAGCACGAACGAGATGACGTTCCCCCAGGACGCCATGGCAGGCTTCTTCCTAGGCTTTACCATGGTCATCATCTTTGAGACGCTCCTCACCCTGAGCGCTCCGAAGTACGCAGAGTTGAGAGCGCGTGAGACCGCCGCCCGGAACCCTACAAGAAAGTAGTCCCTTCCGGTGATATCCAGACGTAGAAGGGCGCAACCCCCTGAGTAGAATGGGTACAAAACTCGGATGGGGGTGCCTCTATGCCGGAGATCCTTGGCAAGCGTGTCCGCACAAAGGACCTGGAGCAGTACCTGAAGAAGATCCCGAATGTCTCAGCGGATGCCCTGGAACAGGTGCAGCATCTTCTTCCAACGCGCCGGAAGGCTCCCCGCTTCGGGCTGGTTGAGCTGCTCGTTGTTTTGACCATCGCTCTTGTGATCTTCGGCGCGGCTCGCAGACAGGCGACACACGCGTCTCGGCCCTAAAGAGGCTGGAACGCGCGCCCGGCGGGGCAAGAGCGCAGGCTGGTCCAATAGTTCCCGGTAGTAGATTGCTGTACTACCTATACTCCTGTATACTCGCGGCGGTGAGTCGGCTGTTGGGAGGTGGTCCGTGGATGTCCCGTCTTTCCCTACCTGTCATAAGTGCAAAGAAGGCGTTCTCCTTCCCCTGTCGGATTTCGGTGGGCAGGGCGCGCCTATCCGCTACAAGGCGTGGGTATGCACCAACCTTGACTGCGGTTTCAACATCAAGATCCGCAACGGTGATGTGTACGTCAATGAGCCCATCGCCAGTGGGTCTGCCCACCAGCCGCGCGTAAGGTAGAGCTTCTTCCACCCTTCCGAAAGTTGCACCAGCTACGCTGCCAACGCACTTCTAGGTGGGTTTTGCCTTGAGCCGCCATTCAATGGTACGATAAGGACGTGCTGAGTCCCGCAGGAGTGTAGCTCAGCCCGGCAGAGCAGCGGTCTCCAAAACCGTCGGTCGGGGGTTCAATTCCCTCCACTCCTGCCATCCGGAAGCATAAGGCCCGCGCTGCATCTGCGGCGCGGGCCTTCTCTTGCATCCTCCCGCTCCCTGAGGCTGCGCACCGTCCTTCCACATGCTACCTTTTTATCCGCTCACCGAGTATACTAGGAGTGCTCTGAGACCGACCGGGCGGCTCCTTTCCCGTGTCCAACTGTTCGGCTAGTTGACGGATAGGGCGGCGTTTTGGAGGTCCAGGAGAAAAACTGTGATGATAGGAGCTCCGCTTGAGGATCTTTGTTGGCAACCTAAGCTTTCAAACCACTGACGACGAACTGCTGGCCACCTTCAGCCAGTATGGTCAGGTCACGTCCGCCCAGGTCGTGAAGGACCGCGAGACGAACCGTTCACGCGGCTTCGGCTTCGTGGACATGCAGGACGATGCCCAGGCCAAGGCGGCTATTGCGGCCCTGAACGGGAAGGAAGTCGGCGGACGGGCGCTGACAGTCAACGAAGCCCGCGCCCGCACGGAAGGCGGCCCCCGGGGCGGCCAGGGTGGCGGCTTCCGCGGTGGAAGCAGCGGCGGCGGACGGTCTTGGTAGAAACTCCCCGCTGAAGGTCCTCCCCGCGCACCAGCCGAAAGCCCTGTCATGGGGCACGGTGCGCCAGGCTCTCAGCAGGGTTCCATGCCTGACGACGCGTTTGGGGCCCCACGAATGTGGGGCCCCTTCTTTTATGTTTCCCATCTAACTCAGCCAGCGGTCACACCCTCTGGCTCTAGCGCCTCACATGCTCGCCCGGCTGTCGCCGTTCAGGGCAACGGACGCCGTGTATGCCAGTCCGTCGCCTGTTGATAGGCGTGCGCCACGCGCAGGACAAGGCCGTCCGAAAAACGCCTTCCTACAACCATAAGTCCGATGGGCAGGCCCGCCTGGGTCAGACCGCAGGGGACCGACATCGCGGGCTGACCGCTCTGGTTCATGGGGCTGGTGTACCGGTTCACGGTGGCAAGCGGGCCGAACGCTCCACCCGGTTGTGGGGTGCCCCCCCGAGCGCGAGCGGCCGCGGCGACCTCCGCCGCTGCCTGCTCCGCCTGGACGACAGCAGAGATGGATGGAGCAGCAGTGGGGGTGGACGGGAGGAGGAGGATGTCGAACCCCTCCATGGCCTTCTCCAAAGCGGCGGCCACCTTCTGCGTGTGCTGGAGGCTACGGAGGTACACCGGCGCTGTCGTTGAGGCCCCGCTGATGAGGCCATCCTTGTAGCGGTCGCTGAAGAGCGCCCGGCGCTCCGGTGGCAGCTCTTCCAGGTAGAAGGCGCTCTCCACACGGAAGGCGGCGCGGACCTCTGGGGTGTCCCGCAAGTCGTCCCAGGACTCCAGGTTGACCTCCTCGATCATGGCGCCGAGGGCGCCAAGGACGGAGGCGGCTGCCCGGACGGCCTGAAGCACCTCCGGGTCGAGGCCCGGACCTGGGGAGTCGCTCCCTGTGCCGGAGAGCACGGACGGCGCCAGAGTACTGGCGGGCATGGCGATGCGGAGGCCGGCCAGGGGGCTGCTGAGGCCGGTTGTGAAGTCCTCGTCAGCGCAAGGGGCTGACAGAGGGTTGTGAGGGTCGAAGCCGGCCATGGCGTTGAGGAGCATAGCTGCGTCTTCCGCGGTGCGGGCCAGGGGGCCGATATGGTCACGGGTCCAGGAGAGATAGATCGTGCCGCGCGTGCTGACCCTGCCGAACGTCGGCTTGAAGCCGGAGACGCCGCAGAAAGAGGCGGGCACGCGGATGGAGCCTCCGGTGTCGCTCCCCACGGAGCCGAGGCACAGGCCGGCGGCCACCGCCGCGCCGCTGCCCCCGCTGGAGCCGCCCGTCGCGCGGGCGATGTCCCACGGGTTGCGCGTGGGTCCGTAAAAGGGGTTGAGGTTGCTGAAGCCGAAGGCCATCTCATGCATGCCCAGCTTGCCCAACAGCACGGCCCCAGCGTTGCGCAGCCGACGCCACACTTCGGCGTCCTCCCTAGGGACCCAGTCGGAGAAGGCGCCTGTACCGCCGGTCGTGAGCACACCCCTGGTGGCGACCAGGTCTTTGAGCGCCAGCGGGATGCCGTGCAGCGGCCCCCGGTACTCTCCCTTTTGTATCTCTTCTTCCGCCTGGCGGGCCTGCCCCAGGGCAAGGTCCGCCGTGACCGTGATGAACGCGTTGAGGACGGGGTTGAGCCGCTCGATGCGGGCCAGGAGAGCGTGGGTAAGCTCCACGGGGGAAAGCTTCTTTTCGCGGATGAGGGCGGCGGCCTGGGCGATGGTGAGGTAGGAGAGATCGCCTTCCCTCGGCGAAGGTGTGGGGATGATGTCCGTAAGGGTCGGTGGGGTAGGGACCGTGGTGGGAGCGGGGCCGAGCTCAGACACGCCGTGAAAGCGGAAGGGGACGCCGCGTCCTACGTAAGAGGTGAACGAGGGTGAAGGAGGGACGGTCATGAGCGGCCTCCGATGCGGGACTCGGGCGGGGATACCGCCCCATCCTACAGCATTCGGCATAGGCGCCGTTCCCATTCCTCGTCCGAACGACTGATGGAGCTAAAACGAGGCGGGGACGCCTTCGGGAAGGCGCCCCCGCCCTGGATCCGGTACAGACCCTGTTTCCCCTACATCCAGCCCGAGCTTGGCTGTTGCCGCTTGAAGGCGCCGTTGATCAGGTCGCTGGAGAAGTACTCAGAGGAGACCCCGCCGGTGGCGTAGCGGTGGAGCACCGTGGTGTAAATGGCCTGCAGGGTGGAGGATACCAGGCTGACGACGGCCACAAAGGCGATGGCGGCGATGAGGAAGAGGACGCCCATGGTGGTCCCCAGGGGGCCGCCCATGCTGAACCCGATATAGGCCATGCCGCCAAGGATAGCGCCGCCCACGAGTATGATGACGAACGCAATGAGGCCGACGCCCGCATTGCCGATGACCGCCTCTCCCCACTGGCGCTTGATGATGCCGGCGGAGCGCTTGACCGCCTCGAACCCGCCCACGTTCTCAGCGGCGATGACTGGGATGACGAAGAAGGTGGCGAGGCTCCAGGCCATGCCTACCAGGGACAGGCCGATGCTGGCGATGATCTGGCCGATCCCGCTCGAGCGCTCGCGCACGGCGTTCTCCAGCATCTTCAATATCATACCCACAATGGCGGCGATGATGGCCCAGGAAAGGATCGCGGCGATGCGCTTGTTCGCCTCCCGCAGGCCATAGCGGACAGTGGGGTCGCCACCCGACAGCCGGTGCTGGACGGAGGTGACAAGGGCCACCTGGAAATAGATAGTGACGCCGTAAGTAACGAAATAGAACAGGAACATCAGCACCAGGCCCGATGAGGTGAGCCCGCCTTCTCCCAAAGCGCCGCTCATGAAGCCGATGCCCGCGAAGGTGAGCAACGCCGCAAGCGTGGCGAGCACCGAGAACACCAGGAACACCATAAGCTCCGGGTCCTGGCGCAGGACGTGAAAACTCTGCTTGGCTAGCTCCAGACTCCTGGAAAACGCGCTCATTTCTCACTTCTCCTGTGGGGCAGTATCCGTCTGTCGAGCGGGTCTGTGCCTTCCCTGCCCCGCCATGACGTCCCCGCCCGGCCAGACCCTGGGTCTAGCAATCACAGATTAATCAAGACCGCCGCTATTAGCAATAGACGACGGAGTCTGCTAACCATGTGGTCGTAGAACTGTCCTGCTTTCATGCGCTTCATGACATGATACAGTCAGGGGGAACGGCCATGAGCACACGCAGTAATAGCTTCCATCTCTGCATCGTCGGGTGCGGCGGGTTCGCCAGGGCCCACGCCGCCGCAATCCGTGACATGCCTGGCGTCCGATTTTCCTTTGCCAGCCGGGAAAGGGCGAAAGCTGAGGCCTACGTGCAGCAATTCGGGGGGACAGCCGCGTTCGGGGCCTACGAGGAGGCGGCGGGGTCCGGGCAGATGGACGGGCTGCTCTTCTGTACACCGCATTACATCCACCGGCAAGGATGGGAGCTTGCGCTGGCCCACCGGAAGCCGGTGCTCATGGAGAAGCCCATCGCCACCACGCTGCCGGATGCGCTGGAGATGGCCCGCGCCGCGCGGCAGGCCGGCGTGGCGGCTATGGTGGCGGAGAATGCGCTCTACATGCCCGTGGTGCAAGAAGCCGCCCGGTTGCTGCGTGACGGGACCATTGGACGGTTGCTCAGCGTCCATATCCACGAGGACAAGTGGCAGCATCCAGACGGCTGGCGTCTCTCCAAGGTGAAGATGGGCGGCGGTGCGCTGCTGGACGGCGGCATCCACAAACTTGCGGTGTTGCGGCTTTTGGCGGGAGACCCGCAGACGGTGGCGGCCGTTGCCCATGCAAAACTCTTCCCCGAGATGGAGGGGGAGGAAGGCGCCTCCCTCTGGGCCACCTTCCAGGGCGGTGTGGTGGGGACGCTGACCTATACGTGGAACTCACCGCGCGAGCAGTCCTCACAGTGGTGCGTGATCGTGGGGGACAGGGGCAGGATGGACTTCGAGTTCTATGGCAGCCGGGTGACCGTCCGGTCTGGCGGCGAGGTCAGGACGCACAGCGTAGAGGGAGACCCGCGCGGGATGCGGCAGATGCACCAGGCGTTCATCGACCTTGTGCGAGACGGGACACAGCCTCCCTCTTCGCCAAGGGAGGCGGTACGCGACCTGGGCTTCGCGCTGGCGGCCTATGCCTCCATTGAAGGGAAAGGCAAGGTGGTGACTGTCCATCTGTCCGACCAGTCCAGGTAGGAACGGAAGTGACCGCCTCTCTAGTCCACCGCACTCAATGGCCCGCTGGTGATGTCGCATACCCCGAAACACCCGCGAGGCGGGATGTCGAACCGTCGCCGGCAGGCCACAGGCCTGCCTCTCCGACAACCTTGTCCTATGTCTCCTGGGAGGAGATCACAACAAGCTGCCCTTCCGGTGTCTTGAGGACACGGGAGCGAATGACCGTGCTGTCCGGGGAGATGATCTCGACGTCATAAAGGTCGCCTGCGCCGGCTGCGTCCTTGACCGCCTGGACGACCTCGTTGATGAGAATGATGAGCTCTTCGAAGGTGGTCGCGTAAAAGACGTGGTCCGCGTCCGGATCGCTGGCGATCGCGTTGAGCGTGTTTGTGAAGACCTCGTCAACACCAACGGCAAAGATGCGCGCGCCGGTCGCGGCAGCCGCGGTCTGGATCGCCACGTCGCTGTTGCCCGCATCGTTCCCGTCCGTGAGGAAGACCATGAGGTTGCGGACCTTCGCGCGGTCCCCAAGGCCAGTCGAATATTGGTCTGCCGCGCCATCAAGGCCGGCCACTATGTCAGTTTCGCAGGCGATGTAATAGTCCACATAGACCAGCGCCCCCCCATCGCCTACAGGCAAGGCCGTGCCATTGATGGCCGTCCAGGTGTTGGCTGCGATATCGTACCGCCAGAACGTACCGGTGTTCGCTCCGCGCAGGGCGTAGACATATGTCCCGTCGTAGGCCAGCGCGCCTCCCCCTGCGCCGCTCGTACCGATAGCCGAAGGCGTGGTCGCCAAAGATGCAGTCCAGGTATCGGTGGATATGTCGTAGCGGTAGAACGCGGTGGAGTCGTTCCCCCGCAAGGCGTAGATCGCCCCGGCGGTATAGACCAAGGCTCCCCCGTCCCCTACCGCCGCAGGGGTCGCAGCCATGGTCGTCCAGGAGTTCCCGGCGATGCTGTAGCGCCAGAACGTGTCGGTGTTCCCCCCGCGCAGGGCATAGATGTAGGTCCCGTCGTAGACTAGCGCACCGCCGCCAATCCCGGTCGCGCCCACCGCGGCGGGAGTCGCAGCCAGGGAGGTCCAGGTGTTACTCGTTGTGTCATGCCGGTAGAAACCGGTGTTGTCGTTGCCTTGCAGGGCGTACAGATAGGACCCGGCGTAGACCAGGGCGCCGCCGGTGCCTACTGCTCCCGGCGTGACAGCCTTGGCGGACCAGCTGTTGTCTGGGATATCGTACTGCCAGAAGGTGGTCGTATTCGCCCCGCGCAGGGCGAAGACATATATCCCGTTGTATGCCAGGCCGCCGCCGTCTCCAACGCTCGACGGGGTGGCCGCCTTGGTGATCCAGTTTCCGTTGTTGATATCGTGTCGCGAGAACGTGGTGGCGCTGTTGCCCCGCAGGGCATAGACGTAGTTGGCAGGGTTCACAGCGCAGGTGTTGGTGGAGGTCGTCCTCAGACTGTCGATCCCATCGTGCAGGGCCGTAGCATCATTCGTAACGCCGACCACGGAGCGGCTGAACTTGCCGAATGCGGTCAACCCCATGCGGTAATGTGCCCCCATCTGGGGGAGGTCGAACCCGTCCACAATGGCGTCCGCCGCCTGCTTGTAGTAGACCATCTCGCTGTTGTTGATGCTGGTGGTGACGTCCATAGCCAGCACAATGTCCGCATAGGCGTATTGTCTGAGATAGTCAGGGAGGATAGACGGGGGCAAAGCAAACGTAACGGTCACGGGGACAAGCTCGTCATCACAAGGGACAGTGTAATTGGCGGTAGGGTTGGCCTCGGTGAGCGAGTCGGTGAAGGCCGTGTCGTAACCAATCCTCCACAGGGTGTACTCCATGGCCGCCGAGCCACAGGACATGGACGCGAGGTCTCTACCGGCCGAGCGGACGGAGCGGAGGGAGGTCTGCACGTAGAAGAGGAAGGGAATCACGAGCATCGTGGTGAACATCATGCCCACAATGGCAAGCGTGAGGGCGGTGAACCCTCGCTCGTTCCCCTTCAACCTTTCCCTCAGGCGTGGCATGTCACCGTCCCTCTTAGGCAGACCGGATGTAGAAGTAGTGGCTGACCTGCGTATCCAGGTCCCCCCACTCGCCGCCCGCCGAGCGCAGCGTGAACGTGACCAGGTCCCCCTGGCGGGAGGCGGTGGCGCTGAGCACGTGGCGCCCCACGGTGAGGACCGTGCCGTCGTATGTCCGGCGTAGCTCGGCCCCGATCAGCGCATAGGAGACGAGATGGCTGACGCCCGCTTCCGCATACCGGTCCGTCCACTCAAGAGTAATGCAGGGGTTGGGCGCCAGGGGGGCGCAGTCCACTGCCGGAGCGCCGTCCACAAGACTGACCGTCTTGGCAACGCGAAAGTCCCGGCCCAGCCATTGCATGGCCGTGCGGAAGTCCGCCTCCACGGCAAGCTGAGCCGAGCTGCGCGACGCGATCTTCTGCATCTGGAAGAGCGAGCCCACCAGCGCAGGGCCGACGATGGTCATGACCGCCAGGAACGCCAGCACTTCCGCCATGCTGAAGCCGCCCTGGCCGCCCATACGGCTCCGGATAGCCCGCAATGCGCCTTTCATCGGTTGACCTTGACGCTCTTGATCCGCACCAGGACCACGTCGTCTTTGGATACAGTGACGACGACGTAGCCAAGGTTTGAGTCCGCGCCCATGAAGGCCTCCGCCTCTGCGGTGACGGAGTAGGTGGAAGGCACGGTGACGGTGGGATATGCGCAAGGGGCCGCACAGTAGGCGCTGTTCAACGTGTACTCCATCTGCGAACGGGCGATGTTCTGCGCCGTGGTCAGATAACGGACAGTCTTCATGCCCTTGCTGCCAGTAGCCACACCCTGCACGGCGAAAGAGAGCACGCCCGTCAGGATGCCAATGGCGAGGACGGCTTCCATAAGGAGTCCCCCGCGCTGGTCCCGGAGGAAGCGCCGGGAAGACCTGCCGCTGCGGCCAGCCGCCATAGAGGTGCTCCGACATCAGGTTTGCGGTGAGTCTGCTCCACAACACACTATATTTGCAGGACAGCCTGCAAGCGCCCGTACTGAAGTCCCAGTCCCCCTGCACCTCAGTACCACGAACGTGAAGCAGTGGGTTGGCGGGTCAAAGATGGCCCCCCTCGTCCAAAGGGTATCCCCGCTCCCCGGACCGTTCTGAGCGGAGGTGCCCCGATGCGATCGGGGCGGGGAAGCCAACACCTCCACCAGTCAGGGCGAAGAGCGAGTGGATACCCTTTCGGCCCGCCCCGACATAAACGTCAAGAATACTCAACAGAGGCGTTTTCGCTTTTCCCTATAGACCCTCTTGTACGTTGACATAGGTATCCCCTATAGGTATCCTCAAATTGCCAGCGATCCCGTGGGCGGGACGGTGAGCATTGTCAGTGGACCTTGATATGAGCGTTGCTTGGATCTGTCATGACCGAGACACGCGGACGGCGGGCGCCAGCCCGCACGGCGACCCTTCCCACTCGTGGGGAGGGTTTTTTTGTTGCCCGGAGCGGCAGGCATGAACGGCGCCATCACGGACGTTCCCGGCCTGCGCGTGGGCCACGTCACCGACCTTGAGTCGGCCACGGGTTGTACGGTGGTGCTCTGCCCGGCGGGCGGCGCCGTGGGTGGGGTGGACGTGCGCGGCTCCGCGCCCGGCACCCGTGAAACGGACCTTCTTGCCCCCGGCAACCGCGTGGAGCGTGTCCATGCTATCGTCCTCTCCGGCGGGAGTGCCTTCGGCCTGGATGCCGCGTCCGGGGTGATGCGCTTCCTGGAGGAGCGGGGCGTGGGGTTCGACGTGGGGGTGGCGAAGGTCCCGATCGTCCCGGCTGCAATCCTGTTCGACCTTGGCCTGGGCCGTGCGGACATCCGCCCCACCGCCGAGTGGGGCTATCAGGCCTGCGTTGCAGCCACGGACGGGCCCGTGCCCCAGGGCACGGTGGGCGCGGCCACCGGCGCTACGGTGGGGAAGAGCCTGGGTAAGAACAACAGCATCAAGGGCGGGCTCGGCACCGCCAGCATTTCCACACATGACGGATATGTCATCGGTGCGCTGTTTGCCGTGAACGCCACAGGAGACGTCATTGACCCGGATACAGGGACCATCCTGGCGGGACCGCGCAAGCTGGACACGCGCACCTTCCACAACACCCTGGACCTCATCGCCACCGGGCAGCGCCGGGCGGCTGTCCCCCTGCCCGGCACCAGCACCACCATCGGTGTGGTGGCGACGAACGCGCCTCTCACCAAAGAGCAGGCCAACAAGCTGGCCTCCATGGCGCATGCAGGCATGGCGCGCGCCATCCGGCCATCCCACACCCTGAGCGACGGCGACGCTATCTTTGCCATTTCCGTCGCGGACAAGCCTGCGACGACGCCCGTGGACATGACGGCGCTGGGAGCGCTTGCGGCGCGCGCAACGGAGATGGCGATCATGAACGCCATCAAAGCTGCCACCGGACTGGCGGGTGTGCCCTCGGCACGGGAGTGGACACATGCCGACTAACCGACGTCGGGAGCGCATCGCCATCGGGTTCGTGGGGGCGGGCGTGGTGGGGAGCGCGCTAGCGCTCCGGCTGCGCCAAGCCGGGTACCGCGTGACGGCTGTCGCGTCCAGGACCGTTGCCTCGGCGCAGAAGCTAACGGCCCAGGTCGAGGGGTGCGCCGCCGTGGAGTCCCCGCAGCAGGTGGCGGACCGGGCGGACCTGGTATTCCTCACCGTCCCGGACGACGCCATCCTGGATGTGGCGGACGGCGTGGAGTGGCGGACGCTGCAGATGGTCGTCCATTGCAGCGGAGCCAAGTCGCTGGGGGTGCTGCGCGGGCCGCAACACCTGGGAGCGCAAGTCGGCGCGTTCCACCCGCTCCAGACCTTCTCGTCCGTCCAGGCAGCGCTGGAGAACCTGCCCGGCTCCACCGTGGCCGTGGAGGCAGGGGAGCCGCTGCTCGGCATCCTCAGGGGCATCGCCACCGACCTTGGCGCGGAGTCCGTGGATCTCCCTGCGGAAGGACGGGTGCTGTACCACCTTTCGGGCGTGCTGGCCTGTAACTACATGGTGACGCTGCTGGGCCTGGCGGCGGGGCTATGGGAGGAGTTCGGCCTGACGCGGGAGCAGGGGCTGAAAGCGCTGCTGCCGCTGACGCGGGGGACCCTGCACAACATCGAGACCGTGGGCATCCCGCAGGCGCTCACCGGTCCCATCGCGCGGGGGGATGCGGGCACCATAGAGGCGCATATCAAGGAGCTTGAGGCCAGGAGGCCGGACCTGCTGGCCGTCTATCGCGAGATGGCGCTGCGCACTCTGCCCCTGGCGGAGGAGAAAGGCCGCTTGAGCGCGGAGGCGGCGCAGCGCATCCACACTATGCTGACAGAACGCATTGCAGAGGAGAGACACGCATGAGGCAGATGTTGGGCGGAAAGATCCACCGGGCTACGGTGACCGAGGCCAATGTGGACTACGAGGGCAGCATAACCCTCGACCCCGACCTGATGGACGCGTCGGGCATCCTGCCGTACGAGCTGGTGCACGTGCTGGACGTGACCAACGGCGCCCGGCTGATGACCTACGCCATTGAGGGGGAGCGAGGGGCGCGGGAGATCTGCATCAACGGGGCTGCGGCACGGCTGGTCAACCCCGGGGACACGGTGATCATCCTGAACTACCTGCTCCTGACCGAGGAGGAGGCGCGCCGCGTGAAGCCCAAGGTGGTGTTGGTGGACAAGGAGAACCGGATCGCCAAGATCATGGACAGGGTGGATGCTTACACGTCCTTCGAGGCCCTGTGGGGCGGCAACGTCAGCACGTCGTTGCGGAGTCCGCTCTAGGAGAACGCCCGGCAGCACGTCCCTTCAAATGGACGAAGAGTAGCCGTAGGGGCGATTTCGAGTACCGTTATCTGAGCAGGGGACGGTCCACAGCAAAGGGAGGCTGCGCATGCGTATCACCATCCGCGACATCCAGGATATGAAGCAGCGGGGCGAGAAGATCGCGATGATCACCGCCTATGACTATCCCACGGCGAAGATCGTGGACGAGGCGGGCATCCCTCTCATCCTGGTGGGGGACAGCCTGGGCAATGTGGTGTTGGGGTACGAGTCCACCGTCCCGGTGACAATGGACGTGATGCTGCACCACACCAAGGCGGTGACGCGGGGCGCCAAACGGGCGCTGGTCATAGGGGATATGCCTTTCCTTTCCTACCAGGTGACGCTGGAGGAGGCCATCCGCAACGCGGGGCGCTTCCTCCAAGAGGCGAACGCCAACGCCGTGAAGCTGGAAGGCGGGGTGGTGATGGCGGATACGGTGAAGGCGCTTGTAGACCGGGGCATCCCGGTCATGGGACATATCGGTCTGACGCCGCAGTCGTTCAACCAGATCGGGATGCGGGTGCAGGGCCGTTCATTGGATGCGGCGCGCCGGCTCATTCTGGACGCCAAAGCCCTGGAGGCGGCGGGGGCGTTCTCCATCGTGCTGGAGGCGGTGCCCGCCACCCTGGCGCGGCTCATCACCCAGCAGGTCAGCGTGCCCACCATCGGGATTGGCGCGGGGGTGGACTGTGACGGACAGGTGCAGGTGGTAAGCGACATGCTGGGGCTGTACACAGACTTCGTGCCCAAGCACGCCAAACAGTACGTGAAGCTTGCGGACCTCATCAAGGGCGCAGTGTCCGAGTACAAGCGGGAGGTGGAGAGCGCCGCCTTCCCAACGGACAAGAACGCCTACCGCCTGGACAAAGACGTGGAAGAAGCGTTGACCGCTGACCTTGCGGAGAGGGTCTAGAGCACCTGGACCGAATTGTTGATCGCCAGGAAGGCTTTGCCGCTGCCGTACTTCGGCGGCAGGACACGGACGCACGCGTCCACGCCCGCGCGGTCAATGCAGTCCTGGGTCTTGCGCCGGTCCGCGGCAAAGGCCCCAACGAAGAGGCCGGTCATGGCCACTCGTCGGATAAGCCAGCGCAACTGGTCCGGCTGGACGCCGCAGACCTCCACGTCGGACAAGACTCCTCTTTCGCCCCAGATGCACACCACGCGGGCCGTGCCGTCCTTCCGGTCCACAGCACGGAGGCGGATGCCGACGCACTCGGGCTGGAACACGCTCCTGGAGAACTCCAAGAAGGAGACGTGCAAGGTCTTGTCCTCGGGGGAAAGAGTCTGCGCCTTCGCAAGAAGGCGGTCTATCTCCGTCAGGACGTCTTGTCGGGTCTTCAAGGCTTTCATAGTCCATCCTGATGCGCCTGCCAACCTGGGGCGGCGCTCACTATCCGCTCACCACGCCTGCTACTGTATCCGGAGGGGCCGCCGCTATCAGGCCCCGACCCGTAACAGGATTGTAACTCTTTCATAACGAGTCGTTTAGTCCTTTTTCATGGGTACTTTGAACCTATTTTGGGCGATTTTCCCCTTGCGCAGGCATGAACTCATTCAATATTGGACCAAGTCCGAAGTTTTTGTTCTAGTGCTGTCGTACTATTCTCCGGCGTTCCTAGGTCCTATGCTGCGCTCAGTTCCAGCATGACGGAGTGTGTACCATGACTCGGCATAGCAACACCGGCAGCCGCATGATGACCCGCGACGTGGACACGCCAACCGAGACCTCTGCGCATCATGTCCGGGGGACGGCCTTTCTGGACAACAACCGGAGGCTCCTCCAGGTACGCTATCCCAATCAGTGGGTGGCCGTAGAATCGGAGAGGATCCTTGGGAGCAGCCCGAAGTTGGAGCTCTTGGTACGGACGCTGACGGACATGCACGCAGACCCGCAGACCGTCGTGCTTGAGTTCATAGCAAGCCCCGGGCCGAGCGCGAAGCGCGAGGCCGCCCGGTCCTTATGATGGAGACGTAGTAAGTATTCCGGCGATGACGAGGGGTGCGCTCTTCAGCGCACCCCTCTTTCTTCATGGGGAGCAGTGCTGAGTGGCAGACCGGTGAAAGGCGCTCGCACACACGACGGTGACAATGTTCGCGGCTGCGGTCCCTTCCACGTGGTCCCCGAACTAAGGTGGGGTCAGGCGATCCTTCTGCGGGGCCTGGCAAGGGCCAGCGCCTCGCGGATGTCTGCCTGGCGGACCGGCTTGGGCAGGATGACGTCCACGCTGGCAGGCTTTTCACCGTCGGAAAGCATGATCTCACCGAGGCCGGTCAGGAGCAGGACCGGCGTCTGCGGAGAGATCCCCTTGATCCGCTCGGCAAGCTGGTCTCCACTCATGTCGGGCATGGCGCGGTCCATGACGACGAGGTCGTAGACGCCCTTTTGGAACTTCTCCCAGGCCTCGCCGCCGCTTGAGGCCAGGTCCGCCGTGTGGCCCTCCGCGCGGAGCGCCTCTTGCAGATATCGCCGTACGACAGGGTCGTCATCCACGGCCAGCACATGAAGATGAGGGGCTGCGGCCTCCTCCAGCTGCATGGCAGGCCCGCTGGAGCGTGTGCCCTCCTTGCCAGCCGGCAGCCAGAGGGTGACCGTGGTCCCCTCTCCGAGGGCGCTGTCGATCTGGATGGTGCCCCTGTGCCGCTGCAAGACGCCCGCGACCATGGCAAGCCCCAGTCCGGAGCCCATGCTGCCCTTGGTGGAGAAGAAGGGCTCCAAGCAGCGGGCGCGGGTCTCCTCCTCCATTCCGACGCCGGTGTCGTCCACTGCGATTGCCACTCCGTTGTTCAGAGCGCGGGTACGGAGACGGATGACGCCGCCAGCGGGCATGGCATCAATGGAGTTCATGACCAGGTTCATAAGCGCCTGTCGTATCTCCGACTCGCTGCCCTGGATAGGAGGGACCTCCCCCAGGTCCGTTTCCACTTTGATGTTGATGCCGGCCAACTGGGCCTGGTTGCGCCAGCGCGGCTCGGCAAGGGAGACAGTCTGCTCCACAACGCGGTTGACGTCCACCTTCTGCCCGGCATCGCCATCTTGCCGGCGGTAGTACTCACGCAGACGCCGCACGATCTGGGTGGCGTCCTCTGCTGCCATGAACAGCTTGCCCAGGAGCTCGATGGTCAGCTTCCTGTCATCCAAGAGGTCCGGGTTGGTCAGAAGGAGGTCTGAGAAGCCCAGGACTGGGGTGAGCGCGTTATTCAGGTCATGCGCAATGCCGCTCACCATCTGGCCGAGGGTGTTGAGGCGCTCCTGCTGGACGCGCACCGGCTGGGCCGCCAGACGTGTCAAAGCATCCTGCAGGCGCTGGTTGGTGTCTATGAGCACATCCTCCGCGCGCTTCCTATCGCTCACATCCCGCGAGGTGCAAATGATCTGAGTGACCACCCCCGTACCGGGACCGCGCAGAGTCTTGCCGTTTGTCTCAAACCATGTGTAGCCGCCATCCCGTCTCCGGATCCGGTACATGACGGTGACGTTTTCTCGGGCCTTCAGAACATGGCTGTGCGCTTTTTGTATGCGGGCCACGTCCTCCGGGTGGAAGAAGTCATACATGGACCGGCCGACAAGCTCATCCGGATGGTACCCTAGGAGGTACGCACAGGAAGGGGAGACGTACGTGTACACGCCATCCGGTGTGTGGGTGGAGACGATGTCGATGGAGTTCTCAGCCAGGAGCCGGTAGCGGGCCTCGGAGTCCCGCAACTCCCTCTCCAGCTCCATGCGATTGGTGGTGTCCCGCGTGATGCCGACGATGCCCACGGCGTCACCGCGCTCCCCCCGCAGAAAAGTGAAATGGACTTCCGCCCAGATCGGATGGCCGTCCTTGTGCCGGAACTGGAGCTCCAAAGTGCGCGAGCGAAGGGGGTCGGCCTTGGGGTCCATCGCCTCGCGGACAAGCTCTTCCTTAAGGACCTTGTCGGCCAGCCGCCACGAGTCAGGCGTCAGGACGTCCGTCAGGGTCTTGCTCTTGATCTCTTCCGCAGTAAAACCGCGGACGCGCAGGACGGTCTGGTTCACGTATACATAGTGGAAGTGCAGGTCCAGAACCCAAACAACGTCCGGAAGGCTGTCCAGCACACGCCTGCTAAGGCCATCCCTCTCCGCCTCGTCATGGTCTGGAGGCGCATCGTCGCTTTCGAAAATCCAGGCCGCGTCCTGGCCGCGCTCGAGTCCGCCCATGGCTATTTGCTCCACAACAGAGGCTCATCACGAGCACTCAAGGTCGAGGTTTGTTAGAAGGTCATAACCAAGTTATATTCGCAGTTTACCGTTTGCCCATCTTGCGAACATCACCTTAACCCTCTAGTCTCTTTGAGCGTTTTTCCCTCCGAAGGGCGCACAATCTAGACAAAGACGTTTAGGCTGAGCAGGTCACCTGTTTCATTAGTGTTTTCTCTTAGTGGATGATGAGAGGACCAAGGAGGCTGTATGGGCCTGTCAGCGCGGGGACAACAGGTCCTCATAGGACTGCTCTTGGCAGCTACCCTGGCTCTGGGGGTCTATGCCTACGGCTTGCAGTCGCGCCTGGACGCGATAGCCGGGCAGATGGAACTGCAGTCTGACCGTCTGGCAGAGCTTACGGAGGCGGCGGGAACGGACGGTCCAGTGGCTGACCAGCTGCGTGGACTGCGGGAGAGCGTGAGCGCGCTACAAGGGGACTGGACCGCGGTGTCCATCCAGCTTGGCGCGAGGGCCTCGACGATGGCGGCGCAACTGGATGCCCTGGGTGCAGTCCTGGGCTCTGAAGCAGGCCCCGAGCCCGGCCTCCTGGCGCAGGTCCGGGATGCGCGGGCGCGACTGAGCGATCTCCAAGCGCAGATCGCGGCGGCGGACGCCATCGGCCTGCGGGACGACGTTGCGCGCCAAACAGCCGAGGTGCAGGCGCTCTCCCTGGCGCTTGGCAGGGTGGAGGCGGAGACCAAAGCCATCCGGAACGCGGCCTCCTATGCCATGTTCGACCCCCCTGCCCTGTACGAGAAGGCCAAAGGCAGCGTGGTCACGGTCTATGTTGACAGCACGAGCGTGGGCTCCGGCTTCGTGCTAGGGGAGGAGCGGCGCTTCGTGGTGACGTCATGGCACGTGCTGGAGGCGGCCTACCCCCAAGGGAACATCACCATCTCCGTCCAGACGTATGATGGCTTCCGCACCACCGCGCGCTTCGCCCGTACCGCCAAAGAGCATGACCTTGCTCTCCTGGAGCTGGACATGGCATTGCACCAGTCGGACCCGCTGCGCCTGGCCGATGCGAGCAGCCTCGTGGTGGGGGAGCCTGTGCTGGCCATCGGCAACCCGCTCCTGTTCCAGTGGTCCGCCAGCACGGGGGTCATCACCCGCCTGAACCGCATCCCGCAGGGGATCTTCAAGGACGCGCCGTGCAAGAACTGTCCCAACCTGGTGCAGTTCGACGCCGTGATAGCGCCCGGCAACTCCGGCGGACCGCTCCTGGACACGCAGGGGAACGTTGTGGGGATCGTCTCCTTCGGCGCGTCCGACAACGAGATCAACTTCGCGGTCCCTTCCAACTTGATCCGCACCCTGATAGATTCCATCGTGAAGAACCCTTAGCGGGGACACGGGAGGGGCCGTCATGCGCGTTATCACGACCATCGCGGAGTTCCGGCAG
>ORJL011591848.1_pt1 | contig 23512 bp, 15 predicted proteins | sample 1779941 | NCBI WGS metagenome assembly ORJL01 (sample SAMEA104232317, study PRJEB22302) | groundwater metagenome | biome: forest; feature: aquifer; material: groundwater | place: USA | collected 2011-08-07 | depth 5.8 m
CTCGCCGAGCTACGGCAAGCCGCTCTCGGTCCCCCAGGGGATCATCGCCCTGATGACCCGCATGGGCATGAAGGTAACCCTCGCCCATCCCCAGGGGTACGACCTCCTGAAGGAGCCGCTCGAGGCGGCGCGCCGTTTCGCTTCGGAAAGCGGCGGCTCGTTCCAGGTGGTCGGCTCGATGGCCGAGGCCTTCGACGGGGCGGACGTGGTCTACCCCAAGAGTTGGGCGCCGATCCACGTGATGGAACAACGCTCGCAACTGCTGCGCGCGGGCCAGTCGGCGAAGCTCGCCGACCTCGAGAAGGAGTGCCTGGCCAACAACGAGCGCTTCAAGGACTGGGAGTGCACGGAGCCGTTGATGCAGCGGACCGCGGGCGGCAAGGCGCTCTACATGCACTGCCTGCCGGCCGACGTGTCCAACGTCAGCTGCCGCGAGGGCGAGGTGGCGCAGTCCGTGTTCGAGCGCTACCGGCTCGACACGTATCGCGAGGCCGGCCCCAAGCCGTTCGTCATCGCCTCAATGATCCTGAACACGCGCTTCGCCAGCCCCGCGGCGGCGCTGCGACGCAGCCTGGACGCGAATCTGCCGCGGCGGCGCGGGTAAACAATTCAGTCCCGGGAATTGTCGCGGCGCGCGAGGATTTTCGCCGTTCCCGTTCCCGTTCCCGTTCCCGCACCCAACCGTCGGGACCGGGGACGGGAGCGGGAACGGGTTTGGTTGCGGCCGTCCAGGCCGCGCTAGTAGGACCGCCGTCCAGCGGCGGGATCCCGAGTGCGTCCCGGCCGCCGTGACCCAGCGCCCTGCGGAGCTTCTTGACGAAAGGCCCATCATGGCCATCGACCGGCTCATCGTCCTGGCGATCGGCGGAAACTCCCTGATCCGCGATCCCAAGCACAAGACCGTCGCCGACCAATGGGATGCCACCCGTCTCACCTGCGCACACATCGCCGGCCTGATCCAGGCCGGGTACGATGTGGTGGTGACGCACGGCAACGGACCCCAGGTGGGCTTCATCGTGCGGCGCTCCGAGCTCAGCCGCCACGAGCTGCACGAGGTGCCGCTGGATTCCTGCGGCGCCGACACGCAGGGGGCGATCGGGTACATGATCCAGCAGTGCCTGGCCAACGAGTTCCGCCGACGCGGAATCGCGAAGACCGCGGCGACCGTGGTCACCCAAGTGGAGGTCGATGCGAACGACCCTGCGTTCGGCAAGCCGAGCAAGCCGATCGGCTCCTTCATGGACGAGCCGACGGCGCGGGCGCGCGCAGCCCAGGAAGGCTGGTCGATCGCGGAGGACGCGGGCCGCGGCTGGCGGCGTGTGGTCGCGAGCCCGAAGCCCAAAGCGATCGTCGAGATCGACGCCATCCGCCGGCTGATCGAGGCGCGTTGCTCGGTCACCGCAGTCGGCGGCGGTGGCATCCCGGTGGTGCGCGACGCGAACGGCGACCTGCGCGGAGTCGATGCGGTGATCGACAAGGACCACGCCTCCGCGCTGCTCGCCCGCGTACTCGCGGCCGACCTGTTCGTGATCTCCACCGGCGTCGACCGGGTGTGCCTCGACTACGGCAAGCCGACGCAGCGCGCGCTGTCGCACCTGACGCTCGCAGAGGCCAGGCGCCACCTGGCCGAGCGCCAGTTCGCGCCCGGCAGCATGGGGCCGAAGGTGGAGGCGGTCATCGACTTCCTCGAGCACGGCGGGCGCAAGGCGATCCTCACCGTGCCGGAACTGCTCCAGGAAGCGGTCGCCGGCCGGGCCGGCACGGTGATCGAACAAGGGGAATGACCCCCCCTCGCCGGGGCGTAACGGACGCACCGCTCACTTTCCCAGGATCGCTCGCGCCGCCGGCGAGTCCTTCATCGGCAGCGTCGTGCGGCGCACGCCGTCGTATCGATAGAGCGCGTTGGCCACCGCCCCGGCGGTCGGAACCAGGCCGATCTCCCCCACGCCCTTCGCCCCATACGGTCCTTCTGGCTCCTCGTCCTCGATGATGATCACCTCGACCTCGGGCATGTGGCGCGCCCGCAGGATGCCGAGGTTGCCGATACGCAGCGTCTTCGGCACGCCGTCCTCGCAGGCGAACTCCTCGGTGAGGGCGTAGCCCAGGCCCATGTGCACCGCCCCTTCAATCTGCCCTTCCACCAGCATCGGATTCAAGGCCCGGCCCACGTCGTGTGCCGCGATCACCTTCTTCAGCCGGCCTTCGTCATCGAGGATCACCACCTGCGTGGCAAAGCCGAACGTGGTGTGCGTGATCGGGTTTTCGACCGGCGCCCCGAGCGGCGAGGTGTTGTCGATCTTGAACTCGCCCGTGTACTCCTTGCCCACCAGATCCGCCAGCGTGTGGCCGCGCTTCAGGTCCTCGGCGAGCTGCTGCGCGGCCCGGCGGCAGGAGTTGCCCGCAAGCAGCGTCCCGCGCGAGCCCGTGGTCTGGCCGCAGCCGAGCGGATGGCGGCTGTCGGCGCCCACGCTCACCTGCGACGGCCGCAGGCCGGTTTCCTCGCACACGATCTGCGTCAGCACGGTGTACAAGCCCTGCCCCATGTCGGTGAAGCCGTCGTACACCGCCGCGCGCGATCCGGTCTCGATCACGATGCGGGTCCGGCCGAACTCGATCGCCCCGTTGCCGATGCCCGAGTTCTTGATGCCGCAGGCGATCCCCGCGTATCTCGCACCGCGATACGCGTCGCGCACCGCGAGCAGCGTCTTCTTCAGGCCGACGCTCTTCTTCAGCACCTGCCCGGAGCACCAGACGGAGCCGACCTCGAGGGCGTTGCGCCAGCGGATCTCCCAACCGTCGATGCCGACCTTCTCGGCCAGCATGTCCATCACGCTTTCCATGGCGAAGTGGGCCTGGTTGGCGCCGAACCCGCGCATCGCCCCGCACGGCGGGTTGTTGGTGAACACGGCGAGCGCCTCGATGTCCACGTTCTGGAGGTCGTACGGCCCGGTCGCGTGCCCGCCGGCGCGCTCGATCACCTTGGCGCCGACGGAGGCGTACGCCCCCTTGTCCCCCACCATGCGCACGCGGGCGCCGGTGAGCTTGCCCTGCGCGTCGCAGCCCACCGTGTAGTTCATGCGGATCGGATGCCGCTTGGCGTGCATCCGCATGCTCTCCTCGCGGGTCAGCGTCAGCTTCACCGGCCGCTGCGCCAGCACGGCGAGCAGCGCGGTCTGGCCCTGGATCACCAGGTCCTCCTTGCCGCCAAAGGCGCCGCCCGGCGACCGCAGAATCGTGCGCACCCGTTCCTCCGGCCATCCGAGACAGGCGGCGATCTGGCGGCGGTCGTCGTAGATCCCCTGGCCCTGGGTGTACACGAGCAGGCCGTCTCCATCCGGGACGGCGAGGCAGCTCTCGGGCTCCAGGAAGCCGTGCTCGATGCGCTGGGTCTGGAACGTCCCGGTCACGACGTGCGCCGACGCGGCGAGCGCCGCGTCCACTTCGCCGCGATGCACCACCGAGCGGGAGAGCAGGTTGCCTTCAGGGTGCAGCCGGGGCGCGCCCGCGGCGAGCGCCTCGTCGGTGCTCGTCACCGGACGCAGCACCTCGTACTCCACCCGCACGGCCTGAGCCGCCTCGCGGGCCGCGGCGCGCGAACTCGCGGCTACCGCCGCGATCACGTCGCCGACGTAGCGCGTCTCCTCTCCCTCGGCGACGAACAGCGGCCAGTCCCTGCGGATCAAGCCGTGGCACCGCTCGCCCGGCACGTCGCGCCAGGTCGCCACCGCCGCGACGCCGAGCGCGCGACGCGCCGCCGTCGTATCGATGCGCACAATCCGGGCGCGCGGGTGCGGCGACAACACGAGCGCCCCGTAGTGCATTCCGGGCACCCGCAGATCGTCGATGAATTCGCGCGCGCCGAGCGCCAACTCCTCGGCGCCCTGCCGGCTGCAGCGCTCGCCGATGCGGCCGGCATCGTCGATCGCGGGCAGTGTGCCGTCCCTCCAGACGGTGCCGGCGTGGGCAATCGCGTCGATCACCTTGACGTAGCCGGTGCAGCGACACAGGTGCACGTTGAGGCTCCGGGCGATCTCGTCCCGGCTCGGCCCAGGGTTGCGGTCGAGGAGGGCCTTGGCCTGGACCACGATGCCGGGAATGCAGTAGCCGCACTGAAGCGCGCCGCGCGATGCGAAGGCGCGCGCCAGGATCTCCCGCTCCCGCTCCGGGATGCCCTCGAGCGTGGTGATCGCCTTGCCGGACGCGCGCTTCATCGTCATGGCGCACGACATCTTCGGTTCGCCGTCCACGAGCACGACGCAGCAGCCGCACTGGGCCTGCGGCGCGCAGCCGTTCTTCGGCGAAACGATGCCCAGTTCGTCGCGCAGCACGTCGAGCAGCGACGCCTCCGGCGCGCACCCGATGGTGCGATCGACGCCATTCACGCGCAGGGTGATCGGTTCATCCATGGTAGTGGCCTCGAAGATGCTGCCCGGCCGCCCCGCCGGCTACCGCAGGGCCGGCCGGCGACTTCGCCGGTGCGAACGGAACCGGGTCCAGCGCCACGCGACACCGACGCGCAGCCGGGGTGATTCCCCGCGCCTCGGTCCCGCGTGGCCCTGGTCCCTCCGCTGCCTTGGAGTGCAGAATGATTCAACCCTTTCCGCCGTCAGCGCCGGCTGCCGAGACTGGACGTCAGGCTGGCACTGGGGTTGACGCGTTCTGCGTTCCTACCTCGCATTCACAGTATACATCCGCCGAACGAGTCCGCGACTCACCGATTCACCGCCAGCACGCGTTCACGAAATGTACCTCGTCGGGATTCCGCATTCCTTCGAGGATCGCGCGCATGGCGCAGTAATGCTCCAGGTCGAGCGCATGTCCGTCGGCCGCGCTGGGATCGACCTCCATCCGCCGTGGGTTGCCGTCGAATCCGTCCATTTCGCACGTGACCAGTCCGTCATCGAAGCGCGCCATGCCGGGCCCGTGCGGCACCCTCAGCCGGTACTCGCACGCGTGAATCCGTCCGACCATGCTCCAGCCTTCGGCGTCCTTCTCGATGAAGAAGCCGTCGTGCGTCCGCCAGCGCTCGAACGACTCGCGGGACCCGAACATCCTGGGCTTCTGCAGGTACGGACCGCCGGTTTCCGGGCAGAAGGTATCGCAGTTGCCGCATTCGTTGCACGCGTCGGCATAGCAGGCGATCTGGTGGCCGCGCGCGATGCGGAATTCGCGCGGTTCGCCCGCGATGGCACGCCCGCCCGCCACCGTCAGGCGCACCCAGGTCGCCGCCACCTCCGGCAGCGTGTACCGGAAGACCGCGTCGTTCGGGCAGACCGGGATGCACTTGTCGCAGCTGATGCAGTCGAACAGGACCAGGCGGCTGTCAATGCGCCGCGGCACGGCCCGGTTCCGCGCCGCGCCGTACCGCGGATCGCTGCGCGTGGACGCAACCAGGTCGGCCGTGTTCCCCACCCCCGCGAGTGCGCGGGCGCGATCCCGCAGGCCGGACAGGTCGGCCAGGAACTTCGCCGTCCGCGGGTGGTCCCCCCAGCCCGCGAGTGCGTCGCGGGCCTCGGCACACTCTTCGGCCAGGGCGTCGGCGAGGTCCGCGCGCGTCACGGTCAGCTCGCGGCCCAGTCGATCGACGGTGACGGCGAGCGCCCGCTCCGCAGCGCGGACGGCACCCTCGGGCCAGGCCGCGAGCGGGACGACGCTGCTGCCACGGCTCGCAGCGTCCCCCGCGGCCCCGCGCCAGGCCGGGGGCGAGGCGACGCACCTGCCTCGGCTCGCGACGTCCCCCGCGGGCGCAGGCGGAGCCGCGAGCGCGGCGAGGATGGCGCCCCCAGCCGGCTCGACGCCGGCCCCGACCCCGTAGCGCCTCCGCAGCTCGGCGGCGGCCTCGTCGATCGCCACGGCGCCGTGCCCGCCCGCCTTGATCACGTAGTCCGGCACATTCTGCACTCCGAGGGCGCGCATCCGCTCCTCGAGCCGGGCGAGGTATTTCGGCAGCCGCGAATACCCGCCCGGCCGCAGCAGATCCGTGCACGTGGTCACCGGCACGAGATCGAGCGCCACCAGGCCGGGGAAGTTCTGCGCGTCGGCCCCGGCGGAGAAGCTGATCGGCAGATCGGGCCCGAACTGTGCCCGCCACAACTCGACACCGTGCAGAGCGATCACGTGCAGGGGCTGGCCCGAGAGGTAGACCACCGCGTCGCGGAACGCATCGCCCGGGTTGAGCACCTCGAGCGTGTTCGACATCTTGACCCCGAGCCGCCGTCCGCGGGCGCGCGCCGTCTCCTGTTGCCGCCCGATCATCGCCGCTGCGGCTTCGAAGCCGAGGTCCCGTTCGAACGCCACGGGATTCATCTGGAGGTCGCGGTACCCGAGCACGTCGTGCAGCAGCCACTTTGCCCGCTCGCGGCCGATCAGCGTGGGGTTCATTTTCACCACCACGTCGAGGTCCAGCTCCGTGAGCAGAAAATGCACGATCGACTCGATCTCGTCCGCGGGACAACCGTGGAACGTGGAAAGCGTGACGTTGTGGGCGAGGTCCGCGGGAAACGGCAGCTCGCGCCAGCGCGCGTACCCGTCCGGGATGCGGGCGCGAAAAGCCTCGACTTCGGCGCGCGCGTCCTTCATCCGCGCAACGAAGCGGCGGATCGCGTCGCTGCGAATCCCCTCCAGGCCGTAGCCCAGGCTGAGGTCGAACTGCACGGCCCCGCGCGCGCCTTCCGGGCGCGGGCCGGCAACGCCGGCGGCCGCGAGGATCTCGATCAGCATCGCCCCCTTGACGTACTCGCCGAGCGATTCCTCGATCCGCAGTTCCTGGGACCACTCGACGTTGTACCCCAGGTTCGGCACGTGGATGCACGGCCGCGCAATGTTCAGACGGTCGTTCACCTGCACCGTCTTCAGCTCGAGCACGCGCCCGCCACCGAGCCACGACAGCACCAGGTTCTGCGCCAACTGGGTATGCGGCCCGCTGGCCGGCCCCACGGGGGTCCCGGCCGCGCGTCCCTGGAACTGCACGCTGGTGTCGAGCGCGGGATCGGGGCGATGGAAAGAACGCTCGGGCAGGTCGAAGACGCTGCCCGCGTGCGCCCATTCCTCGAGCGCGCGCCGCACGAGCACTTCGAAGGGAATCGGAGTCAGTTCCGCCATCGCAGGGAATCCGGAAAAATGCCAGGTCCACTGGCCCGGCCAGGACCCACCGGCCGGCGCCATCCACGATCATGATCCGTTCCGGCTACAACTCGCGCATCCTCGCCCACAGGCGCACGGCTTCCGCGCGCGCGCGCTCCTGCGCGCGGGCCGCATCCACGTTGACGAATCGACGGTCGCGCACCACGAAGGCGCCGCCCACGATCACGCTCGACACGTGGCGCGCCTCCAGGCCGAAGAGCAGGTGGCCCGCGAGGTTCTCCCCCGTGATCGGCGTGGGCGGGTCGTAGTCGAGCACGGCCAGGTCGGCGACGCACCCCGGCTGGAGCGTGCCGAACGCCCGGCCGAAGCGCTCCGCCGCGAGCTCCTGCCCCGCCTGCAGCATCCGCAGGATGCGCGCCGGAGCGAGGCCGGCCTTGGCATCCTGCGCCTTGAAGAAGGCGAAACGCGCCTCGGCGAACAGGTCCGCGCCGATGCCGTCGGTGCCGAGCGCCGTACCCTCCGGATAACTCGCCGCCGGGGCATAGCCGACCGCGTTGTTCATGTTCGATCGCGGGTTGTGCAGGAACCGGCAGCCCGCCTCGGCCGCCGCGCGCATTTCGCCCGGAGCAAGATGCACGGCGTGGGCCAACAGCGCTCGCGGGCCCAGCACCCCCGACTCGCGCAGGCGCTCCAGCAGGCCGACGCCCCAGCGCTCCCGGGTCACGCGCTCGTCCACCGGGTCCTCGGCCACGTGGATATGCACCCCCGTGCCGAGCTCGCGCGCCAAGGTCGCGCACGCCGCCAGCGTCGCGGACTCCAGCGTGAACGAAGCGTGCGCCCCGACCGCGAGCCGGAAGCGCCCGTCGGTCGTCCACCGGCGATGCTCGGCCAGGCCTTCGTGAGCCTGCTCCGCGCCGCCCCGGTCGGTGACTTCGTAGCACAGCACGGCTCGCAGCCCGACTCCGGCGACGCCGCGACGCACCCGCTCGAGCGAACCGCGGATCGCCGACGGCGAGGCGTGATGGTCGACCAGCGTGGTCGTGCCGCACGCCGCCGCGTCCAGGGCGCCGGCGAGCGCGCTCGCCTCGACCCCATCCAGATCGAGGGCGCGGTCGAGTCGCCACCAGACCTGGTTCAGGATGCCGCGGAAGTCGCGCGGAGCCGGCTCCGGCGGCGGCATCCCCCGGGCCAGCGCCGAGTACAGGTGCGTGTGGGCGTTGACCATCCCCGCGATCACCACGCGCCCCGCCAGGTCCACCACTTCCTCGCCGGCGACCGGGGCCAGCTCCGGCCCGCGCGCGACGATCGTGTCTCCGGCGATCCGCAGGTCGGTCCGCTCAGCCGAGGCTGGATGCCAGACGACCGCCGTGGCGTTGCGCAGCAGCATCGGATCGTGCTCCGTCGTGCATGAGCCCTAGACGATGGTCGCATCCCGTCGTCGTGCTTTGCCCTTGCCCCTGCCCTTGCCCTCTCTCGTCGGGAAGCGGGCAAGGGCAGCGGCAGGGGCAAGGCGGTCCGTTTAGCGCTAATGCCTAGTCACGTGCTCCGTGAATCCGTCTCGTGATCGCCACGCCCGGCCGTGGCTGTGTCTGAAGTCTCCTTCGGTCGCCGGACGGGCGGCGCGGCCGAGCCCCTGCCGCGAAGATTACCCACCGGCAACATCGTCGCGCTTTCGACGATCTTGCGAGGAATCACACGCTCTGCCGTTGGACAATCCGTGCAATCCGGACAATCCGCGTAATCCGTAGTTCCGTCGGTTGCGGCCGAGACCGCGCCGGACAACCCACCGAATCAAGAGGGAAGGCCCACTAGCCCGGATCATTCACGAACGGCTGCGCCATTCGTGAATAATCCGGCTGCAACCGGCCTTGCAGGCCAGTTGCAGCTGGATACGCCCCGCCCAGCGCGCGACACAGAGTGTCGCGCGCCGGTCGGCCCGCGGCCTGGCCGCATACGCAGCCAGGAGGCCGCGGGCGGACTTTTCATGAACCCGCTGACGCGGCTTCATGAATAATCCGGGCTAGCCCTTCGCCACCCGCGCGTTGAACTCCGTGATCCGCGCGTCGATCTCCTCCATTTGCCCGTGCAGCTCGGTCCAATAGTCCTTGCGGTACCATTGGTCGGTGAGCTCCGCGCTGGTCTTGCCCTGCTGCTCCACCCAGGTGAAGTACTTCAAGTTGTGCACCCGCAGGCGCGCCGGGTACGTCAGCTCTTCCACATGGCCGGTCCCCTGGCCGAGCAGGTGCCGGTGGAAGGCCGCGGTCGCGTCGTGCGCCGTAAACTCGCCCCGTTCCGCGGTCAGCTCGGCCAGCCGGCTCTGGTACAGGTCCATGGAGTCGGTCAGCACGGTCAGCACCACGTCGCCTTCGCCCCACTCGTACCACTTCGCCATCTTGATCGCGGAGAGCAGGTTGGCGGCGCCCGAGATGCCGACCAACGGCAGCTTTTCGATCGTCGCCGCCGGCACGCCGGCGCGCGCCAGCGCCTTCCGGCCCTCCGGCTCGTTGAACAGGCGGATCAGGCTCACCGTGGCCTCGTCGTCGATGCCCATCGCGAGGTCGGTGTTGCGCACGTTGTGGATCCACGGCACGTGCTTGTCGCCAATCCCTTCGATGCGGTGCGCCCCGTAGCCGTTGGCGAGCAGGGTCGGGCACTGCAGCGCCTCGCTCGCGCCCAGCTTCGACGCGGGGAAGAGCTGTTTCAGTCGGTCGCCCGAGGCGATCGTGCCGGCCGACCCGGTGGTGAAGACCGCGCCGCGGTACTCCTCGCCCGGCCGCAGCGACTGTTCCAGCACCTCCTGGAAGGCGCGGCCGGTGACGGCGTAGTGCCAGAGGTGGTTGCCGAGGTCGTCGAACTGGTTGAAGATGTACAGGTCCGCGCCGGACTTCCGCAGCTCCCAGCATTTGTCGAAGATCTCTTTGACGTTGCTTTCGGTGCCGGGGGTGGCGATCACTTCGCCGGCGATCTTCGAGAGCCACTGGAAGCGCTCGCGGCTCATGCCCTCGGGGAGGATGGCGATGGACGGGCAGCCGAGGAGGGCGGAGTCGTACGCGCCTCCGCGGCAGTAGTTTCCGGTGGAGGGCCAGACCGCCTTCTGGGTGGTGGGGTCGTATTGGCCGGTGACCAGGCGAGGGACGAGGCATCCGAAGGCGGCGCCGACCTTGTGGGCGCCGGTGGGGAACCACTTGCCGACCAGGGCCAGGATGCGGGCGCGCACGCCGGTGAGGGAGAGCGGGAACTCGAGGACGTTGACGCCGCCGAAGCCTCCGCCCATGGCCGCCGGCTCGTTCTTCCAGGTGATGCGGAAGAGGTTGGCCGGGTCGAGGTCCCACAGGCCGACGTGCTTGAGTCGGGCGCGAACCGCCTCGGGAGCGCGCGTCGGATCCTGGAGCTGCGCGTAGGTGGGGATCGCGATGCGGCGCTCGCGGGCGCGTTGGACGGCGCGGGCGAGGCGGTCCGGGTGCGGTGTCAGGTCGAGCTTCATGGCGTGATCCCTCGCGCGACGGCCTGCCGCACGGCTTCGATCGTGGGGTCCACGACAGCCGGGTCCCCCACGGAGCGACGGGCCGAGGCGATGTCTTTCAATCCGCTGCCGGTGACGAGCACGACCGCGCGGTCGGCGCGTCCGAGGAGGCCGTCGGCGCGGGCGCGGCGCAAGCCGGCCCAGGCGGCCGCGGCGGCCGGCTCGGCGAACACCCCGCACCCCTGGCCGAGGGCGGGGATCGCGGCGAGGATCTCCTCGTCGGTCACCTGGACGAAGGCGCCACCGGTCTCGCGTACGGCAGCGAGCGCCTTGATGCGGTCGCGCGGCAGTCCGGCGGAGATGCTGTCGGCGACGGTATGCGCCTCGATCGGCTTGATGGCGAGCGCGGGCGTACCCTTGCGCCAGGCGCGATAGAGCGCCGCCGAGCCGGCGGCCTGCACGCCGATCAGCCGCGGCATCCGGGCGATCCAGCCCAGCGCCCGCAGGTCTTTCAGCCCCTTGTGCACGCCTCCGAGGATCGACCCGTCGCCGACCGGAACGAAGACGGCGTCCGGCGCCTCCCAACCCAGTTGCTCGCAAATCTCGCAGGCGACGGTTTTCTTGCCCTCGGTCATGTACGGGTTGAAGCCGGTGTTGCGGTTGTACCAACCGAACTCGCGCGACGCCTGGAGGCAAAGATCGAACGCCTGATCGTAGGTTCCGCGCACCAGCAGGACCGTGCCGCCGAGGACGAGCAACTGGGCGATCTTCGCGGGCGGCGCGGTCTCGGGGACGAAGATGACGCAGGACCGGCCGACCGAGGCGCACAGGCCGGCGAGCGCTGCGGCGGCATTGCCCGTGCTCGCGGTGGTAATGACGGCGGAGCCGCGCTCGTGCGCCTTGACCACGGCCATGGCGCTGGCGCGATCCTTGAGCGACGCGGTCGGCTGGCGCCCCTCGTCCTTGACCCAGCCGCGAGCCACGTCCGCCTGCGCGGCCAGGCGCGGGGCGTCGTAGAGCGGGGTGCCACCCACGGTGAGCGGCGGCACCGGACTGTCGGCACGGATCGGCAGGAGCGGTCGCCAGCGCCACATGGTGGAGTCGCGGTTCGCCGCGAGACCCGCCTGGGTGAAACCCTGGGCAATCCGGTCGTACGCATAGCGCACATCGAGCACGCCGTCGTCGCCGTGCGCCGGACAGACGTAGTCCACCGCGCCGGGCGCGTAGTCCTGACCACACACCAGGCAGCGGAGCGAGAGCACGTGATCCAGGACCGCACCCCTTTCGCCGGCAGTTCCGCGGTTCCCTCCGGCCGCGGAACCGCTGCCCTTTCGCCGCGCCCCGCGGCGGCCCCTTTCCCTTCCCTTCCGAACGCCCCGTGGCGCCGGGCGGGCTACCGGGCGATCAGCCGCGGCAGGGCCGCGTAGAACTCGGTCGCGTCCACCACGTCGGACAGCTTGACCTGGTCGATGGTGGTGTGCGCGTGCACCTCGTCGCCCGGCCCGAAGCCGATCGACGGGATGCCGGCCTTGCCCATCCAGTACGTGCCGTTGGTGCTGAAGCCCCAGCGGCCGGGCTTGTCGGTCCGTCCAAAGCAGAGGCGCTGCGCTTCGAGGCCCGCCTGCACCAGCGGATGCGCCTCCGGCAACGCCCAAGCCGGGAAGTACTTCGGGACCTTGAAGACGTAGCCGGTATACGACGGGTCGTCGTACTCGAGCATCTCGACGCGGATCGTGTCGCGGTCGGCGGCGGGGACGAGCCGTTCGACCTGGGCGATCGCCTCCTCGCGGCTTTCGCCGAAGGTGACGCGCCGGTCGATGAAGATCGTGCACTCGTCCGGAACCGCATTCAGGGAGGGGGTCCGGACCTTCATGTCGGAGACCGTGATCTTGCCCTTGCCGAGGAAGGGGTCGTCGCCGAGGGAGGGACCGAGGTCGCGGACGCCGGCGATGATCGGCAGCATCTTGTAGACCGCGTTGATGCCGAGCTCGTTGGCGGCGGCGTGGGCGCTGCGCCCCTTGGCGGTGACCTTCATCTCCACCCGCCCCTTGTGCCCGCGGTAGACTCTCATGGTGGTGGGCTCGCCGATCACCACGAAGTCGGGGCGGATCCCCTCCACCTCGACGAGCACGTGCGGGGCGATGCCGTCGCACCACTCCTCCATGTTACCGAAGTAGTACACGGTCCAACCGTCCAGCAGGCCGAGGTCGCGGGCGATGGCCGCGGCGTAGATCATGGGCGGCGTGGAGGCCTTCTCGTCGCAGGCGCCACGGGCGAACAGGACGCCGTTTTCCACCTTGCCCTGGAACGGATCCCACTTCCAAGCCGTGGGGTCGCCGATCCCGACGGTGTCGATGTGGCTGTCGAAGAGGACTTTCCGCGGGCCCTGGCCGATGCGGCCGAGGATGTTGCCCATGCGGTCCCAGCGGACCTCGTCGAAGCGCAGCTTCTGCATCTCGGCGGCGATGCGCTCGCCGACCGCGCGGATCTTGCTCTCGTCGCTGCGGATCGCGCAGAGGTCGCGCAGGAAAGAGACGATGCTGTCGGCGTGCTTGCGGACGACGGGGCGGATGGTCTGGACGTCCACGGGGATCCTCCTCGCGTGTGCCGGATAGAGCCCCTCATGCACCCAATGTTGGCGATCATTCTGGCACCGGCCGGCCGGCGACGGCAAGGAATTGTTCCCGGCCGGACGCGGGAATCCACGAGGGCATGGGCGGCGCTCGAGCCGGATCTGTTCTACTATCCGTGAGATCGTGACCAGGCACAAAGGTCAACCAGGGGCATGCGAGCTTCTTCCCGTGGCACTTCGTGCCCATGCCTGACCTGGCCACGCCGGCACGGACACGGGCACACCCGGTTGAGCTTCATGCCGACGGGCGCGACAGCCGCCCCGCGCCCGGTTTGCGGTGGAACCGCGCTGTTCGTCGTCGTGGGTGTGACGTAACGGATCTGGTTGTCAGCGCTCCCTGGAACCAGCTATGCTGACGACCGATCAGGCATCGAATCGGAGGCTCACGCCATGAGAAACCGCACACGAATCGCCGTCTTGGTCCTGCTCGTCATGACCATCGCCCTGCCCGCGCATGGCCGATACGTCGGACCGGGGGTGCAAAACGTGCCCCTGGAGCGGTTGATTCCCAACCTGGAGAAGCAGCTCGCCCAGGACCCCAAGAGCATCGGACCGCGGGAGTGCCTGGCTCGCGCTCATGCCATGGCCTGGGCGCTGAAGTCCGAGTCCGTCCCCGTCAGCCGCAATGGCACGGTCTGGTACGGGGGCAGTTTGAATTCGCTCGATGCCCCGACCAAAGTCGCCGAGACGGAGGACGAGGGCAAGAAGAAGGCCGCCCGTGAGCACCTGGACCAGAGCATCGAGTTCTATCGGGGGATCCTCGAACAGGAGCCGGCGCTGACGGCATCGCGCCTGGGCTACGCCTGGGTCCTCGCGCAGGCGGGGAACCGGGAGCCGGCCGTGGCCGAGGAGTCGGCGACCGAGCTCGGCTTCGAAGGGCACTTCCTCACCCCCGAAGCCGCGGGCTATCTCATCCCGCTGCTGGATCCCGAGCGCGACGCCGCGGAGATCCGGACCCTGCAGGAGCGGGTGAAGAAGCTCGCGGGCATCAAGAAGCAAAAGCCCAGGTCCCCCATCGCCGTCGCGCTCACGGACGGGCTGACCCCGGCGGCCGTCCTCGACCCTACCGCGCACGTCCGTTTCGATCTCGACGGATCCGGTGCCGATCGGGAATGGGAGTGGATCACTCCGGACGCAGCGTGGCTGGTATTCGATCCGCAATCGACGGGGCGCATCGAATCGGGCCGCCAGCTCTTCGGCAACGTGACCTTCTGGATGTTCTGGGAGGACGGATACGCCGCCCTGAGGGCCCTCGACGACGACGGCGACGGACGGCTCTCAGGCCCGGAGCTGCGCGGGTTCGCGCTCTGGCACGATCGGGACCGCAACGGGTCGTCTGGCCCGTCGGAGGTCCGCCCCCTCGATGCCTGGGGGATCGTCGCTCTCGAATGCCGGCCGACGACGCGCGAGGGAGCGGTCCTCGGCCACCCGTCCGGCGCAGTCCTCGCGGACGGCAGGGTGCGGCCCACCTGGGACCTCATTCTCCGCCCGGCGTCCCGCCGCCGATGACCTCCCCCCGAATCCTACCTCGAGCGAAGTTCGTATGCCCCAGGACCCGCCCGCAAATGCCCGGCGCCGGACCGCGGTCGGCTGCGTCGCCTTCTTCCTCTTGTTCGTCGGCTTCCTCGTCTTCGCGATCTGGATCGCCGGGGAACCGAACCGCAACGCCAGGCGATTCCGCTCGGGGGTCCTGCCCGGCATGACTCTCCTCGAGGTCGTGCCTTTGGTGGTAGGCCAAGGCCGGTGGGTCATCCTCGCCTCCCCCAGGGTCGCCGGCTCGGGCGACGCCATCAGCGTCGCCAACGTCTCCAACGGCGCCGTGCACTACAAGCGCGGGGCGACCGAGCACTACCACCGGTCGGGAGCGGAATTCCTGGAGTCGATTCGCGCAGAGGAGAAATCGATGTCCGGAGACTGGCACTGGTCCTTCACGTTTTTCGGCATGACTCCCGGTCGCGCCACCGTCACGGTCGAGTTCGACGCGGAGGGGCACGTGGAGCAGGCTTCCGAACCGAGGATGTGGGACTGACTAGGCGCGAACGTCCACCAACCGGCCGATTCCGCCGTCGCTCGCGCTCGCGGCCGCAATGGCTTCGCGCACCAAGGACAGGACCCCGCCGCCGCCTGGCCCACGTTGCGATCCCGAGGACCCCCGGGTCACCTTTTGCAGAACCGCCACGCCGGCGGCGACGTTCGCGCTCGTCTGGACCTGCATCGACCTACCTCCAACGACCCGCCAGACTACCATGCCGGCCATTCCCTTGCCAAGGCCCTTTTGCGCTGTTACCCTGCCGGGGTCGATCGCCGGTTTCGACCGGGCGGTCCGGGCCGGGCGGATCGCCGCGGACCCAGACGCGTCGATCCCACGGCGCGCATCGTCGAGGAACCGCAAGGAAGCGGATGGACCCGGGCCGCCCGCCCGGCGACCCGGTCGAAACGGTCCTGAATCCGCTGGAGGCGTCTCATGTCGCACCCGCTCGTCCTGGTGGCATTCGTCCTGGCCATCTTCCCCCTGTCGGTCGCGGCCGAGGACGCCTACCTCCGCGAGGCGCGCCTCGCCGGCGCCGCGCTCCAGATGCAACTCGCCGCTGGGGCCGCACCCGCGCTGGCCCTGGAGGTCTCCGAGATCTCCCCGGTCGAGGCCATGCCGGGAAGCCCCCGCGACGGCGCGTGGGTCGTCTGGACCATCACCACGCTGGCCACCAAAGACCGGGAAAGCGCCCCCGCCGTGCGCTTCGTGCTCGTCCCTCGCGCCGGCGCCGGCCTCCTCATCTGGCGCTCCACCATCGATACCTCCGGAGTCTGGTTCGAACCCGACCTGCTCCTGGTCGAGGACGAGTTCGCCGTCTTTTCGCGTCGCGGGCCGAGCCTGGAAGAGGACATCGTCGCCGCACGCGATCAGGCCGTCGCGTGGGTCGGCCGCCTCTTCGGCCGAAGCCCGGACGCCGGCGAGGACGCGTCCGGCGAGCTCTCCCAGAAGGGGCTCGGGAACGGGGTCGTCTCCGCGACCAGGCACGGGCGCCACCTCGATCTGGAAGTCGCCGGCGGTTCCCCCTTCGCGATCGAAAAGCTCGCGCTGGAGTACCCGCTCTACTGGATCCACGTCGACCTGACGCCGGAGCAGGGCCCGGTCTCCGTGACCTGGCGCGCGCCCGCGGGGCTCGCGCCGGGCAAGCGCGACCCGCACGAAGCGAAGGTGGCTCCGGATGTCACCTCGAAGATGGCGGAGGCCGAGGCCAAGGTCGCCGAGGTCGGCCGCCGGTTGGTGGAAGCATGGAAGGCCAAGCCGGCCGCGGACCAGGCCGAGCGCATGGCCTGGGTCGAGAAGGCCGGCCCCGAGCTGCTCGACGCGTACCAGAAGACCGGGCAGTACCTGCCCGGGATGACCCGGCACGAGCAGGCGCAGAAGCGTTTCGCGCGCTATCTCGGCGTTTTGGAGTAGATTCCGCCATGGCGGCACGCGAGACCCAGGTCCTCATCGTCGTCGTCACCGTGGGAATCCTCGCCCTCCAGCTGCTCACGGCGGCGGGGTTCTTCCTGTTCATTGCCCGCGCTCCTGCGGCGCCCGCCCCGGCGGTGGTGACCGGTGCGACGACCGGGGCGGCGCCCCTCGAGTACACCGCCTCGGTGGTCGCGGCCGAGCAGAACCCCGACCACTCCTGGACCCTCGACATCCGTCTGACCAAGACCGGCACGAGGACCTGGGACACGATCCAGGTAACCGGCCAGGTGGTCGGTCCCGCGAAGGCGTACGGTCCTTGGCCCGCGACGCCGGCGGGCACTCCTCCCGCCGGGGTTCCGGCGCAGCTCGACCTCCGATTCACCACGCCGCCGATCCCGCAGCCGCGAGCCTCGTTGCGCTTCCGGATCGAGGTGGATCTGAGCCATTCCGGGCTCACCGGATCGGGCAGTTGCTCCTACTCCAGCCACCTCGACTTTCCCCCCGCGGCGCCGAAATAGAACGATCGGATCATGGACCGACGCATCGCGGACGGCCGCACCCGCGGCCGGAAGATCGAGATCCTGGTCGACGGCCACGCCGAGACGGCTTTCGCAGGCGAGTCCGTGGCCGCCGCCCTGCTCGCGGCGGGCCGGCGGGTGTTGCGCGCGAGCCCCCGGACCGGCGCGCCGCGCGGTGTCTGGTGCGGCATCGGGCAGTGCTTCGAGTGCGTCGTCCGCATCGATGACCGTCCCGGCGTGCGCGCCTGCCAGACCCCGGTCCGCGCGGGCATGCGCGTCGACACGCGCCCGCAGACCGCATCCGGGGGCAGCGAGTCGTGACGCCCCGGGTCCCGCTCGTGGTGGTCGGCGGCGGTCCCGCGGGCATGGCCGCGGCCGCCGAAGCAGCCGGCGCCGGCCTGCCGGCGCTCCTGCTCGACGAGTCCCCGCTACCCGGCGGGCAGATCTATCGCCTGCCTCCCGAGGGCTTCGCCCCGCCCGTGGTCGACGTCGCGACCGCGCGCGGCCACCGACTGCGCGCCGACACCCTGCGCGGCGACCGTCTGCGCGCGGAGCTCGCCGCCTCGGGCGCGGAGGTCCGCGGCGCCACCTCGGTCCTCGGCGTGTGGCCCGATCGCACGATCCTCTGGGCGACCGGCGACGCGTCCGGCACGCTGCACGCCGAGCGCATCGTCCTCGCGACCGGCGCGCGCGAGCGGGCCGTGCCTTTTCCCGGTTGGACGCTCCCCGGGGTGATGACGGCGGGCGCGGTTCAGTCCTTCGTCGGTGGGATGGGGGTCCGGCCCGGCAGCGCCGCCCTGGTCGCCGGAACCGGGCCGCTCCTCCTCGTGGTCGCCCTCCAGCTCCACGAGGCCGGGGTGCGCGTCAAGGCCGTCCTCGAAGCGGGACGCCCGCCGCTCTCGCCGCGCTTGTGGCTCGGGCTCTGGAGCGCGCGCGACCACCTGCGCGCAGCCCTGGCCCATGGGCGCACCCTTCGGCGCGCGGGGATCCCCATTCACCTCGGTCACACGATCTTCGCCGCGCGGGGACGCGGCGAGGTGGAAGCTGCGGAATGGGGGCCGGTCGATCCCCGGGACTGGCGCCCCAGGCGCGACCGGCGCAATTTCGCCGAGGTCGACCTCGTGGTCGCCGCCTTCGGGCTCGTGCCCAACACCGAGCTCGCCGAGCTCGCGGGATGCGCACACGAGCACGATCCTGCCTGTGGTACCCGGGTCCCGGTTCGCGATTCCGCGATGCGGACCACGGTCCCGGGCCTCTTCGCCGCGGGCGACGGCGCGGGAATCGGCGGCGCGCTCTCCGCCGAAGACGAGGGCCGGATCGCCGGCATCCGCGCCGCGCAACACGCGGGTGCGCTCGCCACCGCCGAAGCCGATCGCCGCTGCGCCGGCCCGCTCGCGCGCCGGGCCGCGCTCGCCCCCCTCCGTGCCTTCCTCGGCGAATGGTCGCGGCCCCGCCCCGGCCTGTGCGAGCTCGCCGACGACGACACCCAGGTCTGCCGCTGCGAGGAGGTCACCCTCGCCGAGGTGCGTGCCGCGCTCGCCGCCGGCGCTCGCGACCTGGGCGAGATCAAGCTGCGCACGCGGCTCGGCATGGGCGCCTGCCAGGGCCGTAATTGCGCGGCCGCCGCGGCCGAGATCGTGGGCCGCGTCCGACGGTGCGCGCCCGCCGATGCCGGCGCCATCCACCCCCGCCCACCCGCCCGCACCGTCTCCCTCGGCGCGCTCGCCGGGATGGAGCACCAGCCGTGACCGCCCGCCGCGTGGTCATCGCCGGCGGCGGAGTCATCGGCTGCTCGGTCGCCTGGTACGCGGCCCGCCGCGGTCTCGAGGTCACGCTCGTCGACCGGCCCCAGCGGGGCAAGGCCACCACCGCCTCCGCCGGCGGCCTCTGGGCGCGCGGCGAAGCCGTCGGCCTGGGCTGCGGGGTCATCCTCTACAAGAAGGCGCTGGCCGAGCGCGGTGCCGCGGCCGTGCCTCCGCCCCAGCCCCTACCGCGCGCCTTCCTCGACTTCGCCCTGGCATCGAACGCCCTCTTCCCCGAGCTGGCCCGCGAACTCCTCGCCGAGGCGGCCATCGACATCGAGTTCGCGCGCACCTCCCTGCTTTTTCTGCTCTACGACGCGGGGGACGTGGCCTACGCGGAGACCGTCTGCCGGCCCGGGAGCTACGGCGGCGACGCCGTCGAGCGGCTTTCCCCGGAGGACGTGGCGCGCGCCGAACCCGCGATCTCCAGCGCCATCCGCGGCGCCTTGCGGGTGCGCGGGGACGACCAGGTGAATCCCTACAAGCTGGCCCAGGGCCTGGAAGCCGCCGCCCGCGCGCGCGGCGCCCGCTTCCTCTCCGGCGTGGACGTCACGGGAGTCCACGTGGAGAACGGCCGCGTGCGCGCGGTCGGCACCGATGCCGGCGAGATCCCCTGCGACGTCCTCGTCAACGCCGCCGGGGCGTGGGCCCCCGAGGTCGCCCGCCTTGCCGGCGTCGACCACCTCCCGGTCCGGCCGGTCCGCGGCCAGATCGTCTGCACCGAGCACCTTCCGCCCCTCCTCTCCGCCTGCGTTTCCACCACGGAGTGCTACCTGCTGCAAAAGCGCCATGGCGAGATCCTGATCGGCAGCACCACCGAGGAGGTCGGCTTCGCCCCCGGCGTCCCCCCGCAAGCCATGCGCACGCTGGCCGCCGGCGCGGTCCGCGCCGTGCCTTCGCTCGCGCACGCGGGCGTCAAGCGAGTCTGGTCCGGCTTCCGACCCGGCACCCCCGACGAACTGCCGATCCTCGGACCGGTGGAGGGACTGGCCGGGTATCTCAACGCCTGCGGCCACTTCCGTACCGGGATCGTGACCTCCCCGCTCACCGGCCTGGTGATCGCGGAACTCGCCGCCGGCGGCACGCCTTCCGTTGACGTGGGACCCTTTCTGCTGGCGCGTTTCCGCCGGTGAAGCCGCCACCGACCCGGGGGTTCGGTCGGCTCAAAGATGCCAACTGAAATTCCCACCCGACATCCGGGTCGCCAGCGCCGTGACTCGCGCGAGCCGCTCGGGATCTTCCGCGAGTCGAGCGTGAATTTCAGCGAGCCTCTTCCTGCCGCCTTCCCTGGCCTTCGGGGGCCCTGAATTCACGGCGGCGTTGGCGCGCATGGCTTCCGTGGCGAGATATTCATCTTGACTCATGAGTCCTCACGCTCCCCCCCTGCCCTCACCCGCTCCCGCCACTCCAACACCACCAGCACCCCGCACGCGACCAGCGATGCTGCCAGGAACATCGCGATCGCCTCGCCCCACGAGCCCTTGGCACGCATCGCGGTCATCAGCGACACGACCGCCCCGACGTTCAGGACCCCTCCCCACGGACGATCGAAGACGGCCCCGATCCCCGGCCGTTGCGACATGCGGGTCAAGCCGAACAGGCAGGTCGCGAACAGGAGCGCGCAACCGGCCAGGATGAGGCGACTCACCGACGCGCGATCCCAGCGCGACGCCGGCTCCCGAACCCCCACCCCCGCCGGCAGCGGCGAGGCGTCCCACTCGCGAAGCTCGCCGCGCAACACCGGCTCGCGCGTACCGACGAACCCGTGCATCGTCCATAGGCGCTCGTCGCCCGGCGAGAATCGCGCCCAACCCAGCGGCGCGTGGACGAGCGGATAGGTCTCGCCCGCGAGCGACGGGCAGGGAAACTCCAGGGCGAAGGCCGCCGCGTCCCCGGCGCGCGGCCGCAGCGTCACCACCACCTGCCCGGTGCCGGCGTCGTGCAGCACGACGCTCCCGTCCCCGAGGACCGCCGCCAGTTGCGACCCGTCGGACGTGAAGGCGAACCCTTGCACCAGAGCGTCGCCCCGGTCCCCTTCCCACCGCGTCGTCCCGTCTTCCGCATCCGACAGCACGATCCGACCCCCGAGATGGGCCGTCGCGACCCAGCGGCCGTCCGGGCTGAACGCCGCCTTTGCGACGGCGGAAAAGGGCTCCCGGCGCAGCACTCGGGACTCGCCGGTCTCGAGGTCCCACAACCGCAGGCCGGTGAACGTTGCGGCGACCAGGCACCGGCCGTCGGGACGGAACGCAAGATCCAGGATCAACGAATCGGCGCTGCCCAAGAGGCGCGGTTCGGCCTCCCGCGTCAGGTCCCAAAGACGGACCTCGACCTGACTCCCCCCGCGGGCGACCAGAGAACTCGTGCTGCCCGGAGACACGGCCGAATTCGCGGGGACCGGTCCCGGCTTGCGGGGCACGTAGACCTCGATGCGTACCGGAGCCAGCGTTCCGGAAGCGACCGCCAGCAGGCGCCCGTCCGGCGAGAACGCCGCCGCCGACACCGGGCGCGGCGGGCCTTGAAGGACGCGCTCCTCGCGGCCGCCGGCGAATTCCACCAGGCGCACCGCCCCGTCCTGCTCCCCCACCGCGAGCCGGCGGAGGTCGGGACTGGGGACCGCGCACCACACGCGCCGGGAACCGGCGAGGCGGCACGCTTCCCGCCGCACCGGCACGTCGCGGATCGTCACCGCAGCAGATCCGGCCAGGGCGATCCGGCGGCCGTCGGGGCTGAACGAGAGACCCTTGACCCAGGGCCCCGCCGCGTCCGAGAGCAGCACGTCGCCGGTGGCCACGTCCCAGATCCACAATGTCCCGGGCCGGTCGACCGCCGCGAGGAGCTTCGCGTCGGGGCTGAACTCCAGGATCCTCGGTTCCTCGACATTGGCCGCCAGCTCCCGCGGCCGTGCGGAGTCCGCATCCTTCACGAGGATCCCGTAGAGCGGACGATGCCGGCCTTCTTCCAGGCGGGCCGAAGCGGCGACGCGCCGGCCGTCGAGCGCGAGGTCGAGCGCAAGCCCGATGATGCGGGGATCCTCCCACACCGCGGTTTCCCCGGCCGGGAGCGGGCCGACGTCGACCCGCCCGCGGGCCACCCGCGCCCAGCGGCTCCCATCCGCGGCGAGCCGGACCTGCTCCCACGACGCCGCGCGGTCCTCGATCGCCGTTCCCGTGTCCGCCGTCCAGACGCGCGCAACCCCGCCGTCCGTCCACGCGACCTGGCGCCCCCCGTTCGCGATGCAGATCGAGAAGTCCGGCTGCCCGACCGCGATCCGCGCGGTCTCCTGCGCCCGGGCCAGGTCGCCTACCGCCAGCTCGTTCGTGTCCGAATCGTGCCAGACCATGTGCCGGCCGTCGGGGCTCGACGCGGTCGACCCGACGGACCGGATCCGGAGCGGAGGCTTGTACTCGTTCGGGTCCAGGCGGACGTCGTGGATGCTCCGGCCCGTGGCCGCCTCGCACACGATGGCCCCGGCCCGCTTCGTCGCGACCACTTCATGTCCGCCGGCCCGCCAGGCGACGTCGGAGACGATCGACGCGGGGACGTCGAGCTGGGCGCGTTCCGGGTGGCACTGCCGGCGCAGGAAGGCCCATTCCCACCCGCGATGCGCCTCGGGGCATTCCGCGAGCAGGTCGCGCGCTGTGCCCAATTCCCCGGCGTCGCGTTCGCGGGCGGCCAGCGCGACGCGGCTCGCGTACAGATTCCGTTCGGCGCGATTCCATTGCGCGGCGACCCCGCCGATCCCGGCGCCCGCGATGCCGAGGACGGCCAGCCACAAGACCGCGACCACCGGCTGCCGGCGTGCCCATTTCCAGACGCGCCCGGCCGGTCCGCTGGGCCGGGCGTGAATGGGCTTATCGTCCAGGAAGCGTCCGAGGTCTCGGGCCAGCTCTCGGGCCGAAGGGTAGCGGCCGCGGGCGTCCTTTTCCAGGCACCGGAGCGCGACGATCTCGAGGTCGCGCGGGATCTCGCGGTTCAGGCGGCGCGGCGGGACGGGTTCCTCTTCCGCGACCAGGCGCAGCGTCTCCAGCGCGGTCGGGGCCTGGAAGGGCGGGCGCCCGGTCACCAGCGCGTAGAGGATGGCGCCGAGCGCGTAGACGTCGGCGGGCACGCCCGCCCGGTCGGACCTTCCCATCGCCTGCTCGGGGGCCATGTAGCTCGGCGTCCCCAGGACCTGGCCGGCGGTGGTGGGTCCGGATTCGCCCAGGCGCTTGGCCAGGCCGAAGTCGGCGACCCGCGGGCGGCCGTCGGCCGCCACGAGGACGTTGGCCGGCTTGAGATCGCGATGCAGGATCCCCCGTTCATGGGCGTAGTGCACGGCCTCGGCGACGGCCCTGACGAGCTCGGCGGCCGCACGGGGCGGCAGGGGGCCCGGCTGGATCCGCTCCTCGAGGCTCGGGCCCTCGACGATCGCCATGGTGAAATACGGCTGCCCCGCGCACTCGCCCGCCTCGTAGAGCGGGATGATGCCGGGGTGATCGAGCGCGGCCGCCGCGCGGGCCTCCTGCGCGAAGCGCTCGAGGTGCGCCGCGCCGTCGAGGAACCCGGGACGGATCATCTTCAGCGCGACGA
>ORJL010553522.1_pt1 | contig 23503 bp, 16 predicted proteins | sample 1779941 | NCBI WGS metagenome assembly ORJL01 (sample SAMEA104232317, study PRJEB22302) | groundwater metagenome | biome: forest; feature: aquifer; material: groundwater | place: USA | collected 2011-08-07 | depth 5.8 m
AGCGAATCATCCATGGAGAAAGCAATTTTTATTCACTAAAAAACATTCAACCTCATTGGCTGCTCAATAAGGCTACTGGGGCAAGGTATGACATTTCTACTTTGCTCACCACTATGACATTTCTATTTAGCCTTTACATTCTTTCTGAAAGATTTGACAATCCAATACCCAATAGAATACCCTGTCCATTTTTTGTATTTTTTACCCCCGAAAAACATATGCTTGTATAGGTTATAGCTTTTTGAACGTAAAGAATGAGGACTCATTGAATTAAAGATCCTCGTCGCTTCTTTTTTTGTAAGCGTAGTTGCATAGGGTGTGGGGCCAACACCAACAACTTCTTCTTCAAATTTTTCTGCTAAACCTTCAAAAACCATCGTCTCTAATAATGTTTGTCGCATATCATGATGATTGAAAAATATGGCATGGTTATACTCGTGCGCCAAAGAACCTTTCAATGACCAATGCACAAACAACTGTGGGGCAAGAAAAATCAGAATGGAATTTTTATAAGGGCAAAAGCCGGTTGAAAAACCCATAGCCTTGTCATGATCATCAAAAGGACGAAGCCACGGGAAGATAAACACCGAGACGCGATCGACTGGCGGAGGGAGTATTTGAGAAGAGCGTCTCGCGGTCCAAAGCAGGGTTCTTTTGATTTTTTCCTTTTGCATCGAAGATAGTTGCTGATAATCCAAAATGTCAGAGTGAGAATATCTTTGCACAAGCTGTTCCCGTAGATATTTTTTATATGAAAAGCCAGCGTATCCAATCTTAGAGTCCAGTGGTACTCTTGTAATAAGAGCCTCTATAAAAACTCTTTTACTTTTTCCGGAAAATTTTGGAAAATGAAATGTAATTTTTACTGGATGAGATTTACTCATAATTGTAATTATAACAAGAAAAGAAAAAGGGTGGAATGCGTTGCCGCATTCCACCCGAGTGTTGTCTACGTGTAAGGGTGAGGGAATTTCGGCATACTCCGATACGAGACCGGCGATCCGTCTAATTCCTTTGCTATCGTGCGTGTCCGATTCATCCCGCACGGCTCTTCCCCATAGCCGAAGCTGATGGGAACTGTTCCATGTATGATGGTACGAACGATGTGCAATCCGCGGTTTCCGCCAAACTCCTCAGAGAGCTGGAGTGGAACGGTAATCAGCGGCCACCCCTTTGCAGCTATCCGATCAAGCAACTCCTGCCAGGATTGCGCCGAGTGCTGACCGACCTTGTTGAGAGGAATGGTCTCGCGACCATGAATCAGGAAGTCGGCTCTGCGGAAAAACCGCTTCTGTTCATACAGTCTTCCGTGATCGCTGGGAAATCGAACCTTTGAGAGTTCAATCCGCTTCAGGGGTCCGTTAGCCAATCGGCATAGAACCGATGACTCGACTTCCATGAACGCATGGTCAAGTGCGGTCTCCGTGTCGAAATCGGCGCACCCAGCACATGTTGTGAAAGTGAGCTTCTCGTTTTGCGCGAAGACGAATACAACTGGCGCAAGGTCAAGAGAGTAATCCTTGACCCACACTCTAAATCCACTTTTCCGAAGTTCGCCAATCCGTCGCCGTATTTCTCTTGGTAGAGTTTTCTCAGAGACAGTTGGAAAGGCGGGTTTCGCCAGATACGCAATCATGAACGAATCCCGCTCAACGAGTTCGAGGGCGCCATTCTTGATTGCCTGTCGTTCATCGGGATGCGCCGCTACGCCAGAGGAGTTTGCGTGTGCGTACGTGGGCGTTTTTGGATAGTAAGGAAAATAGACGAGATCTGCGAGTATGTGTACTTCTTTCCCTCGCAACTCATCCTTTCCTTCCGTCCACGCGTATTCCACCACTTCGCTAAAGGGTTTGAATGGAAAACCCTTTAGGCAATACTGTGCGGGGTGGAACTTGATGACACTTCGCGGGTCAATCGCTGTTTCAAGATCGGCAAGTCTCGCATGAACGAGTGCGTTAGGAACGCACCCGCACGCGGCCCACTCCCTTGCTTCAGCGACTGCTTTGGTGTGCGCGAGTCGCGGAGAAACCGATCTTCCACAGGACCAATCCTTGTTGACCTTGGAAGACTCACGAGCAAATGCCATGGTAAACGGCAAGCGGTATTGACCAGCAATTGGAACGGCCCAGTGAACCTCGATCTTTGAGTTCGTGGATTCGACTTGATCCGTGCTGTCTTCGTGTCCAAAGACCACTGTGGTCAATGGTCGGTATTGCCGAGGGATCTTAATCGCCTCTCCAAGCAACGCCTCCACGAATCCGCCAATCTCCACCGTCGCCACATCGTGCTCCACGGCGACAAGATGTATGTTCTGCGCCGAATGTCCAGCTTCAAGCGGAACATAGAGCATGCTTCTGTTGCCATACTTCTTACCAGTGATCTGGAAAGCCCCACTTATCACGATGACGCCGTGGGCATTCTCCAGCATCAAAGGATCAGCAAATGCGCGAATAAAACGATCAGTATCTTCCGACACCAGATCGAATTCCACTGTTCCCGGAGATCCAAGGTGCACGCGATAGACAGCCGGGGTAAGCCCCTCTGTCTGACGCAGTAGCGTGACGTGAATCATGAGCGGATAGAGAGCGCCCGCCGAGGGAACAACGCGACGACCATCCTTTGTCTCACCGTATGCACACCAAAGCATGCCAACCACGCTTTGCAATGCTACAGAATTTGTCGAGAACGATCGTACAGACCGACGACGCTCAAGAAGTTTGCCAATGGCGCGAGATGATGCTTGATGCACATCACGACCGGGCTCTTTCTTGTGCCGTTCCCTTGCTTGTTCAACAAGTCGAGCAACGGCGTTATCAGTGACGGATGAGGAAAAGTGGGATGGATTCTCCACCGCTTTCCAAATCACATCACCGATGAAATGAGAATCGACCAATACGCCCTGCCGACGAAGTTCTTCGACCAATCCCCGAACCGAGTACTCGTCCCATTCATTTTTGAGTAACTTAACCACTTCGTCAAACGAGCGGGTGCCATCACAAATCTGGATGAGCTGCCGGATCAGTTTTCCGGGCGCTTCCACCACCACTTTTTCGTCGTACTTTTGGAAGACAGTCTTCCGGTTCAAGACGACGGAAGGAGTGGTGAAAAGCGGTAAGAATCCCTTTTTCATGCCTTCACCTCCTTTCTGTTTTGAATGTACTGGTTTTCAAGAAAACCACTGCGGGTTTCTTCTAATTTCCAAGAAAACATAGTTTTTAAATCCGCGCAAGAGTTTGTAGTGCGGCAATATGATCACGGCTCAATACGCAACGAACCGCTTCGGCACGCGCTACACTTATTATCGTTGCACCAAGAAAAGCGGAAAGTGTAGCCAGCCGTATATTGCCGCCGACGCGCTCGCCGCCCAAGCGCAAACTCTGCTTCAATCAGTGTCGCTTCCTCTCGAAGAAATTGAAGTAATGGAAAAACAAATCAACGCATGGGAAAGCGAGTCAATTTCTTCGAGAGGAGAAGTTGCCAAAAATCTGAAATCCAAACTTTCCGATACACAGGAGAAGCTAGACCGGCTTGTGTCGCTCTATCTTGACCAAGACATCGAGCGTGACCTGTATCTCACGCGCAAAGACGCGCTCCTGCGCCAAAAAGCGAAGCTGGAGGAAAGTTTAGGGGATTTTGGGCAACAGGGAAAGAATCGGCTCGAACCCTTGCGGAGTTTCGTTTTGTCCTTGAAAGAAGCGGAAAAAGTGGCGCAAACAAAAAATTACGCCGAATGGCGCAACTTTTTCCGTTCTCTCGGCTCTAACCCCGAAATCAAGGACAAAACGCTTTCAATCAATTGGGGCGAACTCTTGGATTTTACGGCGAAAACAAAAGCGGATTTTGCCTTGCGGAGCGCGGGCGCAAGCCCGCGCGGAGCAGTCAATTCCGAACAAGTTACTACTGGTGCTCCCGGAGGGAATCGAACCCCCATTTTCAGGTTCGAAGCCTGACGTGTTATCCATTACACCACGAGAGCAATAAGGTTCATGTAGAGACTTTGCGCTATTACCACCCTTTTTTCTTCAAAGCGTCGAAAGCAGCCGCTTCCTGTGCTTCCTTTTTTGAGGTGCCTTGCCCCATACCAACAAGTTCGCTCTCCAAATAGGCTCCAATCTTAAAATGTCTGGCATGGTCTGGACCACTTTCTTCAAGCACACGGTAGTTCGGAGTTATGCCGAATTTCTCTTGTGACATCTCCTGAAACCTACTCTTTGGATCACGGTCGAGTTGATGATCAAGAATAAACTGCAACTGTGGCAAAAGGTGTTTATGGATAAACTTACTCGCGCCTTTATAGCCCTTATCTAAATAAATAGCGCCGATCACCGCTTCGTAGGCGTTGGCTAATATATAATCCCTTGCCTTGCTATTCCTATCCTTATCCTCCCCCTTGCTTAAAAATAAATACTCCTCAATCTCGATCGCCTTGGCCATGTTTGATAACATTTTGGCATTGACCAAACTCGCCCTCCAATTGGTGAGCTCACCTTCCGGGTCCGGGTAGGTATTATACAAATGTTCCGTGACGATCAATTCCAGCACCGCGTCTCCTAAAAATTCCAAGCGTTCATTATGATCAAGTGGAAAATCCGGATTTTCATTCAGATACGAACGATGAACCACTGATTGTTTGAGTAAATCTTGATTTTTAAATTTTGTTCCCAATTTTTTTTCAAATTGTGAAAAATCCTGCATAAAAAATAGTGTCTTATGAACATCACATGTTCCCCAATTCAGATTCGGGGTTCGTTCCTTTTTCATCCATAGAAATTGGGCTCTGCTCTGGAGATTGAACGCCACTATTCTCTTCTTCTCCATCGCTCTTGTTTTTTTCCTCATCTTCTTTAATCTCACCGCTCTCGACCATCTTCTTGTAGATCGCGCCTAAAACCCCGTTGATAAATTTGCTCGATGAGTCACCGCCAAAGGTTTTTGCCATTTCAATAGCTTCATTGATCGCTACTCTTGCTGGAATCCTTTTCTCATACTTCAGTTCAAAAACACCAATCCGCAAGATATTACGATCGATGTGAGTAATCTGATCAATCGGCCACTCCGGCGCGAACTCCTGAATAATGGTATCAATCTCTTTCAACTTCTCCCAAATTCCGCGCAAAATACGTTGTGAAAAACCCTCATCATCAAACTGTGGCGCGAACTCCTGAAAATTATATTTGAGAATCACAACAAGATCATCAAATGACTTCTTTCCAAGGAAATCCCACTGGAAGAGACTTTGCATGGCCATGGTGCGGGAAAGATGTCGATTGGACATAAAGAAAGAGCTATAGACAACTCACTTTGAAACCTATTCAACTTTTTTTCGTCTGTTCACTTGAGACATGTTTATAACTTCTCGTCCCTTATAATAGCCACAAAAACGACAAACACGATGGGGAATCTTCAAGTGCTGACACTTTGAGCACAGCGTCAGCTGAATTTTTTTTAAAGCACGATGCGCTGATCGCATGCGTTTTTTAGACCTAGAAATTTTCTTATGCGGAAGAGCCATAGGGATAACAAGTAGAAAAAACCGATTATTAGATCACACTATATAACATTTTTTGAAAAACAGCAAGCACTCGACAAGTAACTGCTCACTTCCTTCTTGAAAGGCAATGAGCAGTTACCTAAACAAACATAACACTTGCGACATGGTCATCCTTCTCCTTGAAACTCATTAAACGCACGCCTTGGGTATCTCGTCCAATCACTGGCACCGATTTAAAAGGGAGACGAATGACCTGACCTTTCATGGAAATAATAATCATATCTGAATCTTTTCGCTCCGGTACAAGAGCAACTCGTGCCCAGACGAGTTTTCCAGTCTTGGTGGTAATATGAGCCGTCTTAATACCACTGCCACCCCGTCCTTGTTGCTTATATTGAGACAATTCAGATCGTTTTCCATGCCCATTTTCAGTGACTACAATAACATCACACTTTTTTTCGTCTGAAGTCACTGGTATGACATCAATTCCCACGATCTCATCACTCCCTTTGAGACGAATACCACGAACACCAGTGGCATTACGTCCCATGCCACGAAGCAGTTTTTCATGAAATCGGATTGCTTGAGCATTAGCAGTGATAAGCATAATATCATCTTTTCCAGTGGAAGGTCGCACCCACTGGAGTCTATCTCCGTTTTTTAAATTGATCGCGATGATGCCGTTACTCCGGACATTTACAAAAGCTAACAACTCTACCTTCTTAATGACGCCACTTTTCGTTACCATGACGAGATACTTATGTGCGGCAATATCCTCGAGTGAAAGAACCGAAGTGACGCTTTCGCCAGCGCCAAGCTGTAAAAAATTGACAAGCGCTTGTCCACCGGCCGTGCGTGATGACTGCGGCACATCATACACCTTGAGCTGGAACATCCGGCCAGTCGAGGTGAAAAACATGAGATCAGCGTGCGTGGTCGTGCCAAAAAACTCTTCAACCGTGTCCTCTTCTTTCGTAGCCAAACCAATCACACCTTTACCGCCGCGAGATTGAGTCTTAAAGGTATCCGGTGGCAAGCGTTTAATGTAACCATCTTTGGTAATAATAACAATCGTGGGGTCATTGGGGACAAGATCTTCAATCGTGAACTTGTCCACGCCATGCGCCACCACCTTTGTGCGACGTTCATTACCATATTTCTCTTTTATTTCATGGAGTTCAGCCTTGATAACACCCATGATCTTAGCGTTGGAACCTAAGAGTTCTTTCAAGCCGAAAATCATCTGTCTTTTTTCCTTAAGCTCGGTTTCAAGTTTCATTCGTTCAAGACTTGCCAAACTTTGCAGACGCATTTCAAGAATGGCCACGGCTTGCCGCTCACTTAACTCAAACTGCTTCATCAAATTCACCTTAGCCACTTCTCGATCAGTAGATTGCTTGATGGTCTTGATAACAGCGTCAATCTTATTTAACGCGATCATCAACCCCTCGAGAATATGAGCCCGCTCCTCGGCCCGCGCTAAATCATATTGAGTCCGGCGGATCACCACTTCTTTACGATGTTTCAAGTACTCTTCAAGAATCATTTTCAGATTCAGAACCTTTGGCTGAATTCCATCAATCAAAGCAAGCATGTTGACGTAAAACGTATCCTGCAGTTGTGTCAGCTTATAGAGCTGATTCAACACCTTGTTTGGGTAGGCATCTTTTTTGAGTTCCACCACAATGCGAATACCCTCTTTATTGGATTCGTCACGCAAATCACGAATACTCTCAATCTGTTTATCACGAACCAGTTCGGCAATACGCTCCAAAAGGGTCGTTTTATTAACTTGATATGGCAACTCACTGATAATGATACGAAACACACCAGTTTTTTCTTGAACAATTTCAGCCTGACCACGCATGACGATTTTCCCTTTTCCCGTGAGATAGGTCTGACGAATTTCTTTTTTATCATAAATAGTTCCGTCCGTTGGAAAATCAGGTCCCTTAATGAACACGAGCAACTCCTCAATGGTGGTATTCGGATGTTCAATCAAAGCGATAATAGCGTCACACACTTCATTCAAATTGTGCGGCGGGATGCTGGTAGCCATACCCACCGCAATGCCCATGGTACCATTGATGATGAGGTTGGGAATTTTGCCCGGCAAAACTTTTGGCTCGTCACGGGTTCCATCATAGTTAGGCTGAAAATCCACGGTCTCTTTCTTGATATCAGCCAACATCTCTTCCGCGAGAGCTGCCATCTTCGCTTCAGTATAACGCATGGCCGCTGGTGGATCGCCATCAATCGAACCAAAATTTCCCTGACCGCGCACCAAGGGATATCGCATGGTAAATTCCTGCGCCAAACGTACCATTGTTTCGTAGACAGCAACATCACCATGTGGGTGGTAGTTCGCAAGCACCGTACCAACAACATTGGCTGACTTGCGAAATTTTGTATTTGAATGCAGTCCAAGTTCGTTCATGGCGTACAAAATACGGCGATGCACTGGTTTCAAACCATCACGCACATCAGGCAGGGCACGCGCCACGATCACTGACATGGCATAATCCAAATACGACTCTTCCATTTCCCTGACAATGGATCGTTTTTCAACTTTACCAATATTTTGATGAAATAATTGCTCTTGTTCCATATCATTTTGGAATTGTAGTGCTAGACTCAATCTCTTCCGTCAAAGGTGTTTCCAAAACCTCTGGCAAAATGACCTGCTCAGATGTATTTGTTTCTTCTTCACTCTGCTTTTCTTCTGCTTGTTTTTTCTCCACCTCTTGTTTGATAGCCGCTTTTAACATTTCTTCTTCTTGTGGCGAGATAATATCCAATGGAAGTTCAGTTGCTGAATTCACTCCTTGTTGTAAATCATTGACAAAATTGGAGACATTCTTCCTCATCTCCTCCCATTGAGGATCAATCGTGGCCGCTGGAATCTCTTTAAAAGTACCTCGCCAAACATGAATCCAACCCCAAACCACTATGCCCATCAAGAAGATAACGCAACACCACATAATCGTGTGCCTCCTTGCTTCCTCTTCTCGTTCTCGTGTCACATTTTCATCAGCCTGTTGTGCTTGTTGAGACTCAAAAACATCATGCCCAAGCAGCAATCTTTTGTTGTTCTCGTCTAATCTTTCCTTACTTGATGGGGAGTTTCTTCTTCTTGACACAATCTCGGATTAACTTTTTTCTAGAACGACTACTTTTGTCTCACTCGTCTGCAAATCTTTCTTTGATACCTTGAATTTTGGTAACACATCTTCGTTCTTCAAACCCATCTCTTTCGCGAACGCATCCAAACCGTCGTAATCCACATTCACTCCAGGAATTTTGTAGAGCATGGGGATAACAATAACCGGCTCAATATCATTGATCAATTTGATCGCCTCATCAGCCGAGAGAAAGCCATGACTCCCTACTGGCAACAACAAGATATCACATTTTTCTAACTTGTCGAGTTGTTTATCAGTCAAGGGAGCGCCTAAATACCCTAAATGAACCACATACACCTCTTCAAAATTCACTTGGAAGATGGTTGTCATGCCTCGCTCCTTGCCTTGATTCTTATCACGGTAAGCACTGATACCCTCAATATAGACCTTTTTTACCTCATACTCACCGGGATTATCAACAAGAAAATGTTCAGACTTAATACTGCTATGATCAAGTTCTGCGGATTCAGTATTGTTGATGGTCACGATCTGCGCGTCACCACGAATTGCTTTCAACCCAATACTGTCATTAAAAGGGTCCATAATGATGGTGACCTCTTCATTGACATCGGATTTTCCAGTGAGTTTAAAGCATGAATGTCCATGCCATGTGATATACATATACGGAAAGGCAAAGTAAAAATACTGGGTTCATTTTAGCAAAAAACAATCATTTTGAAAAGAGAACGCCTTTTTGTGTCCGAATAGTTGCTTATTACTGATCTTTTCCAAATAATTTGATTTTCAACGCGGGAAACAATACACTATGAAGGACAGTCGTTTCAAGCAAAAGAATAAACCCAGAACATATGAATTTTTCTCGTGGACAAGAATGCGGTAACACGCCATCAGAAGCGGAACAGTTTTTTTTTGCTGCAAAAAACCCGTCGAAAAACGAACAGAACAACACAGCTCATTTCAACAAGGCAAAAAGCGAGCTTGAACCATCTCCCGAGCAAATAGCATTAACACCAATTCAGGCAAAAGAAATACAAGCCGCGGCGGGTGAATTCATGGATATTGAGAGAAAAAACACACGAGGAGAGCTTACTTTGGAAGAGGAACAAGAGTTTTCGCAACTCATCCATGGTGGATTTCTAACGCGATTACAGCGTCATATTCCTTGGCTTGCCCCACTACTTGCTGGAATGAGTTTGTGGGGGGCAGTGAAACTAACAGGCCTTAAAACGAATACTGACGCGCCGGAACAAAACATCATGCCAAATCAACACATGAAAGAACTGATACGCCACGAATTTAATGACCATTTTAGTGACCGTTCACAATCAAACAATCCAGATGTTGCTTTCTATGATTACGGCGGACTGTACTTTGAGCTGGGGAACGCGACTCATTCGACTCCACAAGCAATGATTAAAAAATATTTTGATCTGCCTATTGAAAACCCACTTCTACCAAACGAATTTGTAGATCGAGTAAAAAAAGAAAACTATGTAAATCCAGAATATCAAATTCTCCTCGCGAGATATAGAAAAATCGTAACGTTTCAATCTGCCTTTAACCGACTGGTCCAGATGAATAAAAATACCAATCATACGGTTATAGCGCAGGATGGACTCCTTGGCCCATCAACATTTGGACTCATGGAAAATTTTCTTAATCCTCCACTGTCAGTGACATTAACGCAGGCGGGATATCCGAATGTTCACGACGCGGAGTCTCTTCGTTCCGCGCTGTTTGATATGACTCCTGAAATCTTCACTTCTTTTGTGACAAAAATCGAAGACGACGCGCGACTAAACCCATTTGAACTCTTGAACAAAATCCCCGAGGCATTACAAAAACCAGAAATACAACACTATCATCAACAACTGGTAGATGAACTGAAAAACACCATTGGAGAGCAACGTATTCTCGGTGTGTTGAGTGCTGAAGAAATGTGGAATAAGCCAGAAGATGACGAGGCACAGAGAAAAAAAATATACCAATCAAGCGAGTTCTACAAAGTCTATCAAGAGATAAAAACATGGTATCAAAAACAGCTCAAAGAGCTGAAGAGAGAGTTCCGCCAAACTGAAAGCATGAGAACAACTGCAGAAAAAAGACAAAAGCAGGAAGAGATACACGGAAAAACACAAGAACTTCTTAGTATAATGATCGCGCTTGTCCATGAATTTTATGAAGGAACCCCATGGAATTTTGAAGGAACCTCAAGGAACCCGCGTTTAATTGAAGATTCAGAACAATATGGCATCTCATGCGCGTTCCATATCTACAACCTCATGAAAGAAATTCATGTTCCAATCATTTTTGGCAGTGGCAAGGGCGACCGGCCATGGCAAATTACTTCTGACAAACAACCAGAACGGTATGGGGGCGAGACAAATCGTATTGATTTTAAAAAAATCGCGGATGAGTCAGGTATTTCACTCCTGGAAGCAAAACTGCAGTGGCTGAAAAATCTCCCAGTGGGTATCTATGTTGTAGGACTCCCGTCTCACATGATAATCTTCATGAATTCTATCCAAGGAGTGACACTCGAGGAAAAATTGCAACTCCGCACTCAAATGACTATTTCCGAATCTATGGCAACTGGCGTACGAAAAACAAACCTTGCCAAACTGATCGTCAACAATGAGATTACCTTTCTCTCCCTCTCTACGATCACTGATGATGAAACGCTCAACAACATTCTCTCGACGCCGTAAAAAATCCCATACAATAAAAAAAGCACTGAACCATTACGTCCAATGCTTTCGTGGCAATGAAGAGTGCCACATTCTCGCGTCGAGAGCGATGTCACTCTACCACATCACCTCGCCTTAAACCCCAAAAACCACTTTTCAAAATCTTTGTCTCTCCATGAGACAACAAAAATTTCATCACTACTGCAAACATTTTTCACGTCAGGCAGAACACGTTTCTCCGTAGTGTTGAGCGCGTGGAAGAGATGGAGTGTGCCATATAAATCTCGCGTCACCATGAAAACATGACAAGGAATTCCCACTAAATAAAATGGTTCCTTTCCATCCGTGTGAAGTTTCTGCATCAGACATGGCAGATGCGCGGCTCCTTCACATTGCTTGCTCGAGATCAGCTTTCCCCCGAGATACCCTTGTATCTGTTCTTGAGGAGATGCTTGCCAGAGCCAGACGGGATCTTTTTGCTGACGGTATATTTCCGCGTTTGACTTGATTTTATCAAGAGACGGAACTCCTAAGACTTTCATCAACCGATACAGGAATACGCCACAGGCTACTTTTCCATACTGGGGATAGTGGGTATTTCCGTTAAAATCATAGTCCGTTCCATCCCAAAACTCAAACAAGATGTTGAACGCGGTAACGAACAACGTTGCGGACCTTTTTGCGATCTCATCCGTGGGCCTCCCATTACGACGCGACTCTTGGTATTCATTTTTCAAAAGATTCACCTCGTCTGCTAACCAATGACGCGTGGATTCATACTCGGCAAAAAAATCCGTCTTTTTATACTGTGCAAGTTTCACTTTATCTTTCATGCTGGAACCCTGAAACAATGCACGAATCTCTTCTTTTTCGTTTCGTACACGGTGAATATCGACGAATGACTTCAGACGCTGAAGTATCTCTTTCTGATACTGGGGTGGCACAGCCATTGGCTTTTCAGGCGTTATTGAGGCAGTGGCTGTACTAATGCTCAACTGCAGAGTTACGACCATAAAAAAAACCCACACTGTGACCCTCAACAATTTTTTGACCAACATGTTTTTCCTCCTTTTCGTGTTGGATGAAACTATGAAATACAGCTCAATTTACTTATTTTTTACTGTAACACCTATATCTAAACAAAATTAAATTGATTTGTCAATGTTTGTGTAGCGGCTCACAACTCTGAACGGCAAGGTGGATCAGACGTAAAACAGTTCACTACCATGAGGGGACTGTTGCCTATTTACTTACTCACACCACACTTTACTTATTCACTCCACACATGGAATTGTGGTATAATGATATTATTAAAAATAATAATCCAGCAAACACATATGCCCAACAAAAAAAATGTCGCGTCTTGTAAAAAAGAACTTCACGCGAATCCAATCTTTTTTATCTCTTTTGTGTCAGGTTTTATCGCCATCCTACTGATGGCTCTTTTTATTATCGCGGTAACGCCATATCTTTTTGATCGCAATCAATATGCCACAAACCCGCGACAAATCAGCGCGCCAACTGTTGCTGATTTCACTGGCAAGAGTACACTCTATAGCCTTTCCACAGAAGGGGTATCCTGCCGCGACACAGACACATCGCAAAATTCATCAATTCGTGGTGTGACCACCATCTGCGAGAAGATGATTTCTGAAACAGGCGCGATACAAGTGGTCTGTTCGCCGTACGAAGATATCTGTGACGGTACCGCAAAGGTAAAAGAATTTTTTTGTGAAGCGAATAATACACTTGGTCAATCCATAGGAATATGCAATATCGAAGCTGGATACGAGTGCGTTCAAGGGGCATGTAAACCAGGAAGATGCGTTGATAGTGATAGTGGTGGATTGTATCAAGCATGGGTAAAAGGAGTTGCGAAGAGCAACAAAAATAAAAAAATTGTCATTGCTGACAGCTGTAAAGATAAAAATATCGTCAATGAGGCATACTGCGACTTTGGCACGCCAAAAACACGGACTCTTCCGTGCGTGGCGGAACGCGAGGGAACAACCGTGCAAGGTCTGTGTCTGAAAGGACAGTGTACGTACAGTTGTCAGTCGCAAAGCGACTGCCCTGACAACTTTATGTGTAGCACGAATAATCTGTGCGTTCCCGCGCAAGCATGCAATGTGAACACGGATTGTCCCACGGATTGGGCATGCACCAATGGGTATTGTTCTCTGATTGTGCAATGTGTTGATTCTGATCCCAAAAATAATCCATATATTCTTGGCGTAGTAGGATATACAGCACCCGATCAGACTGGAAAATACACTGAAAAAACCATGTTTGACGAGTGTGATTTGAAACTCCCTGATCCAGAAGAACCACAGATTACTTGCGAGAAACGAGATACTACAGAGTGTTGTCAAAAAAATATTGCCGACCCAAATGCATGTAACAAAACAGGATGCAAGTTTACGGTTGATCAATCAGCGTGCGTTCCTTCACGCCCTGGAAGTGATATTGTATGTGAAATTCACGAGGTCAGTGAGTGCTGTAGAATTGATTCTGAAGATCCCGCGTCATGCAAAAAAGGATGTGAGCTCAATGATGACTCGTCAACGTGCGTAGTTATAACAGCACCCGAAGCGGAAAGTGATATTGCAGACACTCTTCGGTCAGATTCGGTCATCGAGTACGCGTGCAGTGAACAAACAATCTCGGTGCAAGATCCCAGCACTGGAGAAACGCGTGAGCAGACTTTCCTCACCTCTGTAGCGCTTCCTCCACAACTTTGCCCAACCTATGTTTCTTCATTTGGGAAACAATATTCATCCGTCTGTCAGGCCGTTCCGCTTGAAATGGCACAGGAAGCTGTGGCAAAACTCCCCATTCCTGAAAGCGCGCCAGCAGTATCAGTACTATCCAAAACTGATCAACTTCTCATAGGAAAATGCGTGATTCCTTGTGATACAAGAGATCAATGCCCACTCTTCATGAGTTGTAATGATCTGATGGGTTTCTGTGTGCCACTCGAGATTTGTGAACAAGACGCGGATTGCCAGGATCCGGGAGCAGTGAGTGGAATCTGCAATGAAAAATTACATGTGTGTGTTGATTGTGAACCTAATTCTCCTGACTCATACGGGAAGAGTGACCAATGCGCGGAGAGTGAACTCTGCGTGGCAAATACATGCGTTCCGGCGACACGTTGCATGGCTGATGATGAATGTTCTTCTGATCAAGTGTGTGTAGGCGCTATCCCAACAAAAACACCTCCAAAACCCGGTGTATGCGCGCCAGCACAACGTTGTCTCTCAAGTAACGAGTGTGAGAGTGATGAGATATGTAAGGGCGCGGGTTCAAAACAAACAGTACTGAAGTATGGTCTCTGCGCTCCAAAAAGTACTGATCTTTCCTGCGCCTCTGACGCGGATTGTCATACTGGATTTTCTTGTAATACCGCGCGGAATATTTGTGTTCCAACGCGTCTTGTGCCTTTAACCTGTGAAGACGATTCACAGTGTGTTGAAGGAAGTTTTTGTGAGGAAAATACGAAACTCTGTATTCCACAGATGTCAGTGAGTATTTGCGGCACGGATGAAAACTGTCCTGTTGATACATATTGCAAGAAGAATAATACGAGCAAAAATGGAATTTGTTTGAGTCGTCAGTTAACAACCACGAGTTGTATTGATAGTGATCCTCAAAACAGATCTGACATTACTGGAGTTGTAACAACAAAGTCCGGAGAAGGCGTGAGTACCCTTGGAATTTACAAGGATGGAAACACTGTTGGCGTCTATCCAAAAGAGAGCACACTTGGTATCTATCCTGATGTCTGTTGTAATCCTCAAACAGATCAAAATTGCGCGACAGTGCAGTCAAGCTATTCTAACGCGGTGTATCAATACGCGTGCGTGAATGGACTCGCGAGCGAGTTGCCAGGTGAAACGTGTTTAGATGGAAGTTTCTGCTATCAAGGCCGCTGTCAAAAATGTAGTGATACGGATACGGAAAATGCAGTTGATATTGCTGGCACAGTATGGACGCCAAACGGCCGATTTGATGACACTTGTGTGAATCAAAAACAACTTATGCAGTGGAAGTGCGGCCCAGATAGCAAACCACTCCCTGTGTCGAGCAATTGTCCATCCAATACAACGTGCAATATGAGTCAAGGGGTATGTCAGACGAGTTTATAAGTTTCTTTCTTGCACGTTTCCCCTACTCAATGCAATGGAAGAAAAAAAAGGCTGTAAACAGGTCTCTAATGGTGGAATTCCCCACCCACTTGACTTATTTTTGTGATTGGTTTATGTTGTGTTCAGCAATTAATCAACCCCCCTCTATACTAGAGGGTACAACAATATTGAGGGTTGGAAGTTGATGTTTAACAAAATGATCATATACCCATAAGGAGGGTAAAGTCATGATCAAAGCGATCAAAAGATTTTTCGTGTGTCTTGGTGTCGGCGCAACGCTCATGGCGAGCGCATTCTGTGCTTTACCAAGTGAGAAGCCGAGTGACGAAAAACAAACCCTTGCTCACATGACAAGGGAGGAGTCTCCATTCTTCTTCGAACAGAGGAGTCAAGTAGATCCCATCACAGGTACTGTGAAAGTACAACTTTCGCAACCTGCGAACGACACGAGGGTCATGTTCAAAAAAATGACCTTCACCAACCCAAACGCAGCGAGTGCGGTAAATTTTTCGATCAATATTCCTGATCTCGAAATCGCGCGTGTTGTTGGTTCTACGATCGTCGAAATTAACCCTGTCAATGTGAATACATTGAGCAGAGTGGAACGCTCTTTCCCAGATGGAAAGAGGGAACTAGAGTTCAGTACAGATGACAAAAATTTGTTTCTGACATTCAAGGAACTCACCTACTCGGCTAACCCTGATATGCCAAAACCGACCTTGGAGTCACTCGTGTCGTACTCGTACGACATCAATAAACTCCCTGCCAAGACTACAGTGGCGAAGGCAATTCAACCTGTTGAGATTCCAAAATCAACAGATAAAGTCGTGGACGTGGCAACCTCGAAACAACCTCCAAAAAAACAACCGTTGGACACGGAAATGAAACCTCCATCGCAGGTTCAGAATCCTCCTGAAAAGAAAACAGAGGGAGACAAATCTGTGAAGGCCAGAAAAAACGCCCCTGAACTACTGCTGAAAAAGGATAAGAATCCCGCACCTCCTGCGGTCGCAGTGCCCACACCCGTTAAGGTTGGAAACACAACCACAACGCGACTTTCAACCTTGAGACCAGAGGATCTTGAGGCCATGAAAAATGCTGTCCCTGCCTTAAAACAACTTTTGAAAGGCGATGTCAGCATCGGATTACTCAATGTTGATCCGGAACGCGGTGATGGGTGGGAAAAAATTGGACTTCGGCATGAAACTGCAACCGGTGTTCCCTTTGCGTTGCAAATGCAACTTGCTCCACTTTTGTCGAAAAAACCGTCTCCTCTCATGGGAGAACCGGTAACATTACTGCAGATTGTAAAACCAGCAGTGATGAAGGCAGAAAAAGAACTGTCAGAATTTGATCTGACGCCATTCGTCAATGAAAAGGAGAAAATTGCGCTCACAGTACAACTTGCAGAAAGGAACACTGAACTTGCAGAAACTAAGGCAACTCTGTCCTTACTCAAAACAGAGTTTGAAAAATATAAACAAGACACAGAGAAAGAGAAAAAAACGCTCGCAGGAAACCTTTCACTCCCTCCACAGCATGATCTTTCAGAGACACAAGAGAAACTCAACACCGCGAATGTGGCATTGACTGCACTCAAAATCGACTTTGATGCCTACAGGAAAAAGCAGTGGACTGGAGTTTTTGCCGCGATCGCTTTTGCGGCGATCATGCTGTTTCTGTGGATCCTGGCTCGATTCGACATTTCCTCCTTTAAGAAGGTTATTGTCGCGAAGGATACCACCATTTCTTGCGCAAAATTGGTAGCAGAGAGTGCGGGCTTCCAAACAATAAAGAAAGAAGAGCAACTCCAATTACAGTTGGGTGCTCTTGCAGATACTCTCAGAAAACAAAGAGAACCTGAAGTAACACCAACCCTGCGAAGTCTCCTGCAGGAGAAACCACAAGAGGCAGTGGCATCAGATGAGGCCATGGAGGACTTACAAGATCCACTGGCATCAGATGAGGCCATGAATACCATCATGGATTTGCAAACGGAAAATATGGATTTGGCTGCTCGAGCAGATGCACTTGCAGTCGAAATGAAAAACATGCAGGGTTCTTTAACAGCTGCAGAAGAGGAGATTAAACAACTCAAAATAAGTAAGGAGTATTTTATTTCTCAGAAAGAAACGCTTCTTAGAAAATTCTTAAACCCGCCTTCCGAGGCATTTTACATTGGCGAGCATTCGGTCTGGGATCAGCAGGAGCCAAAGAAGAAAATCGGCATTGTAGAAGGCTTTGCCACTCTACCAGAAAATGCCGAACCACCAAACCCAACACTGGACACGGAATTACGTGGTGCGGTGTACTATGTGTACTGCATTCGTCACTCAAACGGAATTCACTGCGAAGAAATCTTCAAGAAGAGAAAGATGACAGGAATTCTTTCACATTTCCGAATTGATGAGGAAAAAGCCAGTGTTCATTCACTGGCAATAGCATCGTCATATGGCCAATAGTCCCGGCCCATAGGGATTTAAGCATAGATTGAGATAGAGTTTGAGGATTGTTCTCAATAAACTCGTGGATTTCAATTGCTCCTTCTTCGTTGTTATATGACAATCTGGTCATCACAATCATGTCGTTCAGATCGTGAAAACGATGACTGAATAGTGGATTGTGTTTCCGATTGATATAAGAGCGAGAAGTAGTACAGTTGGATGAAATAATGTTGAGAGGACACTCAATGTTTTATACCTAATACCCTTCACGAACAACGATTCATGAAGGGTATTTTTTTATGTGAATTTTCATCTAGCAACAGCCACTCATCAAACTTAAATTTTTAACCGATCACTCGCGAGATTCGAGATAAATCCCAAAAACCGCATGGTATCATTCTTCTCTATAAATCCAACCATACGTTTTGTAAAACTCTCTATTTCGCTTTGTTTCTTTAAAAAACCAGTGTGTTTTCGCGACATATCTTTTAAGAGCACACGCAGTGCATGGTCAACATCATGTCCTTTTTCAAAACGCTTCAAATATATATCCCCAATTTTTATTCCAAATTCACCATATTGTTCAAGCGTATGCACGACCGCGGCGTCTTTTGTTTCAAAATCACCAGCTCCTCTCTGCAAATCACGCCATTTTGCGTCATCAGGACGCTCCTTACGACCAACAACATCACTATTGGGCAACAATATTTGACTCTCCTCGTTCGCGTCCCCTGTCAATTCAGATGTAAGCTTGGCGATCTCTTTGTTTGTCTTTTGTTGTTCTCTTTCTTTTGATTCATCACGTCTTTTTTTATCCTCTTGATTAGACACAGCGGCGGTATTATAGCCGCGCTCCTTAAGCATCTCATGAAACAGAACACTCCTTTTCTCTTGAGCGCGTTTCATGAGCATCTCTGAATTTTTTTGGTTGATATACTCTTGATCCGTGGTAAAACCAAAATCTTCATCCATCTGGCTCTCAAGCGACTTAAGGCGAAACAACTTCTGACGGAGCTTCTCATGATTGCTACCAAACGCGCGCTTATTCTGCTCAAGACCTATCAAATCAACATTGAGATCTCGATACTGTAACTCTTTACTTTCGGTGAACGTATCAAACTGAATTTGAAGTTCCACCAACTCATCTTCAAGCAAAGTGAGTATTTCTTGATCAGTAAAATCATCAATCAAGACATTTTTTCCACGCTTTTTTATAATCTTTTCCGCCATACTTTCCATCGCGGCAACATCTCGATTGGAGGTATCTGAAAATTTTCCTAGGACGTGCTCTAAATCAGATATTTGCTGTGCTGTGTCGCTTTCCTTCAATACTTTTTCCATTACTGAATCAGAAACGATCTCATTTGCTTCTATGATATCTATCGTTTTCAATTTTTTCTCGACAATCTCACCATAGCTTGCTTTTTTCAAACTTTCAGGATAGGGTTGTTGTTGATGCTCGGTTCTCATAATAATAAAATAATGAGACTTATAGAGTATAGTGTACCAAAAATTCATTGGTGAGACAAACTCCCTATAATCAAAGGAGGATCACATGGGGAAAAAACATGAAAAAGACGAGGAGTTTGAAAAATGCCAGAAGCTGATCTATGGAATGGCAAATCGTGGCGCGTATAAATCCCTGATTCAAGCAATTCCTTGGTTTGAAGAAAATTATGTTCCAAGACTTCTTCATACGGCGCATTGCCTCGAGATGCTGTCGCATATCAATCTTGACCAGTTGGATTCAGCTGAGAAAATAGCACGCTCTCTCTTGCAAGCGCATGACCAAGGAGAACTTGCGTCCCATGAATCGTTTATGATGTTCTTCAACTGGACCAGCATCGCGTTAAAAAAGAAAGACATCTCTCGTTGGAATACCTTGATGCTCCAGGCTGAACGATATGCTAACACGCCTCAACGTAAGGAGTTAGTCAAAAACCATCGAAACAAAGTTTTCAAAGAGCATAGGAAAGTCTTCTTTTCCGGTTTAACGGAATCCATCATGGAAGCAGGTGATGAATAACTTCATCCCCAAAAACAAAACCCACGGAAAAAGCAACAGCTTTGACCGTGGTTTTTATTTTTATGGGACTGTTGCCGAATGTGCTTTTGGAGCGAAATTTTCGAAATTTCGAGACAAAATTGGTGAACAAATTTTTTTGTTTACCTTTAGGTAAGCCAAAAAATTTTGAGACAATTTTGACCGAAATATGAAAATTGTAGCCAAAATGACATTCGGCGACAGTCCCTTTATTCCGCGCGCGATGACAAGACACGCCATTGTTGTTACCGTTCATTTCGCGCACTCCAAAGTGAGTATGAGGCTTGGACCATAATAGCCACCGTGCCGGAAATAGTTTACCCCAAAGAGGTCTGTAATCGTGCCTTGTTCAGCCCGAATCTGGAGCCCTTCATTGCTCTGACCGGCAAACCATTTTCGAACAAGTGGAGTAATATCAATGTTTCGAAAAAAACCATACTCTCGCGTCGCATTGGTGATCGTGGCTGTGATAATCTTTTCCATATCAACACTTCCTCCTCGCACCTTCCAAGGAAGTTTTTCCAGCGAAGAAGGAGAAAAATTATTCTCGGCGTCAGAGGCGCCTTGTCGGAGTGACCACGACGCGTGGCCCATACCTTCCCATGATTCATTGAACAGATATATTCCGATCAGCGCTGGATCATATTGATTATAAAAATAAAGTTTGAGTTCAACTTTCTTAACCGTCCTATTCGCGGGCAGAGATTCCTTGAGCGCGCGAAAATGGATATTGTAACGACTGCTTTCGTTGAGTGGATTGTCATTAGAATTGTAGCCAAAATCTGGATATCCTAAAGTCATGTATGATTGATCAATCCCAAAACGATTCTCATCAGGACTCGTCCTCGTCAAAATTATCGTTTCATCCTGAACACAGTTTATCTGTGTCACCTGTGGTTCAACACAATTTTGTTCTGTCACAGGCATGTTGATGGTAACTCCGCACTGATTCACATCAATACAGTTTCGTTGCTGTTTGCCATTTCCACAGCTCCCCCACTCCACGCATTGCCACTTCTGTTCGCATGCTGTGGAAGTAGGAGTGGACGTTGAGGTTGATGTTGCTGGCGCAGTTCCTTGCGCGGTCTGCTGATACTCAAACGCACCAATGTCAATCTTACCATCCTTGAGACGCGCTTCTGCCGATTGTGGCCAATGATACTCAAAGAGCGGCAGTTCTGGCACGTCTTTTTTCCCCTGGTCAATAAGCGGTGATGATGCGATAGGACGATACACTTGATTTTGAAGTTGCAAACCCGGCTCAATACCAAAAATAGAATTCCTCAAACTGCCAAGATAACGCGCGTTCGCAAAAAACCAGTTGTTTGATCCTGTTAATTCACCATTCTCGCGATCCGTGTTCCCTTGGTACTGTATTTGATCCACACCGATAACGACATTATTATACGCTTCCAGAATTTTGTTTTTCCCAACGCGAAACAACGACGTCTCTTTTGGTCCAATAAATGTGTTATTCACTACCAGAAGACGGTCAGAAATGTTTTGGTTGAAATTGTCCTCAAAAAATGTAAAAAACTGCCATCTGTTGTCTGAATAACTACTTTTGATAACCGTGTTACCGCGGAAAATTGAGATGGAACCTCCTGGATTCTCGGTCGCGCCAGCAAAATCAACGTCAAAATTGCCCGCGTTCCATATCAAATTATTTTCAATTATATTTTTCCAGCCACGGCTTTTCAGGTTTTGTCCCCCACTGTGATGGATACGGTTATTGCGAATGATATTCCCCTCGCCTTGAATATAGAGATTATGAGTCTGACCACTTTGAAAGTATCCATTATTAAAAATATCCGAGTTTTCAATCACACTATTCTTTGACGTTGGAGAAAAGAGAAACCCGTCACCGCAATTATAAACTTTCAAATTGGAAAATACCGTATACTGCGTGGTCGTATGAAACGCTGAAGCATTTTCATGGCCGCCATATGGGAGTCCACAGTTTCGCAGGGTGAGATTTTTAATCACCCAATAGTTTCCATAGAGAGTAATGAGTCCGCCGTTTTGCCCAAGTTTTGACGCATTTTTTCCGTCAAAACCCGCGTCAGGTGTCATACCGATGAGGGTGATTGGTTCGGAAACAGTACCGTGAGTAAACCCGATCACTGTTCCAGCGTTCACTACTCCGTACACCTCAATTCTGTCACCTTTTTGGAGTTTTTGCCCGGCAAAAGGTTCACCCCATGTTGTACCGTCAAAAGTGGTATAGGTGAATCGTTTCCCATCACTTGCCCGCTCTAAAATCATAGAGCCACCACTGTGATTGGTAACAATTCGTACTGGATCACTCTCTCCGTAGAGCGCTATTTTTTGTATACCAGTGTCTTCAGTGCCGTCTATTGCCATGAAACTGATACCAGCAAAAAAATCCGTGGACGGATCAAATCCGCTGAAGGAAACCCTGTTCCATGGAATTCGCGTCGTTTTGCTTTCACCGGGTTTCAAAATTCCAAGACTGAATGTTTGTGAACTTCTCACGGACGGATATCCAGAGATCAACGCGAAACTTGCTTCTGATTCAAACCATGACGCAAATATCTCCGGAATGAATGTGATCTCTTTTTTGCCGAGGTTTATGACCGTAACCTCAACTCCCTTGATATTTTTTACGCCTAAGCCGTAATCTATTTCTCGCACATGTGTGGCAACACCACATCGGTTATAGGTGTTTTTTCTTATTCGGCACAATGACCCATTGGCAGTGTTCTCTACTGTATTTCCATAGGTGTCATAGCTCCAACCATTAAGGAGAAAGGTCGAAAAGTCAGTGATAAGGTATGGTTTTATTTCATCACCTTTTACTTGGTCGAAAGATGTGGTAGCTCGATCCTGATTTACTGGAGGTGCCGCTGTATTTTGCCGCGCTCCATTTCTACCATCAACTATATTTCCACTGCTCGCATCACTTCCACCTCCACTGTTTCCACCACTTCCACTGCCTCCGTTGGAAACACGAGAAGGGATGCTGGTTTGCTCAGGTGAAGAGTTCACGGGTTTCTGGTATTTTTTTTGTTTCCGTTGACGGCTGATTTTTCGATTCTTTTGAGTATTGACCTTTTTCTTCTTTAAGATGGATTTCTTTCCTGGTGCAGATTGTATATCATCATTTTTTACTTGTTCTGAAGTGTTATTTATAGAAGGAAGCAGGGTGAATATACTCTGAATACCATTTTTGTTCTTGCTATAAGAAAAAGCCCCAGCCTCTTTCGCCATGGGTGATATTGAAAAACTTACCACAAGAACGAATATGATAATTTTTTTGCATGGAAGGTATACTTTCAACATAGGAGAGAAGTGCATTGATACCATTACAGCCACTTTTAGCAGTTGCTATATCAATGCACTATATCTATATATTAACAATTTGTCAAACATGTTCCAATGTATTATACAAAAGATGAGATACATAGGTAACACCTCTGAGGTACCAATGGTGGTACAATAGAGGGTGAAATAATCACCTAACGTATCTCATCTATGAGCAATCTTAGCGTAAATCAAACGAAATGGCTATTTGGGAAAAATTGG
>ORJL010831464.1_pt1 | contig 23496 bp, 16 predicted proteins | sample 1779941 | NCBI WGS metagenome assembly ORJL01 (sample SAMEA104232317, study PRJEB22302) | groundwater metagenome | biome: forest; feature: aquifer; material: groundwater | place: USA | collected 2011-08-07 | depth 5.8 m
AGATGCCTACACCGATTCCTTTATGATAAGCCTTGGCCCCTACGGGGCGAGCCTGTCGTTTCAGGAAAGCCCGGCCCATCCCGATCCCAACGTCCCGGCGCCTCCGGTTAAGGTGGCCACCTTGCGCATGAGCATCGAACACGCCAAGACCATGGTCATGATCATGAGGAGACACATACAGCAGTTTGAAGAACAAACGGGCGTCCAGGTGCCGGTAGCGCCGAGGCTGTTGAACCAGCTCGGCATCGCTCCCGAGGACTGGAATGCCTTCTGGAAAACCAAAGGGTAGGTAGTAACCGTTGGAAGAGTTGATCGGGAAGAGCGTGCCCCGGCTGGATGCCCTGGAAAAGGCCACCGGCAAGGCTATGTTCGGGCCCGATTTCAAGATGAACGGCATGTTGTATGCCTCCGTGCTGCGGAGCCCTCATGCGCATGCGAAGGTGCTGAAGATAGACGTGTCTAAGGCGGCGCGTCTCCCTGGCGTCAGGGCTGTGCTCACGCCTGATGACGTGCCCCCGGTCTCCATTGCGCCGTTCTTCGGCGATCAGTACGCCCTTTGCCGCGACAACGTGGTCCGGTGCGTCGGCGAGCCGGTGGCAGCCGTGGCTGCCGACACGGCCGAAATAGCCGAGCGCGCGGCCGGCTTTATTAGAGTTGATTACCAGGTACTGCCGGCTGTTCTGGACGCGGAGGCAGCTTTTCAAGAGAAGCCGGTGGCCGTGGTCCATCCGGACCTGGCCAACTACAAGGTTCTGACCGGCGTTCCCATCCGGTGGGACCCCCGGCGGCCCAACGTTTGCCAGAGCTACAAGTTGCGGAGCGGGGACGTAGAGAAGGGCTTCCGGGAAGCCGACCTCATTATCGAAAACCATTTCAGTACCGCCAGGATACAGCACTGCCAGTTGGAGCCTCACATGGCCCTGGCCTGGTTCGAGCCCGACGGCAGCCTGACCATCCGGTCGTCGTCGCAGATGAGCGCCACGGTCAAGACCTGCCTGGGAAGGTTGCTGGGACTGCCACAGGCGCGGATCAGAGTGCTTTCAAGTTATATTGGCGGAGGTTACGGCGGCAAGGGGGGGATCCGGGCCGAGCCGATCGCGGCTCTGCTGGCCAGGAAGAGCGGGAAGCCGGTGGGCCTCTACTACAGCCGTGAAGATATGTTTACCTCTGGGGGACACCGCGTTCCCTGCGACATTTCGATAAAAGATGGCGTCAAGAAGGATGGGACCCTGACGGCCAGGGAGATGAGAGTGGTGCTGGCCATCGGGCTCTACAGCGACTACAGCATATTGATTGTCCGCCGGGGGGTCGCCGGGTCGGTGGGCACCTACCGGGTCCCGAATTTCAAACTGGACTCCTATGGCGTCTATACTAACCTGCCCCTGACCGGGGCACTGAGGGGGTTTGGTTGCCCGGAGATCGAATGGCCTATCGAGCAGCAAATGGATATGATCGCCTCCAGGCTGGGTCTGGATCCGGTGGAGGTCAGGAAGAGAAACATTCTCCAGCGGAGTGACCGTGACGTCAGCGGGATGACTACCAGTTCCATCGGGGTGGAAGAGTGCCTGGATAAGGTGGCCAAATCCATTGGCTGGGGACGCAAGGCGGCCATGTCGGATGGCCAGTGGAAAAGAGGGAAGGGAGTTGCCATCGGAAATAAGTCCACGATTGGCGGCTCTGCCTCGGTAGTTATCGTCAAGATGTGGCCTGACGGCACCATCGAAGTCCGCTGCAGCGCCGCGGAGCTCGGTCAGGGAATCTCCACTACCCTGGCCCAGATTGCGGCAACGCGGTTCGGCGCGCCGGTAGAGAAAGTGAAGATAGTCAGCGGGGATACCGCTTTGTGTCCGTTTGACTACGGTACGGTGGCCAGCCGCTCTCTGACTCACCATGGGAATGCACTCATCGCTGCCTGCGAAGATGCGTTGCAGCAGCTATTCAAGATGGCTTCGAAGAAGCTCGGCGCCCAGGTCCTGGGCATCAGCGGCGGAAGAATCTACGTTAAAGAAGCGCCTGACCGGTCCATCGCTATCTCAGAGCTGTTCAGCCCGATGGGCGTGGCGCTTGAAGGTGGTGAGGTCATCGGCCGGGGGGTGTTTACCGGTCCGGTGTCACTGGAAGACCCCGAAACAGGCCAGAGCGAAAGGTCGGTTTTCGATTATTCTCATATAGCCACCGCGGTGGAAGTCGCCGTAAACGTGGAAACGGGAGAAATCAAGGTACTGAGGAGCGCCGTGGCCGGAGATGTCGGCAGGGCCATAAACCCCGCAATTGTTGAAGGCCAGCTTGAAGGGGGCCACTTAATGGGCGTCGGCTCGGCTCTCTTCGAGGAGGTCCTCTTCGACAAGAGAGGGCGCGTGGTCAACGACCGTTTCGGCGATTACCATATTCCCACGGCGTTGGATGCCACGCCGTTGGCCGATGCGAAGGCGATGATTGTCGAAGAAAGCAGTCCGGAAGGTCCGTACGGGGCCAAAGGTGTCGGCGAACTCTCCCTCATAGCCACCGCTCCGGCCATTGCCAATGCCGTCTTCGATGCTGTGGGCGTCAGAATCAAGGACCTGCCGTTGACCAGGGAGAAGGTACTGGCAGGGATAAGGGGCATGAGCTCGAAATGAGAGGCGGGGGCGTGGGGAATCTTCAATCTTTGAATCTTCCAATCTTTGAATCGCTAACAGGAGGAACCAATTGGCTTCTAATGAATTGAGAGGATGGCTAAAAGAAGTGGGGGAGATGGGGGAGTTGCAGGTAGTGGAAGGGGCGGACTGGAACCTGGAACTTGGAGCTATCGGCGAGTTGAATATCAGGAAGAAGAATTGCCCTGCTCTTCATTTCCAGGCTATCAAGGGATACCCGAAGGATTATGGCGTGGTGTCTTGCAGCCTGACCTCTACCGGTCGCTTTGCTCACACCTTCGGCCTTCCCAAAGTGGGTAGCTGGCGGGAGATGGTGGATGTCTACCGGACGAAGGTGGACGGATGGCAAAAAGCCCTGGAGAAATTTCCCCCTAAAGTGGTAAAAGACTCGCCGGTGTTGAAGAATGTTCAGAAGGGGAACAAGGTAGACATGACCATCTTCCCCACCCCGTTGTGGCACGAACTCGATGGGGGAAGGTACATCGGCAGCGGCCACGCGATCATCACTTCTGATCCGGATACCGGAGAAATCAATCTGGGGTGCTACCGTGTGCAACTCCATGACAAGAAGACCTGTGGCCTTCACCAGACGCCCGGGCGGCACGGCAGAATTCACATCGACAAGTACCACGCGAAGGGAAAGCCGGCTCCAGTAGTACTTTCCATCGGCCATCACCCCCTGTTTTTCGCCGTTGCCGGCAGCGAGGTCCCGCACGAACCTAAGTCGGAGTATCATTTCATGGGAGCTGTTCGTGGGGAACCGGTCAAGGTGGTCAAGGAAGAGCTGACCGGCCTTCCGATGCCCGCGGATGCTGAGATAGTCCTGGCCGGTTGGGTCCCGGTTGGGAAGACCAGGAAAGAAGGGCCTTTTGGCGAGTTCACCGGCTATTACAGTTCCGAGGACGAAGTGGACCAGCCCATCATCGAGATCGAGCGGGGCTACTATCGCGACAACCCCATCATTCTCGGCGCTCCCCCGAACCGCCCGCCCGACGAATACAGCCAGGCCATGGATGTGGTGCGCAGCGCCAAGCTCTACAACGACCTCGTAGCCGCCGGAGTCCCCGAAGTCAAGGGGGCGTGGATGGGCGAAGTAGGGAGGCAGCTTTTCATTGCTGTATCCATAAAACAGAAGTATGCCGGTCATGCCAGGCAGGCGGCGCTGGCGGCTTCCCCCGGATACACCATGGGCAGGTACGTCGTTGTCGTTGACGAGGACATAGACCCGACCAACAGCGATGAAGTCCTGTGGGCCATGTGCACCAGGGTGGACCCGGCGAGGGACATCGACATAATCAGAGAGATGCGGAGCATACCTCTGGACCCCGTCGTGCGGAAGCCAACCGAGAGCTACATGACTTCCCGGGCGCTGGTCAATGCCTGCAAGCCCTTTGAATGGAAAGACAAATACCCCAAGGCCATCAAGATGAGCAAAGAACTTGAGGACAAGACCAGGGCCAAATGGGGCAAGAAGCTGAAAATCTAGGTTGATTAGTTACAACAGGAGATCAATATGAAAAGAGTTTGGAACTCTATTTTTGTGGTATTCGTGGCGTTAGCCATTGTTCTGGCGGCTTGCGGGCAGGCCTCGAGTACACCTGCCCCGACTTCGCCTCCTCCGGCCAGTCAGACCACTGCGGCCGCGGCCCCGTCCAAGGCGGCCTCACCGGCGGCGACTGAAAAACCCGCGCCGTCTCCCGCTCCGAAGTCGAAAGAGTCTGCAGCCGATTTTTACAAAGGGAAAACCGTCGAGCTCTGGGTGGGCAACAGTCCCGGAGGCGGCCAGGATACCTGGGCCAGAATGGTGGCCCGTCCCCTGGAGAAACAACTTGGCGCTCGTATTATTGTCAGAAACGAAGGCGGTTCCAGCGGTCAGGTTGCGCTAACGCAACTGAGGAACAAGAACGATGGACTCTCCCTGATAACCGTGGTTCCCAGGGGGCCCATTTTGACCCAGGTCTTCGATCCCGACAAGGCCAAATACGACATGAATGCCTATAACTGGCTGGGCGTCATGTCCATGATACCCCAACTGCTGGTGGTCAACGGCAAGAGCGGCATCAAGACCGTTGATGACTTCTCCAAGACCCCGGACGTCAAGTGGGCTCTGGACACACCCGAAAGCGGCAAGGCCATGCGCGCCCGCACCCTGGCGCTGGTCCTGAACAAGGATATCAAGCTTATCAGCGGATACAACGGTACTTCATCCGAACTGCTGGCTGTGATGAGAGGGGAAGTCCAGGGCGCCAGCCCGCCCGTTTCGGCCTCCATGGCTCTGATTAACTCCGGTGACATTTTCCCCCTGGTTGCCATGGAAAAGAAGCGGGTTCCGGAGCTGCCCAATACTCCTACGATTTATGAGATAAAGACGCTGTCTCCCCTGGAAAAGGAATTGATCGACCTGGCCCTGGGCACCGAGGTTGGGCGGCCGCTGGCCACGACCCCGGGCGTGCCTCAGGACAGGGTGGACTTCCTGAAAACGTCTCTCAAGAATGCGCTCCAGGACAAAGAGCTCATCGACAGGGCCACAACTTATGGCGAACCGCCGCGGTGGGCGCCCGGAGAAGACATTCAGACATGGGTCAAGACTATGTTGAGCATGCCGCCGCAGACCAAAGCCAAATTCGCTGAGCTGCTGGGAATGAAAACGGCAAAATAACCGAAACAGAGATTATTTGGATGAGAGGCTTGCCGGGGAGCCAGGGCATTCGCCTGCTGCCGGCAAGCCTCATTCCTGGCTGGAACTGGTCCTGCCGGGGCTTCCCGCGGGTCCTAATTCGAGATATTTCAGGAGAGCAACATGGTTGAGGCGCTGTTTCAGGCGCTTGGCAACATCGCCAACCTGGAGGTCCTTGCTGTGATGGTCATCGGGGTGGTGGTAGGGTTGATATTCGGCATTCTACCGGGCATCGGCGGGATGTCTGCGCTTGCCATCTTCATGTCCTTTGTGTGGGGTAAGGACCCCGTCCTGGCCCTGACATTCTTATTGGCCATCCTGGCCGCTACTTCACAGGGGGGATCCGTTACCACCATCCTGCTGAACGTTCCGGGCGATTCCACCAACGCTGCGACCCTGCTTGACGGCTATCCCATGGGCAAGAAGGGCCAGGCGGGAAGAGCGCTGGGCATCGTTCTAGCTGGAAGCGCTCTCGGAGGCTTGTTCGGAGGGATTGTGCTGCTGGCCTTGCTGCCAGTGATGCGCCCGGTGGTAATGGCTTTCGGCTCTTCGGAGACCTTCATGATGGTCGTCCTCGGCCTGGTCTTCATGGCGATCATAGCCAAGGAATCATTGATGAAAGGGTTCATTGCCGGGGCCATTGGGCTGGCCATGTCCCTTTTCGGCCTGCAGTCGAATACCGCCATCTCTCGTTTTGATTTTGGTCAGCTCTATCTCGAAGATGGCGTCCAACTGATACCGCTGACACTGGGGATATTCGCTATTCCCGAGGTGGTGGACATAATGGCCCGGGGGGATTCGCTGAACCAGAAGGCTGGACTATTCGCGGTCCAGGGGAAACAGGTAATTGAAGGCGTCAAGGACGTCTTTCGGCATTTCTTTCTGTTCTTGCGCTGCAGCGTCATTGGTACCGTGGTAGGTATCATACCGGGCATCGGCGCCCATACGGCCACCTTCATGGCTTACGGCCATGCCAAACAGACATCCAAACACCCAGAGGAATTTGGTCAGGGTTCCATAGAGGGCGTACTTGCGCCGGAAAGCGCCAGTAATGCCAAAGAAGGTGGGGCCTTATTGACGACGCTGGGTTTCGGCATTCCCGGAAGTTCGGCGATGGCTCTGCTGCTGGGGGCGTTCATCGTGGTCGGCATTCAACCGGGGCCAAAAATGCTGGAAGAGCATCTGGGCCTGGCCGTCTGGCTGGGCTGGACCCTGATCATAGCTAACGTAGGTTCCTCGATCCTTCTTCTGTTTACCGCCAAGCAAATGGTGAGGATGACTTTTCTTAAGGCCAGAATACTGGCGCCGATAATCCTGGTCTTTGTAGCCATCGGCGCCTACGCGTCGAGGGAGAATATCTTCGATGTGCTTATGGTTTTCATCTTCGGGGCACTTGGCTATGGGGCCAAGGTATTGGATTATCCTCGCGCTCCTATAATGCTCGGCTTTGTTCTGGGCGCGCTGGCGGAGAAATACTTTCTTATTTCCACACAGGCCTTCGGCGCCGCGTTTCTCTTGAGACCGGTAACACTGGTGATCCTTGTTCTAATCCTCGTTACGGTTGCCTTCGACTTGCGCAACCGGGAGATTCAAAAGAGAAAGGGAATGGTGGCATAAATGCCGGCACTGATCTTTACTCTTTGCCTCCTGGTGTTTTTCGGTCTCCTGGCTTTCATGGCACGGGGATTTCCCTGGGAAGCAAAGTTCTTTCCATGGCTGGTCCTTTTTCCTCTGGTGGGCATGCTTGCCTGGCAGTCGGTGAAGGAAATCCGGAAACTGAGGAAGAAAGGCGAGAAGCAGGGAACAGAAGCCAAATTCGCTGACGTGCGGGAAGAAGGACCGGCCCGCCACAAGTATACGGCGGCCATAGTCTGGATGCTGATATTTGTCGCCATGGTCTACCTCCTTGGTTTGATGGTGGGCCTCGGTCTATTCACTTTCCTTTACATAAAATTGAATGGGGGTAAGTGGCTGGAAGCGATTGGAGTGGCAGCCGGCATAACTGTCTTCTTCTACGTCGCTTTTGTGCGGCTCTTGGAGATGTACCTTTATTCCGGCGCCGTGGCTGAGTGGTTGCAGGGACTAATACAAGGATAGATTCTAGTTTCTGGAAAGGCAGATTGAATGTCGTATTACAAGGACCTGAGGGAACACATCGCCGCCCTGGAGAAACAGGGTAAGCTGGTCAGAATAAAGCGTCCGGTGAACAAAGATACCTTGCTTCATCCACTGGTGCGGTGGCAGTTCCGCGGGCTGCCGGAAGAAGACCGGAAGGCTTTCTACTTCGAGAACGTGACCGACGTGAAGGGAAGGAAATACTCCATCCCTGTGCTGGTCGCTTCCCACGCCGCCTCGAAATACATCTACGGAATAGGCATGATGTGCAAGCCGGAAGAAATCATCGACCGGTGGGCGCGGGCCCAGCTTCACCCCGTTTCGCCGAAGCTTGTTCTTTCGGGCCCGATACATGACGAAGTGCACACCGGCGACAAACTGCTGGAGCATGGCGGACTGGAGGAGTTTCCGATCCCCATATCTACTCCGGGATTTGACAACGCCCCGTATCTGACGGCGGCCAACTGGGTAACCAGGGACATCGAAACAGGCTCGGTCAACATCGGCAACTACCGCTCCATGGTAAAGAGCCCGACCAGGCTCGGAATAGAGTGCAACCCCCCTCAGCACCTTTATACCCACTGGGAGAAATGCAAAGCACGGGGAATTCCTTTGAAGGCTGCCATTGTTATCGGCGCCTCTCCCGCCGTGGCCTACGCGGGTACGGCCAAGCTTCCCTACGGGGTTGAAGAATACTCCATCGCCGGCGGCATCGCCGGGGAAGCCATCGAACTGGTGAAGTGTAAGACGGTGAATTTGGAGGTACCTGCAACCGCGGAGATCGTACTGGAAGGCGAGTTACCCACGGATACGCTGGAAAGAGAGGCGCCATTCGGCGAGTTCACCGGCTACATGGGGCTGGAAAGCTGGGGGCCGTATTTCAATATCTCCTGTATCACGCACCGGAAGAACCCTATGTTCACGGCTTTTCTCAGCCAGTTCCCGCCCAGCGAAAGCAGCAAATTGCGTGAGTACTCCACCGCCGGGATTCTGTTCAAATTCCTGAAGCATGACTGCAACATTCCAGGCATCCTCGAAGTCGCCACGCCGGAGACGGGAGGGGCTAACAAGTATATCGCTATCAGAATGAAAAAGACCCATCCTTCCCAGGCCTGGCAGGCGCTAAATGGCGCTTCGGCTATCATGCCGGGCACCGGCAAGATAGTAGTGGTGGTGGATGAAGACATCGACCCCAACGACGCCGACTCGGTGAACTGGGCCATGTGCTTCCGCATGGACCCGCAGCGGGACATCAGGATCACGCCCGGCAAAATCCCGGGGCTGGACCCGTCCGGCGCGCCAATGAATGCGCCGGACCACAAATATCCCCTGCCGAACGGTTCTTCTGGCCTGCTCATTGACGCCACCCGGAAATGGCCCTATCCGCCTATTTCCCTGCCCAAGAAGGAATTCATGGAAGATGCCCGCAAGTTCTGGGAAGAAGAAGGCCTGCCGAAGCTTACTCCCAAGGTGCCATGGTTTGGATACAATCTCGGACACTGGACCAAAGAAAACGAGGAAGAGGCCGACCTGGCTTTGCAGGGGGAATATTTCAAGACGGGAGAAAAGCTGGCGAAGTCCCGCAGGCGTACTGAATGAGTCCCATTACCGTCATTGCTGCGAAAATAGGTCGAACCGTAGGGGCAAGGCATGCCTTGCCCGCCTGGATTCCTGCCTTCGCAGGAATGACGACCATCGAATGGACAGGCCATTTTCACACTCAATGGCGCGGGTTGCCATCCGGCAAGGGGGATTGCCCTGAGAAATCCCCCTTGGTCCCCCTTTGAAAAAGGGGGATGACCTAGCGCTTTTATTGGCGCAAAACCCTGAAATCTGCCATAATGTCTTGAAGCTCGGAACGATGGTCCGAATGGGAATGGTTCGCGCCCTGAAGCGCATCCCCTAATTCAGCGTGCTGAAGCTAATAGAATATCTGAAAAGGAATTGAAGGATGAGAAGAATAGTTTATTGTTTGGTGATTTTTGCTCTGGCTCTGGGTGTCTTCGCGTCGTGCGCCCAGGGCAGCGCCCCGTCGGCGACGCAGCCCCCGTCGGCCACCAAAGCTAACCCGACGGTGGTTGTTACCCCCTCTTTACAGGCCAAATGGGAACAGACTCTGGCCGCTGCCAAGAAGGAAGGGACTGTTACCTTCTATGCCGAAGTCACCCCGGGCATGAGGGACGCGGTTGCGGCGGCGTTCGAGCAGAAGTACGGGATCAAAGTCGAATTCGTTGTGGGCAGGGCCACCGAGCTGGCGCCGCGATGGGAAAGAGAGAAGTCCGGCGGCGTCAATCAGGCCGATGTCTTTCTCTTTGGGGGAGCCACGGCGATTCTGTCAATGAAGCCTCTGGGAGGCCTTCAGAACATTGAGCCCCAACTAATGTTGCCGGAAGTGCTGGACCCGAACGCCTGGGAGGGCGGCAAGGTCGCCTTCCTGGACAAAGACAAGACGGTTATTCCTTTGACTAGTTCCTTCACCACTTATACCGGCATCAATACCGATATTGTCAAAGAGGGGCAGATCAAAAGCTACAAAGACGTTTTGAAGCCGGAATGGAAGGGACAACTGGTGCTTCTGGACCCGACCGTGGCCGGCGCCGCGGCTGGCTGGGCTACCTTCATGATTACCGATGCCTTCGGCATGGAAGGCGGCAAAGACTACATGCGCCAACTGGCTGCCACCGAACCTATCATGGTGAAGGACATACGTCAGGCAGTCGAGTGGGTGTCGCGTGGCAGATACGCTATTGGCATGGGATTGCAGCATGCGCTGACCGTGGAGTTTAAGCAGATGGGCGCGCCCATCACCATTCAGCGTTTTGTTGAAGGCGGCAATATCAATCCCGGCGCGAGTTGCCTGGAGTTGGCGTCCAACCCTGCGCATCCCAATGCCGCGGTGGTCTTCACTAACTGGCTTCTCACCAAAGAGGGGCAGGTGGCGATGAATAAGCCGGCCGGGAATCCGCCCATCCGCAAAGACCTGGTGATAGAAGGCATCGACCCGACTAAGATACCCCGGCCCGGCGATAAGGCTTTCTTCACTGATGAAAACTTCTTCAAGACGCAGGCTCAGGCCATGCAGATTGCCAGGGAAATCTACGGTCCCTTGTTGAAATAGGCTGACAAATTACAGGGTTGGATCAGACGACTAATAAACGATTGTCCGGAGAAGAGAAATGAGAAACGTCAAGTACTTTATGGCCCTGATGGGTCTGGCGATGGCTCTAGCTGTGGGCTGTGTTCAGGGCGCGAATACCGGAGGCGGCCAGCCAACTGCCGCGCCGACGGGCAACGCCACCACCGCCGTTACGCCTGAGTGGCAGAAGAAGTGGGATGCCACGCTGGCGGCGGCCAAACAGGAAGGCACTCTGACCATGTACGGGGAGGTAAATCCGGAGTTGAGAGATGCCTTCATCAAGGGGTTCGAAAACAAGTATGGCATCAAGATCGAGTTTGTCATCGGCAAGTCCGCCGAGCTTTCCGCCAGGTGGGAACGAGAACACGCCGCCGGGGTGAACCAGGTGGATGTCTTCCTCATGGGTGGCGGGTCCTCGATTCTGGCAATGAAGCCTAAGGGTGCCTTTGCTCCTCTGGAGCCATACTTCATCTTGCCCGAGGTGACCGATCCCAAGGGGTGGCGGGACGGCAAAGTGGGCTTCCTGGATGCTGCTAAGACTGTGATCCCTCTGAACGCGGCATATACCACCTACGTGGCGACCAATACGGACCTGGTGAAGCCCGGGCAGCTTTCCAGCTATAGAGACCTGCTTAAGCCAGAGTGGAAAGGAAAGGTCGTTCTTCTCGACCCGACGTTTCCAGGCGCCGGCGCCGGGTGGGCCACATTCCTGATCACCAAGGCTTTTCCCGGAGGGTTGGAAGCCGGCAAAGATTACCTGCGACAGTTTGCGGCGACCCGGCCTGAGATTACCAGGGACGTGCGTATCCAAGTCGAATGGGTGGCCAAAGGAAAATACGCTGTTGGGGTAGGTGTACAGCATGCTACTACCAGCGAATTCAAGGCCGCGGGAGCTCCGATCAGCATCCAGCGGTTTGTTGAAGGCGGCAATATCAATCCTGCTTCAGGGTGCATTGAGGTCCCTCCCAAGCCGGTCCATCCCAACGCTACCGCTGTCTTTGTCAATTGGGTACTTACCAGGGAAGGACAGACCTATTTCAGCCAGGGGTTCGGGTCCCCGTCCGTTCGCACCGATGTGACCGTGGAAGGAATTGACCCCAGCAAGTCGGCGCGGCCTGACGACAAGGCCTACATGACCGACGAGGAGTTCTTCGTGACCCAGGGAGTGGCGATGACGGTATCCAAGGAGATATTCGGGGATCAACTTACGCGATAAGAGGATTCAAACATTGCAGATTGGAAGATTGAAGATTTCTATTGCACCTGGTTCTTGGTCTGTAACCTGCGTTGCCTAATCAACTATCGGAGGATCAAGTATGAGCAAGTTATCGTGGATCGGTTTGGTTTTAGTTCTGGTTTTCGTGGCGGGTTGCGGACAGGCGGTGTCGCCGGCAGGAACGGTCCCGGCCACGGGGCCTACCCAGGCGGCAACTTCGCCTGACTGGCAAAAGAAATGGGATGCCACCGTCGCCGCGGCGAAGCAGGAGGGGACTGTGATGATATACGGCGACGTCGGCCCGGATCTGCGAAGAGAGATGGAAAATGGATTCGGAAAGAAGTTCGGCATCCAGATGGAGTTTGTTGTCGGCAAGGGAGCTGAAATCTCCGTACGCTGGGAAAGGGAACACGGCGCGGGGATCGATGCCGCTGATATTTTCTTCACCGGAGGCGGGACGTCGGTGGTGGGGATGAAGCCAAGAGGGGCTTTCGCCCCTGTCGATAAGCTCTTTATTTTGCCCGAGGTCACCGATCCTAAGGGTTGGCCTGATGGCAAGATACCTTATCTGGACAAGGACAAGATGATTGTTCCCATGAATGCCGCCTGGACGGCCTACACCGCCATAAACACCGACCAGGTCAAGCTGAGTCAGATCACCAGCTACAAGGACTTCCTCAAACCGGAGTGGAAAGACAAAATCGCTCTCTATGACCCGTCCATCACCGGCGCCGGAGGTGGATTCATCACTTTGATGTTGACCAACGTCTACGGGCTTGAGGGCGGGACCGCCTATTTGAAGCAATTCGCGGCCACACAGCCAATGATCACCAGAGATGCCCGGCTTCAGGTGGAGTGGGTCGCCAAAGGCAAGTATCCCATCGGCGTCGGTGTGACCCACTCCATAGTCAGCGAGTTCAAAGCTATAGGCGCTCCCATCGCCTTCGCCAGGTTCGTCGAGGGCGGCAATATCAACCCCGGCGGCGGCTGTCTGGAAGTCTCCCCGAAGCCGCCCCATCCCAACGCCACCGCTATCCTGGTCAACTGGCTCATGAGCCGTGAGGGGCAGGCGGCTTTCTCCAGGGGGTTCGGCGCCCCGCCCGTCCGGATTGACGCGGTGAAGGATATTGACCCCAACGACATCGCGGCCCCAGGCGAGAAGGCCTATTGGACTGACGAAGCTTTCTACATCATGCAGGGCAAGGCAGTTGTCATGGCCAAAGATATTTTTGCTGGCGGAAGATAGACGTGAAGAAAGAAGAGGGAAGAAGGAAGAGTAGAAAGTAGTCCCCACCCTACCCGGTTCTTCCTTCTTGTGGATGATCTTTCATTTTTCATTTGGATATTTGATTTTTGAATTTTCAAAGGGGGTCTAATGGCTTCACCTAAAGTCGTGGTGGTTGGCGGAGGTTTTTCCGGAATTGCCGCCGCGGTCGCCGCTTCCAAAGCCGGGGCCAGCGTCACCCTTTTTGAAAAGACGGACATGCTGGCCGGTTCCGGTCTCCGGGCCGGACGGATGAATTTCAATGGCAAGCTGGTGGCCGCCGAAGAAGCGAAGGCGTTGGGTGGGGGAGACGTTTTCGATTCGCTGGAATCCATCTTGTTGCATCGCGGCAATATTGTCGACGAGTTGCACGGGTACATCTACAACACATCAAAAGTTGATACCACCATGCAGAGGCTGGTAAGGGCGGCGGGAGTGGAACTGCGCATGGAAATCCGGGTAACCGATGTGGACAAAGACGGGGCCGCCGTCAATGCTGTGAAGCTGGCCAACCGGGAGCGCGTGAAGGCAGACGCCTTTGTGGACGCTCCTGGAACCTCAGGCGGCATCAACATCTGCAAACGCTACGGCCAGGGATGCATGATGTGCATCTGCTACCGCTGCCCGGCCTACGGCGACAGGGTCAGCATCGCCACCAAGGCGGGCGCCCCTTCGCTGGACCGCGTGAGGCCCGACGGGACACCGGGGGCGGTCGGTTCGGCGGTCTTGATAAACAAGACCACCCTGGCACCCGACCTCCTGGCCCGCATGGAGAAAGAGGGTGCTATCTGCATCCCCTTACCGAAAGAACTCATCGACTATTCCAAGGAGAAAAAGATCGCGGGAGTGCGCAGCCGCCGCCAGATGGAGTTCATCAACCTGGTTGATATCGGCGCCACTGCCAAGTGCGTCGGCCTGGGATATTTCTCCCTGGATAAACTGAAGAGCATCGCCGGATTTGAGTTCGCGCAGTATGACGAGCCCATGGCCGGCGGGAAGTTCAACAAGATCAGCAAAGTGGATATGTGCCCGCGTGAGGACACGCTGAAAGTGGAAGGGTTGGATAATGTTTTCGCGGCGGGCGAGAAGTGCGGCCCGGGAACGGGAATCGCTGAAGCTATCGTGTCCGGCGTCATTGCCGGGAGCAACGCCGCGCGGGTCGCTGCCGGCAAGAAGGCCGTGGCGCTGTCACGTGAGACTGCTATCGGCGACTACGTGGCTTACACCGGCGAAAAGATGAAGACTCCCGGAGGTTTGGGTGGCGGCTATTCCTTTGGCATGGGGGAGTACTTCGAGAGAATGAAGACCAAGGGATGGTACACTACCGATGTGGCCGCCATTCACCGGAAGATCGACAAACTTGGACTGAAAGGCGTCTTTGCACAAAGAGTTGTTTAGAATGAGGCAGAACGTAAATCCGCGGAGCTGTGAGTGCCTGTCGCTGAGAGAAAGCCCCCTTGATCCCCCTTTGGGAAAGGGGGAGATTTTCCGTCATTCCCGCGAAGGCAGGAATCCACGGGGTGAGGTTGGCAATCTTCAATCTTAGAATCTTAGAATCTTGAAATCTTAGAATCGTCATGGACCTTCGTCAATGGCTTAAAGAAATAGACGCGATGGGCGAACTCCAGTCAGTCAAGGGGGTCGACTGGGACCTGGAGATCGGCGCCCTGTCCGAGTTGAACCTGAGGCAAAGGGACTGTCCGGCCCTTTTCTTTCAGGAAATCAAGGATTATCCCAAAGAGTACGGCATAGTAACCTGCTCTCTGTCCACTCCCAGCCGCTTTGCTCATACCTTCGGCCTGCCGAAAAAAGAGACGTGGCGCGAACTGCTGGAAATCGTCCGGGGCAAGTACAAGAAATGGCAGGGTGACCTCGACAAATACGCTCCGGTAGAAGTGAAAGATTCTCCGTTGCAGGAGAATACCCGGTCGGGCAAAGACGTAAACCTGTACGAATTTCCGGCGCCCAAGTGGCACGAGCACGACGGTGGCAGGTACATAGGCACCGGCTGTTCCGTCATTACCCGCGATCCTGAGACCGGCGAGTTGAACCTGGGCACCTACCGCACCATGCTGCACGACAAGAACACTGTCGGCCTGCACGTCACCCCGGGCAGGCACGCGCGCAACCAGTATGAAAAATACCATGCCAAAGGGCAGCCGGCGCCAGTGGCCGTCACTCTCGGCGAACACCCGCTGCTGTTCTCGGCCTCGGCTTCGGAAGTTCCTCACGCCCCGCGTTCGGAATATCATTTCGTCGGCGCCGTCCGGGAGGATCCGGTCAAAGTTATCAGGGAAGAGTTGACCGGCCTGCTGGTGCCCGCCGAGGCGGAGATAGTCATCGCCGGATTCAGCCCGCCGGGGAAGGTTCATACGGAAGGGCCGTTCGGCGAGTTCACCGGGTATTACAGCGGCGCAGAAGACTCGCCAATGCCCTACATAGAAATTCAGCGGGTCTATTTCCGTAGCAATCCTGTCATGGTGGGCGTTCCTCCAAACCGCCCGCCGGATGAGCGCAGTCATTTCATGGACCTGATCAGAGCGGCGAAGCTGTACAATGACCTCATAGACGCCGGAGTCCCCGACGTTCGCGGAGTGGGCTTCAGCGACGTGGGAAGGCAGTTGCTGCTGACCGTGTCCATCAAGCAGAGATATGCCGGGCACGCCAAACAGGCCCTGGTGGCGGCCTGCCTGGGTTACACTTTCGGCAGGTATATCGTGGTGGTGGATGAGGACATAGACCCCACCAACCGGGACGAGGTCTTGTGGGCGCTGTGCACCAGAACTGACCCCGTCCGGGATATGGATATCGTAAAGGAAACCCGCAGCATTCCGCTTGACCCCGTGGTACCCAAGCCCACCGATGCCCCGGTAACTTCACGTGCTCTGATAAACGCCTGTAAGCCGTTCGAATGGAAGGGCAGGTTTCCGAAGGCTATCAGGATGAGTGCGGACCTGGAAAAACGGACCATGCGCAAGTGGGGCAGGAAGCTGGACCTGGGATGAATGCTCACAGCCAGCTTTCGGTGATTTAATCTACGAATGGATTGTGCTAAGATATCGAAGTTTTGCAAAGAAAGGTGTTTGTACGATGGCTAAGATAAACTATGCCAAATACATGGCCGATTTTACGCCGCAGAAGGAATGGGTGGAGGGGAAGGGGATATTCATCATCATCGCATTTTTTACGGGCGGCATCGCCGGCGGGCTCTACCTGATGTCTTTGCTGCAGGACTTTTTTCTCGGAGCCTTGCTTGCCTATCTCATTGTGATGGTCATTAAGTTTCCGGCCCATATGCTCTTCCTGGGACACCCGTTCCGATTCTGGCGGCTTTTGTGGCGGCCCAACAGTTCCTGGATTTCCCGGACGATGTATTTTGAGATGATGTTCAGCATCTTCCCTGCTCTGCAACTCATCGGTTGGGCCAGCCAGAAGTATACTTTCATGCATGCGTTGCTTGGATTCGTGCCATGGGCTGGTGTCTATCCGATCCTTTCGGCGCTGGCCATCCTGGCTGCTTTTGGAATGATTATTGGGACCGGGTTCATTATCGCGGGGGCCACCGGCGTCCCGGCCTGGAATACGACTCTGGTGCCCGTCTTGATGCTGGCATATTCATTTCTGGGCGGGACAGGGTTGATACTGCTCATTTCACCGGCTCTGGGTGAGGGGGCGGTGAATTTGGCGGCAGTGGAAACGTTTGCCCGGTGGCTGCTGGGGGTGACCGCTTTCATCGTTCTGGTCTACCTCTGGACGGTATATTACGCCGGCCCGGCGGCCCAAAAGTCGGTGAAGGACCTTTTCAAAGGTCGCGTTGCTTCAGTCTTCATCCCTGGAGTGTTGATTCTGGGCCTGTTGATTCCGATTGTGGTGCTGTCAATAGGGGTTGTCAGCCACGTGGCGCCCGTGGTTATTGCCATAACCGCGCTGTGTGAGCTCATCGGTGGTTTCTCCATGAGGTACTCGTTGATCAAGGCTGGAGTATTCGCGCCACTGGTCTAATAAATCCGAAATCCTAATTTCGAAATCCTAAACAAATTCGAATGTCAAAGCTCAAAACCGATGTTTGGAACATTTGTGATTCTGATTTTGGTATTGTTCAGGATTTAGAGTCTAGTATTTCGGATTTCTACAGTTTGTTTTCAATAATATAAGGAGGGAATAACGTTGCGTCAGGAAAAAGGTTTCGAGGCATTTCTAAAGAAGGACTCCATCTTCCCCAAACGGCGGTCCACGCCTATACCCGGCGGCTACATGGGCAAGATCCTCCGGGTCGATCTCACCGAGGGCAAGCTGACCGACCTGAACCTGCCCGAGGATAAGATCCTCCGGCAGTATCTGGGCGGACAAGGCCTGGGCCAATTGATCATTATGAACGAGTTGCCCCTGGGCGCCAATCCCCTCGATCCCTCAAACCCGCTGGTGGTCATGACCGGGCCGCTGACCGGCAATGGCAAGACGCCGGCAGGCACCGTGGTCAACGTGACTGCCTTCAACAACATTACGCGGTTCCTCGATGGCACCATGGGCGCCATTACCACCGGCATAGCGGCTGGCTACTTTGGCTCCCAGCTCAAGTTTGCCGGCTATGACGGTATCATCTTCAACGGGGCGTCCAGGAAGCCCGTTTATCTCTGGATCAAGAACGGTCGGGCGGAGTTGAAAGACGGCTCCGGCTTGTGGGGCAAGGATTGCTATGAGACCCAGGACATCATCCGTAAAGAGGTGGGCGAACCTCAAGCCGAGGTCATGAGTATCGGCCCTGCCGGAGAAAATATGATACCGTCGGCGCTGGCCGCTACGGGTCCCAATCACTCCTGTTCCCACGGCGCCGGGTCGGTGTTTGGCTCGAAAAAACTCAAGGCCATCGCCGTTTTCGGTTCCCGAAAAGTGCCTGCCAAGAACATCGAAAAGCTGACCGAGGCCGGGAACCTGTGGCGGAGCCATGTCAGGCCTTACAGCTATCCTCAGGACAGGTGGGGAGCTGGCTATCCCGACGTGTTGAAGACGATTGTCCACAAAAACTTCCGCACCAGTCTATTTCCCGAGGTGACCAAGGAATTTGACAAGCAGGAGTATACGCCCCGGCCGTGCTACGAGTGCAACAAGCAATGTCCCTATGACATCCGCCTGACCAGCGGCGCCCATCCGGGCTACAAGGCCACTGTGAACGGGGGCAGCGAGCAACTGGAAGCGTTCTACACACTCGGCATCGGCGGGCCTGATGTTTACTACCTCACGGATATACTGAACCGTCAGGGAATGGACGGCTGCTACTTCGGCTGTGGGGTGGGGTTGGCCTTCGAGGCATATGAAAAAGGTTTGATCGACAAGAGCAAGACCAACGGTCTGGAGCTGAAGTGGGGCGACACGGCGGTTGCCGAGAAGTTGATCTACATGATGGTCAAGAGGGAAGGGTGGATCGGTAACATGCTGGCCGAGGGCCCCAAGGCCATGGCCGATGCACTTGGGCCGGAGGGCCAGAAGATGGTCGTCCACATCAAAGGCGGGGCGCCGGCCCTCCACGACTGGCGGCCTTACGTGACCCAGATGTTGGGTCAAATGACCACCACCGGCGGCGGTAAGCCTCGGTTCCAGGGCTTTGAGATCGGACCCTGGCCCGAGCTTGGCTACCCCCAGAAGACCTTCAATCACGAGTCCAAGGAAGGTAAGGCGAAAGAGAGTTTCACCGGCGGACTGTTCCGGCTGGCCAGCGGCTGCATGGGTGTCTGCTGGTTCGGCGAGTCCGGCACCACCATCAACGATACCGTGGCCGCTTTGGCAGCGGTCACAGGATGGGACATCACCAAAGAAGAACTAATGGCTGTGGGCGACCGCACCTGGCAGATGGAGCATATCTTCCATCTTCGCTACGGATGGTCGCCGGACGAAGATATGAAGAACGTGGGGCAGCGGTTCCTGGAGCCCCTTCCGGACGGGCCGTTCAAGGGCTTTGGCATCGCCAAGTGGCTTCCCGAGCTCTTCACCGATTTCTACAAGGAAAGCGGCTGGGACACCAAGACTGGCAAGCCGTTGATGGCCACTCTCAAACGCCTTGGCCTGGAAGAATATGCTTTCATGGCGGCAGATGGAGCCAAATAGTCCTTTGGGAACCTGTCTATCCGTGCTGATCTCCATTTGGTTTGCCCTCGGTCGCGCCAACCCACTGGTGGGGTGGGTACCGCAGGCCTCCGTGCCCGCGGGCGCCCTGAAGAACGACGACGGCTGTCGCTGGCCTCGGGCGTGCCTGTGCAACTGGCCAGCGGGGTGGGTACCGCAGGCCTCCGTGCCTGCGAGCACCCTGAGAGCCGCCGACGGCTGGTCCTCCAGGTCGGGAACCCGAATGGCGGATAGAGTCTGAATGATAGCGGAACAAAGAAAGTCGATTGAAGTCAACGAAGAGTTCAAGACGCGACGGCGCAGGTTGCCCCACTGGGAGCAGCTTGGGTCGGCCTATTTCGTCACTTTCAAAACCGCTGAGCCGTTTGTGCTTTCTGACCAGGCCAAGGACGTTGTTCTTGGTGCCGTTAAGTTCCACGCCGGAAAGAAGTACCGGCTTGATGCCGTGGTAGTCATGGAAACCCACGTACATCTGGTGATGGAGCCTTTGGAGCAAGAGGGCGGGACTCTTTGCAGCCTTGAAGAAATCATGAGAAGCGTCAAGGGCTACACCGCCAATCGGATACAGAAACTGTCGGGGAATAGGGGTAGCGTCTGGCTGGCGGAGAGCTACGACCGGATCGTAAGGGACGAAGTAGAATACCAGGAGAAACTGAACTATATCATCAACAATCCCGTTAAAGCGGGGATCGTGGGAAAATCGGAAGATTACCGGTGGCTATACTATGAAGGCCAGGCGGCTGGTTGATGCGCCGGGCGGTCGCAGGCACGGAGCCAATCGCACGGGCGCACGGTGGTATGCCGCGCCCGCGCAGGCACGGAGGCCTGCGATACCCGCGAATGGGGACGGACACAGCCCGTGCAGGCACGGAGGCCCGCGATACTGGCTGCCTCGCTGCGACGGATTGCCCGCGGCAGTCACAAACGAAAACAGCAAATCTAGCGGAGTAACACTATGATCAAGTCATTGATTGACGACGCGTTAGGCAAAAGCAAAAAACCGGAAGTCAAAGAGGATGTCTGGATTCCCAGCGCTTGCTGGTTCTGCGTCATGGGCCCTTGCCTCCACCGTTACCACCGGGTTAACGGCACAGTGGTCAACGTCCAGGGGAACCTGGCGGAGCCGGAGTTTGCCGAAAGGGCGCGCAATCAGGGCCGCATCTGCCCGAAGCCGTACAGCCTGGTGGAAAAGGTCTACAACCCCAACCGGATCAAATCGCCCCTGAAGAGGACGAATCCTAAGAAAGGGATTGACGAAGACCCCAAGTGGGTTGAAATTAGCTGGGACGAAGCCATGGACACGGTCGCCAAGCGGCTGAAAGAAGTCCGAGACAAAGACGCCCGGAGGGTGTGCAGCACTTTCCACAGCGTTGCCCAGATGGCCATGGGCGGCACCTGGGAGGCCTTCTACATCGCTTTCGGCCCCATGCAGGACTTGCGGGGAGGGTCGGGCATTCGCTGCGGACTGGGCGTTCATCAGTTCGGGAATACCATCCATGGCGGTTTCCGATGCGCTCCCGATGCTGAATACTCCGAATACTTGCTCATCCTGGGCAGCAACGTGGCTGCCTCGGGCGGCGTTTGCGGCAATTTGCGCTACGCCAAGTCCAAGAAGGTCGTTGTCGATCCGGTCCAGACCCTTACCGCGGCCAAGGCCGACGAATGGATCCCCATCAAGCCGGCCACCGATGTCGCCTTCATGCTGAGCTTGATCCACGTCATCATCCATGAACTCAAGACCTTTGACGTTCAGTTCTTGAAGAACCTCACCAATTCGCCATACCTGGTGGCTGCCGACGGCCATTTCCTGAGGGACGCAGCCACCAAGAAACCGCTAATCTGGGATACCGCGAGCAACTCGGCCAAACTGTTCAACGATCCAACCATCAAGGACCCGGCCCTCGAAGGCGTATTTACGGTGGACGGGCAGGAAGTCAAGCCGTCCTTCCAACTACTGAAGGAACATGTGGCTCAGTACAATCCCGAATGGGCCGCCGGGATTACCGACGTTCCTGCCGCTACCATCCGGCACGTGGCCAAGGATTTTGTGGACCATGCCAAAATTGGCAGCACCATCCGTCTCGACGGGCACGACCTGCCATTCCGTCCGGTGGACGTTATCATCGGCCGTCCGGTGGAGTCGGGTGTGCACTCATATCAGAATATCCTGGCGCAGCACATCCTGGTGGGACTTGTTGGCGCGCTGGAGACTGTGGGCGGCCACCACGGCGGGTGCGCCCATCCCACTTACTATGACCATGGAATCAAGGCGGGTGTTGACGGGTTGCCCGAACCGGTCATCTATCCGTTCACCTGGCCCCCGGTATCCTGGGACATGTGCGAGACCTTCGTGCCTTTTACCAAGATATGGGGGCATTCGGCCCACCTGCTCTTCGTCAACATGGTCAATCCTCCCAAGGGCTTGCCGTTGCCCCCTTTGCCGGAAGCCTATCTGCGGTTCCGGAACAACGCTGTTGTCTCGGTGGGGGAGCCCGGGATGGTCGTGGAGGCGTTGAAGAAGATTCCGTTCACCGTGTCCATCGCCTACACCTACGACGAAGTGACTCAACTGGCTGACATAGTGCTGCCTGACTACACCGAGTTGGAGAGGTATGAGGTAATCAATACCGACTATAAGCTCGGCTCCGGCCGCCGGTTCAAGGGTATCGTGATGAGGCAGCCGGTAGTGGAACCTCCTCCCAACAACCGGGACATCTCGGATATCCTTACGGAACTGGCCGACCGCATGGGCTTCCTGGCGGACTACAACAAGTTCATCAATATCCGTTTCACTCTGAAAGACCCCTGGAAGCTGGAACTCAACCAGAAATATGTCTGGACGGACATCGTCGACCGGTGGCTGAAGTCACTGACCAACGGCGAAAAGGGCATTGAATGGTTCAAGCAGCATACCGCCATCCTGCCGCCGATCAGCGTGCCCGAGCAGTACAGCGTGCATTTCAAGATGACGGGCGAGCATCTGCGGTACTCTATTCCCTACATGGAAATGGTGAAGACGGTAGGAGAAAACCTCGGCGCCAACCTGGCGAAAGTGGGCGTGGACTACTGGCCGACCAAGGAATACGTGGCTTTGCCCACCTACATGACCTCCATTCTGGATACGGTGCCGGCAGAGTACGATCTGTTTGTGACCACTTGCCGCCTGCCCCAGTTCAGCAATGCCAGCAACGTGGACTGCGCCATATCCAACGAGGTGATCCAGCAGGTCCCCGGACAGGCCGAGATTCTGATGAATACCAGGACGGCTGGCAAGAAGGGCATCAAGGAAGGCGACGAAGTGTGGGTGCAGTCGTCGGTCGGGAAAGTGAAGGGCAAAGTTAACCTCAGTGAGGGAATCCGGCCTGACACTATCTTGATGGCCGGCCAGTTCGGCCAGTTCCTTACGCCGGTGGCCAGGGACACGGGCCGGGCCTCAGTCAATGCCCTGACTCCCATCAGCTACGAATGGACGGACCAGGTCACCGGGACGATGCAATCGACGATCAAAGCTAAAGTATACAAGGCGTGAAAAGAAAGAATAGAGTAGAAAGGAGAAGGTAGACCCCTGTCCGGCGGCTACTTTCTACTCTCTCCTTTCTCCTAGCTACTGGAGTTTATCTATGCGCTATGGAATGGTAATCGATACAAGCAAATGCGTGGGGTGCCTGGGTTGCATGATGGCCTGCAAGCTGGAGCATATGCTTCCTCCGGGCGTGTCCTTCTGCCGGGTTCTGGTGAAGGAACAGGGGAGCTATCCCGCGGTGGGCAAGATACTTATGCCTGTCCTGTGCAATCACTGCAAAGAGGCCGCCTGCGTCAAGGTATGTCCCTCGGGAGCCACCGAGAAACGGGAAGACGGCATCGTGGTGGTGGACCAGGACAAGTGTGTCGGTTGCCGTTATTGCATGATGGCGTGTCCCTTCGGCGCCCGGTACTACAATGCCGGCCGGGAGAGATATTTTCCCGGGAAGGGCGCCACCCAGTGGGAAAAAGCCGCCGACGCCCAGCAGCAGACGGGGGTGGTGATGAAGTGCACCTTCTGCGTGGAGAAGGTTGATGAGGGCATCAAGAAGGGACTCAAGCCGGGGGTGGACAGGGAGGCGACGCCTTCCTGCGTCAATAACTGCATGAGCAAGGCGCGGTTCTTCGGCGACCTGGACGACCCCGACAGCGAGGTGTCCCAGCTAATCCGTGCCAGCCGTGGCCGCCAGCTCCACCCCGAGCACGGCACCGACCCCTCGGTTTACTACATCGGCTAACTTTGCAGGGCGTCGCCCTGCAAGGAACTGGCATTACCTGGAAAATGGCTGGCCCAGGCGCCCCCCCCCGCCG
>ORJL010519187.1_pt1 | contig 23493 bp, 25 predicted proteins | sample 1779941 | NCBI WGS metagenome assembly ORJL01 (sample SAMEA104232317, study PRJEB22302) | groundwater metagenome | biome: forest; feature: aquifer; material: groundwater | place: USA | collected 2011-08-07 | depth 5.8 m
CGCCGGACGGCTCGTTCTACGTGTTCCCGAACATCCGCGGCACCGGCATGACCGCCCAGCAGTTCGCCGACTACCTCATTGAGGAGCACGGTGTGGGCGTGGTTGCCGGTAACGCCTTCGGCGACCGCGGCGAGGGCCACATCCGCTTCACCTACGCGGCTCCCGACGAGATCCTCGAGGAGGGTCTGGACCGCATCAAGAAGGCCGTGGACGCCCTCTAGGCTCACGCGCCATGCAGGTTCCCCGGAGCCCCCGGAGCGGTCATGCCGCCCGGGGGCTCCGTCGTTGTACCCATGCGCCCCTCGCGGGGTAGGGTGCCGGGGTCTCGCCGATCCGCGGGGAGCCGTTACCATCATCGTCTGAGGGAGTCCGAGTGGCTGAGCGTCTTTTCTGGGAGGAGCTGAACGAGGGCGACACCGCCGAGTCGGCACGTCGTACGGTCACCGAGGCCGACGTCGTCAACTTCTGCGGTGTCTCCGGCGACTTCAACTGGTTCCACATTGATGACGTCGGTGCCAAGGACTCCGTCTTCGGCCAGCGCGTCGCCCACGGCATGCTCGTGACGTCCATCGCCACCGGCCTGCAGGTGGAGAAGATGGAGCCCAAGATCGCCACGGCGGCCTTTGTGGGCCTCGACTCGTGGCAGTTCCGTGCGCCCGTCTTCCTCGGCGACACGATCCGCGTGAAGCGGACGATCGGCGAGAAGGCCGAGAACGAGAAGAACCCGAAGGCCGGCTGGTGCAAGTACAACGTTGAGGTCCTGAACCAGGACGACAAGGTCGTACAGCGTGGCGTCTGGAACATGTTGATCCAGCGCCAGGGCTGAGGCCTGCCTGCGTCTCCCCGGCGTTCCGAAACGCGGAACACCGGGGAGACGCAAGGACTTGCCCGGACGGCGTCGAATGCGCCCGGCATGGAGAATGCAACCGCCCTGACCGTCGCCGATGCCGCCGAGAGGCTCGGTGTGTCCGAGCGCACGGTGTGGCGGTATCTCAGATCCGGACGCCTCTCTGGTGAGACGGTGGGCGAGATCGGGTCGCAGCGCACCCTGATCGACCCCGCATCCGTGGACATCCTGTCCGTGGGCAGACAATTGGGCGACGGCGCCGCGGTGGTTCGCGCCGAGATGGATCGCATGGCCGCCGAGCTCGAGGCGCTTCGCATCGAGCGCGATGCCCTGGCCGCGCGGCTCGTCGACGTGCCTCGGGCACTGACTCGCCGGCGCCGGCGCCGTCGCATCGCGCCGTCTCGCGCCTCGGACTGGCTGCTCGTGGCCCTCTCGCGCCTGTAGGCACCCCGTCTGGCCCCATGGGGAACGGGCTCTCGGCCCGGCTGGCCCCTTCGCGTATGGCATCCCTCATGCAGTGCGCCGAGATGACTGATTCCACGGACATCGCCGCGGAGCGGGGGTCCAGGGCAGAGGGGTCGAGGTCGACGGTGCACACCCCACCGCTGACCAATGGGCGTCGATGGACGCCGACCTCGATCTCCTCCACGTCGCGGTTCGTCGCACGGCCGCCGATCTCCTCTTGACAGAGGCAGTCCGCCCGTGCAGGCAATCGAGAGCCGGCGCGTAAGAAACGAGCCGGTCGATGCTCTTACTAGGTAGGAGGGTCGCTCGATCCCCCTGTCTCGCCCAGCGTGATGCCGAGCGAGACATGCACAGACGAAGGAGAGACCCACCATGAAGGCACGGATACTTGGATGTGTCGCTCTCGCCGGCGTGACCGCGCTCGTCCCGGCGGCGAATGCCGCCACGAAGGCTCACCCGGCCCATCGGGGCGTGGTCGTCGACTGGCGTGCGCACTCACACACCGCGACGCTCGCGCTTCCCGGCGGCCACCTGATCGCCGTTCATTCCACCCGGCGCGTCCGGCCCGGCACGAAGGTGAAGTTCGCGACCCTCACCCAGCTTGGAAACGGCACCTTCTCCGGGTCGCTTGCAAAGGTCGGCCGTGCCCGAAGAACTCGCGTGATCGGCACCGTCGTCGCGAATCTCTCTGGCGGCTCCTTCGTCCTGAGTGGCCGCGGCACCACCTTCGTCGTGCATCACTCACGCTCGATCACCCGTGCGCCCCGACGCGGGGTGAAGATCTCCAACGAGATCGCCTCTCCTCCCCCCGTCGGATCGACGGTGAGCACCGACGTCTCGATCGACTCGTCAGGCTCCCTTGAGTCGAAGGACGTGAACGAGGTCTCGCCCCCCGACCCCACCCAGCCGATCGACATCGAGGGCCAGATCTCGGCGATCGACCCGTCGACCTCGATTCTCACCGTGTCGGTGACGGACGACGGGGCAAGCGCAAGCTTCCAGGTGGTGGTCCCGGCAGCCATCGGCATCACCGCCTACTCCGTGGGTGATGAGGTCGAGCTCACGGCGACCCTGAACCCCGACGGCACCTACACGCTGGTCGGAAGCTCGCAGAATGGCGACTCGCAGGAGGCCGACGACGACGCAAGCGAGCAGGGCTCCCAGCCGGCGGCCGGGGATCCGACCGGGGACGCAACCGACCAGTCGGGCCCCTCCTCGTCGGACACGACGGGCTCCTCGTCGTCAACAACGGGCGGTGGGCACTCGTCACAGGGCGGTGATGGGCAGTCTGCAGACCACTAGCCAGTTGGATGGGACTGTGCCAGCGCCCGGCGTGACGGGCGCTGGCACAGCAGCTGCTCCTTCCGCAGTATCGGTCGGAGCCGGCCTCCTGGGGCGAGTCCGGCGCCCGTGGGCGCGCAAGCCAGCCGTCGGGCACGGACGCTTCCCCCGCCATTGCACAACCGAGCCAGGTGCGGGAGCCGCAGGACGACATCGTAAGCGGTTCACGGACCGCGAGGCAGGCGTCGTCGAGGCCGGGCAAGGGCACCCTCGCCCGGCGGGAGCGCGTCACCGTTGTCTCCCTCCCGCCGGATGTCGTCGCACGGCCCGGGAGTCCGGACGCCGTGGTCGCCGAGAAGCACTCGCCCTCTCTCAGCCGCACAGCGGAAGTCCGCGTGGATCCGCTGTGCGGCGGGGCGGTCGTCGACTGCCCGGATATGACCGCGCACACTCTCACCGTGCATGAGGGCATTGAGCGCCCCCGGGCGATCATCGAGGCCGACGACGACGGCATCAGCGTGGTTGATGAATGGGGAATGGTAGGGTCCTTCAATCCCGCGACCGAGGAGATGGCTCCTCCCTTGGCGCCTTGGGTCCTTGCCTCCAACACACCCTGGAGCGTCCATGGCGAACCGGAGATGGAGAGACATGGAGCGCACCCGACGCCGGGCGGCTGAGCTCGCCGCGCAGGATCCGGCTCTCCGCCAGGAGCTGATCGCCCGCGCCCGGCGTGAGCTGGCACTCCGTGGCGACGAGGCCGAGGATGTCGTGCAGGAGGCGTACCTGCGCCTGCTCGGTCGTGTGCGTGGGGGGGAGTCGCCCCATGCTGCGCGCGCCTGGTTGCACGCCGTCGTGGCCACGCTGGCTGCCCGGCACCGCATGCGGCAGCGCCCGAGCGGGGCGGACATGGACGCGCTGGCATCGTCTTTCGGCGATCCGGTCGAGCGCGCGGAGCAGGGGGCGGAGGCGCTGTGGGCGCTGGAGAGCATGGCGGCGCTGCCCGTGCGCGAGCGCGCCGCTCTGCTGGCGGACGTGTTCGGGCTCGAGAGCGACGGGGCTATGGCGAACGCCCGCTACCAGGCCCTGCACCGGGCGCGACGGAAGATGCGGGAGCGTCGGGAGTTGGTCTGGGGGGCGATCATTCCCCTGCCGCTTCTGCGTTGGCTGCGGGTATTCGGCGCCGGCAACGGATCCACGCTTGCCGGTGAGGGTGTGGGCCTTCCCGCCGCAGCGGCGGCGGGCGGGGCGGCGAAGGGCCTCGTGGTCGCGGCGGTCGCCGGCGTCGCCCTGGTGGGGGTGCCCGCTGCCGTCGTGCTCCCGCAGCAGGACACCTCTGGCCCCCTGCACGCCGAGTCCCGACTGGCGTCGTCTCCGAGCCCCGTGAGCAGCGTCAAGCCCGCCGCCGCCGCCCACGCGCCCTCGCAGACACCTGCGCTGGCGGACTCGCCTGCCCACCGCTCGGTGGCCTCCGGGTCGCGCGAGGGTCGTTCGGGCACCGGTGATAACCCCGGCCACCCGGGCACCAGTGATAACCCCGGTCACCCGGGGACCGGCGGTGGCGCCGACCACCCAGCCGCCGCCTCCGACGGCTCGTCGCACGACGGGTCGGGGTCGACCGATCCCGGGCCTGGCGAGGTCACGTCTTCTGACTCTGGCTCGTCGGATGCCATGGCGGTGCCGGAGCCCTCCTCGGGGGACAGCTCCGGGACCAGCACGGACACGACGACCGCAGACGGGACGACCACTGAGGCCGCCTCTCCGTAGCCTCAGCCCCCTGCCGGTTCCCTCTCGGCGCTGCGGTCGTTGCGCCCCGAAGCGCGCCGGGGACCATGGAGACTCTGGTCTTCCCCGGGTTCGGTGGAATCGGGATACTGGATTCTTCGTGTCGCTGGCTCTCCAAGGAGAGTGCCATGCCAAGGAGATGCCCGGCGAAGTTCCGTCGTAGGGCGGTGGCTGTCAGAAGAAGATGGCTGGCTATTTCCGGCGCGTCACGGTGATCGTGCCGCTGTGGAAGAAGCCGTTCCCTCCGGCGCTGACGCCGCCGCCGATGGTCTGGGTGCCTTCGGTGGGGGCGAGGTCGAACTCCACCGGGGTGACGCCGACGGCGTTCGGCCCGGGCTGGCCCGGGACGGACGCAGGGGGAGACCCGGGACACGACATCGTGGCCGTCACCATCACATCCTGCGATGGCAGCCACGTGACATGCAACAGGCCTGCGGGCGTGACCCCCAGGGTCACGGTCCACGCCCCGCCCCCGACCGGACTGCCATACGTGCATTCGGTTTTCGAGGCGAAGGAGACATTCGTGTAGGCGAGGGGGCCTGAGCCCGTCCAGCGCACGGGGAGCTTCCCGGAGCCGGCAGGGGGCATGGCGGTGACCTTGGCGACAAGATCGCCTGTCGCGGTGTGCGTTGCGAACAGGGCGATCTCCTTCAAGATCTCGCCGCGCTTCTCCTACTCCAGCACGGTGGGCGTGCACCCGGAGCCGTCCCCGGGGACGGCTCCGGTGATGAGCATGTCCGCAAGCCCCTTTCCGAGGTACGCGTTCGGTCCGGAACCGGTGACGGCCTTGACGGCGACGGAGGGCGGTCCGGAGGGCATGGCGTGGCTGGTGCGTGGGCCCCGTAGCGACACGCGTTGGATGGTGCGCCGCCCTCTCTGTGCGCGGACGGGCGCGGTGAACGACGCGCGTGGCCTGACGCCACGCGCGTCCACGCTGGCGGCCACGAGGTAGACCCCCGCCGGCACCCTCAGCGCATACGCGCCGCTCCGGCTCGCCTGGACCGCCTGGACGATTCGGCCCGTCTGTGCGTCGACTGCGCGAGCCACGGCGACGCCCTGCGCCGGGCTCGGGATGTGCGCGTCCGAGATGCGCCCGGACGGGATCGTCCGGGGAGTTCCGACGGGGTGGCGGCGTGGAGGTGGCACAGCAGGCCGCGCGCAAGGATCACGACGCCGACGGTTTTCGCTCGTAGGCCGGCGGTGGCCCCACGGGGCCCGTCGGCCCTGTTTCCGCCATGAGCGTGAGCGCGGCCGCGGCGAAGCGGCCCGCACGGCGGCCGGAGAGCGGGCCCGGCGGGAGCTCCACCACGAAGGCGGTGCTGTTCGGGAAGGCGTGGTTCTGCCAGCCGGTGGCACTTCCCGGATAACGCGGCAGTCGGCGGATCGGCAGGCCGACCAGTCGTGCGTAGCGGCGCTCAAGCGCGGCGTGTCCACCCGAGAGGTCAACGACACCGAGCGACTGGTGGAACCAGACGGTCACCCGCGGGTGGATGCGGTTGATGAGCCGCCAGGCGATGCGGCTCTCGGGCTCCGAGAGAGCCCGTTCCCCGGAGTACTGCACGGCGCCCGGGTCGGCGAGCCGCTGCCAGCGGAAGGGGAAGTTCCGGTTCAGGTCCACGCCGCGGCTGTTCTGGCGCCTTCCGACGGCCATCCCATCGGGGTCCAGCGTCGGGACGATCCATACATCGAGGTCGGCTGGCGCAGCCCTATGGAAAAGGCGCCGGGCGACCGCGATCCCTGCCGTCTCGTCGCCGTGGATGGAGCCGACCACGAGCAGGCGGCGCGGGCTGTCGGGGTCCCCGAGCCGCCGCGCGACGATTGCCCGCCCCGCGGCCGAGTGGCCGAGCACGATCCGCTGGCGGACGGTATTCGGACCCCTCGGCACCGCGGGTGCTGCGACGACCTGGGCGGGCGCCCATCCGCCGCCGGTCACGGCCAGGAGCATGCTCGCCCAGGCGGCGGCTTGGGCTGGACGGACGGGCATCAGATGAGCGATTCCGTTGTCAAAGCCGTGTGCGACGGATGTCGTGCGGAACGGCGAGCAGTGACGATCGAGCCGTGGGCCGCGATGTGCACCGGAATCGACACCCCCTGCATCGCCGCTCAGTGGACTCTCCTTGCGGCAGCATTCATCTCCACCTCACCGAGAGGCGCTCGCCGCCGATCCTCGGGCGGAGAACACTGCCAGAGGGCATTGCGTCGTGCTGCCCCGCGCTCCGGCCGGCGCCGGAGCGCGACGAAATTCCCTCCGCGAGGCGCCAGCCGGTCGACGACCCAGTCATGCGCGCACGCTCCGCACGTGCCGCCACACGGGCCGCGCGCTGGGTGGGGCATGCAGGTCCCACGGTCTTCGCCCGGGAGACCCCGCCGGGGTGACGCACCCGCCCAATACCTACGGCGCCAACGACCGGGATCGTGGCGATGAGGCCGAGGGCGAGCGACGGCCTCACCGATGCAGATGACGCGCAGCCCATGGCACACACCCCACATGGCGCCACGATGCATGGATGACGGAAAATCGTGGTGTCCCCAGTTCGTGTCCGGGTCCCGCCATCTGGTGAGGCCCCGCCATGGGTGGGGCGGGGGCGTGTGCAGTGCGGCCGGGCGAGGTGGGCGACGAGCATCTCAGGGGTCCTGAGAGGGTCTCTGAGTCGCCGATGCCGGTGGTGAATCCGCGTGTGATGCAGCGCGCGCGTTACTCGCTGATCCAATTCGCCCCGGGCCCGGAGGTGGGGGCCGCCCCTGCCCGTGATGCACGACGGGCCGGACGCGTCCCCCCGGCCCGTCGGTTCCATCTCACATGCCGTCCGCGCCTATGCGCGCGGTGGCTTGCCCTCGTGGTCGCACCGGTCCGGGTGCCAGCGACGGAAGTGGTCCACATGCTGGCCGGACATCGCGCCCGGCGGGTAGAACCGCTCGTAGAAGTCCGGGTCAAGGTGCTGCGCCTGGCAGGTGAGGCGCTGGTACATGGGGTCCATGTAGGCCGGAAAGCGGCCGTAGGTGTCCCACACGTACTGGCAGTAGTCCTTGACCATCTCCACGGTCTCGTCGTGAGGACGGGGGATGGCGTTGACGAAGGCCTCGTTATCCTTGTACGGCTTGGGAACGTCGTCGTCCATGGCGGACCACTTGGCGGCCATGAAGGCGTCGACCGCCTCGTGCATGTCCTTGTAGTACGGCGGGGTGTAAGCCTCGAAGAACCCATCGCGACCCACCGCGAACGTCTGCCCGTTCTTGGCCTCCATGAAGCGGAATCCGAGCCCCGGGACGTTGCCGCCACCCATCACGAACTTGGGCAGATATCCGGTGAAGGTCCAACCGCCCAGCCCGAGGGCCTGCACGGCCAGGTTCATGTTCTGGCAGACGAAGGCCTGCTCGACCACCAGCATGGACAGCACCCGCTGCTCCAGCTCGACCATGCCCATCTGAACGGCAGGGTTGACGCGGCCGGAGTCGATGTACTTCTGCAGGCCGGCCGATCGGTTGCCGTGCTGCTCGTCCACGATCGAGAATGCGTACGAGCGCGCGAGGTAGATGAAGAGCACGTTGATGTACTCGAGCGTCATGTTGGTGACGGGAACGAACAGCGATGTGCCCGGCTTGTTGGCATTCCAGTGGTTGAAGTCGAAGAGCCCCGGCAGTTCCGTGGGGAGTTCGGCGCGGCCATCCTTCAACTTGACCTTCGCGCGGCGGAACATGTCGACCACGAAGTCGGCCTGCTCCTCGAGCGGGCGGCCCGAGAGCGTGGAGATCTCGTCCGGCTGCGGGACCATGTCGAAGATGTTGAGCCACCACAGACCGGCGTCGTTCGACCAGAAGAGCTCCGTGCCGTGGCTTGAGCATGCGCTGGGCCACGTGCGGTTGGTCCACTGGATCAACGTGGACATGCCGCGCTTGGGGTCGAGATCGGCGAGCGCCAGACCGTTCAGGCCCGTGCCCGCCATGACCAGGAGGGCCTCTTCGAGTTCCGAGAGCGGCACGGGCTCGTAGGGTGACGTGTAGTTCAGCACGTCGGACTCGACCGTCATGCCGAGCCCGACGCGCCGTGACTTACGATCCCAGATGGACTGGAAGTACGGATAGCTCAGCGCGTCGCGGAAGCCTTCCGGGGCGCCCGCAAGGACGTCGCCGAGGGCCCCCGCACCTGCGTGCGGGGGCAGCGGGTTCACAGTCCGAGCTCCCTGCTGATGATGATCTGCTGGATCTCCGAGGTGCCCTCGGTGATGGAAGCCAGCTTGGCGTCGCGGTACAGGCGCTCCACCGGGTACTCGACGATGTAGCCGTAGCCGCCGTGGATCTGCACGGCCTCGCGGCACACCTCGTCGGCCACCTCGGCCGAGAAGTACTTCGCCATCGAGGCTTCCTTCACGCACGGCTGGCCCGTGGAGTAGAGCCATGCGGCCTTGTACGCCAGGGCCTTGGCGGCCTCGATCTTGGTGGCCATCGTGGCCAGCTTGAAGCGCACCGACTGGAACTTGGTGAGCGAGCGGCCGAACGCCTCGCGGTTCATCGCGTAGTTCCGGGCCTGATCGAAGGCGGCCTCGGCGATGGCGGCGGACTTGACGCCGTGCGAGACGCGGCCCGTGATGAGGGCCTCCATCAGGGCGCCGAAGGAACCCTCGCTGCCGCCGAGAAGCGCTTCCTGGGGAACCTCGCAGTCCTCGAACACCAACTCAGCCGTGTCGGAGGAGCGATGGCCCATCTTCTCGAGCTTGCGCGTGACCTCGAAGCCGGGGGTGTCGCGGTCGACGATGAAGACGCTGATGCCCTCGCCGCGCTTCTCCTTGTCGGTGTACGCGGCCACCAGGCAGAAGTCGCAGATGGTGCCGTTGGTGATGAAGTTCTTGCGGCCGTTGATGACGTAGCCGCCATTCTTCTTCTCGGCACGGGTGGCGAGGCCGGCGGCGTCGGAGCCCGTGTTGGGCTCGGTGATCGCGTAGGCGCCGATGATGGAGCCCTCGATCGCCGGCGGCAGGTACTTCTGCTTCTGCTGCTCGGTGCCGAACTTGTAGATGGGGAACGCGGCGAGGTCGGCGTGCGCGTTGACGGAAGCCGTGATGCCAGCACACACCTTGGTCATCTCCTCGACGAAGATGCACTCGGTGATCTTGTCGGCGCCGATGCCGCCATACTCCTCCGGGAACACGATTCCCAGGAGTCCCAACTCGCCGAGCTTGGGCATGATCTCCACGGGGAACCTCTCATTGCGCTCGGCCTCTTCGACCAGCGGTGCGATTTCCGCCTCGGCGAACTCGCGGACCATCTGGCGAAGGTCCTCCTGCTCCTCGGTGAAGGCATAGCTCAGCATTGGCAATCCTCGGTGGTTGGGTCGTCGGGTCGAGAGGTCCGTGGATTGTAGGGCCGTTCGTGCTGGTGCGCACCAGCACAACGGGCAGAGCACGGACAGACGCCCCATGAGGGTCGGTCAATGCCCCGATATCTGCACGGTGGCGCGCGTATCCTCGCGTTCATGAGCGCATCATTCGACCTGACAGGCCGCACGGTCATCGTGACCGGAGCTTCGCGGGGCATCGGCGAGTCCACGGTTCGGGCCGTGGCATCGGCGGGCGGCAGCGTGGTGCTGGTGGCCCGCGGTGAGGACCGTCTGCGGGCCATCGCGGGAGAGTTGCTCACCGAATCCGCGGTAGTGGTGGGTGACGTCACCGACCCCGATACGGCTCGCCGGGCGGTTCAGGCGGCCGAGACCCTGGGCGGCCTCTGGGGTCTGGTGAACAACGCGGGTATTACGCCGTACTACCACTCGGCTGCGGAGACCACCGATGACGAGTGGGAGCATGTGATCGCCGTGAACCTTCGCGCCGCGGCCATGTTCGCGCGCGAGGCCGTGCCGGCGATGCTGGCCACGGGCAGAGGCGGCCGAATCGTCAACGTGTCCTCCATCGGCGCGCTGGCGGGCCTGCCGAACATCGTGGCCTACAACGCCACCAAGGCAGCGCTCGATGCCATGACCCGCACACTCGCGGTGGAGCTTGGCCCCTCGGGCGTTCTCGTCAACTCGATCGCTCCCGGCACGATCACCACCGAGATGGTCGCCCAGATGATGCAGGCCAACCCGGCACTGGCCGACCGCCTGGTGGCGAAGACGGCGATCGGGCGCGTGGGGTCGGTTGATGAGGTCGCCGCCCCGATCGTGTTCCTGCTCTCCGATGCCGCAGCCTTCATGACGGGGCAGGTCATGGTGGTCGACGGCGGTCGCCTGGCCGCCGGATAGGGAGCTGGCCATGCGCGTCGTCATCGCGGGTGCAGGCACCGCCGGGTGCGTTCTCGCCGCGCGCCTTTCCGCCGATCCGGGCGTGGAGGTGGTGCTGCTCGAGAGCGGCCCGCACTACCGCCCGGGTGAGTGGCCACCGGAGCTCTCACACGCCTATCGGATCATCCGGGAGACGCACGACTGGGGCTTCACCGCCCAGGCCGGTGCCTCCCCGAGGAGCGTCCTGGTTCCCCGCGGCCGCGTGGTGGGTGGGTCGTCCATCACCAACGCCGCCATTGCGCTGCGTGGGCTTCCCCAGCACTACGACGAGTGGGCTGCGTTCGCACCCGGGTTCGACTGGGATTCGATGTTGCCGTGGTTCCGCATGATCGAGCGGGACGTCGAGTTCGGCGACAGGCCATACCACGGTGACCATGGGCCCATTCCCATCGCGCGGCATCCGCGGGACACCTGGTATCCCCTGATCGAGCGCTTCGCCGAGGCGGCGGTGGCGCGCGGACACGCCTGGGTGGACGATCACAACGCACCGGGGGCCATCGGCATCGGCCCGACCCCCTTCAACATGCAGGACGGAAAGCGCCAGACACCGGCCGACCACTACCTGGACCCCGCCCTTGGTCGAGGGAACCTGACGCTCGAGGTGGGGGTGCGCGTGGACCGCGTGCTGCTCGACGGCGATCGGGCCGTGGGCCTGGAGGCCGTGCGCGAGCCCGGTGGGGAGCGGGTCACGTACGAGGCCGACCACGTGATCCTGTGCCTCGGCACATACCAGAGCCCGGCGGTGCTGTTGCGCTCCGGGGTTGGCCCGGCGGATTCGCTGGCACCCCATGGGGTCCCCGTGGCGCACGAGCTCTCGGGCGTCGGGCGCGGCATGCAGGACCACCCGAAGATCTCCTATCGCTTCTGGATCTCGACGGATATCCCCGACTGGCCACACCCATGGATTCAGACGATTCTCACGTCGACGGCCGAGGTGAATGGAGAGGAGCGCCTGTTCCAGGTCATGCCGTATGTGGGCCTGGTCGACGGCGGGCACCGGATCACTGAGATCAACGTGCAGGTGGCGGACTCCCGGGGCCGCACCGGGCGGGTGGATATCCAGTCGCGGAACCCCATCGACCAGCCAGTGCTGCGCATGGGCTGGATGGAGGACGCCGGTGATCGTGCGCTGGCGGTCGCCGCCGGCCGCGAACTCATGGCCGTTGCGCGCACGGCACCGCTGGCCGACGTCCTCACCCCGTGGCCCAACATGGACGACGACGACCATGCCCTGCGCACGGTCGAGACCTTCCATCATCCGGTTGGGACGTTGCGCATGGGGCGCGACGACGACTCCATGGCGGTGACCGACTCCACCGGTCGCATTCGCGGCCTCGATGGTCTGTGGTGCATGGACGCGTCGGTGATCCCCCGAGTGCCCTCTGCCAACACCCACCTGGCGGTCATCGCACTGGCCGAGCGCCTGGGTGCGGGGTTCCTGATGACGACGGGTTACGGGGCGGCCGCGGTCACCCCCGAGGCGGCGTAGTGGCCCCCAACGGTGTTGCGTACCGTTGGCCCTTGGCGGATCTTCAGTTCCGACGGGGGAATGCGCCCCCGGCGTCGCATGTTCGCGGTGGACGTTCACGACGGGGTGCGCCTGCGTCAGAAGTCCGGGATCGGCGTAGGACCGGGGCGTCGCCCGTTCTGCGAACCGGCAGCGGCTGGCCGTGTTGGCGACCAGAACAACCGTGCCCCGGTCGCGGGCCAGGTTATCCGGGGTTCCATTGAACCGCGGGGAGGTGCCCGACGGGATCGGCGCGCCGCGGTCGGATGCGGGAACCGCTCCCGTCGACGTCGACGCGGCGAGCGCCAACGTCGTCGCCATCGCGGTCAGTCACGGAGGCGGGTGGGAAGCCTGCCCCGTGCTGCGCCGCCACCGTGTGTGGTGCTATCCGGCGGCGGCATGCATGAGGCGGTCACGAACGGCGACGCCAATCCCCTCGGGCGCAGGGGGCACGGCCAGGATCACCGCGCAGCCTGCGGCATCGGCCCGCCTGAACGCTGCGTAGAGCATGGCCGCGTAGGCATCGCTGTCACCTGCCGGGCCCAGCACCAGCATGCCCGGGGGGAGGGGGGAGACCGTTCCGGGTGCGATGAGCGCCATGCTCGTGCCGGCGTCCGCCAGCTCACGAGCCCGGATGATGACACCGCCCTCGGTATGCACCTCGACCCGGGCGCCCGGCGAGTAGTGGGCTTCGAGCATTCCCGGTGCGCGCGCCGGCCCGGTTGCCGTCTCGCGTACCGCCGACCCCAGCACCTCGGAGATGGCCGCCGCCGTGATCGCCCCCGGCCGCAGGATCTGCGGTGGGTCGGTGGTGAGATCGAGCACTGTGGACTCCAGGCCGATCTCGCAGGGCCCACCGTCGAGCACGACGCTCACGGCGTCGCCCAGTTCCGAACGCACGTCATCGGCACAGGTGGGGCTGGGGCGTCCGAAGCGATTGGCCGATGGTGCCGCGACGGGGCCGCCGAAGGTACGCAGCAGGGCGAGCGCCATGGGGTGCCCGGGTATGCGTACCGCCACGGTGTCACGCCCGCCCGTCACGGCATCGGGCACACGCGACGAGCGGGTGAGGATGAGCGTGAGCGGCCCGGGCCAGAAGCGCTCGGCCAGAGCACGGGCACCCTCGGGCACGGCGGCCACCAGACCATCCATCTGGTCGGCGGATGCGATGTGGCAGATAAGCGGGTGGTCCTCAGGGCGACCCTTCGCCCTGAATATCTCGGCCACCGCCTGGGGGTCGAGCGCGTCGGCCCCCAGGCCGTAGACCGTCTCCGTGGGGAATGCCACCAGACCGCCGGCCGCGAGGGCACGGGCCCCCGCGGCGACGTCCTGATGGTCATCCCCGGTCATGCCCCTACTGTGCCGGAACGGGGCACGGGGATGTGTCGGGGATGGCGCAGGTGAGGGTCGTGTCGGAGACCGCACCCCGCAGGCTGGCGCGAACGATGACGCCGCGAGCGGCGGTTCCGAAGGTCACGGTGCCGTCCGCACCCGTGGTGCCCGTTGCCGTGCCGTAGGTCACCGTGGCTCCCGGGGCCGGCGTTGCCACACCCTTCGGGGAGACCCTGCTGACCAGCAGGTCCACCGATCCCTGGGAGGGGCTGGCGAGGGGCGTGGCGTTCGACGCCCCGGCTCCTGCGGCTGGTTCGGTGATCGTGAGCACGGACTCCTTGCCGGTGCCCCAGAACCACACGACGTCCGCGGATTCGGTCAGGTTCACGGCGTTGGCACCCTTCATGCTGGCCTTGCCGTTCAGGCGGTAGTTCCAGCCCTTCGCACCCTTGGGGCCAACCTTGGTGATGGTCGACACGTACGGGGACCTGAAGGAGGGGTAGTAGGTCCACGACACGGGGATCTTGGCCGCCTTCGTGGCCCGGATCAACTGCGCGAACACGCTGCGGGTGGATGCGCGCATCACCTTGCCGCCGCTGTCGCGAAACGCCTTGGTGCCCGAGGCCGGCACCGTGACGATGGTGGTGCCGAGCACGTTCGCCGATGGGCCCTCGATGCGTAGCGATGTCTCGAGTGCCGGGGCTCCCGATGCGAGGCCAGCGGTCGCGACGAGGGCGACGATTCCGGATGCCACGAGGGTGCGCCGGGGCAGAGCCCCCCGGCGGAGGGTGGTGTGCTTCACGATGAACTCCTTCTGTCCGCGAAAGGATGGTTTTTCTCGCGGCCGGAGGCAGGTCTCCTGGCTCCCTGGTCATCACGCCCTCCGCGCCTTCCCGATCGCATTGACCAGTGGCTGGCTTCTCGCCCAGCGGATGCGCTCGCAGGTCACAGTGGCGGGTCCGCGCCGGTATCGCACCGGCTTCCCTCTCGCGCGCCCCGAGGGGCGACCACCGACCGAAAGCGACTGAACCGTATCGGTCGATAGGTGGCGGCGCCCCATTTCGACAATTGCACCATAAGAAAGATTACGTATCGCATGGGACATCGCCATGAGGGCCGCGCTAGGGTGCCACGCCTATGGCTCAGGGCCCCTCCTGGGAGATCACACTTCTCCGTCGGCCGCCGGGAGCACGACGCCCCCGGGTGGCCGGGCGCGTCGTCTTCGAGGCGCCGGATCTCGCTCGTGCACGCGGGGCCGCCGCCAAGGCGCTCGAGGAGCGCTCGTGCGGCGAGGAGCGCTGGTCGCTCGGGGTGCTCCGGCCCCTCACGCCGCACGCCCCTGGCACCTTCCGCTACCGCGTGGTCTATGCGGTGTGGGAGGCAAAGGACTTCCAGTTCGAGCGGCGTGACGTGCACGTGCTGGAGCTCTGGGCGGCCGACGCCCAGGATGCCCGCCGGCTGTCCCATGTACAGATTCAGGACATCGAGGGCTACCTGCCCGCCTGGCGCGTACGAAGCGTCGTGCGCGCACCCGGAGAGGCCTGAGGCCCATGGGTACGCCCCGTTACCCGCTGGTCATCGGGGCGGCGAGGGTTGACACACCGGAGTGGCTTCCGGTTGATGACCCCGCGACGGGTGAGGTGATCGCCCGGGTCGCCGCCGGCCGCGCCGAGGACGTCGACCGTGCCGTCATCGCTGCTCGGGCTGCGCTGCCGGTCTGGAATGGCCTGGGCCCCCTGGGCCGTGCGCAGGCCATCGCCGCGTACGCGCGGATGCTCGACGACAACCAGGCGCGCATTGCCGAGCTGCTCCACCACGAGGAGGGCAAGCCCCTGGGCGAGGCCCAGGCCGAGCTCGCGCGCGCCTGTGAGGTGGTTCACCACTTCGCATCAGAGGCTGAGCGGCTGTGGTCCAAGCAGCTTCCGGGCCCCACCCTCTCCACGGGCAGCATCGTGCGCCCGGCCCCCATCGGGGTCGTGGCCGCCATCACCCCATGGAACTTCCCGGTGGCGCTGGTCATCTGGAAGCTGGCCCCGGCGTTGGCCGCGGGGTGCGCGGTGATCGTGAAGCCCGCGATCGAGGCACCCCTCGCCGCCCGGGCGATCTGCGACCTGGCCACCGAGGCGGGAATCCCCGACGGCCTCGTCTCGTGCATCACGGGAGACGGTCCGATTCTGGGCGAGGCCCTCTGCACACATCCCGGGGTGGACAAGGTGGCGTTCACCGGGTCACGGCGCGTGGCCGAGCAGATCGCCGCGTGGGCCTCCCCACGGCTCAAGGCGCTGTCGCTGGAGCTGGGTGGGCACGGGGCGCTGATGGTGCTGGACGACGCCGATCTCGACGTGGCCGCCGAGGTGGCCGTGGTGCAGGGGTACGCCAACTGCGGGCAGGCCTGCTACTCGGTGAACCGGGTGCTCGTGCCCCGGGCGCTCGAGGGCGTTCTTCTCGAGCGCATGCGCGTGCGCATCGCGGCGCTGTCGCTGGGCCCCATGGCCACGGACCGGGGCCCCTCTCGTCATGCCGAGCTGATGGACGACGCGCGGGCGAAGGGCGCCACCGGGGAGGGCGGCGCGCTGCTGGGCGGCGCTTTCGTGGAGCCCGCACTCGTCACCGGCGCCGGCCCCGGCGTGCGCCTGGTGGATGAGGAGCCGTTCACCCCCGTGGTGGCGGTGATGCCGTACGACGACCTGGCTGCCGCGGTGTCCGAGGTCAACCGTCCGGACTACGGCTTGGTGTCATACGTGTGTGGCGGCGACTCCCGGCGTACGCTCGAGGTGGCGCAGTCGATCGAGTGCGGCACGGTCGTGGTCAATGGCTGGCGCGTGGTGGTGCCGTATGCGCCCTACTCCGGCTGGAAGGGCTCTGGTGTGGGCGCCGAGCTCGGCCACCCGGGCCTTGAGGCCTTCATCCGCTGGCAGCACCTGAGGGTGCTCGCGTGACGCGTCACGCGCCAGCGGCCACGTGCACGCGGCGCGCATAGACCAGTTGTTCCACCTTGGGGCGGGCACCAGCGAGGCCCGAGTCGCCTATCCCTCCCACCACCAGATGGGGGTCCTGATACAGAGGGTTCTCGCCCACCACCACGCGCGCGCCGCGCAGCATCGCGGCCACGGCCTCCGCACGTCCCGGCGGCCCGAAGACCGCTGCACCCAGCCCGTACGGAGAGTTGTTGGCGAGCACGCATGCGGCAGTGGCGTCGTCGGCCAGGGCCAGCCCCCGCAGGGGGGCGAACGACTCCTCGCGCCACAGGCGCACGCCAAGCGCGGAGGCCGGCAGCAGCACGACGGTGGGGGTCATGGCGCCCCTCTGCTCACCCGCGCCCGTCACGACCTGGCCACCCGCGGCGATCGCCTCGGCCAGATCCTCACGGGCGCGTGTCGCGGCGGGGCCCGGGGGAAGCGGCACGACGTCGGTGCGCTCGTCGTGCGCCGGGCCCACCACCAGCGCTCTCATGGCCTGCGTCAGGCATGGGCGAAAGGCGTCCCAGGCCCCACGCTCCACGATGAGGCGTTTGGCCGCCATGCACAGCTGGCCGGCATTCGCGAAGCCGCCAAGCGCGGCGGCGCGCGCGGCGGCGTCCATGTCCGCGCCCACGAGCACGAGCATGGCGTCGTTCCCCGAGGCCTCGGGGATGTACGGTCGCATCACGGCGCCCTCGCCGTATGCGGTGGCCAGCCGCAGCATGTGGCGTCGGCAGGTGGGAGTGGATGCATGGGCCACCACGGCGCCGATGCCCGGCGCCGCGATCACGGCCTCGGCCTCGTGCGGCGGCAGGGTCACCCGCTGCACCGCGTCGGTCGGCCAGTGGCCCGACAGGGCACCGAGCACGCGTGCGGTGGTGTTTCCCACTCTCCGCGAGGCCCGCGACAGGGTGGCATTGCCACCCGCGAACGCCGACGCCGCCACGAGGGTGGGAACCCATACCGGCGAGTTGGCGGAGTGCCAGCCGAACACCACGCCGTACGGGGCCCACTCGAGCGTGGTGCGCCCGGATCGCGCGGGCACCTGGCGCGGACGGATGGCCTCGGTCAGCACGGGCAGCGCATCCAGAAGCGCGAGGGCGCTCGCGATCTCCCGTCGGGCGAACCTGCGCGCCTGCCCGGCCTCATGCACGGCCAGGTCCTCGATCTCGGCAGATGCCCGCGCAATCGCATCGCGCCCCATGGAGACGAGTCCCAGGCGCTCATCCAGGGACAGGGCCGCCACCTCGCGCGCGGCGGCTGTGGCGTGCCGGATCATCTCATCCGGGGTGGCGTTCACGATGGGTGAGTCTACGGATGGCGTTCCACCGCGCATCCGGGTGACGGCCTCGACCGACGCCATCGTGGCCGCGTTCCCGGCGCTCGCGGACCTTGAACCCGTGGCGTGGGTGCAGGGCGGCATCGACCTGGCCCCGCTGGCCGGAGGCCGCGATGCCCCAGGGCAGGCCGCGCGTCTGGCCGCGCTTTCCCTGCCTCATGCGGAGGTGCGCGGTCCGTGCCCGCCACTGCCGTTCCCGGCCGCGGTGGGCGGTGGCGTGTACCGGCGGTCCGTGGGCCACGCGCCGGCACCCGCCGGGCTGCCGGAGATCGTTCTGGTTCCCGGGGAGGGCTTCGGTCTTGCCGAGCATCCCACCACGGGCATGTGCCTGGAGATGCTGCGGCTGCTGCCCGCGGGGCCGGCGTTGGATGCCGGGTGCGGCAGCGGAACCCTGGCGCTGGTATGGGCACGGCTGGGCCGCGGCGTCGTGCTGGCGGTGGACCTCGATTCCCGCGCCGTGTCCCAGACCGAGCGGTCGGCGGTGGCGAGCGATCTTGATCGCATGGTGACGACCCGCCGCGGTGCGCTCGATGCCCTCGCCCCGGACGAGGTGCACGGCAGGGTGGTACTTGCCAACGCCCCGCGCCCGGCGCAGGATGCGCTGCTCGCCGTGCCCGGACCACCCGTTCCCCGGGCACTCCTGATGTCCGGCCTCGTCGCGCGGGATATGGACGAGATCGCCAGCACCTGGGCGCGGCGCGGCCTGCGCCTCGCGGCGCGGGAGTGCCGCGGTCGCTGGCAGGCCGTCGTGCTGCTGTCCTCGTAGGGTGCGCGCGATGAGTCGCGTCTGGCGCACATGGGTGGTTCTGCTCTTCTTCGCCGTCGGCACGAGCCTGATCACCCCGCTCATCCCGCTGTACCAGGAGCAGCTGGGATTCTCGGACACGGTCGTAACCCTGTTCCTGGGCATGTACGTGCTCGCGCTGGTGCCGTCGATGCTGAGTATGGGACAGTTCTCGGACCAGATGGGGCGTCGCCCTGTGCTGTTCGCCGCCATCTTCCTGCTGGCAGTCGCCCAGGTGCTCATCATCAGTGAGCCCGGCCTCACAGGGCTCCTGGTGGCGCGTGCCATGCAGGGCGCCGCCACCGGTGCGTTCTTCGGTACCTGCACGGCGTTCCTGGTGGATGCCAGCCCGCCCGGCAACCGGCGCTTCGCATCGGCGCTCGCATCCATCTCGGTTCGTCTGGGCCTGGGGCTGGGGCCAGGAATCTGCGGCGTGCTCATCCAATACGCGCCGAATCCCTTCCAGCTGCCCTTCGAGATGCATCTGGTGCTGCTGGCCATTGCGGCCACGATCGTGTGGTCGCTTCCCGAGACCGTGCTCACGCGACGCCGTCGGCCGATACGCCTGCGCCTGGAGGTGCCCGCCGCCGAGCGCGCCGTGTTCTGGATGGTTCTCGTGCCATCGGGAATGCTGTTCAGCCTGTTCGACGGCGTGGCCCTGTCGCTGGTGCCCGTGTTCACCGTTCGCGAACTCGGGGTGTCGAACTACGCCTTGGTGGGCGCATCGGGCTTTCTCGTGCTGGTGAGCGGTGCGCTCAGCCAGGCGCTTCTGCCCAACATGCGCGCACGCCGGGCCATCCTCCTGGGGCTGGCGGTGGCATGCACGGCCTTCGTCGGAGTGGTGGCAGCCGCACCCCTGGGGTCCGAGGCGCTGCTGCTCGTGAGCGTGGCCGTGACGGGCGCGGCATGCGGCCTGGTGTTCAAGGGGGGCGTAGACCTGTGCACCCAGATCGCGCCGCCGGAGGATCGCGGCAAGCTGGTGTCGGCCTACTACGTGGCGTGCTACCTGGGGGGCTTCTCGCTGCCCCTCGTGATGATCGGCGTTATCGCCGACATGATCGGGCTCACGTGGGCGCTGGCAGTGCTGGCGGCCGTGGCCGCAGTGGCATCGGTCTGGGTGGGGCTCGCCGGTATCCGTGCACTCGATCACCTGCATGGCCGTGGAGCGCCTGCGCACTAGGCTCCCACGATGACCGCCGAGGAGCGCACGGACGTGGAGCGCCTTGCCGGGCTCATGCTGGCCTCCGACCGCTGCGTCATGCTCACGGGTGTGCGTCTGGGGGCCACGGAAGCCACCGAGGCCGCCGCCGGGGCCTCATGGAGTGATATCGCCAGCCTTGAGGTGCTGCTCACCGAACCCGCGCGCTTCTGGGAGTACTGGCTGCCGCGTGCGCTTGACGCGTCGACGCGTGTTCCCACTCCGGCGCATCATGCCATCGCGCGTCTCGAGGCAGCGGGCGTGGTGACGGGTCTCATCACCCAGGCCGTGGACCACTTGCACGCGAAGGCGGGAAGTCCCGACGTGGTGGAGGTTCACGCTAACGTGCTATCGAGCCGGTGCACGCGGTGCGGCGAGGTCTACGGCCTTGCGGAGACGGCCTCGCTGGTTGCCGGATCCGCGGACGGCGTGCCCCGCTGCACGCTCACCGAGTGCGGGTATCCGCTGCGTCCCACCGGCACCCTGTGGGGCGAGCCGCTGGTGGAGGTCGCTCTGACCCGTGCCTGGGACATGGCCACCACCACGGATCTGTTCGTGGTGCTCGATACGCAGCTGCGCACGGCGCCCATGGCGCTCCTGCCGTCCGTGCCCCTGCGCAAAGGGGTGCCGGTCGTGATGGTGGGCGTCACCCCCACCCAGTACGACCGCTACGCGGAGATGGTGGTGCGCAAACCGAGCCCGGAGGTGATCATCGGCGTGGCCGACCTGATCGCGCCCGTGCCCGGGGCGAACCCGGCGGCTTAGAACCTATCCCGGCGCCGGCGCCGTGGTCATCGCACTGCAGGCGGCCCGCCACGCCCAGTCGATCCCCACGACCTCGTCGTCGGCGAGCAGCCCCTGACACCGGAACTCGTGGGCGACCCCGGCCCGCTGCCACTCCGGAAAGCGCCGATGCGCCGTGCGCAACGAGCAGATCCCGGTTGTGTTCAGCGCGTTCCACTGCCCGCCCGTGTGCAGCACCAGAAGGATCGCGTCGATCGCCGCCCGGTTGGGCACCCGCCGGCGATGACCGCCCAGCGGATGCGTCGGCGGCGGCTACAGCGGCTCGATCCGCTCCCACGGCCAGTCCGGGGCACGCCACCCGTCATCACGGTAGACGAGCGCCATCGCAATCTCCTGGTCGACTCGGCCAGACGGCCGGCCGGCCAGGAGATTCAGCGCCGATCCCACCACTCCTTGCGGGATGGGGACTTAGTAGAACTCCGCGATGCGGACGCCGCTCTTGATGGTCTCCTCGTCGAAGTCCATCTCCTCTTCGAGGTTCGCCGGTACGCGCGCCGGCAGCACCACCTCGAACTCACCCTCGGGCGTGACGTGGCTGTCGTAATACGCCGCGAAGTTCGCGATCGTGAACCCGAGAACCTCATGGCTATCGGGGTCGAAGTAGACCGTCACGCCCTCCTGGTTGGTCACGGCCGATGCACTCGGGTGACCCCTGTGGATGACGCGGTAGGTATCAGTCTCGGGGTTGTAATAGGGATCGCCTGCCACGAGTTCTCCTTGTCACCGATGTCGGGTCCGGGCTCCGGAAACCGATGGTAGCGTGGCCGCGTGGCCACCACGGAATCGAGCAGTGGCGAAGCCCGTGCCGAAACCCTCATCGTAAGGATGATCGATGCGCGCTCGGAGCGCGACAGGCGTATGTCGGAGGAGGGGTCCCGCGGCCTGCACCACGAGTTCCTGCGGGCCGAGAGCGGCATGCTTCCCGACCCGACCGTGCGTCTCGAGTGCGCGCGGGGTGTTGGCCCGGGCGTGGCTGCGCCACCTGGCCGTAGCCCTCGAGGCCTGCGGGGACGGCGCACCCGAGGGCCATCCCGCCGTATGGGTTGCTGGCTGGTGGGCAGCGATGAGCGCCGTGAGGCCCTGCAATCGGATGAGGAGGTGCGATCCGAGCAGCGAGGCCGGACCGTCGCCCCGATCGATGATCGGGGCGAGGTGGAGCTGTGCGCTCTCGGGTGCCTGCCCGCCGAGCGCGTCGGATCGGTATGTCGGCCCGGCGGTGAGAACGCCCCGGTATTCGCCCGGCACGTGACCGAGTGGCGGTTGGGGCCCATGCTGCGTGGGCGCGAGCTTGTGGGGCAGGCCGTGGCCCGCACCACGCCGGATGGCCTCTCGGGGGCTGAGCAGGCGACTCAGTTGTGGGAGTGCGCTCCCGAGGTCGCTCGGGCGCCCGAGGCCGCGCTGCGCGGGGCGCGGGTGCAGTTCCTCACCGATGCCGCCGCGGCGTCGGTGGTGTCCCCGGGCCCTCCGCAGCCCGATGGCGCCGCCCCGCCGCCCCCCGCGTAGCCGAGAAATGGACCCCGCCCGCCCGGTGGATCTTTCGGCCCACCACGCGCTGTGCGTGCATGGGTTCCGGGGCATGGGGTACTCGCCCGGGTTCGTGGCGAGCCTTGGAGGAATCATCGCGGCCCTCCGGGCGAACCCGGGCACTCCGGTGCGCGTGCGCGTGGGGGCGGACGCCGTATGCCGCGCCTGCCCGTCGTTGGGTGCTGGCGGCTGCCTTCGGTATGGAATGGGCGTGGTGCGGCAGGATTCCCGCGTGGCTGCGCGGCTTCGCGAGGGGGCGGGCGAGGTGATGCCGTGGGCCGAACTCCAGGCGCGCGTGCGTGATCGTGTGGGGCCGGACGACCTCGCGGATCTGTGCGGCGGATGCCCGTGGCTCGAGTACGGGGTGTGTGCCGCTGGCATCGCGGATCTCGTCGCGGGGCGCACGACGCCGGCGGGCTGACGTCGGTGGGGACGTCTGTTCCCCCGACACGGGCGTTGCGCGCTGGTATGGTCCCCAACCGGCGAGAGAGCGGTCCGTTCAGAGGGCCGCGCGACCGAGGTCCCGGTTTGCACACGGCGACGATCCCCCTGAGGGGGAGTTGCCCCATCAGGTGCGCCCGGGTCCATGACGCAGGGTCATCAGGGAGGAAAGAATGGCCGAGGGTACCCCCGACGTCCGCGAGACACGCCGGATGCTCAAGAAGGGCATCTGCATCGCCGGAGTCGGCGAGACGGAGCAGGGCATCATCAAGGACCGTGGGTCCTTCGAGTTGCTCGCGGAGGTCACGAAGACCACGCTCGACGACGCAGGTCTTGAGCTCAAGGACGTCGACGGCATTGTCACGGCGTTCTCCTTCGTGGAGTCCACCCTGATGCACGCGACGACGCTGGCCGACTATATGGGCATGGCCCCCGGCTACTTCGCGTCCGTCTCCGTCGGTGGCGCCACCGCGCCGCTCATGGCGGTTCAGGCCGCCATGGCGATCGATGCCGGTCTCGCGGAGGTCGTCCTCTGCGTGCGTGGTGACAACACACGCTCCGGCATCTCGTCCTCGGGCATGATCGCCATGGCCCGCGAGATGAGCCACGGCGCCTACGAGGCCCCATTCGGCCTCACCACAATTGGTGGCTACGGCCTGCTGGCCCAGCGCTACATGTACGAGCACGACGTGCCGCAGGAGGCCCTTGCCGCGGTCGTGGCAACTCAGTCCGAGCACGCCGCGCTGAAGTGGAACGCCATGCTGCGCGACGTGGTCACGATTGAGGACGTCCTCAACGACCGGTGGATCGCCACCCCGTTTCACGTGATGGACTGCTCGCTTGTGACCGATGGCGCCGCCGCCTTCATCGTCACCACCGAGGCGCGTGCGAAGAGCATGCGCAAGAAGCCCGTCTACATCACCGGTATCGGTGAGGGCTTCTCGCACCAGTACATCTC
>ORJL010161949.1_pt1 | contig 23481 bp, 28 predicted proteins | sample 1779941 | NCBI WGS metagenome assembly ORJL01 (sample SAMEA104232317, study PRJEB22302) | groundwater metagenome | biome: forest; feature: aquifer; material: groundwater | place: USA | collected 2011-08-07 | depth 5.8 m
AGCTGCAAGGCGGTCCTGACTCGCCCGCTCCTTCTCCTTGGCCTTCTTCTTCGCCGTGATGTCCACAACAAGTCCAAGCATGGCCACTACGGTCCCGGCGGCATCCCGTAGGGGCATCACAGAGACCCAGATAGGTAGGGGGGTTCCGTCGAGCTTGTTCACAACGGCCTCCCCTGTCCAGGCCTTCCCCGTCCGGCGGACCCGGGCGATGACCCGCCGGGCAGCCCGACGCGTCTTGAGCGTGGTCGTCAACCCTACGCCATCCTTGCCAAGCGCCTCGGCGGCGGTCCAACCGTAGAGCTTCTCGGCCTCGTGGTTCCAGTAGATGACCTTACCGTCCCGGTCTACTACCACATGAACGACGGGCATCGCGTCCATGAGCGTCGCCGGGAGACCAGTGTAGGCAGTCGGCAGCTTTCGTCCTTGGACGTCGGCTGAGGGCACCGGGGGTGTGGTCCGTGGTGTGTCCACTTGCCTCGGCCTCCTTCCGTACATACTGCGTGATGTGGCACGAAGAGCATTACGTGGAGCGTATCCACAAGTATGGAGCATTGTGCGCACGCACCAGAATCAAGTCACACTGTTCATTGTGACCCGATTCCGCTGCTTGCCAACCATGTCCAACCAGACCACTCTGCCAGGCCCTACGACGTATGCGTCTTGACGAACCTGTCAAGCCAAAAGTCAACCGTTTGGCCTAGGCACAAAGCATGTACTCCTGTCCGGAGTCAGATGAACTTCGGCGCGAGAACGGTCCTCGCGTTCCTGCTAGCCGCAAAGCAGAATTCTCACAAACCGGCGCTGCGGTTGGCATCCCCCGCAGAGCCGCGACGCTGGCTGACAGCCCAGTGCGACGCGCCAGCCTGGTGGAAGAACACCGGGACGGTCACGCGCACCGGCGTCGTGGGTGTGCTACGCAATTCGCAATGGTGGGACGATAGCATCGACTTCGTCTCACTCTTGACTAGACATAGTTGCACAAAGCGGCGCGTCACTGGTCGTCGGGCTCGCGTACCCAGTGGTCCGACGCGACCCATTCGTCCGCCCATTGGGCCATGCGCTGTTCGTGAATGAGGCGGGCATCATCCTTGGCTCTCGGTTTCGGTGAGGCGACGACCGCTTGTACGGGTAGACCGGCCTCCTTTAGACGTCTTCGCACATAGGCCTTCGAACAACCGAGGACGCGAGCTGCATCATTGATAGTCCCATGCCTGCGTAGTGCTTCAACAATCTCCCCGATGGAGATCAATCTGCGGATGTCATTCCTGTCTCGGCTCATATGTGTCCTCCCTGTTCTGCTGTGTTGGATCGCCCAGACCGGGCAGGGGGGGTGATGCTGTATATACATCGACATCCCCCCGGTCAAATCTCCGCGTACTGCAGGTTGACGTACTTAGCGATCTGCTCTACGGCCTCGAGGTCCTTGGCGGCGACTATGCCCCGCTCCTCCCTGAGGGCTGACGCCATCGCCAGACGCTGAAGATGCTTCTGCATCCGGAATCCGTGCAGCGGCTGATAGACGCCTTGTGCGAGTGGCACGGCCAACTGGGCAAGTCGCTCAGCAGCCGGCATCGGAAGCACGACTTTGCCCTTAGGCGGTAACGTCAGCATCTCCGGCTGCCGTGTCTCACGCTCCAAGATTGCCCTGCGTACCGTGTCAGCTGTCTCCTTTGAATACCCGTAACTGATGACGAGGAAGCGCGACAGGAAGCCCGACTCGTTCCAGTAACGAACACGATGCTCAAAGGGCCCGCGAGCGATGCACGCGATGACGCCTGCCTTCACGGGTACTGGGAGCCGGAAGGAGGTGGCGTAGGTCTGGATCTCTTTAATCCCCTCTTCCATGAGCTCCGCGAGGAAGGCCACGAACGACGATGCCGTCTCTTTTTGGCGTTCCAGCGGGCGTATCAACTCCGGCAAAATGAGTGTACGGAGCGTTCCCCCGAGCAGCTGAGACTTGTACGCCTGCACGATGCCGTAGGCGGTGGCGTCTGCGAGGAACGCCACTGTCGGCAAGGAGGCGTATCTGGAGACAAGGTGCGTCTTCCCTTCCTCGACCTGTGCGGTGATTAGAAGGCTGCCCGGCTGCTCGTCCTCAAGCTGGCCGCTGATGAGCGTCAGTTCCACGGCGTTTCGGATAATGTCGATGCCCTTCACTTTGGATGACCTCTCTTTTCTCTGCGGTTAGAGGCCGCAGGATGATCTCGCCGTTCTCCGGTACCACCACTACTTCCACCCAGCCATCGGGTGCGAAAAGCTCCACCCACATGCGGGGCAGAGTGACGGCTTTGGAGCCGCCCAAGGTCAAAAGGCGTTTGGCCTGGAACACCTCCAGATTGGAGGTGATGAAGTGCCATCGCGGCAGTTTTAGCACTTATGGTCCTCCCCATCTTGCGCTTGATTCGATTCCATGGCCTCCGTTTTCTCCTTGTTTTCTTCGTCCTCCGGTTCGGCCGCAGCTTGCGAATTGCGCGATGTCGACTCACTGGAACCCTGGCGCTGAAGGGCTGCATATAAGAGCAGGCGGGATATCCGGCGGGCGATGTCGCTGTTCATGGCTACAGCGTCATTTACGAATAGGGCTAGCCAACAGGACCATCGGCCGGCTAATCTACGGCCAAAATAGGGTTACGAGGGACGGAACGCCTCCCATGAGCTCCCAAGACATCAAGTCAACTGCGGACGCGAAGACATTTCTGCGCGGGGTAGGATTGAACGTCGAGGAACACGTTGTGCGAGCGATAGTGTCCCGTCTCATGGATGGGGGTTCTTTGTTCCATCTATACACAAGTGGCCAGGACCGCCTTGGTCACGAGCGCACCGCAATCGTGGCCAAGACAACAACGACGAAAGTGCGGAAGCTATACATGGCTGGGAAGTTGCAGCCATATCAGGATTACTTGGCACGGCTGGAACCCCCGCCGCGTCAAGACGCTACGGAGACGCAACAGGCGGCGCGCACTCAGGATGTACTGGAGGCATGGAAGAAACATCGGCAAGATGTCATCGGGGCAGCGCGAGAATTCAGCAAGGCTTTCTACTACGTAGGCGAGGACGGGGATTCAAACTTCTTTCCCACGAGCTTCCCCTCCGAGTTTGCTGGCGTGGGGGGGCACAAAGCTGGCCATTTAGAATGGATCGTGAACGCCGCTGGTACCGTGTCCGTTAGTTTCGACGTTGAGAGGCTCGCCCTCTTTGATGCGCTGCATGGGCACTTGCCAGCACGAGTCTGGGTGATCTTCGAGGAGATAAAGACGGACCTGGTGGGTGCTTTGATGCGTGCCCGAAGCATAGGCGCGCCCGCTGATGCCGTTCACGTCAACAAGCGAGTTAGGGAACTTCATGAGCTTCTTGAGCCCTTCATTCTGAGAGGCATTCTTCCTGGGCGATGCAGATTCTGTCCAGAATAAGAACAGTCAGGAAAGGAAGTGAGTATTCCCATCGGGCCGAAGGCTCCACCCAGGCGGCTCATCCAGTAGGCACTTCTTTGAACACCATTTGTTCTAGGCGGCCAAGAGAGCAGCTATCCGCGTCAGGATGCTCTGAGCGTTCCACATTCGCCCTGTGAGCTCCACCACTTTCTCCGTAGCCGACATGGTCTACGTCTATGTCCTCAAGAGTGAGCGCAGAGGTCTAGGTTGCTTCTTGGCGGTCTACGTACATATGCTGAATACGCACCACCCATAAGCAGATTGGACATCATTGCACGACACCGGGTCCGGTACGAGCGAGTCGGAAGCGGCGATCGCCCCGAAGCCGTCCTCCTCGTCTTCAGGGTCAAGCGCAGGCTGTGCTCCCTGCCAAAGTTGCCTTTCCCAACGGCGCTCACGGAGCCAAGTCCTGGCAATTCGAAGACAAGCCGCATTTCCGGGCAATTCATGTACAACCCCCAGGAGGATTCCCCCATGGTGTTGATGGAACGCGGAACACGCGAGCGCAACCCTCTCACATGGCTGCCACTCAAGGCGGGCGCTCGGTGGACGGCTGAGATCATCTGCGCCAACGGCCACAGCGGAAGCCTCACGAATCATTCGATTGGCGCCGATGGCGCGGTGAGTCCTTCATGCCTATGCCCAGAGGAGGGGTGTGGATGGCATGAGATGGTGCGACTACAGGGATGGCCACCCGCCTGATGACTCGTAGGTATCTCCCATCTGAAGCCTACATCCGCCCATGCTCTAGCCGTGGGATGACTAGGAGATTCAGGACCAGGAAAGCTCCTACAAAGCCACCCACAGTGAGAAGAGGCACCTGGTTCTTGTTCTTCTCGTGGTCGCCGGTTGCGCATGCCTGGCGGCTCCGCCGCAGAAGAAAGGCACTCCAGCCGAGAGCCAGCGCCAAGCCGGCTATCTGAAAGAGTAGCTGGTAGTCCTGCAAGCGAAACAAACTCGCCGCCGTGCCCACGCTTGCCCCGATGGACAGCGCCACCGCACCAGGCAGGCAGCACATGCTGGCCAGGACCGCCCCAGAAAACCCTCCAACAAGCGATCTTCCTCGATACGTTGGGCGTTGCATCTTTTCTCCTTCATTGATGGCTTCCGAAGATTGGCACGCGGAACCCCACCAACTCCGAATTGCTGCCTATTTTGGATAAAGCAGTGACCCCCTGATGTCGCCTGTCCGACTGTTGAATACAGACGCTGGAGGGTTCTCCTCGATTCTGGTGGACGCTGAGTCTGCAAGGCAAAGCTGCGTTCAACCACGACCGAGAAGAATCAGGCTTCTCAATGCGCCTTGAGGTCGGACAGCCGACATCTTTCGGAGCGCACCTTCGCATATCGTCCTGGTGACAAGTGCCGATAAACCTGTGGAGCTACCCAATTGTCTTCGCATGACCAACAAGCGTCCGCCAGCAACTCAGAGGCTGGGCAACCCCAGGGGGGTCAAGAAAGCAGGCAGGACGGTTGCTGCACGGACTTTTATGGTCATCCACTGGTACGGTGGATAGCGGGGGACTCCCTCCATCCGGGAGGCCTGGCGTTGACGACACATCTGGCGCAGTTCGCAGGTATCGACCAAAGGTCGGTGGTCCTGGATCTGGGTTGCGGGTCTGGGACGAGCGCCTTGCATATTGCGCGCACCTTGGGTTGCCGCATCACGGGACTGACTCTGGAGGCAGATGGAATCAGGGCGGCATCGGAAGCGGCTGCCAAAGAGGGAGTCACCGACAGAGTCGCATTCTTGCAAGGAGACCTCCTCTCCGCCGACCTGCCGGCATCATCCTACGACGTTGCGCTAATGGAGTGCGTCCTCTCCACTATGTTGGACAAGGAAGCCGCTCTACGCCGTTGCTATGACCTCTTGAAGCCGGGCGGACGCCTGGCGCTGTCCGATGTGATCACCGAGGGCGAAATCTCTCCAGAGCTTGCTGACATCCTGGGCCGCGCCGGGTGCGTTGGAGGCGCGATACCGTTGCGTAGCTACGAAGATTGCGCGGTGATGGCAGGGTTCGAGCCAGCTCTCGCCGAGGATGTCTCGTGGGCTGCCGCCGACTTCGTGAGCCGTGTCGGGATGAAACTTGCATTGGCCGAGGTGGTGGCGCAGCTGGGCAAGGTCCCCTTTTCTCAGCGGACTATTCAGGGTGCTCGGCGGGCGGTCGCCGGCATCCAAGAATGCGTGGACGCCGGCGTGCTAGGCTACGGCCTGCTTGTCGCCCGCAAGGCGGGAGGCCCTTCCGTGCTGCCACTCACACAGCACAGGAGGACAAGCCATGGTGGTTGACCAGGAGCGGGCTACGAAGTGTGGCACAGTCATCGTTACCGTCTATCCCATTGTGGGGCGGCAACTGTTCTTCCGCGTGCCCAAACGCCTTTGTGAAGAATGCGACATGACCATCGCCACTGTCAGGGACGTGGTTGCGCGAATGGGGAACCGGCCAGATATCGAAATCCGCATCAAACCCTGGCTCAACCACCTCCCTGATGCCCTGCGGCGGGGCGGGTGGCATCCACCTGTGCTGACTATAAACGGCAGAGTGTTCAGCCAGGGGATCGTTCCCGACGCTTTGCGGCTTCGGGACAGCCTGAATCGCTGTCTTGACTGGGGTCATCAGTAGCATCCTGGCAGGGCATGCAGCGCTGGTTTTCGGTTGAGAGAAGCCTTGCGGATAGCTGCTCCCATGTGAGGGGAGAGCAAGAGCCTGTGTGAGAGGTGGGGCAGGAGGCGTGGCCACAGGCCACACGCCTGCTCACATACTGTCACTCCGAGCGAAGGTCTCCCGATATCGTCGGGAGAGCGAAGCTTCTTGCAGCCCTTTGTCAGCTACAAATCCAAACCTTCGGGACTTCCCACACACTCTCATGAGCAAAAAGGCCTTGAGCGACAGCCCCCCTGAAAGCTTGGCAAGTCGCGTAGCCGACATCTTCTCCTTGGCATGGAGCCCTACATTGCGACATGCGGGAAACGAGACTGGCGCGCTACGTACAGATGGTGCGTCCCAGGCGCGGACCGGGACCGAGATTGCAGTGCAAAGGAGGCGCAGCAATACGCTGAAGTGGAAGGCCGACGGCAGAGTTTGGGACAGTTGGCTCCGAAAGCAGAAACCAAGGCAACAAAGGGGAGAGGAACATGATGAGGATCTCAATACCCTTCCGGGGAATGTATGCGGGCTTCGCCCTTGTAGGGCTGACTCTATTTGCGAGCGCCTGTACCACCGGCGTTCCTCAAGCAGAAGTCCAACAGAAAGACCAGCGGATCGCGCAGTTGCAGTCTGAGGTGGCCTTGCTCACCACGCAGGCACGGGATACACAGAAGAACGCCAAATACTGGGGACAGCTCGTAGGCCTGGTCAAGCCGGTGGACATGGCCTCTATGAAGGACCACCGTGCCTTCATGCTGCCCACGGGCGCGGTCATTGCCCTGCACTTTGACAACATGGACCTTACCAAGGCCGAGAATCTCAACTGGCTTGCACTAGGAGTCCCAGGGGTCTTCTGCAAGGCTGATCAGGAGCGTGTGGAGAAACAATTCGGGCCGGGTTTCACGCACTTCCATGACATGATGAAGGATACGCATGGCGGCGCGCCCGGCGCGCAAGGCGTGTGGTTCGTCCATACCGCTGTACGGGACTTTGATTCCATGATGTCCGGCGGTCTTGTCAAACAAGGGATCGACTCCAAGTTCATGCCCACGGCAGCTCCCGTCTGCTGAACTACTCTGGCGAAGAGCGCCGCCTCGGCCTCTGCACGTCCTAAGGCCGAGGCGGCGTGGAGAGAACTGTGACAAACGTGACCAAATGGATGCTCATGTTGGCGCTCTCAGTGCTGCTCACAGCCACCGCATGCTCTGGGAGTGGGAGTGTCGCCGTCGTGACTGCCGACATCTCTCGCCCCCATTCCAACAGCCACCTTGAGCGTAGTGGACCCTGCCAGGGGGGGAATGCTGGCCCAAGCCAATGCCTGCACAGCCTGCCACTCCACAACTGGCAACGTCAGCGTGGGACCGACGTGGGCAGGCTTGTTCGGCAAGGAGGAGACCCTGGAGGACGGGGCCAAGGTCTGGGCGGACGAGGGCTATTTGCGCGAGTCGATCCTAGATCCCAATGCGAAGATCGTTAAGGGGTTCTCCCCTGGGATCATGCCGCAGGACTTTCGCTCCAAGTTATCCAGTGCGGATGTGGACGCTATCATTGCGTTCATTAAGACATTGCCGAAGTAACAAGGGCAGGATCTCTGGAAGGGAAGGCCGCACGAGCCTCCTCCGGTGCGCGATGAAACTCGTGGCGCAGGGTATCAACGGCTCTCACCTGGTTGCACTCAATCCGACGTTGCCCTTCAGGCTCCTCTTCGAGACGGCCACGACCAAGTCAGGCCTGTATGCGTGATTAGCGAGCAGCCTACGGAGGGTCTTGTTCGCTTACAGATCGTACTAACCACAGACAAACAATGCTCGGGCACTCTTCCGATGCAAAGGTCTCCGTATCCCCGCCGAGGATGATGACGTCAAACGTCAAATGACTTCGCGAGTGGCGCCGACCCTTTAGCCGGGACTGTAGACAGATGTCTTTGGAGCTTAGGGGGTACCGGGCACGCCCAGCTTCTCCTCAAGTCTACGTGTAGACGGCTCAACAAGTATTGAGCCATCGGGGAAAACGATGGTGGGGACGGAGCGCATCCCTCCATTGATCTTCAGGACCACGTCTACCGCGCCAGGGTCCCGTTCAATGTCAATCCAGTCATAGCCGACCGCGTAGCGTTCAAAGACCCGCTTGGCGCGGGCGCAGTCACTGCACCAGGTGGTCCCGTACATCACGATCCGATCCGGTGTTTCCTGAGTCATCAAAGTCCTCCGATGGATGTAGAAGTGTAGATCCCAGTGGCGGAATCCACGCTCGTCTCACGATTGCACACTTCGGGTGATTTGGACACAGGATAGCCTCGAAAGAAGCGCCAGCTATGTCGCTGTGGCGACATCTTAGGGCTGGAACAAGAGCAATAGTTGAGGTGGCTCGACCAGCCGGGCGCGCATGAGGCTACAAGCCCGGACGCGTGTCCCGTCCCAGTGTGCGGCGGTGCAGGGCGGTGTGTTCATGGCGGATCACTCATAGCATAGAAGGAGGACAACACCATGGCGGACATCAAGTGTGGCGCATGTGGAGCGACTTTTCAGACACAGAAAGAACTTCAGGACCACGCTCAGAAGGCGCATCCAAAGAAATAGCAAGTAGCCCGCCGGCCTCTTAGAGCCGGCGTCCCTCAGGGCGGTTTTGAGGTGAGTGGATGTAAATAGCCTCTGTGCCCCACACCCTTCACCCCTGCACTCCCCCTTGCGGGAGAAGACAGAGGGCGGGTTTCAAACCCGCCCCTACAAGGGAGGCCTCCAGGCGCTTCGAAACCGCTTTAGGGCACAACACTCGCCGCCCGGCGCCGCTGCACACGAAGAAATGAGGCTGTTCATGGTTCGATCCTTCGATGTCATCGTCATCGGCGCCGGGTCTGGAATGGAAGTCGTCTCCGAAGCGGTGGAGCGAGGCTTGAAGGTCGCGGTCATTGAAGACGGACCGTTCGGCGGCACCTGCCACAATCGAGGCTGCATCCCATCCAAGATGCTCATCCATTGTGCAGATATCCTGGAGACCATCAAGACAGCCGAGCGTTTTGGCATCAAGGCCAACGTCCAAGGTTTCGATTGGGATTTCATCATGGACCGGGTGTACAAAGACCTTGATGCCGAAGCAGCATCCATGGAGGAGGCCAGCCGCCAGCATCCTCTGATCACGGTCTACAAGGACGCCGCGAGATTCGTGGGGGAGCGGACCCTGGAAGTTGGCGAGGCGGTTGTCACGGCTCCTTCCATTGTGATCGCTGCCGGCACGCGCCCGTCCGTTCCGTCCATACCGGGGACAGACAGCGTTCCCTATATCACGTCGGGTGAAGCTCTCCGGCTGCGACCGCAACCGCGCAGCATGGCGATCGTTGGGGGTGGGTTTGTGGCCGCTGAGCTGGCCCATTTCTTCGGAACGTTTGGCACGAAGGTGACGCTTATCCACCGCCGGTCCACCTTACTGCGCGAGGAGGACGAGGAGGTCTCCAGCGCGTTCACCGAGGTCTTCCGAAACAAACTGGATTTCATCCCCAATGCCACTGTACAGGAAGTGCGCCACAGCCGTGGCGGAGTGGCGCTCACTGTCGAAGGGTCCGGCGCACGACGGACCGTGGAGGCGGAGGCGCTTCTATTTGCCACGGGGCGTATCCCCAATACGGACATCCTGGACGTGGGCAAGGCAGGCGTTGAGGTCGATGACCACGGGTTTGTGAAAACAGATGGGTACTTGCGAACGACCGCTTACGGCGTATGGGCCTTCGGCGATGTGGTCGGTAAATACCAACTTAAGCACAACGCAAACTTGGAGGCTGCATACGTTGTGCACAATCTGTTCAATCCGGATAGCCTAGCAGCGGTCGATCATCACGCCATGCCTCATGCTGTCTTTACGTCACCGCAAGTAGCCAGTGGCGGAATGACGGAGCAGGCGGCGAAGGCGCAGAACATCCCCTACGTGGTGGCGCGGTATGACTACAAGAATACCGCCTATGGCGCCTCTATTGAGGACAACGACGGCTTTGTGAAGGTCCTTGCGCATGCTGAGACAAAGGAGATCATCGGGTGTCACATCATGGGAACGGATGCATCCATCCTCATCCACGAGGCGGGGATCGCCATGCGAGTGCGCCTTGGCCCTGAGGCAATCACGCAGGCGATCTATGTGCACCCGGCCTTATCGGAAGTACTCCAGCGTGCGTTCAGCTCCTTGCGGTTCTAGGGGGACCCCAAGATGCACTGGGTATGGTGGCCTCCTATCGTCGGGCTCCTGACGTTTTTTGCTTGCGCCCCAGCGGGCGGTGAGGCAAGACAGGAGGCAGAGACGTCTCCAACGCCCCCGCCAACGCAGATTGCCGGTCCCACACCTGAAAGCGCAGCCCTAACGCCCACCGTGCTCGCGCAAGACCCGGTGCAGGAGCTGGAGGACGCCGGGATCAACACGCGTTACTGGAAGACCGATTTCAAGAAACATAACGTTCTTTTGACGGAGATCATGCCGGGAGGTCCTCCCAAAGACGGCATCCCCGCCATAGATACCCCGAAGCTTGTCGCCGTTGCTGCCGCAGATGCATGGCTCGAAGAAGCGGAGCCGGTGCAAGTCCTGTCCTTGAATGGGGAGGCACGTGCTTACCCGCTTCAAATACTCATCTGGCATGAGATCGTCAACGACGTTGTGGCCGGAACACCTGTGGCCATCACCTATTGTCCGCTGTGCAATACAGCAATAACCTTCGATACTCGACTAGACGATGGCCGGGTCCTCACCTTTGGCACGACAGGAAACCTACGGTTCAGCGATCTGATCATGTATGACCGGGAGACGGAGTCCTGGTGGCAACAGATCACCGGAGAAGCCATCGTTGGGGAATTGGCGGGGAAGAAGCTCAAGGTCATCCCATCGTCGGTGGTGGCATGGCGAGAATTCAAGCGAGCGTATCCGGACGGGACGGTATTTTCGCGGGAAACAGGGTACGAAAGGGACTATGGGAGCAATCCCTATGTCGGGTACGACTCCGGCCAACCCTTCCTGTATCACGGCCCACAGGACAAGCGGCTACCGGCCATCGAACGGGTTGTGACGGTGGACATCAATGGGGAGGCGATTGCGTTGCCTTTTTCCGCTCTCGAGCGAGAGCCCGTGGTCCAAATGACAGTTGGGGGACGAGGCGTGGTTGTCTTCTACAGGAAGGGGACGGCGTCTGCTCTCGATACTGAACCCATCGCACGTGGCCGGGACATAGGCGCCACAGGGGTCTTCGATTCTGTTGCTGACGGGCGGCGTCTTACCTTTCAATTGGACGGCGTCCTTTTCAAAGACCAGGAAACCGGCAGCCACTGGAACCTGCTGGGGCAGGCGATCGATGGGCCTCTCCGCGGCTCACGCTTGACCCCCATCGTCCATGGCAATCATTTCTGGTTCTCATGGGTCGTCTTCAAGCCGAACACGAAAGTCTATGTGGGGAAGGACCGGGAGATATGATCGAATCCCCTGGGGTGCAAGGTGGGTCGACGGGCAGGGCGCTCACGAATGTGCGAGCCAGAAGTCTAAGAAGGCGCTCGCCTCAAAAGGCGCAGCAGTGTAGGGCTTCCAACGGCTCGTTGCGGCTTTGCCTCAAAAGTAAGGAGAAGGGGACTACGGCCCCTACCCCATCCGTTCGAGGACATCCTTCGAGGGTCCCGATTCGCAGACTCCCCGACTCCCCCGACTCCCCCGACTTCTTCGGGGTCTCTGACTTCGGGGTCTTCGACTTCGGGGTCTTCGCTGCGCTACGACCTCCCCGATAAGGAATCGGGATCTTCGACAGGGCGAAGGGGATTTGAGAACCACTACGCTAGAAGGGTGAGGGAAACCAAGACCACGAGGACGCATGAGATGGCGCCTTGCTTCGTCAGACAAGAAAGAGAATCATTGCCAGCAACGAGGCTGATCCCCACGACATCCTCCAGTCATGGGGTCACGATGGGTGCGGACGTGACGCCAGGCCGTGCTCCAGCGCCCAGGCCACAACCTGGGACCGGTTCTTCAGGTGCAGCTTTCTGAGCGTGTTCTTCATGTGATAGTTGACGGTGTTCTCCGTGATAAAAAGGGCCGCGGCGATCTCCCGATTTGTGCGTCCCCGCGACACATGTTCCAGCAATTCACGCTCCCTTTGGGTCAGGCCAACGTCGGACTCAGCGCGATGTGACTCCTCCTTCAGCCGCGCGAACTCCCCAAGGAGCTTCTTTGCCAGTCCAGGAGACATGACGGGCTCGCCCCGGTTGATCCGGAGCACGAGGTCCGCAAACTCCTCCTCACGGAGGTTCTTTAGGAGGTAGCCGATGGCGCCGCTCTTGATCGCCTCAAACAGGTCCTGCTCATCGTCGGAGACGGTCAGGATGACCACCTTTGCATCGGGGGATTCGGTCAGTATCGCCCGTGTCGCCGCCAAGCCGTTGATGCCAGGCATGTTGATGTCCATGAAGATGACGTCCGGGCGCAATTCCCTGGCCTTGGCAATGCCCTCCTGCCCGTTGCCCGCCTGGCCCGCCACTTCGAATCCCCAGGCGCGGAGCAGGGTAGCGAGCCCTGCGCGAAAAAGCGCGTGGTCGTCTACCAGGAGCACTCTCATGGGGCTAGACACTTTCGCGTTCTCCAGCCGCGACGGGGATGCGCACCTGGACGGTGGTCCCCTGGCCAGGAGACGATTCAACGGACAACGAGCCCCCAATGGCTTCGGCGCGCTCCCGCATGGTCTGCAGGCCAAAACGCGGCCAGCCGGTGGACGGGAGGCGGCCAAGGGTGAACCCATGGCCGTTGTCCCTTATGACCACCCACAGGCTATTGCCGACGCGACGGAACTCCACCGAGGCCTTTGTAGCCTGGGCATGTTTTCGGACGTTGGTGAGGGCTTCCTGGACAATGCGCATCAGCTGCACCTCTGCCGACGGCGCCAGATTAGCGCAATCCGCATCGTCAGTGGCTTTGATGTCCACCTCAACATCCGACATGTGCATGTAGTGCTCCGCGTAGTCCCGGAGGGAACGAAGCAGGCCGCCCTGTCCAACAGCGACCGTCCTAAGTCCAAGGATGCCTTCCCGGACGTCGGCGTAGAGGTCGCGGGCCACGTCCTCCATCTGCGACAGCTGCTCGCGGGCCTGGTCGTGTTGCTGGAGCATCAGGAGCTTCCGGACCGCGATGGTCTGCGTGTTGATGTAGCCCAGAAGCTGGGCCATGCCGTCATGCATCTCTCTGGCCAGGCGTTCGCGTTCCTGCAGGACCGCAACGTCCTGTACCTGGCGGTACAGTTGCGTGTTGGCGATCGCCAGAGCCAGCCACTCGCCAATGCCTTCCAGGAGGCGGACGCCCCATGCCCCTTTCAGGGCGTCAGGGGAGAGCGCGGCAACGGTGAGAATGCCCACCAGCTTGCCCCGGTACCGCAGGGGCAAGGCGCAAAAGGTGTTGAACCCTGCCTCCGCCACCTTGTGGCGCAGGAACCTCGGGTCGGAGCCAAGGTCATGCACGATGATGGGTTCCAACGCCACTGCCGCAGCGCCCGGGATACCCTCGCCAGCATGGAATCGAGCCCGTTCCCAAAAGGCGGCCTCGTGCGCCCCCCGGTGGCACCGCATGACCAGGTCGTCGCCGTCTTCCGCAAGCCAGACCTCGCTGGCGTCCGTGGACGTCACATCCATGATGGTATCCAGAGAAGAGCTGAGCAGCTCGTCCAGGTCAAACGAGGATGTGGCGACTTTCCCCACGGCCAGCAGTCCGCTCATCTCCCGGTTCTGCATCTGCGCCTGTTCGTACAAGACGGAATTGCGAATGGCCATTCCCAGCTGCCCGGAAATGGCGCGTAGGAATTCCTCATCGGACTCGGAAAACTGACGCTCCTCGCGGGTGGCGATGGCCAGGATCCCGTTGACCTCTCCATCAGACATAAGCGGCGCGCTGATCCCCGCCTTGATCCCTTCGCGGCGCGCCTTCTCGGCGACTGCGGGGTCGCTGAACACTTTCTCGAAGATCACGGGACGTTTGGTGCGCACCACTTCTCTGGCTATGGGGTCATCCTGGAGCTTGGCCTTTTGGAGCCTGCCGACCATCTCTTGAGAGAACCCGCGGCTGCAAACGGCCGTGTGCTCTTCCTTCTCCATGTCCAGCAGACAGATGAGCGCGGCGTCTGCATGCAGCTTGGACAGGATGTGGTCCAGGCTGTTGTCCAGGAGCGCCTCTAGCTTGAGCTTGGCGGAGGATGCAGCCGCAATCTCATTGAGCGCCGAAGACTGCTGGCTTTGGACCACGATCCTGGTCTGCAGTGTCTTGATGAAGCCAAAGAGCGTGTAGGAGAAGACCGTCACGGCAACACAGATCACCGCGTAGACGGCAATGAAGCCAGGAATGGAGTGGAGCTGCTCTGAGAATAACGTGTGCCGGAGGATATCAATGAGCACGAGAAAGCTGACCGGGACAGTTATGGCTGCCAGGCGGAGCTTGTCCAACTCGTAGGGCCATGGTCCCCTGTGATGGTCTCTCACATCGTTGTCCATCTCCATCACCCTTCTTTTTGGCAACGCTCTTCTCCTTCAATATACAGGCATTGGGATATTGCTAATCCCCAGCGCCTCTGTAGTCTCCAGCTACCAGAGTTGGTAGGGACTCGGTGTCATAACGCATAACGGCGTGCGCGAGAGGACTGTGGAGGAGGCTGTCACTGTCCGCGTACCCTGGCGCCACGGGGCCACCTCTTCTGTAAGGCGCCTTTTGTCCTTCGCCTCGGATGTCCTTGTCCACACGTTCGTCCCTTTCCCGTCCCTTATGACACCGCGGCTCCCTGCGCATTCCCCCTAGGAACTGGTAGGCCGTTCGCGCGCAGCCCTACTGGTTCCCTGGAAAAAGACTACTGACATTGGCGATTGGGCCGTGTGGCACCTGGGGCCATAGTGACGTTGGCGCTGGCAGCAACCTTTGACAACGGGGCGCGTCGCACATGAACCGAGTCGTCTTGCTCAGCAACCGTTCCCTGTTGACGTCTGGAGTACAGGGGCTCCTTCACGAGATGGAGGAAATAGACCTCCATGTCGTCATGGCCAATGGTCCTGATGTCGCCGGCACGCTCAGAGGGCTGGAGCCACGTGTCATCGTGCTCGATTCCAGCGACCTCTCGATAGGCGACGGGGCCATTGTCCATGTGCTGCGGGACTGCCCGGAGGCGAAGGTCATCGCTGTCAACCTGGACCCGGCTGCGATCGATGTCTACGAAGTGCGGCACATCTTGCAGACATCTCTGGAGGGACTTCTGCAAGCCATCCGGGAGACCAGCAGGCCCGTGCGGTGAAGCTGCGCCACTACAGGCAAGGAGAAACACATGTCGTTGGATGGAAGGAGGTCCACCAGATGGCCCGACGTAGATGCACGCGAGCCGGATAGGAGCGGCGCGCGAGTCTTGTGAAAGGTGATCAGTAAGGTGCGCGCGGTGCGCGGGCGCTGCAACCCACGCCAGTATTCACGGGATATTCACGAGCGGTCTGCGCGAACCACCGAAGAATCTCACGCCGCGCACCCAGGTTGATCGAGTACCGCTTTGGTGCAAGAGCACCAAGGTCACTGAGAACCGGCGGGAGGTGTGTGTGAGCCGAAGCAGACAAGCGTAAGTCGGGATGGGGCAGGTGACTCTGATTCGTAGAGGAGGACTAGCGTGAAACGCACAGGAAAGATGTTCTGGATGACTGGCCTGGCCGCCCTGGCCGGCCTTTCCGTAGTAGCGTGCAGCACCCCCGTTAGCACGCAGACGCCGGGAAGCAGCGTGTCCCTGTCGGACTACGACGCCATCAAAGCGCAACTGGCCGCCAAAGAACAGGCGATCGCCGCCGAAGCTGTGAGCCGGGAAGAGGCGGTGGCAAAGCTCAAGACGCAAGCAGACCAACTCAAGGCACAGTTGGCGGGCATTGTCCCTGCGACTGTGATCCAGGCGGGCCAGCTTCAGCCCGTGCCCGTGGGACAGCAGCCCAGCGGCTGGGATACAACAGAGTCCCTCCGCGCCGGTCTGAAGCTGGTGGCCACGTACGACTCCAACGGTCCGGACGCCTGGGACGTGGCTAAGCACCCAACAGTCTACTTCACGAGCGAAGGTGGAACTAACCTCTTCGGCGGTCTCCACATCATCGACGCCTACTCCAAGGAGGTTGTGGCCTCGGTGAACTACGACCTGGGGGCCAAGGTCTCTCCCCATACCGTCGGTGTCTCACCGGACGGGAAGTGGGCCTACCTCCAGGGTGGGCGGCTGGTGGACGGGAAGACCGAGGACGTCACGTTGATCATCAACGCGCGGACCTTGAAGATCGCCAAGATCCTGAAGCAGGAGAGCCGCTTCCAGGGCTCCATGCGCGTGCAGCGGCTGCACCACGTCATGGGCTTCATCGATTCCAAGGGGAACGACCGCCTGGTCCTGCAATACGGGTTCGGCTCCAACGGCGGCCCGCACTTCGTCCTGGACCCCAAGAACGACAACAAGGTCGTGATGGCGATCACGGTGGAGGACACTGGCTATTGGATGGGCCACCCGTTCCTCACGGTGGACCCAACGGGCAAATACCTCTATGTCGGCCTCAAGATGGCGGCCTGGCAGGAGGCCACGAAGGAGATCGGCGGCATCGCAAAGATCAACCTGGAGACACGGGCTGTGACAGTCATCCCTGGCGTGGGCGAGCACCTCATTGGAATGGCCCACACCGCGGACGGCAAGTTCACCTTCGTGATCGACGGTGAAGGCAGCCTCGTCTACAAGATCGATAACGCCACGAACACCGTCGTTGGCCATGCCAGCGCCGGCGTGGCGGGCCCGTACGGCATCGCCCTCAACTGGGATGAGACCGAGCTCTTCACGGTAGGCAAGGGTGAGGGCAGCCACAACTCCGGCTCCGTGCTGGGCGTCGTGGACATCAAGAACGGGGCATTCACGCCCAAGCGCGGCATCGTCAACCCCATTTCCTTGGCCGGAACGGGGAAAGTCGCCAGCATCGACCACGCTTTCCTGCACCCCGACCCAAAGGTCAACGAGCTGTGGATCAGCAACATGGCGGGCGATGAGACCATCGTGCTGGACCTGGCGACCAGGACAGTGAAGACCTACATTCCCACTCCGCACGGCGGGAACACGCACTCCGGCGCTTTTGTCCAGTACAAGACGGACTGGACCGGAAAGGTCCTAGCGGACCACTCCGGTCCCAAGGGAGACATGATGGCGACCCGGCTGGCCATGACCAAGGCAGCGGCGGCTGCTGTGCCTGCGAAGTAGTCGGATGAACTGCGATCGATAACCGGCTGGCCGTGTCCCTAGATAGCAGTACGGGGGCACGGCCAGCACCGACCCAACCCTTACATCAGGTGAAGAAAGTGAATAGAGATCTCGTTAGGCGGGCTGCAGGTCTGGTCCTAGGGGGCATGGCGATGCTCGTCCTGCTGCCAGCCTGCAGCGGAGCGGGCGCAGTGGACAGCCCGGCGGCCACTGTCCCTGTAGCCACGGCGACGTCCGGAAGCGCAATCCCCGCCGCCACACCTACAAAGGTCGTTGGCGCTCCCACGGTCGTGGCCGCAACGGCAACGACCAGCGCTGCACCGACGAGCACCCCGAGCGCAGCAGCGACAGTAGGCGGCGCGGCGCCCACGCCTGCAAGCAACCAGCTTGCTCAGGGAAAGCTGATTTTTGAGAAGACGGCGGGCGGCGTGGGGTGCGCGTACTGTCATGGGTTGGACGCCAAGGGCAACGGGCCGGCCAAGAACAATGCTCCGGACATACGGTCCAAGACGGAAGCGGACATCCGGGCTGCCGTGGCAGGCGGGGTGCCGGTGATGTCCATCGTGAAACTGACCGAGGCGGAGTTCGAGGCGGTGGCGGCCTACCTGGCCACCTTGAACAAATAGGTAGTGATGTACAAGGGGAGATGACGATGACGAGAGTCAATGGCCTGGTCCGATCGTGGGGAGGAGTCCTGGCAGGCACGGCGCTTGTCGGGTTCCTTCTGGCTGGCTGCACCGCCGCAGCCGGCGGCGATGCGCAGCCAACTCCGCAAGCGGCTGCTGCCACGGCCATAGTCGAGGACCACGGGCACCATACGGCTGAAGTCTCCGTCAACAGCCTTACCGTCAACGTGGAATTGACTGACGCCGGCATCAAGCCCTCCACCATCTTCATTCCCTTGGGGCAAAGCGTGCGATTGGTCGTGCGGAACCGCGGCGCGAGCGAGCACCACTATCAGGTCTTTGGGCTGCGCCCGGCGGACCTGCTTTGGATCTTCCGGAGCGAGACGGAGGCCGAGGTCGAGCTGGTCATGAATGGCGTTGTCGCCCCGGACGACCACAGCGCGCACCACGTGGAGAACTCCAGCGTGCCGTACCGGGCCGTCTCCCCAGCGGGGGTGAAGCCGTCCGGGAGCGAGGTCCACGCCTATGCGGAGGCGGGGGACACGGACGTGGTCCTCTTCAAGGCGACGAATGCCGGGACGTTCGCAGTCCATTGCCCGCTGCACCCGGAGATGGTTGCGGAAGTAACGGTCTTTTAGCCGTCTGGCCAAGGTCAGACGAGTAACGACGGAACAGAAGCGAGGAGCTTAGCCATGGACCAGACCCACGCCACCCCCACTGGGGCCTTTCGCATCACTCTGCCGCACGTGGGCGGCGTGTTGGCCCTTGGCGCCGCCGCCTTCCATTTGGCGGCTGCGCCCGCCCACTTCGAAGAGTGGTGGGGGTACGGCTGGTTCTTTCTTCTTGTGGCCGGGGCGCAGGCTGCGTACGGGCTCGGCCTGTTGGCCCCCAGGTCACAGTTCGCGTCTTCACGCGGCTACCTGATGGCGGGCGCCCTGGGCAGCGTGGTCCTTGTCATGCTCTATGTGGCCAGCAGGACCGTTGGTATCCCCCTGATGGGGCCGCACGCGGGGCATGTGGAGGCTTTGGGCTCACTGGACCTCCTCTCCAAGGCAGTAGAAGTAGGGCTTGCCACGGTCCTGGCGGTATTGCTTCTCCGGCAGGAGAGGGCGCGTGGAGGCCGCTGGCTCTCCGCGATGTTGGCCGGCCTTTTCCTTCTCGTCATCACGGGGACGCTGGTCCTCACCGCTGGAAGGGTCGCATCCACCGCAGGGCAGGATGTAGACGCGAGCATCCCTGGGCTGAGCGCTCAGCAGAGCCCAGAGGTCAAGGATCTGTTGGCCGCCGTGACACGCCAGGCGACTGACCCAAGCTCGACGGTCTCGCAGGTCGTCTATGCCCCGCCAGCGCTCTTCACTATGGCGCAGGGCGACCTGCCCCGCGTGGACCTGGACAGGCCCAGCGTAGTGTTCTTCATCACCGAGTCCGAACACCGCCACTCCACCGTTCAGGACGACGATGACCCCCGGTTCTCCCTCCGCGTGGACAATGGTGAAGCCATCACCCCATACCAGGTGCAAGCGGTGGCCGAGGAAGGCTCCCACAGGGTCCTTCAGGTGCTATTCCCCGTGTCGTCCGCGGTTGCGCAGAGCCTGGACCAGGGCGCCCACGTCCTCAGCCTCACGGTCGGCGCGCAAGCAGCCGCCAGCCACGACTTCACGTGGGAGTTGCCACTGGCGCAGGCCGCGGCAAGCGGGACGGTCACGGCGGAGGGCTCCACCCTGCGCGCCGCGCTGACCAGGACCGTGCCGGAGACCTCGTACGGCGGCGCGACCGGCATCGAGGTCGCGGCCACGTATGCCACAGCGGACTATCTTGCCACGGCGCTCGCCGCAGATGTCGTGCTGCGGTATGAGCCTGCCAAGAACATCGTCTTGATGTTAACGGAGACCTCCCATGGATCCTCGCTCCCCGGGTCCGCACCCTATTTCGTACTCACCATCGACGGCCAGAGCCACCGGCCAGACCTCCTGGAGACGCTGACCACCTCATCCCACCACAGGGTAAGTCTGGCGCGCTTCCCGGTAGCACCCCCCCAGGGAAGCAGCCACCGCCTTATGGAGTTGCGGTTGCCGCAAGGGGCGACCATGGAATGGCATTTCCCACTCCTGCTGCCAACGTCGACAACTGCCCCAGCCGGCGGCTTCCAACTCACCTTCGGGTTTGTCCTGGCGCTGTTCGGCGGGATGTTGGCAGCCATGTGGCCGTGTCTGTTCCAGCTGACGGTCTTCTTCATCCCGGCTCTGGGCGGCCTCAGCATGCATGACACCGCTAGCCCTGTACCGGTCAAGCGCCGCATGTCCGTGGTCAGGGCCGCGTTCTTCTTCATCCTGGGCTTCACCCTGGTGTACACGATAGCCGGAGCTCTGCTCGGCTTTGCCGCCCAACAGGTGGGGAACGCCGAGGCCTTCAAAGAGTGGCAGCGCTACTTTGCCATTGGCGGCGGGCTCATCATTATCGTGCTGGCGCTGCGGGTGGCCGCCAAGGTGCGCGCGCCTTTGGTCTGCAAGATGCCGTTCCTCTCCAAGGTGGCCCATGACCAGAAGCCTGCAAGCCCGGTGGAGATGATGGTCGCCGGGCTCGCCTTCGCCACAGGCTGCATGACCTGCTTTGGCGCGGCGCTGATCGTCGCTATGGTCGTGTATGTGGGGCTCCAGGGGTCTCCCTTGGTGGGCGCCCTGACGATGTTCCTCTTCTCCCTGGGCATGGGCATCCCGCTCGTCATCGCGGCCACGTTCATGGCCAAGGTCCTGCCCACGCTCACCCGCCTTGAGAGGATCGTCCCGTGGATGGGGCTCGCGGCCAGTGTCGTGATGATCGCCTTTGCCGTCCTGCTCATCTCCGGCAACTACATGGTGGTCAGCGAGTGGTTCTTCCGCATGTTCCCCTCGACCGGGACAGTTTGAGGCAAGACAAATGGACGCGAGTCGCCAGCGGCTGCTCTGCAGCCTTGGAGGAGGGATGGCGATGGAAGAGGCTCACGTCCTTGTGATCGAGCCCAATGCGACGCATGCAAGGATGTTGAACGTAGCCCTGCACATCGCTGGCTTTCACGTGACCCTGGCCTCTGACGGCACGCAGGCGTTGCGGCATTTAAGCCACGCATCATTCAGCGCCGTGGTGCTGGACCTCAGCATGCCGGATGCCCAGAGCATCAAGGTCCTGCGCCAGCTCCAGCGCGACGCAAAGATGGACTCCGTCTTCTGGATGGTCATATCTACCAGGGATGCGGCGGACATCCGCGACTTGTATGGCCCACTGGGCGACCACTTCATGGGCAAGCCTTTCAACCCATGGGAGTTGGTTGGAAGGCTACGGAAATAAGGTGAGGTGGTGAAGACGACAGCCCCGCACGCCGCGAGGGTCCGGCGCATGTCTTGGCTTCCGCGCTGTTTACAACTGGGCGCCGCCAGCGCCCTTTTCGCAGCAGCATGCAGCCCCGCAGCCTCCAGCAACACGCTTGCGACGACAGCCGTCCCGACCGTGACGCCCGTCAGTACCATGACAGCCACGCCTGCGCCCAGTCCCGCTCCCACATACGCAACATCCTCCGTGGCAACCCAGCCGACCGCCACGCCCGTTCCAGCAGAGCAGCCGGTCGGGCTCGAAACAGCGCGCGATTGCGTTTCGGCTGTGACCACCACCCTCCAAAACGTGACCGGCACTCCCGCCGGACCCTATCTGATCCGTCATCCGCCGGTGCAGGTGCCAACAGGCGGGCCGACGGTCATCTTCATCCCCGGTGGATCAGGGAAGCTGAGAAACGCCCAGCGCGTTTGGGACAACTATGTCTCCAATGGCCGGACCGTTGACGCGTTCCGGTTTGTCATCCCCTATACCCTGGATGAATCGCTCCTTGACGAAACGACGCGGATACGCAAGGTCCTTGACGAGGTCCTGGCCTGCTATGGCGGCGATCCAAGCCAGGTCCACATCGCGGGCTTTTCCAACGGGGGTCTTGCCGCGTTCTCACTCATGCTGAGATACCCGGCGCGCTTCGCCACGCTCCTCGGCGCGCCGGGGGCCTTCCCCTCGTCCGACTATGACCCCACTTCGTGGGGCGCCATCTTGGAAGGGAAGGCCGTCTTCAATGGTGTTGGCGAGAATGACGAGGGGTGGAGAGATGACGTCAAGGCGACCAACGAAGCGTTGGTGGGCGCAGGCATCGACTCCGTCTATGTTGAATTCGCCGGCCAAGGACATGGCGTCACTGCCGATTTCGACGAGAACGTGTTCTTTGACTTCTGGGCCGCCCATTCCACCCTGCCTCCCCCCGAATCGTGCTACTGAACGGCAAAGGCCTGTGTGACGTGTCGGTCCTGCAGGGGTTACGGGCGCGGATCGTGCAGCCGGAACTGGGAGGCAAGTCGATGTCCATCTACTCACCCCCGACTCTGGTCGCGGGATGATATCCCAGTCCCCATACGCAGGCCTTTTGGGGGAGCGCCCGTTGGGGACATACCGCAATCGGGAGCGAGTAACAGATGCGTAGATATCTCCGGGTGACCGCTGTCTTTACGGTCTTCCTCCTAGCGGTCTGGGTCCGAAATAGCCTAGAAGAACCACAGGACCTGCCTCCTGGAGTGGGCCATGCTACGGTCGCCAATCCGAAACCGACCGTGCTGCCGACGGTCATACCCATTGCAACAGCAACCGTGACCGTCTTGCTTCCGGACCCTACCGCGACTCCGCCCCCGCCGAGTGCAACCACCGGTCCGGTTTCCACAGCCACCGTACAACCTGCGACGGAGAACGCGGTCCCCTCCGCTACCCCTGCCCGGACGCCCGCATTGGAACCAACGCCCGGGCCGGCGCACACCACGTGGCCCACGTTCTTCACCGGATCGGCCTTCAAGGACGGAGAGTTCAGCGGGCGGTCGGACCGCATGTACTACGGGTATCTCACAGTCGACATAGTCATGCATGGGGGACGGATCGAAGGTGCACGGATCGTAGAGTATCCGGACCGCACGCCCACATCCGTGCGTATGAGCATGGAGATCCTTCCCGGCCTCATAGAACAGGCGGTTGCAAAGCAGGACTGGGATGTGGACATCGTCTCCGGGGCCACCCAGACATGCGTAGCCTTTCAAAGGGCGATGGTCTACGCGCTCAGGGCTTCCGAAAACGGGTAGACCGGGCACAGGTTCAATCGCATAGGCGGATGGGCGAATTGGCGGCTTCAGGCTTTAGAGGTAGGGATGAGTATCCAAGCGAGTGCGGGAATCATGGGGATGCCGGTGCATCTGAATATCGTGGATGCGCACGCTTCATGGACAGACGCCGAGGTGGTCTTCGCCTATCTGCGAACTGTGGACTGCACGTTCAGCACGTATAAGTCCGATAGCGAGACGGAGCGCATCAACCGGCACGAGCTCTTGGAGAAAGAGAGCAGCGAGGAGATGCAGACGATAATCGCCCTGTGCGAAACCACTCGCATTGAAACCGGCGGGTTTTTTGATGCGCGGTATCAAGGGAGATTCGATCCCTCCGGCTTCGTCAAAGGCTACGCGTTACAGCGCGCGGCGCAGATCCTGCACATG
>ORJL010339895.1_pt1 | contig 23479 bp, 22 predicted proteins | sample 1779941 | NCBI WGS metagenome assembly ORJL01 (sample SAMEA104232317, study PRJEB22302) | groundwater metagenome | biome: forest; feature: aquifer; material: groundwater | place: USA | collected 2011-08-07 | depth 5.8 m
GCGCGCAACGTTGCTTTGGCAGCCGGCCGCCTGAATATCAAACTGATTCACATTTCCACCGATCACCTGTTTAGTGGCTCCAGCTCTCTGTATACCGAAACCGACCCGCCGGCGCCCCTGAATGTCTACGGGCGCACGAAACTGCAGGCCGAACAATGGGTGACGCAGGAAAATCCCGACGCCCTGATCGTGCGCACCAATTTTTTCGGCTGGGGACATCGTTATCGCCAGTCTTTCAGCGACTGGATCATCTACAGCCTGCGCGCCGGCCAGGCGGTGACCCTGTTCGACAATGTCTTTATCACGCCGATCCTCGCCGACGTTCTCGCTGCGTCTGCGCATGAACTGGCCGGCAACGATGAGCGGGGAATTATCAATCTGGCAGGGGATGAAAGAATCTCGAAATATGACTTTGGATTGCGGCTGGCCGGAATTTTCGGCCTGTCCGATGGTCTGATCCGGCGCGGAAGTCTCTCGAGGTCGAGCCTGGTGGCCGAGCGCCCGCTCGACATGTCGCTCGCCAACGCCCGGGCACGCCAGACGCTCGGCAGAAACCTGGGCTCTCTGGACGGCTTTCTATCAAGGCTGTTTGAGCAGGAATCCGCAGGCCGGAGGAACGAGCTCTTAACCGCGGTAACGGAGTAAAGAGCCCTTTCGCTCCCGTAGCCCCCGCGGTCCGCAGCTTGCCAAGAACGGCGTTTCGCGATTTAATAGCGTCTGTTCAACCGTTGAACGCATCCCGGCCATGCTCTCAGACGAGTATCGTTACAAGATTCTGCGCCTGCTCGAAGAAGACCCTGAGATGAGCCAGCGCGACCTTGCGCGGGCGCTCGGCGTGAGCCTCGGCAAGGTCAATTACTGCCTGCAGGCGCTGATCGAAACGGGGCTCGTCAAAGCCAACAACTTCAAGAACAATCACCACAAGCAAGCCTACATGTACCTGCTGACCCGCAAGGGGCTCGCCGTAAAAGCCCGCGCATCGGTTGATTTTCTTCAACGCAAGGTGGCCGAGTATGAGGCCCTGCGGCGCGAAATCGAGATCCTCAAGCGCGAGGTAACCCATTGAAAAGAATTCCGTATGGCCGGCATTTCCTGGATGAAGACGACATCCGGTCGGTGGTGGATGTGTTGCGCCACGGCTGGGTGACCCAAGGACCAATAGTTGGCGAGTTCGAGGTGGCTGTCGCTGCCCGCGTCGGCGCGAAATTTGCCGTTGCCGTCAGCAGCGGTACTGCGGCATTGCACATTGCATGCTTGGTTGCCGGTATCGGCAAGGGCGACACCGTCGCTACGACACCGAATACGTTTGTGGCAAGCGCCAACTGCGCAGTATACGTCGGCGCAACGCCACAATTTTCAGATATCGATCCCGAAACGCTGAATCTCAATCCCGAGAAACTGGCCCGGACGTGCGCCGACCTCAAGCAAGTCAAGGCCATCATTCCGGTCCATTTTGCGGGGATGCCATGCGACATGCCCGCGATCCGCAGAGTTGCCGATCAGTATGGCAGCGTGGTGATCGAAGACGCGGCTCACGCACTGAGCGCCACCTACGATGACGGCCGGCCTGTCGGTAGTTGCGCCTACTCGGACATGACCGTCTTTTCCTTTCATCCAGTCAAAATCATCACCACGGCGGAAGGCGGCATGGTCACGACCAACAATGAGGCGCTCTACCAGGATTTGCTGCGGCTCAGAAGTCACGGCATTAACAAGGGCGATGACCCTTATCTTCATCCGGAGCACGCTTATACGGACGGAGCTCTGAATCCGTGGTATTACGAGATGCGCGAGATCGGGTTCAACTACCGCATTACCGATGTGCAGTGTGCGCTCGGCACCTCTCAGCTCGAAAAGCTCGATCGTTTCTTGACGCGGCGGCGTGAGCTTGCATTGAGGTATGACAATATCCTGTCGGAAATACCGCATGTGACCCCGACTCAGCGCGCGGGCCGCTCGAATAGCGCTCACCATCTCTACGTGGTGCGTATCGATTTCGAGGCTGCGGGGCGGTCGCGCGCTTCATTCATGCGCGAACTCATTGCGCGGAACATTATCTGCCAGGTTCATTACATCCCCGTGCATTACCATCCCTATTACCGCGCCAATGGGCATCGTCATGATCGCTTTCCGGTGACGGAGCACTACTACGAGCAAGCGCTGAGTCTGCCTCTTTATTATGATCTCAGCGATGACGATCAGGACTATGTTGTCGCGCAAATCAAGGGGCTGGTGGCATGACGCAGTTGGGTCTCGGGACGGCCCAGTTCGGTATGCCATACGGCATATCCAATCGGCAAGGTCAAACGACGCATGATGAACTCGTCGAGATACTTGCACTCGCCGACAACTCCGGGATTCGCGTGCTCGATACCGCGGCGCTCTATGGCAACAGCGAATCCGCGCTGGGCGCGGCGCTTGCGAAAAAACACCCGTTTCGCATCGTTACGAAGACACCGGATTTCAGGGCTTGGCCTGATCCGGCCCAAGGCGCCGCCGAACTTAGGAAAACCTTTGAGCACTCGCTGTCCAGCCTGCGCCAGCCGCGGGTCTATGGCCTGCTGCTGCATAATGCAAGCGATCTGTTCAGGCCCGGCGGCGATGTGATCTGGCGGGAAATGGAGGGGTTGCGCAGCCAGGGACTGGTCGAGAAAATCGGGGTTTCGGTTTATGGGGGCAATCAAATCGACCAGATACTCGGTGCGTTCGCGCCCGACATAGTTCAGTTACCCGTTAACGTCTTTGATCAGCGACTTGTCGGCAGCGGGCACCTGGCACATCTCAAGAGTATCGGGGTTGAAGTTCATGTCCGCTCCATTTTTTTGCAGGGCCTGTTGTTGATGGTGCAAGATCAAATACCTCGTTACTTTGATGGATTTCAATCCCACGTCGCCGGCTACTTTGACCTGCTTGCGAGCGCACATATAGGCAAGCTCGAGGCCGCGTTAAGTTACGCCCTGTCCCTCCAATTCACCGATGTCGTCCTGGTAGGGGTCGCTTGCGTAGAGCAGTTGGAGGAAATACTCCAGTGCGTGAACTCGCGTGCGGCACAGAAGATCGACTTCGCTCAGTTTGCCAATAACGACCCCGATTTGGTTGACCCCTCCCGCTGGCAGATCAATGCCGGCTGATTGAGAGACAGGCCCAGTGATCGTTGCAATTTTGCAGGCCAGACTCAGCTCTTCACGGCTGCCGGGCAAAGTGATGTTGCCCGTGCATGGTGAACCGATGCTGATCAGGCAGGTCGAGAGAATAGCTCGCGCCAAACGCATCGGCCGAATAATTGTTGCCACCAGCGCGACCCGCAGCGACGATTCCCTGGCAGAGTTGTGTCTGGCCAAGAACATCGATTTCTTTCGCGGCAACCTTGATGACGTCCTCGATCGCTTTTATCACGCGGCAAACAGTCTCGGCCCGGAATATGTTGTTCGGCTTACGGGCGATTGCCCTTTGGCGGATCCCACGGTCATCGACGCAGTGATTGATTTCTGCATCGCCGGCGATTTTGACTATGCCTCCAATGCCCTGGAGCCCACGTTTCCGGATGGCCTGGACGTGGAAGTCATGAAATTTCATTGCCTGCGGGACGCGTGGATTAATGCCAGACTGCCCTCTCATCGAGAACATGTGACACCCTATATTTATCAACATCGCGACAAATTCAGGATCGGCAGCTTTAAGCAGGCCATCGACCTCTCGGCTTTACGATGGACGGTGGATGAAACGCAGGATTACCAGCTGATTTGCAGGATTTATGATGCCTTATATCCAGATAACCCTGCGTTCACCAGTGACGATGTCATGCGATACCTGCGCGGCCATCCGGAGTTGAATACTCTCAACAAGAAGTTTCAGCGTAATGAGGGTTACCAAAAATCTCTGCAACAGGATAACGTGCTTACCCGGGACATTAAGCGATAGAAAATCATGACCAACAGATATGCTCAGTCCGAAGCTATGCTCACACGGGCATTACAATCGATTCCTCTTGGTTCGCAAACCTTTAGCAAGAGCATCACCCAGTATCCCCGCGGGGTTTCGCCGCTTTTTCTCGTGCGCGGAAAGGGAAGCCGTGTCTGGGATGTCGACGGTAACGAATATATCGACTTCGTTAGCAGCCTCGCCGCAATTACTTTGGGCTATAACGACCCGGACGTTACCGAAGCGGTAAGAAAACAACTCGATGACGGGGTGATATTTTCTCTCGCGCATCCGGTTGAGGTCCTGGTTGCGGAAAAAATCATCGAGATGGTGCCATGCGCCGAGATGGTCAGATTTGGCAAGAATGGCTCCGATGCCACTGCCGGCGCGATTCGACTGGCGCGGGCATACACGGGCAGGGATCACGTGCTCGTTTGCGGTTATCACGGCTGGCAGGACTGGTACATTGGAACCACCGCCCTCAACAGAGGCGTGCCCGCCGCGGTTCGCGCATTGACCCATAACTTCGCCTACAACGACCTCGATGGTCTGGAAAAGCGGTTTATCGAACTGCCCGGGCAGATTGCGGCGGTAATTATCGAGCCGATGAACGTGTCAGAGCCGCGGGATGGGTTTCTCGAAAAAACCAAGGCGCTTGCGCACGAGCATGGTGCACTGCTGATTTTTGACGAAACCATCACCGGATTCAGGTATGCAAACGGCGGCGCACAGGAATATTTTGGCGTCACGCCGGATCTGGCAACCTTCGGCAAGGGAATCGCGAACGGCTATCCCCTGTCAGTGTTGGCGGGACGCAAAGACATCATGAAGCTGATGGAGGAAGTATTTTTTTCATTCACCTTCGGCGGCGAAACCTTGTCGCTGGCAGCTTCCCTCGCAACCATGGGCAAGCTGCAAAGAGAGCCTGTGCTTGAGACCATTGCCGCACGCGGCTCTGAATTGCTTACGGGGCTCAAGGGCCTGATCGATCGCCATCAGCTTGGTGATTGCCTGAGCACAGCCGGGCATCCGACCTGGTCGTTTCTGATCATCAAGGACACCCCGCGTTGCTCGCAATGGCTGATCCGCACATTCATGTTTCAGGAAATGTTTGCCAGGGGATTACTCTGGATCGGTAGCCACAACCTGAGCTACTCCCATTCGCGGCAGGATATCGATAGCCTCCTGAATGGATACGACGAGGTGCTGGGTTTGCTGCGGGGGTTCCTTGAGGCAGGAACTCTCGAGTCGCAGCTTCGGTGCGAGCAGTTACAGCCATTGTTCCGGGTGCGCTAAGCGATCATGCCAGTCCGAATTGTGGTGCGCCTGGATTCCTCCGTCCGGATTGGCACCGGCCACCTGATGAGGTGTCTCACCCTAGCGGACGTGTTGCGACAGAATGGGGTCGGCGTAATATTCGCCTGTCGACCCTTGCCGGGAAACATGATGTCGCTGATCGAGGCCCGGGGTCATACGCTGCGCACGTTACCAGGCGACGATCCACGCGACCAGGTTGAAGATCTGCTGCCGGACTGGGAAAAGGACGCCGCCGGGATGGCGGGAATATTAAATGACATCGGGACGGTGGATTGGCTGATCGTAGACCACTACGGTCTTGACTACCGCTGGGAGCGCACGATCAGGCCTTTGGTGCACCGAATCATGGCTATTGACGATCTTGCGAACCGCAGGCACGAATGCGATCTCCTGCTGGACCAAAACCTGCATCCAAACCAGGCGGGCCGCTATGACAAACTGATCCCATACCATTGCCTACGCCTGCTCGGGCCGCACTATGCGCTGCTGCGGCAGGAATTTCAGGTTGCGCGTGCCGGATTGCAGACCCGGGACGGCGCTGTGCGTCGATTGCTGATCTTTTTTGGCGGCACCGATACCAACAGCGAAACGGCAAAGGCCCTGGCGGCCATACCAGCCCTCGACAAACCGCACATCGAAGTCGATGTCATCATTGGACCAGGCAATCCGAATCTCGCGAAGATCCGTTCCCTCTGTGCCCGGCATCCGCACATACACTTGCACCGCAACCCGAGGAATATCGCCGAAATCATCCGCAAAGCGGACCTTGCAGTTGGCGCGGCCGGCGCAACGACGTGGGAACGGTGCTGCATCGGATTGCCCTCGGTCGTAATTACTCAGGCGATGAACCAGGAATCGGTAGCCCATGCGCTCGCCGAAAACCGTCTCGCAGTCTATTTGGGCACAAGCGAATCCGTCACTGCCGACATGATTGCTGCCGCGATCGATAATCTGATGGACGACCCCGGGCGCGTACGTGCGATGAGCCACGCCTGCACTTATCTGGTGGACGCGCGGGGCACGGAACGCGTCGCGCGGCTGCTCGATTCGCATCGCATCGTCCTGCGGCCAGCGCATCGCGGCGATTGCGATGCGCTTCATCGCTGGCGCAACGCCGAGGAAACCCGCCACCATTCCCGCCAGCCAGGCCCGATCCCTCTGCACCGACACCGGCAATGGTTTGACGAAATATTGCGGGATCCTGGGCGAGCATTGTTGATCGGGGAGCGCGATCGCCAGCCGGTCGGGGTTCTGCGATATGATTGCGAGGCGAAGCGTTGCACCGTGTCGGTTTATCTCGTTCCCGGCCAGGGCGGCCATGGCTACGGCCCGCGGCTGCTGCAAGCCGGGCATGAATGGTTGCGACGAAATCGCGCGGAAGTCACGCTGGTGCGGGCCGAGATACTCGAATCCAATCGCGCGTCGAGCAATGCGTTCCTGCAGGCAGGGTACAGACGCCAAGGCGACGCGTACATCAAAGACCTCGACTGAACCGTATGCCCGAAGCGTCCTCATCACCGATTGTTCTTGGCGGCCGGAAAATCGGCACCGGGCATTCGCCATTAATCGTCGCGGAAATGTCGGGCAACCACAATCAATCGTTGCAGCGCGCGCTGGAACTCGTCGACGCCGCGGCACGCGCCGGTGCGCACGCGCTTAAAATCCAGACTTACACCGCCGACACGATGACGCTTAATCTCGAGGACGGGGATTTTTATATCTCCGACCCGCAGAGTTTGTGGCAGGGGAAATCGCTGCACCAGCTTTACCAGGAGGCGTACACGCCCTGGGATTGGCACAAACCGATTTTCGAGCGCTGCCATGAGCACGGCGTACTGGGCTTCAGCACCCCGTTCGACGCCACCGCCGTCGATTTTCTCGAAAGCCTGGATGCGCCATGCTACAAGATCGCGTCGTTCGAGAACACCGACATTCCGCTTATCAGAAAGGTCGCTGCTACTGGCAAACCCATGATCATCTCGACTGGCATGGCCACGGAACAGGAACTGGAGGAATCGGTAACGGCTGCGCGCGATGCCGGCTGCCAGGACCTCATTCTGCTCAAATGCACGAGCACTTATCCCGCCAGCCCCGAGAACACCAATATCCGGACGATCCCCGATCTAAGGGAGCGATTTCGCTGCCATGCGGGGCTTTCCGATCACACCGTGGGAATCGGGGTCGCGGTTGCGAGCGTTGCGCTCGGCGCAGTGCTGATAGAAAAGCATTTAACGCTGCGGAGAGCGGAGGGCGGTGTGGACTCGGCATTTTCGCTCGAACCGGAAGAACTCGGGCTTCTGGTCTCGGAATCAGAGCGCGCATGGCAGGCGCTGGGCAGCGTGAGCTACGGTCCGACCGCGGCTGAGACAAAATCGCTGGTGTTCAGGCGATCGCTGTACGTGGTGGAAGACATGAGGGAAGGCGACACTTTCACCGTTAAGAATCTCAGGGCCATACGGCCCGGCCATGGCCTTCCGCCCAAGCACCTTGATGCGTTCCTGGGCAAGAAAATCCGCAAACCAGCGCGGCGCGGTACGCCTCTTTCCTGGGATTTGATCGAATAGCCATGGTGGATACCCCCCGTATCCTTACCGACCGCTTCCTGCTGAGGCCGTTGCATCCCGATGATGCGTCCGCGCGCTACAGTTCATGGTTGGAAGAGGCGCAGGCAGCCCGATATATCGTATCCGCCGGTCAGCCTCATGATATCCCGGCGTTGCGCGTGTACATCGAGGAACGAATGGGGCGCGACGATGTGTTGTTCCTGGGTATTTTCACGCGTGATACCGGGGAGCATCTCGGCAATATCAAATACGAGCCGGTCGACAGTCTTAATCGATTTGCGGTGATGGGCATCTTGATCGGCGAGCGGAGCTGGCGCGGTAAGCGTATTGCGCGCGAAGTGATTGACGCTTCGGCAGAATGGTTGCATGAGAATCGCAGCATTGATGAGATCATCTTAGGCGTGGACAAGACCCATCTTGCGGCAATCACGGCATACGAGAAAGCAGGGTTCGGGGTTGAGAAAAGCTCACGCATACGTGAGGATGCCGCCTCTGCGTTAATCATGGTTCGGCACTTCGCGCGGCCCGGTAAAAAAAAGGCCGGCGCATGATCCCTGCGGCCAAAGTCAAAAACCAAGAATCGGAAAGCCGGCCCTGGTGAACGATCCAAACCTCGTTATTTAGCATGACGCGATCCACCTGACTCGCCGTGCCCATTGGGTAATGTCCCGGGCTTTGGAGAAAACAATTTAACGTGCCCTAATCGCCGCGAAGGAAGCCGCTGAGGTTGCTCGCCTGTAACTGGCCGCCCGCCGCTTGGTGTCCAGTGGCGCAAAAGCGATGCCAACCATCGAGCAGTACACGAATTGAAAGCTGGGGCGGCGAGTTCATTTGGTACCTCTGTTAGTGGAATTATGAAGCCCGAAACTTTGGAAATCTACGGCTACAAGAAAATCGACGATGTGATTCGGCGCATTGAAGCTTGGCTGGCAACCGGCTCGAATGAAATGCTTGGCTATTCGGCAGTGGCTAGCAGCAAGCGTCTCGCCCAAAAGATTGTTGCTGTCCTTACCGTCTCGTTTCTGCAAGAGGGCATACGACAATATGCCGATGGAAAGGAGCACTTTCCATCCGACGACGGAAAGTTTGCGTGTGCCGGCTTGAAAATCGACACACGCACCGGAATCGCAACACCTGACGCAAAATTGCTTTTTCGCAGCATGACTGATTTTGTACTGCTGTGGCTGGCGGTGTTCGGGGCGTGGCTCTCGGCATTGGCGACGGGCAAGCGTTTCTTGCCGTGCGTTCTGTTAACCGGCGTTCCCGCGGACGATCTGAGCTTTCGGGGCAACGACCAGCGGTTCGTCAGGTTTTGCCGTAACGGCACATTGCCCGTACTGAAAGGTGCAAAGTGGCTCGTCGTTCAGGCCATCAACAGGGTTAACGCGACGTGCCCAGAAGAAATAGGGTATGCCAGATTTCCATTGCTCACGGTATTTTCTTCCTGCAAGCACGGTACGGCACGATCACTGTTTTTCCTGAAGCAGCATCTTGCTGCGCTGTTTGCGTATTTCCACGGCGTTTGGCTCCGCCCGGTTAACTGCCTCCTCTGGCGCGACCTCGCCGAGCACTCCGCCGCCGCAACGTTAGACGAAGGCGGCTTGATCGATGCCGTCGTCATTACGAATTCCAACTGGCTGCAGCAATTGCTGTGGATGTCGGATCTGCGGAATCGGCGCTTCAAGTTGTACATGGCGCTTTATTCTTTAAACAGCAGTACCATCGTGTACAAGGACGATCCTGTTTCCTATGGTCACCCGGGGATCCGACATTTGCGGGTGGACGAGATTTGGGTCTGGAACGAGGCCTATCGAACCGTGCTCGCCAGAGAACGGGTATCCCCGAAATGCCGCGCCGTGGGACCGATACTTTGGTATCTGCCTGAGGATCAGCGTCCAAGCGGAATCGGCAGGGAACCGACACTTTGCGTGTTCGATGTCACTCCTAGATCTTCGGAGGGGTCGGTAGCCGCATCCGGTTCATATTTGAATTACTACAACGTTCAAAATGCGATAAAATTCATTGATGACATCCTGTATGCCCGTGACAAAGCGGCAGCCCGACTCGGTGTCGGCATAAAAATCATGCTCAAACATAAAAGGCCCCCGACCAGGGTGCATGACGCCAGATATTTCGAGCACCTTGATCGAGTCGTTTCCGCCGATGCCAGTGTGACGATGGCGTCGAGCGACTCTAACGTCTATTCCTTAATCGCCGACAGCATCCTGGTCATTGTTCCTCCTTGCTCATCTCCGGCCTATGTGGCGGGGTTCCTGAACGTCCCCGCGATCTTTTATGATTCCTCGGGCAATGTCCTGCCGACTTGCGCTCAGGACCCCATGATCAGTTTTATCGATGACCGGGAGCACCTTTGTGACGCTGTTCTCCGTGTTACCGATCGCGCATTGTCGAAGAATGAATTGCCCAACTGATATTCACGCTCGCGCTCCATCGCCAGCGCCGGGTGCCATTGCGTTCTGACGTTTATTGACATGCTACCGAACGCTGATGTGGTTTCTCTGACCACCTGTCCCGGTTGCGAAAGTTCTCGGATCTGCACCCTTGCGCCTGGCGCCGAGCGGCGAATATTCGTTACCGACGGGGCCGAAATGGCAGCTCGCATCGGTGTATCATGCTGTTCGGTTTGCGGACTGATATTCCTCAACCCGAGGCTGACTGCTGATGCACTGCGGGCATATTACTCGAAGCAGTCGCGCATGCCGCGCAGCACGATTTCTCCCGATTCGCCGCTCAAACTGATGATCGATCTGCAAATCGGGCTCATCACGCAGCGCAAGGCTTTGGGCGGCGACAGCAAAGCACTGGAAATCGGTTGCGCGGAAGGATATTTTTTGGAGCGACTGGGACAGCGAGTTCCGGGCATCCAGCTATTTGGGGTTGAACCGTCGGGTCGGTATGCAAATACCGCCCGCAAGAGAATCCCGCAGGCGCAGATACTCGAGGGCTTCCTGGACCAAATCCATTTTGCGCCTGGAGGCTTTGATTTGATCGTCATTCGGCACGTGCTTGAACACTTACCCGAGCCGGTGAAAGCATTGAAGTTGTTGCGGCCTCTATTGGCCCCATCCGGAGCCGTTTACATCGAGGTGCCCAATACGGCGAGGATAGTTCCTGCTGTAAGCCATTTCTTTCACCACGAACATCTGACCTACTTTACCCAGGAGACGATGGAGGATTGTCTTGGGCGGGCGGGTTTGCGTCCGACGCTGATTGAACCGTTCGAAGATAACCCTGCGGGCTCCGGGTTCTCATACCCCGTCTTGCGGGTAATTTCGGTGGCGGCGGATACACCTGCTCCTCGAAACTTTCCGGACCAGCCCGAGCATATCTGGAAGGCTTTTGTCGAGGATGACGCGACCTACATCAGCGCATTCCTTGACCCGCTAAAAGCGCGCCTCGATCAACATGCCAGCAGCGGGCGACGTCTGGGATTATTCGGCGCCGGCCCCCACACCATGGACCTACTTGACCGCCTGCGGCCCGCCTCTTATCCATGGCGCGTGATTCTTGACAACAACCCGAACAAGGCCGGGAAAACATTAATGGGCATTCCCATTTCTCTGCCCACTGTCGATACCATGTCGAGCGTGGATACGATCCTGATCTCTTCCGCGGAATTCGAAGGAGAGATGGTTACTCAAGCTCGGGCGCTCGCGGGAGGCAAGGTGGAGATCATTCCCATTTACGGCAAATACGCCAATCCATGATTGAATTGCAGGCCATACTTGGCCAAGCCTACAAGGATGTCGGCGCATACCAAGCCGACATCATTTATCTTTACACGGATTTCCGTCATTTCGGGCACTACGTGTCCGTGTTCGAGAATCGTGACAGCTTTTGCAACGTATTTGCATTACCATTCCTGGAACGCGACAAGACGGTGGTGCTTACCACGTTCACGTATACCACCGAAGGCCGGTTCGACGTATTGAAGACGCCGACCACGTCCGGTGCAATGAACAAATGGATATTGGCGCAACCTGGGTTCAGGCGCTCGGAGCACCCCCTGTTCTCTTACGCGGCTCTCGGGCCGCAAGCCCATCTCATAGAGAACATAGGAAAAAGCGCCTTCGGGCGTGACAGCGTTCACGATCGTCTGCGCGGACGCCGTACAGCCTTCCTGCATATAGGCCACCCGGTCGCGACGGGAAACACCGCGATTCACCACATCGAGCATGTCTGTGGTGCGACGTACCGCATCCACAAGGCGTTTCGTACCGAGGTGTATCGAGGCGAGCAATACATCGGCACAGACTACACGGCCTTCGTAAGGCGACGCGACGTTTCTAACGAAACTTTTGAGTTTGACTTTTCCCGCGCTGCTACAATACTCTTTGAAAAAGGACTCATCACTCAAGTGGGATCGGATGAGCACCTCAGCAACGTATCCTTTTACTGGTACGACGATACGCTCGAATGCCTGGCTGATTCGTTCTACAAGGACCCGAACCTATTCATCCGGTCCGATTTTCGCCAATATTGACCGCGCGCCGTGGAGAATGCGTCATGAACTTCAGTGAAAAAGAGATGAAACTTGCGAAGTTTTTCGTGGATCGTGAAGGACAGGGCGTGCTTGATGTTATCCGGGACATTGATTTTTTCGAAAAAGGAATCATGGATTCGTTGGACCTGGTGAGCCTTGGCGTTTTCATTGAGAAAACATTCGGCAGAAAAATTGATCTCTCCAGTCCGGAAACACTTAAGGCGGTGCGGCGTTTCGATTCGTTGATGATGCTCATTGGCGATTAGGCGCGCATGAAAATTCATCACCTCGGCATCGTCACGAGTGATGTCGATGAGACATTGATCGCTTTGGGATTGGACCGAACGCACGTTCTGGAAACCGTTTACGACCCCGTGCAAAAGAACAACCTTCATTTCATTCACCTGCAGGAGAACGACCTTTGGCTGGAACTCGTTGAGCCGGTTGCTGAGGACGCGTCAACCGCCGGATTCGCCAAGAAATTTGGAATGGGGTTGCATCATCTGGCCATGAGCAGCGGTGATTTGCAGCAGACAGAGGTCAACTACCTTGCTAGACCCCACACTTTTGCGCTCGGGCGATATCAGATCTCGGTGAAGTCCTTCGGCGGCAGAATCCGCACCCTTTTCATTGCGGTCAAAGGCCTGATCCTGGAATTCGTCAAAGTTGAAGCCTGATAGCCTTCCTATTACTTTTTTTGAGCGGGTCTGGGCTACGGCAAGCCGGTGTCCGGATAACACCATTATTCGCGATTCGCTTGGATCGTGGACATGGCTGGACCTGATCTGGCAAGCCCGCGCCTATGCGAACGCCATAGAGCGAGAATGCGGCGCCGGCGGCACCCGGGTCGTGCCAATCCTGGTTGACCGCAGCGGGGAAACCATCGCTGCCATTCTCGGCGCGCTGATGTCCGGCAGGGCGGTCGCGCCGATTTCGGCGCAGCAGCCGGCGAACAGAATCAAGAAATGCATCGACGCGCTTGAAGCCGACTTGCTAGTTTCTCTTGATGGCGACTGCGTCTTGGATCGCGAGCCAATTCCCGGTCTCAAGACAATCGGCGCTCCCGCCAGGCGAACCGCCAAAGGCTTGCCGCCGGCGCCCTCAAATCCGCTGTCCGGCAAGCTCCTGTACGTGTTGTTCACCTCGGGTTCGACCGGGGTTCCCAAGGGCGTTATGGTGGATTGGGGAAATCTTGAAAATACGATGCTGTGGGGCGTGGATATGCTCGACTGGGAGGAAACCGATGTCATCGGCTGCGCCACCAATTTTTTCTTCGACATATCGATGTTTGACGTGTTTACCGCTTTGTATTTTGATACTGGAATCGCGATCTATTCGCATCCCGGTGATGCGACCAGGGTCCTCGAGCAGACCGGCAGGTTCGGAGTGACGTCAATATTCAGCGTCCCGGCGTTTTTCTCTCATCTGCTGTGGAGCGGTGCGCTGGACGATCCTCGACTGTCATCGCTCAGGCGCATCATTTCAGGGGGGGATTTTTTTCCTCCCGCACATGTACTTCGCTGGCTGAAAACCCTGCCAAAAGTAGAGATTTACAACGCCTGGGGGCCCACGGAGACCTCCATCGTAAACACGATGCACAGGGTGGATTCCGCCGATTTTCCGGCGCTGGAGCTGGGGCGGCACGTTTCAGTCGGCAGGGCACACCCGCGGATGCGGTTTTGCCTCATTGATGCGGAGGGCAGAATCATCGAGGAGCCCGGCCGGCACGGTGAAATTTGCATGTTGGGGCGTTGTGTGACCCGCGGTTATCTGGGTGACGCCGAAACGACCAAGCGTGCTTATGTGGAGATTGCCGGTCAGCCCGCGTTTCGCACCCAGGACATCGGTGTCGTCGACACCTCCGGCAATCTGTTCGTGACGGGCCGGCTGGGCGCCATGGTCAAGATCGCCGGCTACCGCGTCGACCTGGGCGAGGTGGAAAGTGCGGCAACCATGATCCCAGAAATACACCTCGCCGCGGCGTTCGTCTACGAACCCGATGAAGGAATCAGGGAGCTGTGGCTTGCCGTGGAGCCCGCAAACCAGCGGGCGTCCCTGGATATTTTTTCGATCAAGGGCAAGCTGCGCCAGCTGCTGCCTCGATACATGGTGCCAAAACGGATATACGCGTTCGAGCGACTTCCGCGCAACCCGAATGGCAAGATCGACCGGAAAGCGACCAGCCAGCAGGCTATTGCGCGCGTCGCCTGCGAGGCATCATGAAAGGCTACTTATTGACGGGCGGCGGCACCGTGCCTCGCGAGTGGATCGATAAGAATGGCCACGTGAATATCGCCCGCTACATGACGCTTTTCGACCAGGGCAGCGAGGCGATCCTGGAACAATTGGCCAAGCTCATTCGCCTTGAGCCGTGTGATCTGACGGTTGTAGCAAGCAGGATCTACGTCGAACACAAGAATGAACTGTTTGAAGGTGAACCCTGGAGCCTGTGGACAGGGCTCATCACCCTGGATTGTTCCTTTTTGACCATCACGCACCGGTTGATGAGCGGCCACTCGCTGCGGGCCAAATGCGACATTCGTAGCGTGTTTTTCTCGAAGCGCACGAGAACATCGATAAGGCTGGACGAACCAGTGCTCGCGGCAGCGGGACAAATTGTCGTCTCGGGCCTGGCCGATCGGTTCCAATCAAGCTGGTGATATGGTTTCCATAATGCCGTACAGCAAGACGTCGCGCGATTGGCAAGCCGTGATATTCGTGGTCAACGGGAAGGCCAATCATGTTGGCCTGTCGATCCCGGCGGTTGGGCTAGCGGATCTTTCTTTGCTCGGTGCGAGAGTCTCGCCATGGGACAGTTCGCCGCTACCGAAAGGAGATCGCGTCTTTTTCGAAATAAGGATCGAATACCCCGATAAGGCTCTGGCTTTTCTCAGGCAACCCGGGCTACTCACGCCGGCGATAATCGCACAAGAAAAAGCCTGCAAAGGTTGGCATCTCACTTGCGAGGCGCCGGATTATGTCAGAACCATGCGTTCCACACGCTCGCTCGACCCATCCGATATGAACTGTGTGGAATGGATCGTCCGCGCGCTTGAACTGGGTGGGTGGGAGATGCCCATTGAAATTCTGACCCCGACTGACTTGCACCATTGGTGTCTGGCTAACCTCGAAGAAGCCAAAGGAAGCTGACCTCGAGAATGGCGATTATGGAAAGAAACGCAGACATGAAAACTTACAACGATGAAATCGACATGATGCAGTTGCTCTCCAGAATTGCACCGTTAAACCGGACTCTGGCAAGCGCGGATACGGACAAGGCATTAGCGGAGATTTCCCGTTACCTGCCGGGATCCGAAATTGAAGGGTTTGCGTGCGGAACGAAAGCCTGGTCATGGACGATACCCAAGCGATGGGAACTTGATAGCGCTTTCGTACGGTGCAACGGAGAAATCATAGTCGACGCCGGGCGGAACAGCCTACACGTTGTGAACTACTCCCAGCCATTTAAGGGCACCATCGGGCGCGAGGAATTGCTTTCGCACTTGCATACAGATCCAAACAGGCCCGACAGCATTCCTTTCCGCTTCGCCTTTTACCACGATGAATGGGGATTCTGCGTTCCGCATTCCTGGCTTGGCAGATTTACCTCGAACCACTACGACGTTGAGATCAACAGCCGGTTTGAAAGTGGTGTCCTAAATACTCTTTCATATTTCCTGCCCGGCGAAGCGCAGGAGACATTCATCATTTGCGCCAACATCTGCCATCCGTTGCAGGTCAATGACTCGTTGACCGGTGTTGCAGCCGCGGTGGACATAATGAAACGGCTCGCCGCAAGGACCAACCGCAAATACTCTTACCTCCTGCTGGTGGTTCCGGAAATGATAGGCAGCATCGCGTTCCTTGCGAACAACCCGGCAATTATCGAGCGTTCAATAGGGGGGGTGTTTAGCGAGATGCTCGGGACGGACGGGCCGCTGGTCGGCCAACACACGAGGTCAGGCGGCAGCTATTGGGATGGGATTCTTGATTCGGTGCTGCACAGCTCGGGCCTGGCGTACAAAACGGTGCCTTTTCTGAAGAGCGCGTCAAACGACGAAAAGGTATTGGACAGCCCTGGGGTTGATATTCCCACGATTTCACTGACGCGCGCCCCCTATCCCGAGTACCATTCCAGCGATGACAACCTGTCAATAATCAGCGTCGACAGGCTGCGCGAGGGGCGAGATGCTCTCCAGCAAATCATCGACTGGGCTGAGGTCGATTTTATTCCAGCCCTGAATCAACCAGGGCCGATCTTTCTTTCGGGTCACGGGCTGTATCCGGACTGGCGATCGGATCCAGCCTTGCTGCCTTTCTGGGAATCATTTATCGACGTGATGTACAGCATTGACAACAAGCGTTCGTTCGTCGAGCTTGCCACTGCTCGAAAAATACCGCTAAGCCACTTCCATGACTGGATCAGCGCCTTCAAAGGCAAGGGGCTACTGACCTCCAAACCCCACAGGTTGACGCGGTCGCGTACCTAGATCCGGTCATTCCGGCAGAGTGAAACGCGAATCCCGGCGTGCAATAAAGCTGCCGCAACTGGATGGATTTTCCTATCCTCTGGCCGAGACGAACTCGTGCGCCTCTTCATCGAGGCGTTATCGGTCAGATCCGGCGCAAAGCCGGTCGCTGGAAAACGTCAGACGTTCTGGGCGGTGCGCTGTAGGACGAGTTTTATCTTCGGCGCTTTGGCGAGCGCCCCCACACGTTCCGGCGATAGATGCTGCTGCGGCAGGCCAACGATAAAATTGTCCGGCAGCAGCGCCCCCTTCTTATCCACCTGGTACGCGTACTGGACGTCTTTTTTCGTCTTGAAGAACTTCCGGGACACGCGATAATAAAGGAAGTAAAGATCAACCAAATAGGGGATCAAAGGCGCCGGAATATAGGTGTAGCCCAGAAAATTTCTCAAATACTTCCTCCAACGCATAATGAAAGGCTGTCTGGAAAACAATTGGTACGGCTTTTTCCGTTCCTGTTTTTCGCATTCCCATAGCAACATTTGCTGCCATCCTTTGAGGATGAAATCCGGAAAGGGCGTCAGGTTGACGTTGATGCGCACTCCGGCGTCCTTGTCCGAGGCGTCGATCAGATACTTGTGAGTATCGCGTATGATGTCGCGCTCGACCGCCCAGTCCCACGTTCTTCCGCCTGGATAAGCCGCGGCAAAGAATACCGTGCCCCGTCCGATGTGCGCGGTCCGTATGGCGTCAATGGTTTCCTTGATCGTATCGTTAGTCTCTCCGACATTCCCCACCATCATCGTGCAGGCGCCCACCAGCTTCGAGTGCTCACACAGCGTCTGTGCCCGCATGTTTTGCTTGCGGGTCATGCGCTTTTTCATCAGATCGAGCATCTTCTGGCTGCCGGATTCGAATCCCCAGCCCAACGAATAACAATTTCCGGTTTCGAGCTCCGCGACAAGCTCAGGTATGACGAAATCGGCGCGCGTCGATCCCGCCCAGTAAATCTGGGGGAAATGCTCCTTCATCAGATTGTTGAACTCGCGAGCTCGCTGCACCTTCGTGATGAACATTTCCTCGCCGATGGCAAGCGCGTGAATACCGTAGTTCTCATGCAGGTGCCGGATGTGCCGGATGAGATAATCGTTGGAGAATACCTTGAGGCCAACGTATTCCTGCTCGTGGACGCAGAAGGTGCAGCGGTCCGTGCATCCCAGCGTGCCCATCACGGTGCAAAACCGGTGGCTCTTGGTTGTCTTGCCGGTCTTTTCCAGATATTTATCCAGCTTGGCGAGCCGGTGCCCGTTCACCGTCGCATAATGCTCCATGTCGATCAGGTGGTAGGCGGGTAACGGCATTTCGTTGATGTTCTTGAAGAACTCCCGTCCCGGATTGGTGACGATACAACCGTTCTCCAGATACGAAATCCCCGGTATCATCTCGATCGGCAGACTGCCTTCGAGGTGCCGGATGATTTTCTCCATGCCGATTTCACCGTAGCCATGCACGATGTAATCGATTGCCATGTGCCGGAAGCAGTTTTTGTAGTTGTTGATCGAGACCTGGCCACCGAGCACGAGCGGGACCTTGGGGAGGCTCTTCTTGAGGTCTTGTGTCAGGGCGATGATATAGGCGTAGGCCGTGATGATCCCGCCGATGCCTATCACGTGGGGGTCAAACTCCGCGACCCGCCGAACGATGGAGTCGTTCGGCTCGCGCAGCGCTGCCGCATCGACAACCCTGACCTCGTGGCCGCATTGTTCAAGGTACGCCGCAATTGAAATAATCCCACTTGGGATGATGTAATTGGGCGTATATACCCGTGTCGGGGTCGACAGCAGTACTACTCGCACTAATTAAACTCCGTGTGCCAACAGTTAAGCGGACCGTTATACTGGAAAAATCCGGTTCGGTAAAGACACAATGAAAGCATGGTTATTCTCATTAAAACAGCTGGTTGCAGATGTTTTTTTCATGGATACAGTCAGTTGTGGAAGCCCCGTCCATGCTAGATTCGCGTACCCCCGTGGCCGCAAAGGAACTCCTTCGTTACTTCCTGCTTCGACATTTGCACCCGGTCGCCTGGCTGAGTTTGCTCGCGCTGGTCGTTGGCTTGTTGGAGGGGCTCAATCTGGCGGCGTTTATTCCGGTGCTCGATGGCCTGGTAGGAAGCGGGTCAGCCGGTGCGATGCCCCAGCGCCGGAACGCCCTGGTTGATCTCATTTATCGCCTCTTTGAATCGATTTCCGCCGGCGAGCCGTTCCTCGTGGCATGCGGCGTGTTCCTGGGGCTTACGATCGTAAAAGGGCTCGTGGCTCTGGTCCACGAATACGCGGCGGCGAATGTCACGGGGCGGATCCTGCATGGCTATCGGACGGAGTTAATCGAGAAGTATCGCCGGGCCCCGTTAGCCGAGATCGAAAGGTGCCAGGTGGGGGCACTTGTCAATAACCTGATCCAACCGCCCATCATGGTCACCCGTCTGCTTTATTCGATTCCGCGCATAGTGGTTGATGCCTTTCGGCTCTTGTTCGTGGTCGCGCTTTTGCTTTATGTCGAACCGCTGTTGACGTTGGGTCTGATTGCGCTCGCCGGCACGGTCTTTCTCCTGTTTTCCAGAAAGCTCTCGATATATCTTTATCAACTGGCGCTTCGCCGTCGCTCCCTGGAGCAACAGATGAACAGCACTGCGAGCGAGTGGCTGCATGGGATGCGACCCATTCGGATGGGCGACGCAGACCGGCATTGGGTCGAGGGTTTCCAAAGAGACAGCCGGACAGCCCGTTCGGTTTATCTGAGAACTTCGTTCATCATGTCCTCCCCCAGGCACGTATTCGAAATGGCCGGCTTTGCGCTACTTCTGGTCGGGATAATTCTGGCCTACACCCTCGACCCAAGCGCATTCCGCGCGCACGTTGCGACGATCGGCTTCTTCGCGATGGGATTGGTGCGGGTTCTGCCCTCGGTGGCTGCGCTAGCGCGCGCCCCGCTCGAACTTCGCAATACGCTACCGGAGGCTAGCTACCTTTACACTACACTAAACTCAAAGCTTGCTCAGGAAAACACCGGCACCAAGACCTTCACCGGACTCAAGGGCGCCATTGTCGTTGAGCAGGCTTCTCTGGACTTTACCGGGCGCGGACGTGTTCTCGCAGACGTAAGTTTGACGATCCCCTGTGGCTCCGCATGCGCCATCGTTGGACAGTCAGGATCCGGAAAATCCACCCTTCTCAACGTCATCCTCGGAATCCAGCCGTTGACGTCGGGCCGCGTTACGTATGATGCGACGGACCTCAAGCTGCTTGATCGCGCGAGCGTTCTGCGGAGAGTAGGTTATATCGGGCAGGACGTATTACTCTTCCATGGCTCCATCCGCGACAATATCTGCTTTTTCCGCAGCGAGATTACGCTCGACCGCATTCGGGACGCGGCCAGATTGGCCAACATCCACGACTTCATCGAGTCACTGCCGGCGGGTTATGAGAGCCATGTTGGCGAGCGCGGCGTGAACTTCTCCGGAGGACAGGCACAACGCCTCGCGATCGCCCGGGCTCTGATTCAAGATCCAGAAGTCCCGGTCCTTGACGAACCCACCAGCGCCCTTGATAGCGCCTCGGAGCAAGTCGTCCTGCAGGCGCTACAACAGGCTTCAAGAAACCGCACGGTCATCCTCGTCACCCACCGCTTGAGCAGCGTCAAGTGGGCAGATGTGATATTCGTTCTGGATAATGGTCGAGTGGTCGAGACCGGAAACTGGAAGCAGCTCATCGGAAAAACCCATGGCCGGTTTCGCGCGATGTGTGCAGAGCAGAATTTGATCGCGTTAGCGGAATTCCCCGCCCATCCGGTCTGACCCCGGCGGCCGTCGTCCGCTCGTTGTTACGTGACTATAAGACCATAGACCATGACCGCCAAGAGACAAGCCTTTAATACCATCGCCGACGCGCTGATCTCGGTGCTGGGACTTAACCGGCCGCTGCGCGTCGACGTCGACGGCAACGAAGACAAGATCATCCGCGGCGGCAGGCGCACGTTCTCGGATCCCGCCATGAAGTCACTGCTGATCGAGATCAACGAGAATGACCGGGCTCTGATCGAACTGATCGAGTCGTGCGGCCTAAAGCTCGAGCGCAAGACGCTGGCCGCACTGCAGGGCAGCTACCGGGACACTTTCAACGCCGTCTTCGCACGCAAGTAGCGCGCCGAACAACGCAAGCAATCACCTTCGACGGCGCGATGAATCCGCGCCCTACGACGATGGCGTTAGGCACGGCTGTAGGGCGCTGCTTTAGCGCGCCGCTCCGCCGACCCCGTTCAATAGTCTATTTGCGCCGCAGCAGCGCCCGCAGCCACTGCCGGTCGCCGTCGTAGGCACTCATTTCGTAGCGTGCGATCTGCTTGTCGTCGAATTTCGGGGTTGCGACAGCAATCAGCGTCTTCACCAGTTCCTTGAGCGGACGCAGCGCGCCTTGCTCAGGATGAACCTGGGTGATGCGCAGCGCGGACGCCGGCTTGCCGACGGTGCACACGTCGAGCACCTGACCGTGACGCCCGAGCAGGTTGCCGAGGCTGCCGGAATCGAAAAACAGCAGATGTGACTCGAAGTTGTTCTTGTAACGGTAATCCCCGTTAGGAACCTCGACCAACAGCGTGCCTCCGGGCTGGAGCCGCGCCACCAGCGCAGCGATGAACTCGTGCGGCTGCGCCATGTGCTCGAGCACATGCGCGAGCACGATGAGATCGAACTTCCTCCCGGATGGAATCCCCGCAAGGTCGGGAAACGCCGCGTTGTCACCCAGCCGCGCATGCAAGGCGGCGAACTGGCCGCGGTCGGTTTCCACCGCGACGTAATCATGGGCGATATCGAGCCGGGCCATGCCGTCGTGGAACAGGCCCAGCCCCGCGCCCATGTCGAGTACCGCAGGATGATTGCCAAGCTCGACGAGCCGCTGCAGGTAACGCACCCGGGACAACGCCTGCGCGAAATAGTAGCGGCGCGTGCTGGGAAGGGAGACCGCGACTTCGCCGTCCCAGTAATGGTCGTAATAGGCCGCAAGCTCGGTGGCGCTCGGCTGCGGATGCGCGAACACGAGCCCGCACGCGGTACATCTGCCTAGGCTCATGCGCCGGAAGATTTCGTGGGTGCCGAGGTAGGGCCCGGCTGGCTCGCTGCGGTCGTGCGCGCAGTTCGGGCAGTTCATGGTGTTGAGGCAGCCGTGCGCCCGCGCAACAGGCCGCTTCAGGAAGCCGTTGCCGCGTACTTCGGCAGCAGGGGGTCGCCATGCTCGAGGATCCGCATCATGTCGAACCCTGTGCGCGCGCCAGGCCCTCTCCGCGCTTGCCGCGCGGCGGGTAATACACCGACGCCACTGCGCGCGCCGCGTCCGCCTTCGAGTTGACCATCGGCACGATCACGCCGTGCGCGCCGGCATCCATCACGCGTTTGATCTGGTCCGCTTCGTTGCTGGTGAGCCGCGCCAGCGGCGTGCCGCCGCACAACGCGATCACGCGGATCAGTTCCTCCGCTTCACGGATGGTGATGACGCTGTGCTCGAGATCGATGGTGAGCCAGTCAAAACCCGCGCGCGTCATGATCTCGGCGATCCCCGGATGCGCGAGCGTGATCCACGAGCCTATCGTGACCTGGTTGGTGGCGAGTTTATGCTTGAGCGAGAGGGTCGTGGCGGGCATGGCAGGCCAGATTGTGGCAGCGCAGGCGAGCATTGTACGGGCCAACGTGCACGCCCGGCAAACCCGCGCGAAAACCCTGCCGCACGGCGCCACAAGCGATAAAATAGCAGCGCTGATGGAGGGGGAGGCCGCGCGCAACCTGCGCGGCGGGCTTACCGCGCGGACTGATAGACCGGAACGCGGTTGCCGAATTGAAAGGATGGCCGCCATGAACGGAAAACAGGCGCTGGTGCTGGGGGGCAGCGGATTTCTCGGCAGTCACGTCGCCGATGCATTGTCGGACGCAGGCTACCGCGCGCGCATCTTCGACCGCGAAGCCTCGCCCCACCTGCGCGCCGGGCAGGACATGATCGTCGGCGATCTGATGGACTTCGACGCAGTAAAGCGCGCTGCCGAAGGGTGCGACTTTGTTTACAATTTCGCGGGCATCGCGAACATCGATGATGCCAAAGACCGCCCGCTCGATACCGCGAATTTGAACGTGATCGGCAATATCCACGCGCTGGAGGCCGCGCGCGCCGCGGGCGCCAGGCGCTTCGTATTCGCGAGCACGGTCTACGTTTATTCCGAGTCGGGATCATTCTACCGGGCGAGCAAGCAGGCCGCGGAGCGCTTCGTCGAGACCTACCACGAGCGCCATGGCCTGCCGTTCTCGATCGTACGCTACGGTTCGCTCTATGGCCGGCGCGCCGACGAGCGCAACGGCATCTTCCGCTTCCTGAAGCAGGCGCTGGAACAGAAACGCGTCATCTATGAGGGCAGCGCGGACGCGATGCGCGAATACATCCACGTGACCGATGCGGCGCGGCTGAGCGTGCAGCTTCTCGATGAGCGCTTCGCCAACCGCCACCTCATACTCACCGGCCAGGAGCGCATGGCGGTGCAGAACCTGATGCGCATGATTTCGGAAATGCTGCCCGGGGGCGTCGAAGTGCGCTATGGCGGCAAACACGATGACGGCCATTATGTGATGACGCCTTATGCGTTTCATCCGAAAGTCGGCCACAAGC